>Ga0137409_10000810_pt1 | contig 34228 bp, 37 predicted proteins | sample CZODoug1_16funga_FD_122059 | JGI IMG/M metagenome (GOLD analysis project Ga0137409, IMG submission 122059) | Vadose zone soil fungal communities from Angelo Coast Range Reserve, California, USA - CZODoug1_16fungal (Hybrid Assembly) | ecosystem: Environmental > Terrestrial > Soil > Vadose zone... | reverse complement strand
TCGGCACCGCGCTGGAGCCGTACGGCCTCGTCTATCACCCCAAGAAGCTCCAGCGCCTCGGCATGGCCGAGCCGAAGGAGTGGGACGACCTGCTCAATCCCAAGCTCAGGGGCGAGGTCGCGCAGTGCGCGCCGACGCGCTCGTCGTCGTCGAACGCGACGTACGAGGTGATCCTGTCGATGTACGGGGAGGACAAGGGCTGGGACTGGCTCAGGAAGCTGGCCGCCAACACCGGCCACTTCACCGCGCGAAGTCGGGACGTTCCGACGGTGGTGGCGAAGGGAGAATATACGGCCGGATTCGCGGTGCCATCGTATATGGCCTTCGAGGAGAAGCTCGCCGGCTTCGACCTGAAGTTCGTGGCGCCGAAGAACGCGTTCGTCACGCCGGAGCCGATGGCCATCCTCGCCGGCGCGCGTCATCCGAAGGCGGCGCGCGCGTTCATCGAGTTCCTCCTGAGCGAGCGCGGTCAGAAGGTCTTCATGGAGCGCGGCCTGTTCCCGATCACGCCGAAGTACAAGGTGCAAGGCCCGCCGGGTTCGACGGCGGAGATGGCGGTGGAGTTCACCGGCGGCGTCCGCTCGTACTTCGACCGCGACGTCTCGAACGTCTACGACGAGGCCGTGGCCGGCAAGCGCTCGGAGGCGCTCAAGACGCGGTTCCACAGCGACATCGAAGCGGTCTGGAAGAAACCTTGAGCGGATGAGGATCGCGCTGCGGGAGGTCACCAAGCGGTTCGGCGCCGCGACCGCCGTCGACCGCGTCTCGCTCGAGATCGGCGACGGCGAGCTGTTCACGCTGCTCGGCCCCTCCGGCTGCGGCAAGACCACGCTGCTGCGCATGATCGCGGGCTTCTCTCCCGTGGACGGCGGTGACATCCGGTTCGGCGAGCGGCGCGTGGACGGGCTGCCGCCGTACGCCCGGAATATCGGCATGGTCTTCCAGAACTACGCGCTCTGGCCCCACATGACCGTGCGCGGCAACGTGACGTACGGGCTGCGCCTGCGCAAGCTGGCGGCCGCCGAGATCGGGCGACGGCTGGCCGCCGGTCTGGCCAAGGTGAACCTCACCGGCCTCGAGGACCGGTATCCCGGCCAGCTCTCGGGCGGCCAGCAGCAGCGGGTGGCGCTGGCGCGCGCGCTCGTCCTGAACCCCGACATTCTGCTGCTCGATGAGCCGCTGTCGAACCTGGACGCGAAGATCCGCGTGCAGGTGCGCGGCGAGATCCGCGCGCTGCAGCAGGAGCTCGGCATCACGACGATCTACGTCACGCACGATCAGGAGGAGGCGCTGTCGCTGTCGGATCGCGTGGCCGTGATGCGCGACGGGCGCGTGCAGCAGGTGGCGTCGCCCAAGGCGCTCTACGAGCGACCGGCGAACCGCTTCGTGGCGGACTTCGTCGGCACCAACAACTTCATCCCGGGCGTGGTCAAAGAGCGCGCCGGCGCGCATGTGCTGGTGGCGACGGCCCTCGGTCCCGTCTGCGCGCGCCCCGCCGTGGACCTGGCGCCGGGCGCCGCCTGCGTCCTCGCCGTGCGCCCGGAGAACGTGGCGCTGGACGGCGCGGGCGACAATGTCATCGAGGGCCGCGTGCGCCTGGCCGCCTATCTCGGCAACACGCTGCGCTACGACGTCGAGACGGCGACCGGCCTCGTGCTCAAGGTGGACGTCGGCGACCCGTGGCATCACGAGGTGCTGCCGGCGGGCCGGCCGGTGCGCGTGGCGTTTCCCGCGTCGGTCACGCTCGTGCTGCGCGACGAGTGAAGAGGGAAACGGCGCTGCCGGCCCTCGGCATTGCGCTGATCTGGGCGTTCCTGGCGGTCTTCCTCGTCTACCCGCTGCTGCGCGTGTTCTACGACGCGTTCAGCGACGAGGCGGGACGCCTGACGCTCGAGAACTTCGCGGCGTTCGCGGCCGACGCCTTCTACCGGCGATCGCTCTGGAACTCGCTGCTGCTCGGCGCCGGCACCGTCGCGGCCACCTCCGTACTCGGCTTCGCGGTCGCGCTGCTGCTGGTACGCTACGACTTTCCCGGGCGCGGCCTCTTCGGCTACCTCACGCTGATCCCGATCATCTCGCCGCCGCTCGTCGGCGTGCTGGGCTTCACCTTCATCATGGGCAGGGCGGGCACGGTCAACATCGTGCTGGAGGACTGGTTCGGGCTGACGAAGCCGATCAACTTCGTCTACGGCGTGCACGGCGTGCTGCTGGTGGAGACGCTGCACCTCTTCCCGATGATCACGCTCAACGTGGTCGACGCGCTGAGCAAGATCGATCCCTCGCTGGAGGAGGCGGCCGAATCCGTCGGTGCGCGCGGCTGGCGCAAGCTCTCCACGATCACGCTGCCGCTCACGACGCCGGGCTACGTGGCGGGCGCGCTGCTCGTCTTCATCTGGACATTTTCGGACTTCGCGACGCCGCTGGTGCTGGGCGTCCACGACCTGCTGGCCTCGCAGGCGTACCTCAACATCGTGCAGTTCGTCGACCGCCGGCTGTTCCGCATGGGCCTGGTGATCTCCGCGCTCATGGTGGCGCTGGCCGTCGTCTTCCTGGTGGCGGCGCGGCGCTACGTCGCGATCAAGGACTACTCGTCGCTGTCCTACTCGCGCGTGCCCCGGCGACGGCTGGGCCCGCTGGGGGCGACGGCCGTCGTGACGTTCCTGTCCGCCGTCCTGGCGTTCTCGTTCGTCCCGTATCTCGGCGTCGCGTTCGCCTCGGTGGGCAAGGGCTGGTCGATGACGCCGTTCCCGGTGCGCTACACGTGGCTCTTCTTCGAGCGCGTGATCGTCGAGACGCCGAAGTACATCGTGAACAGCTTCCTCTACGCGGGCCTCGCCGTCCTGCTCTGCATCGTCATCGGCGTGCCGATCGCGTGGATCCTCGCGCGCACGCGCCTGCCCGGCCGCGACACGCTCGACGGGCTCAACACGCTGATCCTCGCCGTGCCCGGCACCGCCATCGGCATCGCCTACATCCGCGCGTTCCATGTCGAGCTGCCGTGGCTCGGCGTGCCGCTCACCAGTCTCTGGATCATCCTGCCGATCGTGCTCGCCGTGCGCCGGCTGCCGTACACCGTGCGCGGCTCGTACGCGTCGCTGCTGCTCGTGCACCGCTCGATGGAGGAGGCGGCGGCGAGCGTGGGCGCGCGCGGGCTCCGCTCCTTCGGCGACATCACGCTGCCGCTCATCTGGCGCGGCGTGCTCGTCGGCTCGCTGTTCTCGTTCATGACGTCGCTGCAGGAGGCCTCGGCCGTGCTCTTCCTGTCGCTCGGCGGCTGGGAGACGATCCCCGTCGGCATCTTCGCCTTCTACATCGCCGGCAGCGCCAACGAGGCGGCGGCGCTGGGCGTGATCCTGATCGTCGTGGCCGCCGTCAGCGTGCTCGTCATCAACCGGGTCGCCGGGACGCGCATGGGCGGGATGTTCGGCTGAGGTTGTGCGATCCCTTCACAAGCCTGGGGGGCTGTGCTAGTGTTTCGCGTCACATGGCGCCGCCCGGGGAGAAATCGGCCTGGACCGCGCTCGCCGAGCTGTCCTCCATCGGCTTCGCGATGGTGCTCGCGACCGTGATCGGCCTGGTCGGCGGCTACTACGCGGACAAGTGGCTCGGCACCAAGCCGTGGCTCCTGCTCATCGGGCTCGGCTTCGGGATCGTCGCCGGGTTCGTGTTGTTCTTTCGATCCGTGAACAGAGCGGAGCGGGAGCTCGATGACTCCAAGTGACCTGACGTCGCGCGTGTCGCGCGACGCGTGCGTGCTGGGCGTGGCGCTGGCCGGCCCGGCCGCGTATCTCGGCGGGTTCGACGGGGCGCTCGGCGCCGCCGCCGGCGCGGGCATCGCCCTCGGCAACTTCCGCTGGCTCGCCTCGCGGGCGCAGGCGGCGGGCGGCGACGGCTCCCCGGCACGCGCGCTATGGTCGCTCGCCGCCGGGCTCCGGCTGGCCGCGGTGGTGGCGGGGCTCGGGGTCGTGGTGGCCAGCGGCCACGCGCATCCGCTGGCGGTCGTGGCCGGCGTGAGCGTGATCCCGATCGCCGTCGTCGTGCACGGGTTGCGCGGCGCGCGCGAGGGAGCCTGAGTGGAAGCCATCGAGCATCCGCCGATCTTCCACCTGCCGGGCATCCCGGACCACGTCACCTACACGTGGCTGGTGATGATCATCCTGGCCGGTGTCGCCTTCATGGCGACGCGGCGGCTCGAGCTGGTGCCGCGCGGAGCCCAGAACGCGATGGAGGTCGTGCTCGAGCAGATCCAGGGGATGATCGACGACGTGATGGGCCCGCAGGGCCGCCCCTACCTACCCTTCATCGCCACCCTCGGCCTCTTCATCCTCACCGCCAACCTCATGAGTCTCGTGCCCGGCCTCGCCGGACCCACGACGAACCTCAACACCACGGCGGCGTGCGCGCTCGTCGTGTTCTTCGCGTATCACGCGATCGGGCTGCGCACGCAGGGCGTCGTCACCTACATCAAGCACTTCATGGGACCGGTGTGGTGGCTCGCGCCGCTCATGATGCCGATCGAGATCATCAGCCATCTCGCGCGGCCGCTGTCGCTCACGCTGCGGCTCTTCGGCAACATGGTGGGCGGGCACATCCTGCTCGCCGTCATCTTCTTCCTGATGGGGTTGAACGGCCTGATCGGCTGGGCGCTGCACGGCGGCGTCGCGGGCGCGCTCGTCGGCGGTCTCAGCGGCGTCATCGCCATCGTGTTCACCGTGGGCTTTCTCTATCCTCTGAAGATGCTGGTCTCCTTCCTTCAGGCCTTCATCTTCGTGATGCTGACGATGCTGTACATCGCGGGAGCCATCGAGCACGCGGAGGAAGGTCACGACGGCCACGCGGCGGCGCATCACGATTCCGGCCATCACTAGCACACCACACGTACAGAGGAGGACGGTCGTGCGACGTTCACTGATGCTGGGAGCTTTGTTCGTTCTGGCGTTCCCCGGCCTCGCCCTCGCGGCCGACGCCCCGGCCGCCGGCGGCTGGGTCGGACCGTTCACCGTGATCGCGGCCGGCATCGGCATGGCGATCGCGGCCGGTCTCTGCGGACTGGGTCAGGGCAGGGCGGTGGCGGCGGCCGTCGAGGCGATGGGCCGGCAGCCCGGCGCGGCGGCGCGCATCCAGGTCGCGATGATCATCGGTCTGGCCCTCATCGAGTCGCTGGCCATCTACACGCTGGTCATCGCGCTGATCCTGTTGTTCGTGAAGGGCATCAACTTCGCGTGATGCCACTCGGCTAGGTTGATTCGGCCGGGCGTCCGTTCCGACGGCGCCCGGCCTTTTTCAGACATGCCACGACGGTCCGCGTACCGCGCGTCGAGGATCCCGGAGATGACGATCCATCGTCTCTCCGTCTACACGCGGTGCCTGCTCCAGCTGGAGGAGGACGGCGTCAAGACCATCTCCTCGCAGGAGATGGCGGACCGGTTCAATCTGAACTCCGCGCAGGTGCGCAAGGACCTCGCTTATTTCGGGGAGTTCGGCGTGCGCGGCATCGGCTACTACGTCGCCGGCCTCAAGGCCGAGCTGCAGCGGATTCTCGGGCTCGATCGCCAGTGGCCCGTCGTGCTGGTCGGCTTCGGCAATCTCGGCTCCGCGCTCTTCCACTACAAGGCCTTCGGCCGTCAGGGCTTTCGCATTGCGGCCATCGTCGACGACGACCCCGCCAAGGTCGCGCGCGAGGTGGAATCCGTGCCCGTCGTCCACAGCCGCGACATGGCGCGCGAGGTGAAGTCGCGCGGCATCCAGATCGCCATCGTCGCCGTACCCGGCGAGGCCGCCCAGGACGTCACCGACAAGCTCGTCACCGCCGGCATCCGCGCCATCCTGAATTTCGCGCCGGCACGCCTCAAGGTGCCACGCGAGGTGCGCCTGAAGAACGTCGATCTCTCGATCGAGCTGGAGACGCTGTCCTTTTATCTCGCGCAAGGGGCGCGGTAAGCGCCGAGCCTCCTCGGAGGGCCGCGTCACTCCCCGGGCCGCTCGCCGCCCGTGGTACCGTAAGCCGTCGAGATGTTGAGGAACTGGCAGGCGTTCCAGGACCTGGCAAAGAGGTTCGCCGGGGGAGACGTCTGCCTCCGCGTGGCCGGGCTGGCCGGATCGGCGCGGGCGCTCGCCGTCGCCGAGCTGCTCCAGATCCATCCGCGGCCCGTCCTCGTCATCGTCGCCAGCCTCGCCGACGCGCATCGCGTCGCGCAGGACCTCAAGTTCTTCGGTGCCCCCGCGTTCGAGTTCCCGGAGCGCGAGCCGCAGCTCTGGAAGGGCGGCCATCACCGCGAAGCCGAGGCCGAGCGCGCGATGATCGTGCGGCGGCTGACCGCCGGCGAGCCGATCGCGGTCGTGGTGACGCCGGCGGCGCTGGACACACCGCTGCCGGCGCCCGGCGAGTTCCGCGAGGGCACGCTGCGGCTGGCGACGAAGGACAGCCTCGATCGGGAGCTGCTGCTGGAGGCGCTGGAGAAGGCCGGCTACGAGCGCACCGATACCGTCGTCGAGGTCGGGCAGTGGAGCGCGCGCGGCGGCATCGTCGACGTGTTCTCGCCGATGCACCCGAGCCCCGCGCGGCTCGAGTTCGACGGCGACGACATCGAGTCGATCCGGCTCTTCGATCCGACGACGCAGCGCTCGACGGGATCGCTCGACGAATTGCTCGTGCTGCCGCTGGTGGCGGTGCCGGAGACGGCCGACGCCAACGCCACGCGCCTCCTCCAATATCTGCCCGCCGGCGCGCCGGTGATCGTCGACGCGCCGCGGCTGCTCGACGAGACCTCCGAGGACGCGCCAGGCCGCCGCCCGCTGGCGGAGATCATCGCCGGCCGACCTCGTGTGGAGCTCGAAGTGCTCGCGGCCGGGGAGTCCGATGTCACCCTCGAGGCGCTCTCCGTCGATTCCTACTCCGGCAAGTTCGATCGGCTCGTCGACGACGCCAACCGCTGGCGGGCCGAGGGCTTCACCGTCCGCCTCGTGGCCGCCGATCCCGGCCAGGCCGAGCACCTGCGCGAGATCCTTCACGACCACGACCTCGACACGCGCGTGGTCGATGCGCTCGATTCGCCCGATTCGATCGCCATCGTGGTCGGCGAGCTGTCGGGCGGCTTCGCGGTGCCCGCGGTGGGGCTGGTCGTGCTGGCCGAGACCGAGGTCTTCGGCGCGCGCCGGCGCATGCTGCGGCGGCCGAAGTACCAGCGCGGCGCCGCGCTGACCGCGTTCACCGATCTCGCCGTCAACGACCTCGTGGTGCACGAGGACCACGGCATCGGCCAGTATCTCGGGCTGCGCACGATGCGCATCGGCGACAAGGATGCCGATTTCCTGCTGCTCGAATACGCGGACGGAAACCAGCTCTACGTCCCCGTCGATCGGCTCGACCTCGTCTCGAAGTACCTCGGCGCCGACTCCGGCGCCGCGCGCCTGGACCGGCTGGGCGGCGCCTCGTGGCAGCGCGTGAAGGAGTCGGTGCGCGCGGCGCTGCGCGAGATGGCCGAGGAGCTGCTGAAGCTCTACGCGCGGCGCTCGGTGGCCCAGGGGCACACCTTCGCGGGCGACTCGCCGTGGCAGCGGGAATTCGAGGCCTCGTTCCGGTTCGAGGAAACGCCGGACCAGCTGCGCGCGATCAAGGACGTCAAACGCGACATGGAGGGCCCGCGCCCGATGGACCGGCTGGTGGCCGGCGATGTCGGCTACGGCAAGACCGAAGTCGCGCTGCGCGCGGCGTTCAAGGCCGTCGCCGACGGCACGCAGGTGGCCGTGCTCGTGCCGACGACGGTGCTCGCCCAGCAGCACTGGTCGACGTTCGCCGAGCGCTTCACGCCGTTCCCGGCCAAGGTGGAGCTGCTCTCGCGCTTCCGCTCGCCCAAGGAGCAGAAGAAGGTCGTCGAGGGCCTGAAGAACGGCACGGTGGACGTCGTCATCGGCACCCACCGGCTGCTCGGCAAGGACGTCGAGTTCAAGAACCTCGGCCTGCTGATCGTGGACGAGGAGCACCGCTTCGGCGTCGCCCACAAGGAGCGCGTCAAGCAGCTGCGCGCCTCGGTGGACGTGCTGGCCATGACGGCCACGCCGATCCCGCGCACCCTCTATATGTCGCTCTCGGGCGTGCGCGACATGTCGGTGATCGAGACGCCACCGGTGGACCGGCTGCCCATCGAGACGGTCGTGCGCCGCTTCAACCGCGCCGTCATCAAGGAAGCGCTCGAGCGCGAGCTGCAGCGCGGCGGCCAGGTGTTCTTCGTGCACAATCGCGTGCAGTCGCTGCCGTCGATGGCGCGCTTCGTCCAGGAGCTGGTGCCCGACGCGCGCGTGATCATGGCGCACGGCCAGATGAACGAGCGCGAGCTGGAGGGCGCCATGGTCCGCTTCATCGACGGCCAGGCCGACGTCCTGGTGTCCACCGCCATCATCGAGTCGGGGCTCGACATCCCGGCGTCGAACACGATCATCGTCAACCGCGCCGACCGCTTCGGTCTGGCCCAGCTCTACCAGCTGCGCGGCCGCGTGGGCCGCGAGCGCCAGCAGGCGTTCGCCTATCTGCTGGTGCCGGCCGACGGGCGTGTCGACGAGCAGGCCCAGCGGCGGCTGCGCGCCCTTCAAGAATTGACCGAGCTGGGCTCGGGGTTCAAGCTGGCCATGCGTGACCTCGAGATCCGAGGCGCCGGCAACCTCCTGGGCGCCCAGCAGCACGGTCACATTGCCGCCGTGGGGTACGATCTTTACGCGAAACTCCTCGCCGAAGCCGTGCGAGAATTGGGCGGCGAGGCGGCCGCCGCGAGCGTGGAGCCCGTGATCAGCGTCGCCGAGGAAGGCTTCGTCCCCGAAGACTATGTGCCCGAGGTCAATCAGCGGCTCGCGTTCTACAAGCGCCTGGCCGGCGCCACCGACGATGCCGAGGTCGAGGACATCCGCGCCGAGCTCATCGATCGCTTCGGCGCCCTGCCGGAGCCCGCGCGGCGCCTGCTCGACATCGTCCGCATCCGCGTGGCCGCCCGCGCGCTGCACGTCGAGAAGATCGAGGCCGGCGAGGGCCGCGCGCTGATCACCTTCGCCGCCACCACCCGGCTCGATCCCGCCCGGCTCGTGCACGCCATCCACGACAGCCGCGGCCGGCTCAAGATGAAGCGCGAGTTCACGATCGAGGCGTCGATCGCGAAGGGCTCATGGCCGGCTGTCCGCGACTCCATCCTCCGCACGCTCGACGAGCTCGCTCGCGCATGAGGCGCGCGTTCCGTGTGGTGGCCCTCGCGCTCGTCCTCGGCGGCTGCGCCGTGCCCTCGTGGATGCCGCTCATCGGCAAGCCGAAGGGGCCGCCGCCGCCCGCGCCCGTGGCCGGCAAGCCGCTCTCGCCGGACATGCCGATGCCCGGGGACGTGCGCGTCCGCCCGCCCGAGCACGAGGAGGGGGTCTCCGACCGCGTCGTCGCCGTCGTCAACAACGACGCGATCACGCTGAGCGAGCTGCAGGAGTCCATCGTCGCCTACCGCGCCGAGAATCGGCAGGGCCGCGGCGCCGGCCTCAGCGACGACGAGCTGGCCAAGCAGTTCCTGCCGAAGCTGATCAACAACCGCCTGCAGCTGCAGGAGGCGGACCGCGAGAAGATCACCGTCGAGGACCAGGAAGTCTCCGAGGAGCTGCTCGAGCGGATCAAGATCTACAACACGAAGACCCTCGAGGAATTCGAGAAGCTGATCCAGGAGCAGGGCATCACGATGGAGGCCATCAAGAAGCGCGTGCGGGAGGGCCTCCGCGTGCAGAAGGTGGTCCGGCGCAAGGTGGCCCTCCGCGTGTCGGTGACGGACACCGAGATCGTGCAGTACGTGGAAGAAAACCGGCAGAAGCTCGAGACGGGCCTGTCCTACCACGCGCGCCACATCCTCGTCGTCCCCGACGGCGACAACGATGCCGCGTGGGAGGGCGCGCGGATCAAGGGCGACATGCTCCGCGAGCAGATCCTGGCCGGCGGCGACTTCGTGGCCGTCGCCCAGCAGAACTCCAAGGACGCCAGCGCCAAGGACGGCGGCGATCTCGGCACCCTCAAGCGCGGCGAGCTCGCCCAGGACATCGAGACCGAGATCCTACGGCTGGAGCCGGGACAGATCTCCAGGCCCTACCGGTCGTCGCTCGGGTACCACGTCTTCCGGCTGGAGTCGAAGGATTCCCTGGAGGGCGACGGGCTCGTCCGGGTGAAGCAGCAAATCCGCGAGATCCTGTTCCGCCAGAAGTACGAGGCCCGGCTGGAGGCCTGGCTGAAGGAGATCAAGCAGCGGGCGATCATCGAGGTTCGTATGTGAAAAATATTGACAGCGCCCCCCTCGCGATGCGAGGATGACATCCAACGTCGTAGCTCCAACCCCGTAGAAGCCCTGCAAAAAGCGCAGAACCCTAACGTCATGCGGCCCTGAGTGCCGCGCCCGGAGCCCGTTGATGAGCGCCCGCCGAGAGCAACGAGGTCAACCAAACCCGACCCAGCCGGACCAGCAGCAGAACCCCGTGAACGGCATGAACCTGTCCGAGCTCAAGGAAAAGACGATCACCGACCTCAACACCATCGCCCGGGAGCTCAACGTCCAGAGCGTGGGCGGGCTGCGCAAGCAGGAGTTGATCTTCAAGATCCTCCAGGCGCAGGCCGAGAAGGACGGGCTCATCTACGCCGAGGGCGTGCTGGAGGTGCTGCCGGACGGCTTCGGGTTCCTGCGCGCGCCCGACTACAACTACCTGCCGGGCCCGGACGACATCTACGTGTCGCCCTCCCAGATCCGGCGCTTCGACCTGCGCACCGGCGATACCATCTCCGGCCAGGTCCGTCCGCCCAAGGACACCGAGCGATACTTCGCGCTCCTCAAGGTCGAGGCGATCAACTTCGAGACGCCCGAGCAGGCGCGCGAGAAGATCTTCTTCGACAACCTCACGCCGCTCTATCCGCTGGAGCGGCTGCGCCTGGAGTACGACGCCGAGGACCTGACCACCCGCGTGATGGACCTGCTCTGCCCCATCGGCAAGGGACAGCGCGGCATGATCGTGGCCGCGCCGCGCACCGGTAAGACGATGATGCTGCAGAAGCTGGCCAACGCCATCGCCAAGAACCACCCGGAGGTCTACCTCATCGTGCTGCTCATCGACGAGCGGCCGGAGGAAGTCACCGATATGCAGCGCTCGGTGAAGGGCGAGGTCATCTCGTCCACCTTCGACGAGCCGCCGCAGCGCCACATCCAGGTCGCCGACATGGTGATCGAGAAGGCCAAGCGGCTGGTCGAGCACAAGCGTGACGTGGTCATCTTGCTCGACTCGCTCACGCGGTTCGCGCGCGCCCACAACGCCGTCATCCCGTCGTCGGGCAAGGTGCTCTCCGGCGGTCTCGACGCCAACGCGCTGCAGCGCCCGCGGCGCTTCTTCGCGGCGGCGCGCAACATCGAGGAGGGCGGCTCGCTGACCATCATGGCCACCGCCATCGTGGACACGGGCAGCCGGATGGACGACGTGATCTTCGAGGAGTTCAAGGGCACCGGCAACATGGAAGTCCACCTCGACCGGCGCCTCATGGACAAGCGCATCTTCCCGACCATCAACATCGAGCAGTCGGGGACGCGCAAGGAAGAGCTGCTGCTCGAGAAGGACGAGCTGCAGAAGGTCTGGCTCCTGCGCAAGGCGCTGTCGCAGCTCAATCCGGTCGAGGGCATGGAGCTGCTGCTCGACAAGCTCAAGCTCACCAAGTCCAACAAGGAGTTCCTCGCCTCGATGCATTCGATGGGGTAGATCAACTCGGAGGGGGGCGTCACCCCCCTTCCGACGGTCGTCGCGCGCCTGAGGCGCGCTCCTCCCTGCCTCCCCCCAGGAAAGATGGCGCGGGCGAAGCCCGCGCTCGAACGCGGCGAACGCTCCTAGCTAGTCGCCGAGAACGAACCGGCATCCTGTTCCTTGCGATCGACATCCTAAGGGCGACTAAAGGCGCGCGCTTTTTGCATTTCCGGGGCGTCGCTGGTATCGTTAGGCTTCCTGAGGGAGGGTTGAGCCGTGAAGGTGGGTATTCATCCGGATTACGTCGACACCACGATCACTTGCGCGTGCGGCGAGGTCGTCAAGACGCGCTCCACGCGGCCGAACATCCACGTCGAAGTGTGCTCGAAGTGCCATCCGTTCTTCACGGGCAAGCAGAAGCTCATGGATACGGCCGGCCGTGTCGAGCGCTTCCAGCGCAAGTACAAGCGGCAGCCCGCGGCCGCCGCTCAATAATCACGTGGGGGGCCCCGCCGTGGCCCCCCCAACCCCCCAGTACCGTCTCCGCCGTGCGGAGCTGAGCCATGTTGTTCGATAAGCTCCGCCAGATCGAAGAGCGCTCGCATCAGATCGAGCGCGCTCTCGCCGATCCCTCGATCTTCGGCCAGCAGGCCGAGTACGCGCGCCTGCGCAAAGAGCACGCCGACATTCAGGAGGTCGTCGAGAAGTTCGCCGAGTACAAGGACGTCCTCAGGCGGCTCGGCGAGGCCCGGCACATCCTGGCCGAGGGCGGCGATCGCGAGCTGGCCGAGCTGGCGCAGACCGAGATCGACGAGCTGTCCGCGCGCCAGACCGCGCTCGAAGACGAGCTGAAGAAGCTCGTCCTCCCCAAGGATCCCAACGACGACAAGAACGTCTTCGTCGAGATCCGCGCCGGCGCCGGCGGCGACGAGGCGGCGCTGTTCGCCGCCGAGCTCGCGCGCATGTACACCAAGTACGCGGAGGCGCAGCGCTGGAAGGTCGAGGTGATGGACTCGAGCTCCACCGGCGTCGGCGGTCTCAAGGACGTCATCCTCTTCGTGCAGGGCCGCGGCGCGTGGAGCCGGCTCAAGTTCGAGCGCGGCGTCCACCGCGTGCAGCGCGTGCCGGTCACCGAGGCGAGCGGCCGCATCCACACTTCCACCGTGACGGTGGCTGTGCTGCCGGAGGCCGAGGACGTGGACGTGCGGGTCGAGGAGAAGGATCTGCGCGTGGACGTCTATCGCTCGTCGGGGCCCGGCGGTCAGGGCGTCAACACCACCGACTCCGCGGTGCGCATCACGCACATCCCGACCGGGCTCGTCGTGACGTGCCAGGACGAGCGCTCGCAGATCAAGAACCGTGCGAAGGCGATGCGCGTGCTGAAGGCTCGCCTGCTCGAGCGCGCGCAGGAGGAGCAGCAGGCGGCCATGGCCGCGGACCGCAAGTCGCAGGTCGGCACCGGCGAGCGAAGCGAGCGGATTCGCACCTACAACTTCCGCGAGGGCCGCGTGAGCGACCACCGCATCGGGCTGACGCTGTACCGCCTGCCCGCGGTCCTGGAGGGCGCCCTCGACGAGATCATCGACGGGCTGACGGCGGCCGAGCAGGCCGAGCGGCTGCAGAAGGTCGAGTCGTGAGCCGCCCGATGGATCCGGACGCGCTGATCGACTCGCGGCCGAGCGTGCAGACGGCGCTCGCCGTCGGCGCCGAGGCGCTGCGGCGCGCGGGCGTCGAGAGCGCGCCGGTGGATGCCGAGTGGCTGCTGGCGGGCGCGCTGCGCGTGACGCACGGCGCGCTGCGCACCGACCTTCAGCGGACGCTGGAGGCGCCGGAGGCCGGCTGGTATGTGTCCGCGCTGCGCCGGCGCATGAAGCGCGAGCCGCTGCAGCACATCCTGGGCAACCAACCGTTCCGCAACGTCACGGTGAGGGTCACCGCGGACGCGATGGTCCCGCGTCCCGAGACGGAGCTTCTCGCCGAGTGGGCGCTGGACCTGCTGCCGCGCGACGCTCGGCGGCCGCTCGCCGTCGATCTGGGGACCGGGACGGGCTGTATCGCCTGCGCGATCGCGTCGGAGCGGCCCGACGTCGAGGTGATCGCGCTCGACGCGTCCCCCCGCGCCGCGATGCTGGCGCGCGAGAACGTCGCCGCGCTCGGGCTCTCGGCGCGCGTGGCCGTCGAGGTCTCGGAGCTGTTCTCGGCGCTCGGGGAGCGGCGCGCCGACGTCATCGTGTCCAACCCGCCGTACCTGCCGACGAGCCTCATCGCGACCCTGTCCCCGGAGGTCCGTCAATACGATCCGCGCGGCGCCCTCGACGGCGGCCCGGATGGGCTGAGGGTGATCCGTCGCATCGTGGCCGAGGCGCCGCAGCGCCTGCTGCCCGGGGGCGCGCTCGTGCTGGAGACCTCCGGCGACCAGCAGGTGCGCGGGGTGGTGGCCCTCATGGAGAAGGCCGGCTTCGGCGTGGTCGAGACGCGGCGCGACCTGGCGGGCGTCGAGCGCTTCGTGGCGGGGAAGATCCGATGAAGAACGGGCTCACGCTCGCGCTGCCCAAGGGCCGCCTGCTCGATCCCGCGCTCGACCTGCTCCGCGAGCTGGGCGTGAGCGGGATCGATCCCGACTCGCGCAAGCTGATCTTTCGCGACGCGGGGCGCGACCTCGAGATCCTGCTGCTCAAGCCCGCCGACGTGCCGGCCTACGTCACCTACGGCGCCGCCGACCTCGGCGTCGTGGGCAAGGACATCCTGCTCGAGCAGGAGCCCGACGTGTACGAGCCGCTCGACCTCGGCTTCGGCTTCTGCCGGCTCGTGGTGGCGGAGCCGCGCGCGCTCTGGGAGCGCGACGACCCCGCCAAGTGGTCGTGGGTCCGCGTGGCCACCAAGTATCCGCGCCTCACCGAAGAATATTTCTCGGCGCGGGGCATCCAGGTGGAGATCGTGCGGCTCGACGGCTCCATCGAGCTGGCGCCGCTGGTCGGCCTCGCCGAGCGGATCGTGGACCTCGTGCAGTCGGGCGAGACGCTGCGCGCCAACGGGCTGGTGGAGGTCGCCGAGATCACGCGCTCCACCGCGCGGGTGATCGTCAACCGCGCCTCGATGAAGACCGAGCACGCCGCCGTCACGCGGCTGATCGACGACATGCGCGCGCGCCTGACGGTGTCGCGATGATCCGCACGCTCGACGCGCGCGCGCTCGGCGTGGACGCGGTCGTGCGGGCGCTCGAGCGCCCGCCCTCGCAGGTGCCGGCCGACGTCTCGGCCGCCGTGGACGAGATCCTCGCGGGCGTCCGCGCGCGCGGCGACGCCGCCGTGCTCGAGTACACGGCCAAGTTCGACGGCTACGCCGCGGCCTCCGTGCCGGCACTGGCGATCTCGGCCGCCGGGCTGGACGCAGCGCTGCGCGCGCTCGAGCCCGCGGCGCGGGCGGCGCTCGACTACGCCGCCGAGCGGATCGAGCGCTACCACGCGGCCGCGATGCCGAAGTCGTGGCGGCTCACCGACGAGCACGGCTCGAGCCTCGGCCAGGAGGTCCGCCCGCTCGACCGCGTCGGCCTCTACATCCCCGGCGGCCGCGCCGCCTACCCGTCGACGGTGCTGATGACGGCGGTGCCCGCGCGGGTGGCCGGCGTCAAAGAGATCGTCCTGGTCACCCCGCCGGGAGCCGACGGCCGCGTGAATGCGGTGGTGCTCGCGGCCGCGCGGGTGGCCGGCGTCACCGAGGCCTGGCGCGTCGGCGGCGCCCAGGCGGTGGCCGCGCTTGCGTATGGAACTCAGACCATCCGCCGCGTCGACAAGATCGTCGGCCCGGGCAACCTCTACGTCGCGCTGGCCAAGACGCGCGTCTTCGGCGAGGTCGGGATCGACATGATGGCGGGGCCGAGCGAGGTCGTCGTCGTCGCGGATGCGGCCGCCGATCCCGACTGGATCGCCGCCGATCTGCTCGCCCAGGCCGAGCACGATCCGATGGCGCGGGCCGTGCTGATCACCGATGCGCCGGCGCTGACGCCGCGCGTGGAGAAGGCGCTGGCCGCGCGGCTCGACGCGCTGCCGCGGCGCCAGATCGCCGCCGCCGCGCTGCGCGACCACGGCGCGCTGATCCTGGCCGAGAGCCTCGAGCGCGCCGTCGAGATCGCCAACCGCCTGGCTCCCGAGCACCTCGAGCTCATGGTCGCGGTCCCCGCCGCGCTGCTGCCGCGCGTGCGCCACGCCGGCGCCGTGTTCCTCGGCGCCCACACGCCCGAGGTGGTCGGCGACTACGTGGCGGGGCCGAATCATGTCCTGCCGACGGCGGGGACGGCGCGCTTCGCGTCGCCACTCGGCACCGAGGACTTCGTGAAGCGCTCGAGCGTGCTCGAGTACTCGCCGTCGGGCCTGGCCGCGGCCCTGCCGCATCTGACGACGCTGTCACGCATCGAGGGACTGACGGCTCACGGGCGCGCCGCGGAGGCGCGAGCGACGAAGGCGGAGGGAGAGCGGACATGAGCGAGGGACGGCAGGCGCGCGTGGAGCGCAAGACGAAGGAGACGGAGATCACGCTCTCGCTGGGGCTCGACGGCACCGGCGCCTCGAAGGTGAAGACGCCGATCCCGTTCTTCAGCCACATGCTCGAGGCGTTCGCCAAGCACGGGCTCGTGGACCTCGCCGTCGAGGCGCAGGGCGACGTCGAGGTCGACCAGCACCACACCGTCGAGGACGTCGGCATCGTGCTGGGCCAGGCGCTCAAGCAGGCGCTCGGCGACAAGAAGGGCATCGTGCGCTTCGGCACCGCGGCGATTCCGATGGACGAGACGCTCGTCTCGGCGGCGGTGGACGTCTCCGGGCGGCCGTTCCTCGTCTTCAGCGTGCCGGTGGCGCGCGGCCGCGTCTCGAACTTCGACTGCGACCTGCTGCAGGAGTTCTTCCGCGCCTTCGCCTTCAACGCGGAGATCACGCTGCACGTCACCATGCACTACGGCCACAACCTGCACCACATCACGGAGGCCGTGTTCAAGGCCGTCGGCCGCGCGCTCGCGCAGGCCACGCGCCACGACCCGCGCATCGCGGGGATCCTGCCCTCCACCAAAGGCAGCCTGTGATCGTGGCATTGCGAGCCGCAGCCGGAGGCGAGGCGAGCCTGTGATCGCAATAATCGACTATGGCCGGGGAAACCTCGGCTCGGTCGAGAAGGCGTTCGCGCGGCTCGGCGTGCCGGCCACGGTCACGCAGGATCCGCGCGCGGTGGACGACGCGCGCGCGGTGGTGCTGCCCGGCGACGGCGCGTTCCACGACGCGATGGCCAATCTCCAGACGCTCGGCCTGCTGGCCCCGCTGCGCCGCGCGCTCGACGGCACGCGTCCGTTCCTCGGCATCTGTCTGGGCTACCAGCTGCTGTTCACGAGCAGCGAGGAGTTCGGCGAGGGGCGCGGCCTCGACGTGATTCCCGGCGTCGTGCGGCGCTTCGGGGCGGGCCGCAAGGTGCCGCACATGGGCTGGAACGGCGTCGAGCACGGCGGACGGCTGCGCCTCTTCGAGGGCGTGCCGGAGGGCGCGCGCTTCTACTTCGTGCACTCGTATTATCCGGAGGCGCGCACGGGTGATTGCGTGACGAGTGCCGAGGGACCGTTGAAGCAGGCGTGGTGCGAGTACGGCGCGCGCTTCGCCGCCGCCGTCGAGCTGGGGCGCATCCACGCCACGCAGTTCCACCCGGAGAAGAGCCAGCGCTGGGGGCTGCGGCTCCTCGAGAATTTCGCGGCGATCGTGAAGGAGTCGGCGTGATCGTCATTCCGGCCGTCGACGTGAAGGACGGCCGCTGCGTGCGGCTGCGCGAGGGCCGCGCCGATGCCGAGACCGTCTTCTCCGAGGATCCGGTGGCCATGGCCACGCAGTGGGCGGCGCAAGGCGCGCCACGCCTGCACGTGGTCGATCTCGACGGCGCCTTCGGCGCGCCGCGCCAGACGGCGCTCGTGGCCAAGATCGTCGCGGCGGTGGCGCCGATCCCGGTCGAGGTCGGCGGGGGGCTGCGCGACGTCGCGGCGGTGGAATCGGTGCTGGAGTCCGGGGCACGGTGGGCCGTCGTCGGCACGCGCGCGCTCGATCCCGCGTTCGTCGCCGAGCTCGGCCGTCGCGTTCCCCAGCGCGTGATCATCGCGGTGGACGCGAAGAACGGGCGCGTGGCGGTGAAGGGCTGGGTCGATCTGTCGGACCTCACGCCGCTCGAGCTGGCGCTGGCCGTGCGCGAGCGTGGCGCCGTGGCCGCGCTCCTGTATACCGACATCGCCCGCGACGGGACGGAGCAGGGACCGAACGTCGAGGCCACCGCGGATCTCGCGCGGCGGTCCGGGATCCCCGTGCTCGCCTCCGGCGGCGTCGGCAGCGTGGCCGATATCGCCGCCCTCGCCGCCGTCGCCGACGCCGGCATCGAGGGCGTCGTGGTCGGGCGCGCGCTCTACACCGGCGCCGTCTCGCTGCCGGACGCGATGCGGGCCGCCGCGCGCGGGGCCTAGCATGCTGGCCAAGCGCATCATCCCGTGCCTCGACGTCAAGGACGGCCGCGTGGTGAAGGGCGTCCGGTTCGTCGACCTGCGCGACGCCGGCGATCCGGTCGAGGCGGCGATCGCGTATGACGCGCAGGGCGCCGACGAGCTGGTCTTCCTCGACATCACGGCCTCGCACGAGGCGCGCGACATCATGCTCGACGTCGTGAAGCGCACCGCGGAGGGGATCTACATGCCGCTCACCGTGGGCGGCGGCATCCGCTCCGTCGACGACGTGCGGCGGCTGCTGCGCGCCGGCGCCGACAAGGTCTCGCTCAACACGGCCGCGCTCGCGCGCCCCGAGGTGATCCGCGAGGCCGCCCAGCGCTTCGGCAGCCAGTGCATCGTGATCGCGATCGATGCCAAGCGGACGGAGCCGAAAACCATCTCGAACGGGCCACCCACGGCCGAAGCCGGCCTCGCGGACCCCGCGACAACAACCTGGCACGTATTCACGCACGGCGGTCGCAAGACCACGGGCCGCGACGCCGTCGCGTGGGCGCGGGAGGCGGTGGCGCTGGGGGCGGGCGAGATCCTCCTCACGAGCATGGATCGCGACGGCACCAAGGACGGCTACGACCTCGAGCTGACGCGCGCCGTCTCCGAGGCGGTCACGGTGCCGGTGATCGCCTCCGGCGGCGCCGGCACGCTCGAGCACTTCCACGAGGCGCTGGTCGACGGGCGCGCGGACGCGGCGCTGGCCGCCTCCCTCTTCCACTTCGGCATCCACACGATCGCCGAGACCAAGCGCTACCTGGCCGAGCGGGGCGTGGAGGTGCGGCGGTGACCCCGGACGAGCTGACGTACGACGAGCGCGGGCTGATTCCGGCCGTCGTGCAGGAAGCGGAGACGGGCGAGGTGCTGATGGTCGCGTGGATGGATCGTGACGCCGTCGCCAAGACGCTGACCACGGGCCTCACGCACTTCTGGTCGCGCTCCCGTCGGACGCCGTGGCAGAAGGGCGAGACGTCGGGCCACCTGCAGCACGTGCAGGGCGTCTACGCCGACTGCGACGTCGACACCCTCGTCGTCCAGGTCCACCAGGAGGGCGTGGCCTGTCACACCGGCGCGCGCACATGCTTCTTCAACGCGCTGTCGGGACCGGGCGCGGCGGCCAACATGCTCGAGCGCATCGAGCGCATCGTGCAGCAGCGCAAGTCGTCGCCGCCGGCGGGCTCGTACGTCGCGAGCTTGCTCGCCAAGGGCGAGGCCGCGGTGTGCCGCAAGATCGGCGAGGAGGCGACGGAGGTGGTGACGGCGGCGCTCGGCGGCGAGGGCGACGCGCGGCTCGTCTCGGAGGTCGCCGATCTCTGGTTCCACACGCTGGTGTTGCTCGGGGAGCGCGGCATCCCGCTCCGCGACGTCCTCGAGGAGCTCGCGCGCCGGCACAAGGAGCGCGCGGCTTCGCGAGAGTAGGCCGTGAGCGCCGGCGCCCGGCGCGCGGCGCTCGTCACGGCCGTGGCCTTCAGCGTCCTCGCGGGCTGCGCCGGGCGGCGGCTGCACGACGGCGTCTACCGCTCCGAGCACGGCTTCCGGGTGACCGTTCCCGGCCCCGCGTGGGAGGTCGTGGACCGCTCGCGGGCCGAGCTCGAGCTGCGACGTACCGACGGCGGCGCGGGCATGCTGGCCCACGCCACCTGCCGGCCCGAGGCGGCGCGCCGGGATTTCGGGCTGCTGGAGCGGCACCTCTTGCTCGGCCTGCGGGATCGCGCGACCCTCGAAGAAGGCGAAGCCGACGTGGCCGGTCGCCGGGCCGCCCACCGGGTGGTGGAGGGGCGGCCGCGCGACGGCGAAGAACGAATGCGCATCGAGAGCTACGTGCTCAAGGACGCGCGCTGCGTGTACGACCTGCTCTACGTCGCGCCGCCGGAGGACTTCGACGGCGGTCGCGAGGACTTCCGGCGGTTCGTGGCCAGCTTCGTGATGGAGTGAGCGATGGCGGCCTATCTCAGGCGCACGGCGATGTGGTACGGCGGCGTCGGCCTGCTCACCGCGCAGGTCGCGCGCAGCCTCGCCCTGCCGCCGAAGTACTTCCGCCTCGTCATCAACGAGATCGAGGTGATGGGCGTGCGCTCGCTCGGCGTCGCGCTGACCGCGGCGATCTTCACCGGCATGGTCTTCGCGATCCAGAGCGCGGTGAACATGGCGCGCTTCGGCGCCGAGGCCTACGTGGGGCCGATCGCCGCGCTGGCCATCCTGCGCGAGCTGGGGCCCGTCCTCACCGCGATCCTCGTCGGCGGCAAGGTGGCCTCCGGCATCACGGCGGAGCTGGGCTCCATGCGCGTGACCGAGCAGATCGACGCGCTACGCACGCTGGGCGTCAACTACATCAAGCGGCTGATCGTACCGCGCGTGCTGGCCGCGCTCGTCGTGTTCCCGCTCCTCACCGTGCTGGCCGACGTCGTCGGCGTGCTGGGCGGCATGGTCATCATGTGGATCGAGCGCGGCGCCGACATGTACACCTACTGGAACGTGACCACCTACTGGGTGGTACCGCGCGACTTCCTCACCGGCATCGGCAAGTCGTTTTTCTTCGGGGGCATCGTCACGCTGATCGGCTGCTACAACGGGCTCTCGACCACCGGCGGCACCGAGGGGCTGGGCCGCGCCACGACCGCCACCGTCGTGCACGTCACCATGGGCGTGATCGTCTCCGATTTCTTCCTGACCAAGCTCTTCCTCATGATCTTCTGGTGAGCGATGGCGACACCCGTGGTCGAGGTGGCCGATCTCCACAAGTCGTTCGAGCGCGCCGAGGTGCTGCGCGGGGTGTCGTTCCGGCTCGACAAGGGCGAGACGCTCGTGGTGATGGGCGGCAGCGGCTCGGGCAAGACGGTGCTGCTCCGCCACGTGGCGGGCCTCGTGCGGCCCGACGCGGGCGAGGTGTGTGTGTTCGGCCGCAACATCGAGCGGCTCTCGGAGGAGGAGCTGCTGCCCATCCGCCGGCGCATGGGCTACGTCTTCCAGGGCGCGGCCCTCTTCGACTCGCTGTCGGTCCACGACAACGTCGCGTTCCCGCTGCGCGAGCACACGAGCCTGTCCGAGCGCGAGATCCACGAGCGCGCCGTCCACGTCCTCTCGCTGGTCGGGCTCGGCGAGGACGTGCTCCCGCTGCTGCCGTCGGAGCTGTCGGGGGGCATGCGCAAGCGCGTGGGCATCGCGCGGGCGCTGGTCATCGAGCCGGAGCTGATGCTCTTCGACGAGCCGACGGCCGGACTCGATCCGACCAACAGCAGGATGGTCGGCGAGCTCATCCTGGAGCTGAAGCGCGGACCGTGCGATACCTCGATCGTGGTGACCCACGACGTCGAGCTGGCGCGGACGGTGGCCGACCGGCTGGCCATCCTGATGGACGGCCGGTTCGCGGTGGTGGGGCGCGCCGACGAGGTGATGACTTCGGGCGAGCCCGCCGTGCAGGCGTTCCTGGCCGGCGAAGCGAGGTGACGACGTGAACGACGAGCGCGGCGAGGCGGGAAAGAAGCTCCGTGTGGGCGTCTTCGTTCTGGTGTCGCTCGTGGCCGGCGTCGGGATGGTGTACGCGCTCGGCGCGCGCGCCAGGCTGTTCGAGTCTCGCTACACCGTGCACGCCGACTTCACCGAGGTGGGCGGGCTCAACGAAGGCGCCACCGTGAGGCTCGCCGGCGTGCAGATCGGCCGCGTGAAGCGCGTGAACCTGCCAGCCGAGCCCGGCGGCAAGGTGCGCGTGGACCTCACGATCGCCAAGCGGTTCGCCAACCGCGTGCGCAAGAACTCCGTCGCGCGCATCGAGACCCAGGGCCTCCTCGGCGACCGCATCGTCGAGCTGTCCGTCGGCACCGCGGAGGCGCCGCCGACGAAGGACGGCGACGTGGTCCTCGCGCGCGATCCCACCGACTTCAGCAAGATCGTCAGCGAGGGCGCCCAGACGGTGAAGAACGTGGCGGCGCTCGCCGAAAGTCTCAAGGGGACGGCGGACAGCCTGAGGCAATCGAGGCTGGTCGAGGACGCCTCGGCCACGCTGGCCTCCGCGCGCAAGGTGACCGATCAGGTCAGCCGGATCGTGGGCGAGGTCGAAAAGGGCCGCGGCTGGGCCCACGCGCTGATCTACGAGGAGCCGGTGGCGCTGCGGAAGATGAACGACGTGATCGCGAGCACGCAGCGGCTGCTCGACCGCGTCGAGCGCGGCGAGGGCGCGGCCGGCGTGCTCACCTCCGAGGGGTCCACCGCGGCCGCGCGCCGCTTCGTGGCCGCCATGGACAAGCTCGCGCGCATGTCCGAGCAGCCGGGCAGCGCCGACGAGGGGCTCGTGCCCGCGCTGCTCTTCGATCCCAAGTACAAGAACGTGCTCGAGGACCTGAAAGTCGTCGCGCACAACTTCCGCGAGGTCTCCGACCGTCTCGTGGGCGGCAAGGGCACGCTCGGCGGCCTCATCAAGGACGAGCCGGCCGACGCGAGCATCCGCCAGGCGTCGCGCGATCTCCAGGCCGCGCTGGCCAATCTCAAGGAGATCACCGCGAAGGTCAACGAGGGCGAGGGCACGCTGGGCGCCCTCATCGCCGATCCGACCGTCTACGAGCGCCTCGTCTCCATCCTCGACGGCGCGCAGCGGAGCTTCCTGCTCCGCGGCCTGCTCAAGAGCCTCGGCGGCGGCGGCAAGCCGAAAGAGGGCGAGTGAGTCCGCGCGCGACCTCCGTCTACCGCTGTCAGGAGTGCGGCTTCGCCAGCCCCAAGCCCGGCACGTGCCCGGACTGTCTGCGCGGCGCCGGCGCATACGTGCAACTGGTGGAGGAGCGCTCCGAGGCCCCGGCGCGCGGGCGTCGCCCCGGGGCCGTGTCGCCGGGTCGCCCGCAGTCGCTCAAGGACGTCGTCCTCGAGGCGGGCGACCGGCTGCCCACGGGCATCGGTGAGCTCGACCGCGTGCTCGGCGGTGGCGTCGTCCGCGGCTCGCTCGTGCTGCTCGGCGGGGAGCCCGGTTGCGGCAAGAGCACATTGCTGTTGCAAGCCGCGCGCGCGCTCGCGAAGGCGCGGCCGCCCGTGCTGTACGTCTGCGCCGAGGAGTCGGCGGCGCAGGTGAAGATGCGCGCGGACCGTCTCGGCATCGCCGGCGACGGGCTACTGCTGTGGGCGGAGACGGACCTCGGCAGCGTGCAGGCCGGGCTCGACGACGTGAAGCCCCAGGCGCTGATCGTGGACTCGATCCAGACCGTCTTCCTGCCCGACCTCGAGTCGGCGCCCGGCTCGGTTGCTCAGGTGCGCGAGTGCGCCGCGCGCCTCATGACGCAGGCCAAGGGGCGCGGCCTCGCGACGTTCCTGGTTGGCCACGTCACCAAGGACGGCGCCATCGCCGGCCCGCGCGTCCTCGAGCACCTGGTCGACACCGTCCTCTACTTCGAAGGCGAGCAGCACCACGCGTATCGCGTGCTGCGCGCGGTGAAGAACCGCTTCGGCTCCACCAACGAGATCGGCGTCTTCGAGATGGCGGAGCGCGGGCTCGTCGAGGTGGCGAACCCGTCAGGGTTCTTCCTCTCCGAGCGCCCGATCGACGCGCCGGGCTCGGTGGTGGTGGCCAGCCTCGAGGGCACGCGGCCGATGCTGCTGGAGCTGCAGGCGCTCGTCTCGCGCGCCTCGTTCGGCACGCCGCGCCGCACCGTGCTCGGCGCCGACTACAACCGCGTGTGTCTGCTGCTCGCGGTGCTGGAGAAGCGCGCACAGCTGCCGATCGGCAACCAGGACGTCTTCGTCAACGTCGCGGGCGGGGGCCGTGTCGTCGAGCCCGCCGCGGACCTCGCCATCGTGCTGGCGTCGGCGTCCTCCTACATGGAGCGCCCGCTGCCGGCCGACGTCGTGGTGCTGGGCGAGGTGGGACTCACCGGCGAGGTGCGCGCGGTGGCGGGGCTCGAGGTGCGCCTGCGGGCGGCCGCGCAGCTCGGGTTCCGCTCGGCCGTCGTGCCCCAGAGCGGCGCGGCCGAGATGCGCTCGGTGCCCCTGAGCGTCCGGGGCGTGGCCACGGTGTCCGAGGCCCTCGAGGCGCTGCTGCCCTGACGCTCGCGATCGTCCGGCTGCTCGTGGTCATCTGTGCGGCGGTGGCGGGCGCGGCGCTGGCGGTGGCCCTGCGGCTGCCGCCGGCGGCGGCGGCGCTGGCCGGCGCGGCGCTCGGCGCCGCCGCCGTCGGCCTGGAGCTGGCGGTCGCGCTGGGACGCGACCCGGCGTCGGCCGCGCGGGGCCACCCGCGCGACGGCGGCAAGCTGCTCGACACGTCCGCCATCATCGACGGCCGCATCGCCGACGTCGTCACCACCGGCTACCTCGAGGGACCGCTGCTGGTGCCGCGCTTCGTGCTGCGCGAGCTGCAGCGCCTGGCCGACGGCGCCGATCCGCTGCGGCGCAACCGCGGCAAGCGCGGCTTCGAGATCCTCAAGCGGCTGCAAGATCTGCGCAGCGTGGAGATCGTCGAGGCGGACGTCGCCGGCGTCAGCGACGTCGACGCCAAGCTGGTGGAGCTGGCGCGACAGCGCGGCGCGCACGTCGTCACCACCGACTACAATCTGAACCGCGTGGCCGAGCTGAGCGGCGTGAGCGTCCTCAACGTCAACGACCTCGCCAACGCGCTGAAACCCGTCGTGCTCCCGGGCGAGAGCCTGCGCGTGCAGGTGCTGCGCGAGGGCAAGGAGCCGGGGCAGGGCGTGGGATTCCTCGAGGACGGTACGATGGTCGTCGTCGAGCAGGGCCGCCGGCTGCTCGGCCAGGAGGTGCCGGTGGTGGTGACGAGCGCGCTGCAGACGTCGGCGGGCCGCATGGTGTTCGCGCGCCCGCGCATCGACACCGACGAGGGCGGCGGCGGCGATGCGTGACATCGCGGTGCTGATCCCCGCCGGTGGCATCGGCGCGCGGCTCGGACGGCGCACGCCGAAGCAGTTCCTGCGCGTCGGCCGCGAGGCGATCCTCGCCGCCACCGTCGGTCATTTCCGCCGTCACCCGCGGGTGGCCGCCATCATCGTTGCCGCACCCGGCGCGCACGTCGCCCGCGCGCGGCGGCTCCTGGGCGCCGGCGTCACCGTCGTCGCCGGCGGCGCCACCCGGCAGGAGTCGGTGCGGCTCGCGCTGGAGGCGGCGCCGCCCGGTGTGCGCGTCGCGCTCGTGCACGACGCCGTGCGGCCGTTCATCACGCGCACGCTGGTGGACGCGGTGCTGGCGGCGGCGCGCGCCGACGGCGCGGCGATCTGCGCCCTGCCGGTGGCCGAGACGGTCAAGCGCGTGCGCGACGGCGTCGTCGAGGCGACGATCGAGCGGGCGGGACTCTGGACGGTGCAGACGCCGCAGGCGTTCCGTGCCGAGGTCCTGCGCGAGGCCCACGACAAGGCGCGCCGCGACGGCGTGGCCGGCACCGACGACGCGATGCTGGTGGAGCGGCTCGGTCACCGCGTGCGCGTCGTGCCCGGGCTCGCCGGCAACGTGAAAATCACGACGCCCGACGATCTCCGGCGAGCCCGGGAAACCCGGCCCACCCGCGGCGAGCCCCGATGACGCGTGTCGGCTTCGGCTTCGACCTGCACCCGCTGGTCGCCGGCCGACCGCTCGTCCTGGGCGGGGTGACGATGCCGTCGGAGGTCGGCCTCGACGGCCACTCGGACGCCGACGTGCTCACGCACGCGGTGGCGGAGGCGCTGCTCGGCGCGCTCGCGCTCGGCGACCTCGGCCGCCATTTCCCCGACACCGATCCGCGCTGGCGCGGCGTCTCGAGCCTCGTGCTCCTCAAGGGTGTGCTCGATCTCGTCGCCGCCCGCGGCGCCCGGCTGGTCAACGTGGACGCGACGGTGCTGGCGCAGGCGCCGAGGCTGGCGCCACTCCTGCCGGAGATGGCCAAGCGGCTGGCCGACACGCTCGGAATCCGCGTGGACGCCGTGAGCGTCAAAGCAAAGAGCCCGGAAGGCCTCGGCCTGCTCGGCCGACGCGAGGGCATCGCGGCCATGGCCGTGGTGAGTGTGGAAGTGCGAGCCGCAGCCGGCGGCGAGGCGAGCCTGTAATGCTAGAAGTGCGAGCCGCAGCCGGCGGCGAGGCGAGCCTGTGATCCTGGAGGTCGCGTGAGGGTCTTCAACACCATGACACGCACGAAAGAGGAGCTCGTCCCGATCACCCCGGGCGAGATTCGGATGTACTCGTGCGGGGTGACCGTGTACGACCTCTCCCACGTCGGTCACGCGAAGATGATGATCGTCTTCGACGTGATCGCGCGCTACCTGCGCTTCGCGGGCTATCGCGTGACGTTCGTGCGGAACTTCACGGACATCGAGGACAAGATCATCCGGCGAGCCAATCAGGAAGGCGTCCCCGCCCGCGAGATCTCCGAGCGCTACATCGCGGCGTTCCGCGAGGACATCGCGGCGCTGGGCGTGCAGGCGCCCGAGGTGGAGCCCAAGGCGACCGACCACGTGCCGGAGATGATCGCGTTGATCGAGCGCCTCGTCTCCGGTGGGTACGCGTACGTCGTGGACGGCGACGTGTACTTCGAGGTCCGACGCTTTCCGGCCTACGGCAAGCTCTCCGGCAAGAACCTCGACGAGCTGCTGGCCGGCGCGCGCGTCGACGTCGACGAGCGCAAGCGTGACCCCCGCGACTTCGCGCTGTGGAAGGCGGCCAAGCCCGACGAGCCGGCGTGGCCGAGTCCATGGGGCCCGGGGCGGCCGGGCTGGCACATCGAGTGCTCGGCGATGGCCATGCGCTATCTCGGCGAGTCGTTCGACATCCACGGCGGCGGCGAGGACCTCATCTTTCCGCACCACGAGTGCGAGATCGCCCAGGCGGAGGCGGTGACGCACAAGCCCTTCGCCCGCTACTGGGTGCACAACGGCTTCGTGAACATGGGCAAGGACAAGATGTCGAAGTCGCTCGGCAACACGCTGACGATCCGCGACATCGTCAAGCGGCACGATCCCGAGGCGCTGCGGCTGTGGATCCTCGGCACCCACTACCGCCACCTCCTCGAGTGGTCCGAGGAGCGCGTGGAGGAAGCGGCGCGCGCGCTCGCGCGGCTCACCCGGGTGGTCGATGACGCCGCCTCGCTCGGCGCGCCCGCCGCCGCGGTCCCGGCGGCGTTCGCCGGCTTCGCCGCGCGATTCACGGCGGCGATGGACGACGACTTCAACACGCCGCAGGCGCTCGGCGTGCTGTTCGAATTCGCGCGCGCGCTGTCCGACGCGCGCGACCGCGGCCTCGGCACGCTCGAGACACGCGCCGACTTCGTGGCGGGCGTCGGTGAGCTGGTGCGGCTGGGGCGTGTGCTCGGCCTCCTGCGCCGCGGCGTCGAGGCGGGTGGGCCGCCGGCGGCGGTCGAGCGGCTCGTCGCCGAGCGCACGGACGCGCGCGCGCGGCGCGACTGGCGCCGCTCCGACGAGCTGCGCGCGGAAATCCAGCGGCTCGGCTGGCTGGTGGAGGACACGCCGGGCGGTCCGCGGCTGACGCGCAAGAGCGGCTGATGGCCGAGGGCCGCGTGTACGGCCGCAACCCCGTGCTGGCGTTGCTGCGCAGCGGCGGGCGTCGGGCGGACGAGATCGCGGTCCTGGCCGGCGGGCGCGGCCCGCTGGGCGAGGTGGTCGCGCTCGCGCGCCGGGCGGGCGTGAAAGTCTCGTTCCGAACGCGCGAGCAGCTCACCGCGATGGCCGGCTCGCCGGAGCACCAGGGTGTGGTCGCCCGCGTCACGTCCGCCGAGTACGTCGATCTCGAGGACCTCCTCGCTGAGCCGGTCCAGCGCGGCCAGCCGCCCTTCTACCTGGTACTCGACCAGGTCCAGGATCCGCGCAACCTCGGCGCGATTCTCCGGACCGCCGAGGCCTTCGGGGTCCACGGCGTCGTGATCCCGAAGCACCATGCCGTCGGCCTCACCGACGCGGCTGCACGCACCGCGATGGGGGCCATCGAGCGGGTCCCGGTGGCCCGCGCCACCAACCTCGTGAGCGCACTGGAAACCATCAAGGAATCGGGAACTTGGGTCTATGGAGCGGCCGCCGGCGAGGGGGTCGCGCCGTGGGCCGCGGACTTGCGCGGCCCCGTATGCTTGGTGCTGGGCGGCGAGGGCGAGGGGTTACGGCCTCTCGTGGCCAGCGCCTGCGACGTCGTGCTGGCCATTCCGATGGTCGGCGCCGCCGAGTCGCTGAACGTTGCGGCCGCGGCCGCAGTCCTCTGCTATGAGATATCCCGCCAACGCCATCAAAATACTTGACTTATTGCGATCTCGAAGTAGATTGGAACTTTGTCCGTGCTGGCGTAGCTCAGGGGCAGAGCAACTGCCTTGTAAGCAGTGGGTCGGGGGTTCAAATCCTCCCGCCAGCGCCAGCTTGTGTGCCCGCGTTAGCCAACGAGAGGTTCTCATCGCATGCCGGCAGGTTCGGGGAGGTACCCAAGTGGCCAAAGGGGGCAGACTGTAAATCTGCTGGCGTACGCCTTCGGGGGTTCAAATCCTCCCCTCCCCACCATTCACCCGGGCGGGAATAGCTCAGCGGTAGAGCGCCAGCCTTCCAAGCTGGGGGTCGCGGGTTCGAATCCCGTTTCCCGCTCCACCCGTGTCCCTGGGATCGCGTCTTGGACGAGGCTCGGCATTCAGGCCCATGTAGCTCAGTCGGCAGAGCGCGTCCTTGGTAAGGACGAGGTCTCCGGTTCAATCCCGGACATGGGCTCCATCAACAGCGACCGGTAGGGTTACGAGGAGGTCCCCCGGATGGCCAAGCAGAAGTTTGACCGGACGAAGCCGCACGTGAACATTGGGACGATTGGGCACATCGATCACGGGAAGACGACGTTGACGAGTGCGATCACGAAGGTGCTGCACACGAAGTTCAACGCGGTGGCGGTGCGGGACTTTGGGACGATCGACAATGCGCCGGAGGAGCGGGAGCGGGGGATCACGATCGCGGTGTCGCACGTGGAGTACGAGACGGCGAACCGGCACTACGCGCACATCGATTGTCCGGGGCACGCGGACTACATCAAGAACATGATCACGGGGGCGGCGCAGATGGACGGGGCGATTCTGGTGGTCGCCGCGAACGATGGGCCGATGCCGCAGACGCGGGAGCACGTGTTGCTGGCGCGGCAGGTGAACGTGCCGAGCCTGGTGGTGTTCATGAACAAGGTGGACATGGTGGACGACCCGGAGATTTTGGACCTGGTGGAGCTGGAGGTACGGGAGTTGCTGAAGAAGTACCAGTTTCCGGGGGACGACATTCCGGTGGTGCGGGGGAGCGCGCTGGGGGCGATGGAGAAGCCGGAGGACGCGGTGGCGGCGAAGTGCATCTGGGAGCTGATGGACGCGGTGGACAGCTACATACCGACGCCGGCGCGGGCGGTGGACAAGCCGTTCCTGATGCCGATCGAGGACATATTCACGATAACGGGGCGGGGGACGGTGGTGACGGGGCGGGTGGAGCGGGGGATCGTGAAGGTGGGGGAGGAAGTGGAGATCGTGGGGATGCAGGCGGAGACGAAGAAGTCGGTGGTGACGGGGGTGGAGATGTTCCGCAAGCTGCTGGACGAGGGGCAGGCGGGGGACAATATCGGGGCGCTGCTGCGGGGGATCGACAAGGACGAGGTGGAGCGGGGGCAGGTGCTGGCCAAGCCGGGGTCGATCAAGCCGCACAAGAAGTTCAAGGCGGAAGTGTACGTGCTGGGCAAGGACGAGGGGGGGCGGCACACGCCGTTCTTCAACGGGTACCGGCCGCAGTTCTACTTTCGGACGACGGACGTGACGGGGGTGTGCACGTTGCCCGGGGGGGTGGAGATGGTGATGCCGGGGGACAACGTGACGATGACGATCGAGTTGATCCAGCCGGTGGCGATGGACAAGGAGCTGCGGTTCGCGATCCGCGAGGGGGGGCGCACGGTGGGCGCCGGCGTCGTCGCGGAGATCGCGGAGTAACGACATGGTCACGGTCAGCGCCGACCAGAAGATCCGCATCCGCCTCAAGGCCTATGATCACCATCTCCTCGATCGCTCCATGAGGGAGATCGTGGAGACCGTTCGTCGCACGGGCGCCCGGGTCACGGGCCCTGTGCTGCTGCCCACGATCATCAACCGCTGGACGGTGCTGCGCTCGCCCCACGTGGACAAGACCTCCCGCGAGCAGTTCGAGATGCGGACGCACAAGCGCCTGCTCGACATCCTCGATCCGACCCCCCAGACGGTCGACGCGCTGATGAAACTCGATCTGCCGTCGGGCGTGGACGTCGAGATCAAGCTGTGAGCCTGCCCATGATGCTCGCGGGGTCATAGATCAGCCATGGCCATGAAGGAAGGGTTGATCGGCCGGAAAAGGGGCATGACCCAGGTTTTCGGCGATGACGGCAACGTGATCCAGGTGACCGTCGTCGAGGCAGGGCCCTGCACGGTGGTGGGAATCCGGACCACGCCCGAAGACGGCTACGACGCCCTGCAGCTCGGCTTCGAGCCCGCGCGGAAGAACGTCACCAAGGCCATGGCGGGCCATTACAAGAAGGCAGGCGTCGAGAAGCCGATGCGATTCCTGCGCGAGGTGCGGCTGCAGAAGACCGAGGCCGTGGCCGCCTACCAGGTCGGCCAGCAGCTGACGGTGGAGCTGTTCACTCCGGGTGAGCTGGTGGACGTGGTGGGGATGTCGAAGGGCAAGGGCTTCCAGGGGGGCGTCAAGAGGCACAACTGGTCCGGCGGAGATCAGAGCCACGGCTCGATGTTCCATCGGGCCCCGGGCTCGATCGGCGCCTCCTCGGACCCCTCGCGCGTCTTTCCCGGTCACAAGCTGCCCGGGCGCATGGGCGGCGACCGGCGGACGGTGCTCAATCTGCCCGTCGTGCGCGTGATCCCCGAGCAGAACCTCCTCCTCGTGCGAGGCGCCGTTCCCGGCCATACCGGCTCGCTCGTGATGGTGCGCAAGAGCGTGAAGCAGACCAAGGCGCAGCAGCAGAAAGGCAAAGAGGCCAAGTAGCATGCCGACCGTTCCCGTGCTCGACGGCAAGGGCAAGAAGCAGGAGTCGCTCGACCTCCGGGCCGACGTCTTCCCGGACACCGTGCGCGTGCCCCTGATCCACCAGGCCGTGGTGAAGGAGCTGGCCGCGCGGCGCGCGGGCACGCACGACACCAAGGGCCGGAGCGAGGTGTCGGGCGGCGGCCGGAAGCCGTGGAAGCAGAAGGGCACGGGCCGCGCCCGCCAGGGCTCGATCCGGGCGACCCAGTGGAAGGGCGGCGGCAAGCCCTTCGGTCCCACCCCGCGCAAGTACGACAAGCGCATGCCCACCGAGATGCGGCGAGCCGCGCTCCGCGAAGCGCTCGCGGCCAAGATCGCCTCGGGTGAGGTGGCGGTGGTCGACGGGCTCGGGGTCACCGACGGCAAGACCAAGACCCTCATGGGGCGGCTCAAGGGCCTGGGCCTGCCCGTGGCGCCCACCCTGCTCGTGGTCTCGGAGCGAACGGACGCCCTCGGCCGGGCCGCGCGCAATGTTCCGTGGCTCGCCGTGGAGACGCCCGCCCACGCCTCCGTCTACCAGGTGATGCGCCACGAGCGCGTGGTGTTCGAGAAGGCGGCGCTCCTGTCGCTGCAGGAGGCGCTGGCATGATCCGCGATCCTCGCATGGTCCTCCTCCGGCCCCTCATGACGGAGAAGAGCATGCAGCAGAAGGAAGAGCTGAACGCCGTCACCTTCCAGGTGGCCCTCGACGCCAACAAGGTCGAGATCCGTCAGGCCGTCGAGAAGGTCTTCAACGTCAAGGTCGCCGACGTGCGGACGGCCTCGCGCGAGGGGAAGTGGAAGCGCATGGGCAAGCATGAAGGGCGCCGGCCGAGCTGGAAGAAGGCGGTGGTGACGCTCCGGCCTGGCCACAAGATCGAGCTGGTCGAGGGAGCCTAGGACCATGGGAATCCGGACGCTCAAGCCCACCTCGCCGGCCCGGCGCTACATGACGCAGCTGACCAACGAGGAAATCACGAAGAAGACGCCGGAGAAGAGCCTGCTCAGCCCGAAGAAGCGGGGCAGCGGCCGCAACGTGTACGGGCGGATCACGGTCCGGCATCGAGGCGGCGGGGCCAAGCGGATGCTCCGCGACGTCGATTTCCGGCGCGAGAAGATCGGCATCCCGGCCGTGGTGGCGGGGATCGAGTACGATCCGGGTCGCTCGGCGCGCATCGCGCTCCTGCACTACAAGGACGGCGAGAAGCGCTACATCATCGCCCCTCTCGGCCTCAAGCCGGGCGACATGGTCATGTCCGGGCCCCAGGCTGACATCCTGCCGGGCAATGCCCTGCCCATCAGGAATATCCCCCTCGGCACGCTCGTGCACAACGTCGAGCTGCAGCCGGGCAAGGGCGGGCAGCTCTGCCGGAGCGCGGGCACCCTGGCCCAGCTCCTGGCCAAGGAAGGCGACCACGCCAACCTCAAGCTGCCCTCGGGCGAGGTGCGCCAGGTCAAGCTCGAGTGCATGGCCACCATCGGCCAGGTCGGGAACCTCGACCACGAGAACGTGTCCGTGGGCAAGGCGGGCCGGGTGCGCTGGAAGGGGTTCCGGCCCACCGTGCGCGGCACCGTCATGAATCCCGTCGATCATCCGATGGGCGGCGGCGAAGGCAAGGGCAAGGGCAACCATCCGATGACTCCCTGGGGCAAGCCGACCAAGGGCTACAAGACGCGGCGCGGCGCCCGCCCGTCGGACCGCTACATCGTGACGCGCCGGACGAAGTAGGAGCGAGGACATGGGACGCTCAACGCGGAAGGGGCCGTACGTCGAGGAGAGGCTGGAGCAGCGGGTGGAGGAGCTCAATCGGCAGCGCCAGAAGAAGGTGCTCAAGACCTGGTCGCGGCGCTCCACCATCGTGCCGGAGTTCGTGGGCCACACCCTGGCCGTACACAACGGCAGGAAGTTCATCCCCGTCTACATCACCGAGAACATGGTGGGCCACCGCCTGGGCGAGTTCGCGCTGACCCGCACCTTCAAGGCGCACGGGCAGGCCGAGAAGGCCACCGTGTCGCCCACGGGGAAATCCTGAGGACGGCATGAAGACCCGTGCCACCGCGCGCTACATCCGTGTCCCCGCCTCCAAGGCCCGGCTCGTCCTCGAGCACATCCGGGGCAAGTCGGTGGGGGAGGCCCTGGCCACCCTGCAGTTCACGCCGAAGGCGGCCGGCCGCCTCATCGAGAAGGTGCTGCGCTCGGCCATCGCGAACGCCGAGCACAACCACCAGGTGCGCGATCTGGACGATCTCCGCGTGACCAAGGCCACGGCCGACGGCGGGCCGTCCATGAAGCGCGTGTCCCCCCGGGCCATGGGGCGGGCCTTCTTCGTCAAGCACCGGACCAGCCATCTCACGATCGAGCTTTCCGACGAGCCGGCGCGACCCTCGCGGGCCGCCCAGAGGTAGCCAATGGGGCAGAAGACTCATCCGATCGGGTTCCGGCTGGGCGCCACGCGCACGTGGAGCTCGCGGTGGTTCGCCACCAAGGGCTATGCAGGGCTCCTGCACGAGGACGTCAAGATCCGGCGCTTCATCAAGTCCTCGCTGTACCACGCCGGCATTTCCCGGATCGACATCGAGCGCTCGGCCAACCGGGCGCGGATCACCATCTTCACGGCGCGGCCGGGCATCATCATCGGCCGCAAGGGCGCCGAGGTCGAGAAGCTGAAGAACGAGATCCAGACGCGCACGGCCAAGGAGGTCTACCTCAACATCGAGGAGGTGGTGCACCCGGAGCTCGACGCCCAGCTCGTGGCCGAGAACGTGGCCCTCCAGCTCCAGAAGCGGGTGGCCTTCCGCCGCGCCATGAAGAAGGCGGTCACCTCCGCCCTGCGGCTGGGCGCGGACGGGATCAGGATCGCCTGTGCGGGGCGACTGGGCGGCGCCGAGATCGCCCGCCGCGAGTGGTATCGCGACGGACGGGTGCCCCTCCACACGATCCGCGCCGACATCGACTACGGGCTGGCCGAGGCGCACACCACGTATGGCGCGATCGGCGTCAAGGTCTGGATCTTCAAGGGCGAGGTGCTTCCCGCCCAGCGCG
>Ga0137409_10000809_pt1 | contig 34242 bp, 28 predicted proteins | sample CZODoug1_16funga_FD_122059 | JGI IMG/M metagenome (GOLD analysis project Ga0137409, IMG submission 122059) | Vadose zone soil fungal communities from Angelo Coast Range Reserve, California, USA - CZODoug1_16fungal (Hybrid Assembly) | ecosystem: Environmental > Terrestrial > Soil > Vadose zone... | reverse complement strand
GCGCGCGCACGTGTCCGAGGATGCCTACGCCGTTTTCGGAGAATCTCTGCTACGCACCGCGGCAATTTCAGGTTGAACTGCGCAATTCATCGTACGGCGCCATGCGGGGCGGCTTCATGACGAACCCATCCTCGGGTCGAGCACGCGATCCGGTAGAGAAGCTTGCTCGTGCGCAATTGATCCAGCGGTTGCGTGAGGCGGAGGCGTCGCTCGACGCCGTCCACGACGGCAGCGACTTGAAATCGGCCAAGGCGCGTCTGGCCGAGGAAATTGAAGCGCGTGCTCGCGCCGAGGGGGACTTTCAGCTTGCCTTGGATGCTGCTGGAATGGGCAGCTGGGAAGTCTTCCTGGCCACGGGCGCAATACGCCGCTCATTGCGGCACGACCAGATCTTCGGCTACGGCGGGTTGCAGTTGTCGTGGTATCTGAACACCACGGTCGAGCATTTTCTCGCCGACGATCGATCCTTGGTGGAACACGAATTTGCACAGGCGGAATTCACGGGATCGGTCGATATCGAGGCACGCATCCGGCGCGCATCCGATGGTGAGATTCGCTGGGTGCACGTCAGCGGACAGACCCTTTACGCGGAAGAAGCACCGACGCGCATTGCCGGCGTGATTGCCGACGTCACTCATCGTCGCGCCGTGGAGGAACGCCTGCGCCAAGCCCAAAAGATCGAGGCGATCGGCCAGCTCACCGGTGGCGTGGCGCATGATTTCAACAATCTATTGCAGGTGATCTCAGGCGGCCTGCAAATCATGGGACGTCCGGGCGATCCGGCAGTGCGCGAGCGCGTGTTCAACGCCATGAAACAGGCAGTCGAACGCGGCACGAGCCTGTGCCGCCAGCTGCTCGCCTTTGCGCGCCGCCAACCGCTGCGCCCGGAGCCGGTGGACCTCAATCGTCTGATCGTCGGCATGCGTGAATTGCTCGACCGCAGCCTTCGAGGCGATGTGCAATTTCAATCCGAGTTCGCCGAGGATTTGTGGCCGGTCGAGGTCGATCCCGGTGAGCTCGAACTCGTCATTCTCAATCTAGCGGTCAATGCGCGCGATGCGATGCCCACGGGCGGGATCGTCACGATCAGCGCCTACAATTCTCCCGCGTTGGCTGATCACGAGTTGACCGGGGATTTCGTGCGGCTGGACATCACCGACACCGGCATGGGGATGGCGGCCGATGTGCTTTCTCATGCCTTTGAACCGTTTTTCACGACCAAGGAGGCCGGCAAGGGATCGGGGCTGGGGCTCGCGCAAGCCCATGGATTCGCTCGCGCGTCGAAAGGTGCGGTGCGGATCGACAGTACGCCGGGACACGGTACCAGGGTATCCCTGTTCCTGCCGCGAACCCTCAAGACCCCCGCCTGTTTCGCGGACCCCATGATAGATCGATCTCCGGAAACGACGGTGGCCTCGGCCGGTCAAGTCTTACTGGTGGAGGACGACGATGAGGTGGCGGCGCTCACCGTCGAAATGATCAATCAGCTGGGATACGACACGACACGAGTGGCGAGCGCCGAGGCCGCGCTGGGTGCGCTGGCGGATAAACGGGCGATAGACATCGTGCTTTCCGACGTCATGATGCCGGGGCGCATGAACGGCGTTGACTTGGCGCAGGAAATTCGGCGGCGTCGTCCCCATCTACCGGTGCTGTTGACCAGCGGCTACGCGGAGGCGGCCAGCCGCAGTGCTGCCGCCCATCAGATCAGGATCATCCCCAAGCCGTTCCGGATGGAGGAGCTACGCGAGGCTCTGGCTACCGTAACGCGGGAGCATGCGCGGCAAACCCTTTGAGACGGCACCGTTGCGGCTCGATCAAGCCGGCCTTCCGGCTGTACTCGACCGGCGCGGCCGGACTCGAGCGGCTTGGCCGGACTCCAGCGGCGTATTCCTACAATTGAATAGCCCATCGACTGACAGCCGCCGGATCTTTCGCCGCGCGATCATTAATGACTATGCAATCCTCACACCCCAATGTCACCAACCCCGCGATCTCCGGAACTTCGGAGCGAGTCTGGGCGCAACACTTGTTTCGTCGATCAGACTGGTCGCCCGCAGAAGGTCCATTGCTGGTCGTCGCGCCTCATCCTGACGATGAGGTCATGGGCGCCGGCGGACTCATACATACCTGGGCGGGGATGGGAAGATCCGTGACCGTGCTGAGCGTAACCGACGGCGAAGCCGCGCTTCCGGTGCGCGAGAACCTAGATGTCATCCGACGGGGGGAGTTGAAGGAGGCGTTGCGTAAGCTCTGTGCCACCCACGTCTCGGTTGTCCGGCTTGGGCTTCCGGATGGTCGGGTCGCTGATTTTCAACAGAAACTGCGCAGTGCAATTCTGTCGCTCATCGAGCCGGCAATGACCATGATCGCGCCGTACGAACGGGATGGACACCCGGACCACGATGTCGTGGGCAGCATCTGCTGCGAGGTCGCTCGCATGCGAGGAATTCCATTGGCACGGTATCCGATTTGGACCTGGCAACGTGCAGATCCGGCCGAGTTTCGCGAGGTGAGCTGGGGGAAATTTCCTTTGGATTCGGAGGCCCGGCGCGCCAAGACGCACGCTCTGCAATGCTTCATGTCGCGGCTGCAGCCGGATCTGCAGGATACGATCGCTCCGCGCCACCTGCTGAACTACTTTCAGAGATCCTATGAGGCGTTTCTGCTATGAGCGCCATCATCCTGTCGAAGGATTACTCCTGACTCAAGTGGGCTGCATCGCCGCTGACTCGGCAAGAAATCACGGCGTTAGCGGGTGCGTGCCTCACCCGCTAACGCTTGCTCTTAAACATTTCATTTTCAGTATGACTATTTTTATAGTTTTATCAATAGATTATAAGATATTTCTATTGTTTACTTGAAATACTTTTTTTGGTTTCCTGGAAACTTTCTTTTGCGATTCTAGCGAGAAACAAAGACGACTTGGGACTCAAGGGCTTTCAGAGAGCTACATGAAGAACCGCTCTGACACCACCTTCCCGTCTTTGACCTCGTACACGCAGACTTCCTCGAGCTTAACGCGTCCGCGCCCTTTCATGGTCACATCCATCGCCAGCGTGAGCGCGAACGCATCGCCGGCGATCAGCGGCGACGAGGCCGTACATCCATGCACCTTTTCCACCATCGACTCGAACTTATGTCCTTTCTCGATAATTGCCCGTAATCCCTTTGTTTCTTTCGGGAAATCCGGCGTCTCGCGGGGTTCGATGCTGACGGCATCCTCTGCAAACAACTCCTTCTGTGCGGCTTCGAATTGGCCCTGACGGCAAAGCTCCGCAAGGCGACTGGCGACAGTTTGCGTTGACATGTCAATGCTCCTCTCGGGTTGGTTAACTCAAGCGCATACCGTAGACGCTTCATTAGTACAGAAGTTGCAGCCTCCAATGCAACTTCAGAATGCGAAACCCGAGCGAGCGACGGTCGGCAACTAGCGTGCGCCCTGATCGCACGAACCGGGCTCACAGCGCTGTAATCAGACGGCAACAGTCTCGCCGGAAACTAATCCGCGCACTGTGCATAGCAACGAAAACGCACCGCAACCAAGGGGAACCACTATGAAAAGGCAGTAACTTGCAGCGGCCTTGTCGATGGGACTGACGGCGGCAGCCGTGCAAGCCCCGGCCTGGGCCGAGGACGGATTGCATGAGGGGAAGGTCAAACACGTACTGTTGATAAGCATCGACGGACTGCACGCATTGGACGTGGCCAACTATGTGAAATCACACAAGGGATCGGCGCTGGACGAATTGAGCGAGCACGGAGTCACGTTTTCCAACGCAAGGACCCCGGCCAATTCGGATTCGTTTCCGGGATTGCTGGCGCTGGTAACGGGAGGTTCGCCGCGGACCCACGGGCTGTTCTATGACTACAGCTACGATCGAACGATTTGGGCGCCGGACAACAGGACGTGTTCGGGGAAGCCTGGAACGCAGATGATTTTCGATGAGTCGATCGACAAGTACGTGGGCGGCGTTTCGCAAAACGTGATCGATCCGGATGCGCTCCCGCGCCATCTCGATGCACAGGGGCTATGCTCGGCGTTCTACCCGCACGATGCGATCCGCACCAACACCGTGTTCGAAGTGATCAAGGCGGAGCGCGCCGGCCGCACCGCCTGGGCGGACAAGCACCCCGCCTATGACCTGGTGAATGGCCGCTCGGGTAAAGGGGTCGACGACCTGTACACCCCGGAAATCACCAACGTCGGTGGCTTCGACAACACCATCAGCGTGGTGTGCACCGTGCAGAACGATGCCTTGAAGGTGGCGGCGGTTCTCAATGAGATTCAGGGGATGAACCATGAGGGCACGAAGCGCGTCGGCGTGCCCACCGTTTTCGGCATGAATTTCCAGGCCGTCAGCGTAGGACAGAAGCTGCTGATGGACAATCCCGGCGGCGGTTGCGCGGCCGATACGGATCCGACGATCAATGGACAGCGTGGAGGTTACATCGATGGGTTGGGCTCACCCTCCGCCGTCCTGGCCTACGGGCTCCAGAAGACCGACGATGCGCTGTGGCAATTCATTCGGGGCTTGAAGAAGGCGGGCATTTACGATTCGACACTCATCATTGTGACCGCAAAGCACGGCCAATCGCCCATCAATCTGGAAAAGCTCGTCAAGCCGGGACACTTCGCGGATCTCGTTTGCACGGTTTCCAATTGTAAAACGAGCGAAGGGGCCAAGATCATCACGGACGCCGGCAACAATTGTCCGGCAGGGCCGTGCGGTTGGGTGCAGGATGACGACATTGGGCTGATCTGGCTGCCGGATCAGAGTAAGACGGAACCTCATTTCGGCGAATGAGCAAAGGGCATGCCGAGAGGCATGCCCTAGCTGAGATTCAAGTCGTAGCGTTGGTCGCGCTGTTGGTTCGCGCGGAAACAATCGCGGCCTTCACCTGCTTCTGTGCGCGGTCCGTCGCCGCCCTCTCGCAAGAGAACTCGTCGGTGTCCGACAGATCAATGGGATCCACGGTGTCCAGTTGCTCGCAGTCTTGCTTTGCTGCCTCGGTAATACGCTTGGTGAGCTCAGCCGCGCCGGACGGCGTCGTAAGGTCGAGATCGGTGTAGCTCACTGTCCGATCGACCTGAAGTTGCTCGACCGGAATGCCGGTGTAATCGACTCGAACCTCTGTCCGCTCCACCTTTCCAGCCCCGATCTCGGCGTTCGGCGCCTGATCCGCCTGCTGAGCAACGGCAGCCGCGCTCGTCATCGCAAGCGCAATCGCCAATGGGAATCCAAATCGCAGTGTTGAAATACTCATGTCGCTTCTCCTGTAATCCGGCGAGCGGGAGTGCCGCCAGGTCAGGAACAGGGTGCCATTCGAAGAACTTGCCGCAATTACGAACTTTGCGCAGGGCATTTCAGCCGTAACGGGCACGCTAACGAGGACTCCAGTACTCGGCGCTACGCGCCTCGCCCTTGCTGGCGTTCAAGTCGGCCGGACGGCCGACTTAGTCCGTCTTCAGCGGGTCCGTGCGGCGCGGCCGACGGCCGCGGGTCTCGCTCTGGCTCGTGGATTCCTTGGGTGCCGGCAGATCGACTACCCTGCGCAAGTTCGCATAGCCCGCGGTCTTGTGGGGAATCGCCATGGCCTCGACGAAGTGGTGTTGAAAGCGCGGCTCGATGGCGGTCTCCACTTTCTCGATGCGTCTGACCAAGGCTTCGATGACGCCGCGCGAAGTCGCATCCAAGAGCGCGATGCGTGCGCCGGTTCCGGCGGCATTGCCGGCCGAACGTACCTGATTGAGATCGCAGTCGGGAACCATCCCGAGAATCGTCGCGTACTTGACGTCGATGTGGCTGCCGAAGGCCCCCGCGAGCCGGATACGATCGACGTGATCGATGCCGAGCCGTTCCATGAGCAGCGCGACGCCGGCATACAGCGCCGCTTTCGCCAGTTGAATCGCGCGAACGTCGTTTTGGGTGATCTTCATCTCGACCACCGCGCCTTGATGCAGCAAATAAGCGAAAGTTCGCCCATTCTCGACGATGCGCGATGAGCGCGCCGCCAGTCTGCCGTCGAGGACGCCGTCCTGATTGATGATGCCGGCGAGGTACATTTCCGCGATGACCTCGATGATGCCGGATCCGCACACGCCCGTGATGCCGGTGGCCGCCGTGGCCGCATCGAATCCCGGCTCGTCGGACCAAAGGTCGGAGCCGATGACCTTGAAGCGCGGTTCGAGAGTCTCGCGGTCGATGCGCACGCGTTCGATCGCTCCCGGCGCCGCGCGTTGACCGCAGCTGATCTGGGCTCCTTCGAACGCGGGGCCGGTGGGGCTGGAGCAGGCGACGAGACGCCGGCTGTTCCCCAGCACGATTTCCGCGTTCGTGCCGACATCGACGAGCAGGGTCATCTCCTCGGCGAGATCCGGGCGCTCGGCGAGGACCATTCCCGCCGCATCCGCGCCGACATGCCCGGCGATGCACGGCAGAACGTAGATTCGCGCGTTGCGATGCAATTTGAAATCGATGACGTTCGCCCGCAGGGTGAGCGAATGATCGGTGGCCAGCGCGAACGGCGCGCCGCCGAGCTCCACCGGATCGATGCCGAGCAGCAGGTGGTGCATGATCGGATTGCCGACCAGCGTCGCCTCGAGAATGTCCTCGTGAGTGATGCTCGCTTGGCGTGCCACATCCGCCGCGAGCCCGCACAGCGCTTCGCGCACCGCCGCGGTCATCAGCGCGGCGCCGCCGGGATTCATCATCGAATAGGAGACGCGGCTCATCAAGTCCTCGCCGAAGCGTATCTGCGGATTCATGACGCCCGCGGAAGCGACGACCTCGCCGCTGCCCAAATCGCACAGGTGCGCAGCGATCGTGGTCGAACCCACGTCGATCGCCAACCCGTACGCGAGCTCGTGCAGGCCGGGCCAGACGGCGATGATCTGCTTGGCGGCGTGCACCGCGACGGTAACCTGCCAAGATCCCGCGCGCAGCGTCGGCTGCAGCGTTTGCAGCACCGATAGATCACAAGTGAGATCCTCGAGGCTCCATTCGGATTCCAGCGCCTCGAACAGCCGGCGCAGATCGCCGGACGGATCGTGCATGTCCGGCTGCTTCACCTGAACGTAGTGCAGGCGTACGACCGGATCGAGCTCGATCACGTGCGCGTCGGCGTCCTTGCGCACCACCTGGCGGTGGACCTGACTGCTCGCGGGCACGTCGATGACCACGTCGGCCTCGACGCGCGCCGAGCACGACAGGCGCCGGCCTTCGGCCATGGGCACTCGCCGCGAGTAGCGCTTTTCCGGCTCGCTGAACGGCGACAAGCTGGCGCCGGACGAGGAGACGCCGTGCTTGGCGAACTCGCCCTCCGCGACCAATACTTGGCAGCGCCCGCAAAGACCGCGGCCGCCGCAGACCGAGTCGATATCCACGCCGAGACTGCGCGCAGCCTGCAGCAGCGGCGTCCCTACCGGGAAATTGCCGCGCTTGCCGGAAGGCGTGAATACGACGAGTGGATCTCGAGCCGCCATGCGAACCGCCTAATCTTAAGCCGGGCGCCGGCGATGGCCGCCTTCACGGCGGCCGCGCGGCGCTTCACCGGTGGCGCTCGCGGCGCCCGTGGCGGGCGGAGCCGCGTCGCGAAAGCGGCGAATCCAACGGGCGCAGTCGGGATCGTGTCCCAGCATGACGTCCGCGCCCATGACGGCCTTGATGACTTCCACATGCATCGGATTGGTAATGGCTGAGGTCATTCCGGCTCCCATGGCCATCGTCAGAAAGGCGCTGTTGATGCCGTCGCGGTTCGGCAGACCGAAGCTGATGTTCGAGGCGCCGCAGGAAGTATTGACTTTGAGTTCGGTGCGCAGCCTGTGAACCAGGCGCATGACCTGCACGCCCGCCTGATTGATCGCGCCGATCGGCATGACCAGCGGATCGACGACGACATCGCGTGCCGGGATGCCGTGGTCGATCGCCCGCTCGACGATTTTCTTCGCTACCGCGAAGCGCACGTCCGGATCTTCGGATATCCCGGTCTCGTCGTTGGAAATCGCGATGACCGCGGCACCGTACTTCTTGACCAGCGGCAGTACGCTCTCCAAACGCTCATCCTCGCCGGTCACCGAATTGACCAGCGCCTTGCCCTTGTAGACGGCAAGCCCGGCCTCGAGCGCGGCGACGATGGATGAGTCGATGGACAGGGGCACATCGGTGATCGACTGCACCAGCTGTATGGCGCGCGCGAGAATCGCGGGCTCATCGGCGAGCGGTATGCCCGCATTGACGTCCAGCATGTGCGCGCCGGCCTCGACTTGCGCACGCGCATCCGCCTCGACGCGGGTGAAGTCGCCCGCTGCCATTTCGGCGGCGAGGATCTTGCGTCCGGTCGGATTGATGCGCTCGCCGATGATGACGAAGGGCCGGTCGAAGCCGATGACGACCTCCTTGGTGGCGGAACTGATAACGGTGTCGGTCATGTTGCTGTCCTGTGAGAATATTGAGGGGCGTCGCGCTCCGGATACCAGGGAGCGCGGCCGCGAAGAATCCCGGATTTATCGACGATCTCGGCCACCGATTCTTCCTGGCGGTAGGCCATGATGTGCACGCCGCTCACTCCGCGGATCTCGCGCATCGCTTGAATCAACTCGATGCAGATGTTGCGGCCCTCGCGGGCCTGATCCTGCGCGCCGCCGAGACGCGCGATGACGGCGTCCGGGACGTGCATGCCGGGGACGTTCCTGCGCATCCACTCGGCCGTCTTGGCCGAGCGGAGCGGTCCGACGCCGGCGAGAATAAAGACCTGGCCGAAGAGCCCGAGCGCCTCGACCTCTTCCATGAAGCGGCGCAACAGAGGCAAATCAAAGCAGTATTGAGTCTGAATGAATTGCGCGCCCGCGGCGACTTTCTTCGCCAGCCGCTGCGGCCGCCAGGCATACGGCAGACCGGAGGGATTTTCGGCGGCACCGAGAAACACGCGCGGCGCATAGCTGATCCTGCGCCCGCTTTGAAAATGATGATCGTCGCGCAGGGTGCGCGCGATATCGAGCAGCGACACGCAATCCAGATCGAACACCGGTTTCGCCTGAGGATGATCGCCCGCCTGCACGCCGTCGCCGGTCAAGCAGAGTATGTTGCAGACTCCCATCGCGGCGCCGCCCAGAATATCGCCCTGGATCGCGATGCGGTTCTTGTCGCGGCAGGAGATCTGCATGATGGGCGCATAACCGACGCGCGTCAGGAGCGCGCAAACCGCGAGACTCGACATGTGGCAGTTCGCGCCGCTGCCGTCGGTCGCGTTGATCGCATCGACATAGCCGTCGAAAACTCGTGCCCGTTTGTACACCTCCTCCGGGTCGGCGGAATCCGGCGGCGCGAGTTCGGTGGTGATCGCAAAACCGCCCGCGCGCAGCACCCGTTCGAACCGTCCAGGGGAGGTATGGCCGGGCAGGATGGGCAGCGGATAGCCGGGGACCGGTTCGTCCTCGAATCTCACGGCGTGCCTTTGGGGGTACCCGCCGGGGAGCCGGTCGCAGACCCCGTCGTCACGCCCTTCGGCCCGCTGCTGTTCTCCGCCTTCTCGCGCACGACCCGCAACCACGATGAACGGCCTTGGGAACGCTGATCCACGGCGAACTGCACCCTGCTCATGGACTCGACGCCGCCCGGTATGCGCTCGCTGCCGCGGTAGGCTTCGACCCACACGCACCTCATATCCGGTTTGACCTCGCAATTGCCGTCGGCGCGCACACCGCCGCAAGGGCCGTTGCGCAGCGACTTGGGACAGTTCATCGGGCACGACATGCCCGTTGAACTGAGCACGCATTGGCCGCACATGCGGCAATCGAACAAGAGCCCTTTGACCGCTTTCTCGACGCGCGCCACCGGCCGTTCGATGCGCTCATGGCCCAATGCCCGAAACAGAGGGTTGAGACGCACCAGCGTTGCCTCGAAACCGCGATAGAACGCGTTCAGGCCGCGCGCGTGGCGCACCGACCATAGCCTGACGGCATACATCAGGCGGACTCGGAAGCCGGCGCGGGTCCGGAATCGGGAACGATCCGATTCGCGTCCACGCCCTTCGAGCGAACCAGTCGTTCCAAATCCTCGTCCGTGAACTTCGATTCGAGACGCGCCGCCTCCGCGGACGCCTCGGCCTGCAAATCATCGCCGCAGGGGCGCGGTGCGCTGCGCGCCCAGTCGGCGAGATAGGCATCCGAACTGCCTTTGCCGGCACGCATGGCGGCGCGGTCCACCGCTTCCTGGAAGCGGTGCGACAGTTGCACCTTGGCCGACTCGCGGCCCCGCTTGACGATGACCTGCGCCGGGATGTCCCGCCAGGAAATGACGATCAGCGAACCCATGCGACCACCTCGTCCCCGCGTGGGGCGTTGTCGCCGGGTTCAGTGGCGCCGCGTGGGCTGTCGCTGCGTGGGGCGCCGCTGCGCCGCGCATCGGCGGCGCGCGTCACCGCATCGACCAGCGTCGTCCCCAGCGTTCCGTAGCCGGTTTGGCGAATTTCAAATTCCAGGCCCATCCGCGCCGCGATGGCGCGCGCCTGCTCCTCCGCGCCCGGCTTCGGGGCCTGCGCCAGATAAACCAGCTTGCGATAGTTGCCGAAGTACATCGAGTGCAGCTCCGGATGCCGATCGAGCCCGAGGCCCCGAATCACCAAACGGTCGAAATGGCGCAACAGAAAGTCCGTGAGGTAGAAAGTGCCCGGCTCGGCCTCGGCAAGCGCACTGAACTTAGGGGAGGTGGCGAAGAACTCGTAGCAATGGGCGCCCGGAATGCGTTCAACCCCCTCCTCGCGCAGCACCTTGTCCAGCAGCCCGCCGGTGCCGCAGTCGCCATAGGCGACGAAGATCGACTGATAGCGGTCGCGCGAGGCGTGAATCAGCGCGCGAACGGCCGCGGGAATCTTTTCCGGCCGGTTGTGCAGCTCGGCCGGTAGACAGCTCACGCCGAGCTCGTCCCAGCCATTGGCGCGGCGCAGCGCCGTGATCTCATGCGCCAGCGCTCCGCAGGCGATGATCAGCAGCCTCAGGCCCCGCGGCTCTGCGTTCTGAGTCACTGCGCGGGCTCAGTGGGCCGCCGCGCCGGCTCGCCGCGCCGCGATCAGCCCCTTGGCGGTCTCGACGGCAACGGCGGCATCGCGGCAATAGGCATCCGCGCCGACGGCTTTGCCGAACTCCTCGTTGAGCGGTGCGCCGCCGACCAGCACGATGTAATCTTTGCGAATGCCGCGCTCTTTCAGCGTATCGATGACCACCTTCATGTACGGCATCGTCGTCGTCAACAGCGCCGACATGCCGAGGATATCGGGCTTGTGCTTGTCGAGCGCCTCCAGGTATTTCTCTACGGGGTTGTTGATGCCGAGATCGATGACCTCGAAACCCGCACCCTCGAGCATCATCGAGACCAGGTTCTTGCCGATGTCGTGAATGTCGCCTTTGACCGTGCCGATGACGATCTTGCCGATCGGCTCCACTCCGGTTTCCGCCAGCAAGGGGCGCAGGATCTCCATGCCGCCCTTCATGGAATTTGCGGCCAGCAGTACCTCGGGCACGAACAGGATGCCGTCGCGAAAATCGATTCCGACGATGCGCATGCCTTCCACGAGGGCGTCATTCAGGACGCGTTCGGCCGACCAGCCCCGCTTCAGGAAAATCCGCGTCGCCTCCTCGACCTCGGTTTTGAGGCCGTTGTATAGATCGTCGTGGACCTGCTCCGTCAGTTCCTCGTCATTGAGCGAGGCCAGTTCGAAATCACCTTCAGTCGGCGCTGACATACTCTCTCCAATCCTTATTTTCCGAACCGCAACCGCGCGTTACACGGTCCTTATCGTATTCCATGTTAAGACGCAACCGCCCTCTGGACTTGTGATATCGCGACGGCGACATGTCCAGACGCGACATCATCAGGTGACCGGCGGCGCGCCGCCCTCCGCTTTGCGCCGTGCGACATAGGAGTCGAGCGCGTCGACGATCGCGGGATCGCGCGCCGGCGCGACATAACGCTGCAATTCGCTCTGCCAGATCCCGGTGGCGCGCATCGTAGCGGTTTTGGCGCCGTCGTCGGCCCATTGGCCGGCATTGCGCCAGTCGGAGACCAGAGGGGCGTAGAAGGCGCTTCGGTAGCGTTCCATGGTATGCGCGCAGCCGAAGAAATGACCGCCGGCGCCCACCTCGGCCACCGCCTCGAGCGCGAGGTCCGGCGGCGCGGCCCCCACCGGCTGAAACACCTCGGCGAACATCTGCAGCATCTCGATATCGAGAATGAATTTCTCGTATGACGTGGTCAGCCCGCTCTCCAGCCAGCCGGCCGCGTGCAGGACGAAGTTGCAGCCGCCGAACAACGCGCCCCAGAGACTCATCTGCGACTCATAGGCCGACTGAGCGTCGGGAATGTTCGAGGCCGTCGCGTTCGAGGAACGCCACGGCAAACCGAGAAAGCGCGCGAGCTGGCCGGCGCCGAAGGCCGCCTTGACGTACTCGGGCGTACCGAACGCCGGCGATCCGGATTTCATGTCGACGTTCGACGTGAAGCTCCCATACACGACCGGCGCGCCGGGCCTCACGATCTGCGCCAGGGTCAACCCCGCGAGCGCCTCGGCGTGCGCAAGCGTCAGCGCGCCCGCGATCGTCACCGGCGCCATCGCTCCCGCCAGCGTGAAGGGCGTGATGATGAGCACTTGGCCCGCGATTGCGAAATCAATGATGCCGTCGGCCATCGGTATGTCGAGCTGCAGCGGCGAGTTCGTATTGATGATGGTGTAGGTGTACGGACGCGAGCGGAACTCTTCGGGCGAAATGCCGTGCGCGAGGCGTATGAGCTCGAAGTTGTCGGCGACCTGCTTGCGGCCGCGCGAGAATATGAAGGGAATCTTGTCGCAGAGCATGAGCTGCGCGCGCGTGACCTCGAGATGACGGACGTGGACGGGAATGTCCTGAGGCTCGGTGGCCCCGCCGAGCACGTGGATCACCTCGAAGTTTTGACACAGCTTGATCAGATTGCAGAAATCCTCGAGCGTGCCGGCGCGCCGTCCGCCGGCCGTATCCATGATGTTCGGAGGCCCCGAGGTCGGCGCGAATGCCACGCACTGGTTCGATAGTGGAACGTGGCGCTCCGGATCCACGGCGTGCAACGTTATATCGTGTGGGGCGGTTGCGAGCGAGGCGCCGACCAATTCCCGCGCGAGCCGCACAATTTGCGTCGCCTCGTCGACTTCGGCGCCGGCATTGCGGTACAGAACCCGCGCGTCGGCGGACAGGACCTTCATGCCCTGCGTTTCGAGAATGACGAGGGCGGCCTCGTGAATGGCGGCGACCTGATCGTCGGAGAACACCTTCATCGGCGTGAACGGATTGCGCAGATGCCGGTAAGGCCGCGTGCGATCGAAGATCGCGTGGCTGACATCGGTGCTTCCGGGCCGGCGCCGGCTGCGTCGGCCGACCGTCTCTTCAGGCTGTTTCATTGCTGCTCGCGAATTGTGGACGAGAAATTATTATAGGGAAAAATAACCGGGTCTCCGTGCCGGTCTACGCAGTTTCCACACCCCGCAGTGATTTATTTTTCTTCGCTATGCCTTAATACGATATGGCGACGGGGCTACATGCCTTTATCCGATATGACGCGCGTCCGCATGCCCCGCAAGCGGACGTCCCGTCGCCGTCGAACGAGCCACCGCCTCCGCGAGATAGTCGGCACCCGGGCCCACCTGCGCGAGCTTTTCGGTCACGCTGGTTTCGACGTGCGGATCGGCCGCGCCGGCGCGCCGCGCCGCCGCCAGCGCGAGCTCGCGCGATATGCGCTGCGCATGCTCGAGCGCGGGTTCCGGATCCGGATAGTCGTGACTGCCCGCCGGATCATGGACGCGGAAAATTTTGAAGCTCGGCTGATTGACCAGGATTTCAACAGTCTGCGAAACCACACCGGCGACGGCGCCCACTGCATTGCATACCGCCGCATGCGTGGGAATGGACAGCGGCGCGCCGAGCCGGCGAGCCACTTCGGGGTAGTAGGCACCGACCGGCGCGCCGATGGCGACCAACGGACGTGCCAACCCGAATGTGGTCTGCAGGAGCTTCGAAAACGGCCGCCCGGCAACGGTCTCCTCGATGAGTCTGGATCCCAGCTCGCCCCAGCCGCGGCCTCGCGCCTCGAGACCGGGATCCTGAGCCAACGCCGCGGCGAGCAGCACGCGGCCGGTCTCGCGCACGACATGTTCGTAGGTTCGCTCGCAGATCGCCTGCGGCGTAACCGCCGCGCGCGCGGCGCGCGCATTGCGTTCCTCGGTGGCGAGGATGCGTGCGCCGCACTCGGCGGCCTCGCGGTTCCATCCCTGTTGCCGGTCGAGCACGTGCATGGCATCGCTCGGCGTAAACGCCGCGAGGGTCGCAAGCCCCGCATCGGCGAGACGGCGCAGCGCCTCGAGACCTGCGCCGGTGCGCACGACCTCGGACACTTGGCGCGGCTCCAGGCCCAGCGCATCCCACACCCGCCGTTCGACCGCCGAGAAATGCTCGAGGGCGGCGCGATCGGGATTGCGGAACGCGAATTGCGCCGGATGCGCCGGCAGACGTTCGAGTTCGGCGATCGATCGCAACTGCGCGAGTGCGGAAGGGAAGCTGTGCGCGAGCAGGCTGAGAGGCATGGCCTTGCGCGGCCCCACGCAGAGCCGATGTTGCCGGTCGAAATGCACCTCGCTGTCGCCGCCGAGACCGGTGGTGCGCACGTCGACGGCCTCGACCATCGTGCGCCAGGCGCCGACCAGAGCGCCCTCGCCGCTGATGACCGGCCGGCCGCCGGAGACGACCGCGACGTCGGTCGTGGTACCGCCCATGTCCGCGACGACGAAATCCTCGAGGCCGGTCAGGAAGCCCGCGCCGACCAGGCTCGCCGCAGGGCCCGATAGAATCGTCTCGACCGGGTACTCGAGCGCAATTTCCGCCCTCATCAGCGAGCCATCGCCCTTCACGATCATCAGCGGTGCGTCGATCGACTCCTCGGCGAGCACGCGCGACAGCGCCTCGATCAGATGGCGAATCTGCGGCGTGAGGCGCGCGTTCAGCGCCGCGTTGAGCGCGCGCCGCGGAGCATCGAGCTTGGAACTCAATTCATGGGCGCAAGTCACGGGCTTCGGGGTCAACGTACGGATCAACTTCCGCGCACGCAATTCGTGGGCCGGATTGCGCACTGAAAAATTCGCCGCGACCGCGAACGCCTCGACGCGCGTCTCGTGCTCCGCGACCGCGCGCGTGATGGCACCCTCGTCGAGCGCCGCGGACTCTTCGCCGGTCGCGGCGTGCCCGCCCGGGACCCGAACCACAAGGCCGCCGCTCCCGGGCCGCAGCAGACCCGATCGCTCGACCATCGCGTCGTCGAAGCCGATCAGCAAAGTTGAGACCGGGCTGAAGCGATTTTCGACGACGGCATTCGTCGCGAGCGTCGTCGACACGGACACGAGGCTCACGTCTTCGCGGCCGGCGTCCTCCGGCACCAGCTCCAGCACGGCTCGAATCGCTTTGCTGATGCCGACGGCGAGATTCCAGGGAGTGGTCAGCGCCTTGGCGCTCGCAATGACCCGGCGGCCGTCGGCCAATAGCACCGCGTCGGTAAATGTTCCGCCGGTGTCGAGGCCGAGCCAGAGATCCGGTGCCGATTTTTTTGCGCTCATCGATGACCCTTGGGGTTCCGGCCCGTGCCGCGCCGCCGTTGCGCCGCGTAACATACCGGATTCCCGCACCAACCGCCCCGCCCCTTTCCTTGTTGCGCCTGTAGGTTTAGGCTCATCTTCCGGGCATCGCAGGATGGGAGGGCATATGCAGAAAGCTGTGCGCAAGTATCTCAAGGCCCTTGAAGCGAACGACGTTGACAAGGCGGCCGCGCTGTTCACCGCCGATGGCTGGGTCCAGTCGCCGTTTTTGGGACGCTTGCCGGTGCGCGCCTACATGACGAAGGTCGCGAGCGCATCGAGCGCCAGCGAGCTCACCGTGCATGATGTTCTGGTCAGCGCTGAGGGTCATATGCGAGCGGTCGCCTACTATCTCTACGACTGGCGGCTGAAGGATGGCTCGAAGGTGGCGTTCGAATGCGCGGACGTATTCAATTTCGATCCGGATACCGGCCGAATCGCGTCCGTAGTGCTCGTGTATGACACGCATCTCGTCCGGGACGCCGTGGAAAACAAGTACCCCTGACCCCCGAGGACCTCGGCTTCAGGTATTTTCCGCCCTTGCACTGCGGCGCCCGGTGCCGCGCGTAGACCTTGCGCCGGGGGCGGCGCCCGCTTGACGGCTGAGCTCGCCGCGCAACTGCGCCGTCGCACCGGTCGAAATGGCGCCGAGGCTGGATTCGATGGTCGCGAGGCCGGGCTTGGGTCCACGCACATGAGCTTCGAGCGCCTGGCGCATGACGCGCAGGTGGCCGGGCGTCGTACCGCAGCAGCCGCCGATGATCCGAGCCCCAGAATCCAGCGAAAGCCGCGCGTACTGCGCCATCAACTCGGGAGTTCCGTTGAAGCGGATCTCGCCGTCGCGGAATTGCGGAATGCCGCAGTTTGCCTTCGCGACGAGTACGGCGGTGGGCTCCGAGGCCGCGGCGAGATTGACGATGCAAGCCACGAGTTCGGAAGGACCGGTACCGCAGTTGCTGCCGCACGCCGCGAGATGGTGCTTGCGGTGCAACCCGGCGAGTTCGGACGGCGTGATGCCCATCATCGTGCGGCCGTTGGTGTCGAAGCTCAAGGTTGCCACGATCGGCAGCCCCGTCGTACGCCCGCCGGCGATGGCCGCTTCCGTCTCTTCGATCGACGACATCGTTTCAATCCAAAGAATGTCGGCACCGCCCCGCGCGAGCGCGGTTGCCTGTTCGGCGAAGGCCTCGCGCGCAGCATCGAGGCTCAAGGGCCCGAGCGGCTCGAGAATCTCCCCGGTCGGTCCCATGCTTCCCCCGACGAGCACCACGCGGGTCCCGCGATCCGCTTCGGCACGGGCGATGCGGGCCGCCTTCTCGTTCAGCTCCGCCACGCGCTCTTCCGCCTTGTGCAGCTTCAACCGGTGTCGCGTGCCGCCGAAGCTGTTCGTCAGGATGATGTCCGCTCCGGCCTCCACGAAACCGCGGTGCAGCTCCGCGATCCGATCCGGATGCTCCGAGTTCCAAAGTTCGGGCGCATCGCCCGACCGCAGACCGCGTTCGAACAGGTTGCTGCCGGTCGCGCCGTCCGCGAGCAGCCACGGCCGCTCCGCCAATAAGGCTGTCAGCCGGTCAGTCATTTCGCACTTCTTTCGTTCATGTAAGCCGCAAATTCTAGCATGCCCGGTTCCGCTCCCGGCACGACCGGATCTGTCCAAGAAATGTCGGGCTCCTCCCGGAACCGCCGTTGTATTTTTTACCAGCAGCCTGCCGGGACTCAGCACGGCTCTCGGGGTGCTCCGCGATGGATATGCCGTCATCGACGACGTGACCAATACCCTGTCGGTGTATCGGCTGGAGGATCGATAGCCCGAAAGCCGGATTCCAACCCGCCGCGGGCACTCAAATCCCGCTTCGGCAGCCGAGATCCCGTCGATATTCGGGACTCGGCTGCTCTTGGTCTATAATATCCCGATCCCGAGACGAGACCGGTACCTCGGCGAGGCCGAACCACCAGCTGAGGCCAAAGATCAGCGCAACAGGACAGGACATGAGCGAGTACAAGACATTATTTCTGCAGGCGCCTTCGTTCGACGGATTCGACGGCGGCGCGGGATCGCGCTACCAAGCCAAGCGCGAGATCAAGTCATTTTGGTTCCCGACCTGGCTGGCGCAATCGGCCGCTCTGGTACCGAACTCGCGTTTGCTCGATGCCCCGGCCGATGAGCTGACCGTCGAACAGAGCCGGAAGATCGCGCGCGACTACGACCTCGTCATCATGCACACCAGCACGCCGTCGTTCCCCACCGATGCGAAATTCGCCGAGCTGCTGAAAGAGGACAATCCCAACATCAAGATCGGTCTGGTCGGTGCCAAGACCATGGTTGATCCGGAGGGCTCCTTGAAAGCCACGCTTGCCGTGGATTTCGTGTGCCGCGAGGAATTCGACTACACCTGCAAGGAAGTCGCCGAGGGCGTGCCTCTGAAAGACGTCAAAGGGCTCTCCTATCGCAGCGACGACGGGCGCATCGTGCACAACTTGCCGCGCGCGATCGTCGAGAACATGGACGACTTGCCGTTCGTCGCGCCCGTCTACCGGCGCGATCTCAAGATCGAAAACTACTTCATCGGTTACCTGAAGCATCCCTACGTCAGCTTCTATACCGGCCGGGGCTGCCGCTCGAAGTGCACCTTCTGCCTGTGGCCGCAGACGGTCGGCGGCCACCGCTACCGGGTGCGCTCGGCAGAGAACGTCCTCGCGGAGGTGCGCTGGATCAAGGAGAACATGCCGGAAGTGAAGGAGATCATGTTCGACGACGACACCTTCACCGACACGTCGAATTTGCCGCGCGTGGAGGCCATTGCGCGCGGTATGGGCGAACTCGGCATGACTTGGAGCTGCAACGCAAAGGCAAACGTGCCCTACAAGACCTTGAAGGTGATGAAGGACCACGGTCTGCGGCTGCTGCTGGTCGGCTACGAATCAGGCGACGATCAGATCCTGCTCAACATCAAGAAGGGGTTGCGCACCGACATCGCAAGGCGCTTCACCGAAGACTGCCGCAAGCTCGGCATCATGATCCACGGCACTTTCATTCTCGGATTGCCCGGCGAGACCAAGGAAACCATCGAGAGCACGATCGAATTCGCCAAGGAGATCAATCCGCACACGATCCAGGTGTCGCTGGCGGCACCCTACCCCGGCACGACGCTGTACAAGCAGGCAGTCGACAACGGCTGGCTGCAGGAAAACGACGCCGTCAATCTGGTCAACGACAAGGGCGTGCAGCTCGCCGCCATCAGCTATCCGCATTTGTCGAAGGAAGAGATATTTCACAGCATGGAAGTGTTCTACAAGCGCTTCTATTTCCGGCCCAGCAAGATCTGGGAAATCGTCAAGGAAATGCTGACGGGCTGGGACATGATGACCCGGCGTTTGCGTGAAGGGGTCGAGTTCTTCCGCTTCCTGCGGGCTCACGAGGCCTGAGGGAGCGTCGATTTCATGCCGTCCATTCAAGCGGTGGTAACCGTCGTCGGTTTCGTGTGTTTGGGCCTGGCCGCCGGCTACTCCCTGGTGACCGTCGTTGCCGTACTCGCCTGGCGAATGCAGCGCAGGCCGAGCAAAGCACGCTCGATGCCGCCGATCACGGTGCTCAAGCCATTGTGTGGCGCGGAACCGGGATTGCTCGAGCATCTGCGTTCGTTCTGCCGGCAGGATTACCCGGAATTTCAGATCGTGTTCGGCGTGCGCGATGCGGGTGATCCCGCCTGTGCGCTGGTGAAGCGGCTGGCGGCGGAATTCCCCTCGGTGCCGATCGAGCTCGTGATCAATCCGCAGCTTCACGGCACTAATTTGAAGATCAGCAACTTGGTCAACATGCTCCCGTACGCCCGTCATGACATCCTGGCAATGGCGGACAGTGACGCCTTCGTGGGTAGCGACTATCTCGCCACCGTGACGGCACCGCTGCTGGATCAAGACGTGGGCCTGGTCACCTGCATTTACCGCGGCGCGCCGACCGGGGGGATCTGGTCCCGCCTCGGGGCCATGTACATCAACGAATGGTATGTGCCCTCGGTGCTGCTGGCGTGGCTCTTCGGTTACGAGGGCTATGTTTCGGGCCAAACCGTGTGCCTGCGGCGCGATACCCTGGACGCGCTCGGCGGCCTGCGGGTGATGGCGAACCATCTTGCCGACGACCATCGATTGGGCGAACTCGTTCGCGGGCTGGGGCTGCGGATCGTGTTGTCTCCCTACGTGGTGGACGGAGAGCACCACGAGCCGACTTTCCGTTCGCTTACTCGGCACGAGCTACGATGGATGCGCACCATACACGTGCTGCGCCCGCGCAGCTTTCGGCTGATTTTCATCACTTTTAGTTTTCCTCTGGCAGTTCTTGGCCTCATCGCCGCCCTATCAGAATCGCCATTTTCGGCGGCGGCATGGGTGCTTTTCGGGATCTCGCTGCTGGCGCGGTTGGTGTTGCATTTCGTGCATCGGTTACGCGATGATCGGGCGCTGGTATCGGATCTTTGGCTGCTGCCTGTACGCGATGTGTTGATCTGCTGGGTCTGGTGCCGCAGCTTCTTTACCTCCCATGTCACGTGGCGCGGTAAGGAGTTTGACGTGGGCTCCGACGGCGTGATGCGCCCGCTGTCCTGAATACCGAGCCATCCCGTCCCGGATTCATCGTGCGGGAGACCCGATGAAGAACGCGGCCTACATCGGTGGTCTGCTGGGGCTGGCCTTGTTGGTCACCCTCGTGGTTCGCGCGGATTTCTCCGCGATGCTGCACACCTTGAATTCGGGCGGCTGGCGGCTGCTCTGGCTGGTACCGTACCGCTCGCTGTTCTTTTTCCTCTATGCCGCCGGCTGGCTCATCCTGCTTCGTCCCTACGATCCGACGCATCGCGCCGGGCTGGGCTATGTATTTTGGGCCACTACCGTGCGCGATGCGGTCGACCGGCTGCTGCCGGTGGCCAGTGTCGGAGGCGGGGTGGTCGGGATTCGCTTGTTGCGGTGGCGCGGGCTGGCCGCAGCACCCATCGGTGCCACCGTGATCGTCGAGATGGTAATGACCATGGTCGTGGTGTATGCATTTACCGCCGTGGGTCTGGTGCTGCTGGTGGAGCTCAGCGCCACAGGCCAGGAATACCATCGTCTGCTGCTCGCGTTCCTGCTGACCCTGCCGGTACCGGTGATGACCGTGTTGCTGCTGCGCTACGGTTCGGCTTTTGGGCGCCTTCAAAAATTCTTGGGTCCCTTGGTGGGCGCGAGCACGATGTCCGAACAAGCGGCGGCGCTCGATCATGAGCTCCGCGCCTGTTTGCGGCGCGGGGGGAGATTGCTCGTCGCGAGCATCTTACAGTTCGCGGCGCTGGTCTTCGGGGCCTTCGAAATCTGGTTCGCCTTGCGCCTCTTTGAGCACCCCGTCGGCTGGGGCACCGCCGTGGTGCTCGAGAGCATGACCCAGGCAGTGCGGCATTTGGCGTTCGTCGTGCCGGCCGGAATCGGCGTACAAGAAGCCGGCCTGGTCCTGTTCGGGCACGCCCTCGGCATCAGCAGCGAATTGGCGCTGGCCGTCTCCATGGCCAAGCGTATGCGCGAGGTGCTATGCGGTCTGCCGGCCCTGATATCCTGGCAATGGCTGGAGGGTCGACGACTCCAAGGGTCGATGCGCAATGCATCCCAGTAGTTCAATCATTCGGCTGCCGTGGAGCGTGCAGCGCAGGCTCGACGCCGCCGCGTGCGCTCTCTTGAATCCGCGGAACGGCCGGGCAATCGATTTCACCCGCCCGCCGGGAGAAGCCGCGCTGTACCCGCCGGATTCTCTGTCGTGGCATATCTTCAAGAACCCCGTCGCGCTCCTCATCGGCGGGATAGCCGCCGTCATTCTTGAATTGGCGGAGCCCGCCGTGCGTACCGGAGTGTGGGAACACTCCTCGTTTCGCAAGGATCCGATGGGCCGCTTGCAGCGAACTGGGCTCGCCGCCATGGTGACCGTGTATGGCGCGCGCAGCGTTGCCGAACCCATGATTGCGCGCATCGTGCGAATGCACGCCAAAATCGCCGGAAGGACCCCTGCCGGAGTACCTTATTCTGCGGGCGACGCGCAGCTGCTGGCCTGGGTGCAAGCAACCGCCGCATTCGGATTTGCGGAAGCGTACAGCCGCTTTGTCGATCCGCTCAGCGAAGGAGAATTCGACGCCGTGTATGGTGAGGGAGCGCCGGTCTCGCAGCTCTATGGCGCGTTCGGCACGCCGCGGTCCGATGCGCAGCGCCGGGCTCTGTTCGATTCCATGCGGGGCCGATTGGAGCCATCCGCCGTCATATTCCAATTCCTCGAAATCATGCGTGAAACGCCGGCCTTTCCACGTCCCCTCCTCTGGATGCAGCGAATGCTCGTGCGGGCAGCCGTGGAGATCATCCCGGAGTGGATACGCGAATGTCTCGGCCTCACCGAATATTACGGCCTGCGATCGCGCGAAGGGTGGATCGTAAAACTGGCCGGCGGGATATCGGACAGGATCGTGCTGGCGGAAAGTCCCGCCGCGCAGTCCTGCCTTCGGCTCGGGCTGCCGGTGACTCATCTCTACGCGTAGGCGCTAAAAAGAGAATCTTACCGCTGGGCGCTCCGCCAATTCCGCGTCACGTAGAACGGCGCATCCTCGGGCGGGGCCATGCCGCGACCCAATATATGGTCCGCAGCCTTCTCGGCCAGCATGATGGTGGGCGCGTTGAGGTTGCCCGTGGTGACCGACGGCATGATGGACGAGTCCACCACGCGCAAGCCCTCGAGCCCATGGACGCGGGTGTCCGGATCAACCACCGCCAGGGGGTCTTGCGGACTGCCCATCCTGCACGAACACGACGGGTGATAGGCGCTCTCCACCTTGGAGCGGATGAAGGCGTCGATCTCCTCGTCGCTCTGCACCTCGGCGCCCGGCTGAATCTCCCGGCCCCGATATCGATCGAACGCGGGCTGAGCGAAGATCTCGCGTGTCAGCCGCACGCAGGCGCGCATCTCGGTCCAGTCGTCGGGTTCGCTCAAGTAGTTGAACAGGATGCGCGGCTTGTCGAGGGGGTTGGTCGACGCCAGCCGCACCCAGCCGCGGCTCTTGCTGCGCATCGGGCCCACGTGCGCTTGAAAGCCGTGCTCCTGCGCCAGCGTCGAGCCGTCGTAAGCCACGGCCATGGGCAGAAAGTGATATTGGATGTCGGGATACGGCACGCCGGGCCGGCTGCGGATGAAGCCGCAGGTCTCGAAATGATTGCTGGCGCCCAACCCGTCCTTGCGCAGCAGCCAACGCGCGCCGATCAGGGCGCGATTCCAGAGATTGATGGACGAGTACAATGTGATCGGTTCCTTGCAGGCCACCTGGAAATAAAATTCCAGATGGTCCTGCAGGTTCTCGCCGACGCCGGGCAAATCGTGAATCACGGGGATGCCGTGCGTGCGCAGTTCCGCCGCCGGACCGACGCCCGAAAGCTTCAGCAATTGGGGTGAATTGATCGGGCCGCCCGACAGAATGAGCTCGCGCCCGACGCGCACGCGGCGAGTGGTACCGCCTTGAACGTACTCTAGGCCGGTGGCACGCCTACCCTCGAATACGATGCGCGTCGCCAAAGCATGCGTCAGCACCTTGAGGTTGGGGCGCTGCATGGCGGGTCTCAAGTACGCATTGGCGGCGCTGCAGCGCCTGCCCTCGGCGACGGTCATGTCCATGCGGCCGAAGCCTTCCTGCTGAAACCCGTTCACATCGGCGGTGTGCGGATACCCCGCCTCGCGGGCAGCGGCCAGCCATGCGGCATGCAGTGGGTTGCTCACGGTGCCGTAACGAGTGTGCAGCTTGCCGCTGCTGCCTCGATACTCGTCGCCCCCCTCTTGCCGGGTCTCGGCGCGCCGGAAATACGGCAATACATCGCGATACGCCCAACCCTTCGCGCCCTGCGCGCTCCAACCTTCGAAGTCTTGCGCGTTGCCGCGGATGTACACCAGCCCATTGATCGACGAGGATCCGCCCAGCACTTTGCCGCGCGGCGTGTGCATGCGCCGCCCGTTCAAATGCGGCTCCGGTTCCGTGTGGTAGAACCAATTGTACTTCTCCATATTCATCGGTATGGACAGCGCGGACGGCATTTGAATGAAGATCGATCGATCGGAGCCTCCGTATTCCAGCAGCAGCACGCGGTTCCGCCCGTCCGCGGTCAATCGGTCCGCCAGCACGCAACCGGCGGACCCCGCCCCCACGATGACGTAATCAAAATTCTCGTCGCCCAAGCCTGTGTCTCCTCTGGATCCGCTGCTCGCGCAGCGCCTAATACGGCGCGTCGATATTGCCCATCGCGACATAGACGCTCTTGAGCTGTGTGTAGTGCTCGATGGCGGCGCGCCCGTTCTCGCGGCCGAGGCCGGAGAGCTTCACGCCGCCGAAGGGCAGCTCGATCGGCGTGACGTTGTACTGATTGATCCAGCAGGTCCCGGCCTGCAATCGCGCGATGACCCGATGAGCGCGGGTCAAATCGTTGGTGAACACGCCCGCCGCCAGTCCGAACTCGGTGGCGTTGGCGCGCTCGATGACTTCCTGCTCATCCTCGAACTCCAGGACCGACATCACGGGACCGAAAATCTCTTCGCGCACGATGGTCATATCGTCGCGGCAATTGTCGAACACGGTGGGTGCCACGAAGTATCCCTTCCCGAGCTCGCCCGTCGTCACGCGCATGCCGCCCGTCAAGACGCGCGCACCCTCGGCGCGCCCGCGGTCTATGTAGTAGAGCACCTTGTGCATGTGCTGCTCGGACACCAGCGCGCCCACCTGCGTCTCCGGGTTCATGGGGTCGCCGATTCGCATCGCGCCCACGCGCTTGACGAGGCGTTCCAGAAACGCCGCCCTGACCGAGCGATGCACGAACACCCGCGTGCCGTTGGAGCACACCTGTCCGGATGAGTAGAAATTCGCCAGCAGAGCGCCGGCGACCGCGTTGTCGAGCTTGGCGTCCTCAAAGACGATCAGCGGCGATTTGCCGCCCAATTCGAGCGTGACGTTCTTCAAGGTTTGCGCGGCATCGCTCATGACTGCTTTGCCGGTGCCGACTTCGCCGGTGAGCGAGACCTTGCGAATGTCGGGGTGCCGCGTCAACAGGCGGCCCGTATCGGCGAAACCCTGCACCACTTGGAACACGCCGGGCGGCACCCCAGCCTCCAGCAGAATCTCCTGCAGCTTGACGGCGGTGAACGGCGTCAGTTCGGCGGGTTTGAATATCATGGCGTTGCCGCAAGCGAGCGCGGGAGCAGCCTTCCAGCAGGCGATCTGCAGCGGATAGTTCCAGGCACCGATGCCGGCCACCACGCCGAGCGGTTCACGCCGCGTGTAGCCGAAGGCCTGAGTCCCGAGATCGATATGCTCGCCGCTGAGACTCTGCGCGAGACCGGCAAAGTATTCGAAGCAATCGGCGCCCGAGGCTACATCCACCACCCGCGTCTCTTGAATGGGCTTGCCGGTGTCCCGAGTCTCGAGCTCGGCGAGTTCCTGATTGCGCGATCTCAAGAGGTCCGCGGCACGGCGCAACACGCGCGCACGTTCGGTGCCCGTCATGCCCCCCCAACCCGCCTGCGCCTTCTGAGCGGCGCGCACGGCGGCATTGACTTGTGCGGCGCCGGCAGCCGTGACGTAGCCCAGCACTTCTCCGGTCGCGGGATTGATGGACGCAAACCGCTCGCCGGTGGCGGGAGAACTTCGCGCCCGCGCTGCCGCGCCCGCGCCGTCTGCGGCAGGCGCCGCGGGGCTTAGACGTGCGTCGACGAATTCAGTCAGCAGGGCGCGCGCGCTTTCACTGTCGGCCTCGCGCCAGCCCGACAGAGCGGCCCGGAGCCACACGCCGTCGATCATGGCCGCGATCATGGATGCCAGGCGCTGCGCTTCGTCCTGCGGCACCAGTTTCCTGAGGGAGCTGCGCAGGTTCGACAAAGTGCGCCGCTGATACACGGATTGCACTCGCTTCAGCGACTCGACCTGCAATACCTGGCCCCAGAAGGCGAGCCAGGCAGTGCCCGTGCGTTGCTCGAATTCCTCCGGCGCGAGGTTCGCGTCGATGACGGCCTGAATGCGCCCGCGCGGGGTGCTCACCTGGCGCAGGCGCGCACGGACTTGATTGCCCACGCGCCGCGCCAGCGCTCGAAACGCCGCATCCAGCAAACCATCCTTGTCGCCGAAGTAGTGAGCGACCAAGCCCGGCGACACGCCGGCGCGGGCGGCAATTTGCGCGAGCGTCGTGCCCACGTACCCAAGTTCCGCTAGGCTATCGATGGTGACCTCGACCAATTGGCGACGCCGTGTGTCCTCGATCGGTGCCTCGGTGCCTTCGACGGAGGTCATTGATTGATTGTTCAATTTCGCAGCTCCCAGAACTCCCGAAGCATGAGTGGACGCCCGGCCGAAGTTGTGTCTAAGATACGTAACAATAGAATTTATGCGTTAATTTTCAGTCTACTAGGGAAGCACGGGTGAGCGCTAACCAGACCTCGTTAAACGCCTATTCAAGGCTTGAGTCTCTGATTCAATCATGCCGCTCGCGAGGACGCCCGGTCAAGCCCCCGGAACCCCTCTCCGGGTACTCTGCCAAAGCTCGCTGGAGTCTCGCCGCCGCCCTGTCGAGCTACGCGCTCATGAGCGCTTTCACCCTGCCGCTGGTCGGTTCGAGCGCTCGGGCCGCGCCCGCCGGCGATGCCGCGCCGCAACTCGGCGATCCCGCGGCGCCACTCAGCGATGCCGCGGCGCCGGCCAGCAATGCCGTAGCGCCGGTCGCCGGCAAACGCGATCCCGTCACCTGCCAAACCGTGCGCTTCTCCGACGTCGGCTGGACCGATGTGACCGCGACCACCGCCCTCGTCACTCAGCTATTGCGCTCCATCGGCTACTCGCCGACCGTCACCGTGCTGTCCGTTCCCGTGACCTTTGCTTCCGTGCAGAACAACGACATCGACGTGTTCCTGGGAAACTGGATGCCGGCGCAGGAGGCCGACCGAGCCCGTTACGTGGAGGACGGATCTGTGGTGGTGATCGGACCGAATCTGACCGGCGCCAAATATACGCTGGCCGTTCCGGCCTACGCCTACGCCGCGGGCCTGCGGGACTTCAAGGATATCCAGCGCTTCGCGCCGGCGCTCAACGAGTCGATCTATGGCATCGAACCCGGCAATGACGGCAACCGCCATGTGCTGGAAATGCTCAAGCAGAGTCAATTTGGGCTGGGCGGCTTCAAATTGATCGAGTCCAGCGAGCAGGGCATGCTGGCGCAGGTGGAGCGCGCGTACCGCGACAAGAAGCCCATCGTGTTTTTGGCGTGGGAGCCGCATCCCATGAACATGCGCTTCGACTTGAAATATCTCGCGGGCGGCGACGAAGTATTTGGTCCCAATTTCGGCGGCGCCACCATATATACCGTAACCCGCAAGGGCTACAGCGCCGAGTGCCCCAACATGGGCCGGCTGCTCGCCAATCTCAAGTTCACGCTGCGCGGCGAGAGTGAAATGATGGCGGCGATCTTGGATCGGCATGAGGCGCCCGAAATCGCGGCGACGGAATGGCTGAAAGCCAATCCCACGTCCACCAAGGCCTGGCTCGAGGGAGTCCTGACCTTCGAGGGTCGGCCGGCGGCCTCCGCGCTGGCGCACACCGTGGCGCCGCCGCGTCCCGGCGGATTCGAGCAATGGGTCGTCAGTCACAAGATTCCCGTGGGCGATGGGATGGCAGTGGCGATCGATTACGTCAAAACGCACGGCACTTATCTCTTTGATGGAATATCGATCGTGATTCGCGGCATGGTCAACGGCGTCACCGCGCTGTTGCGCGCCGTGCCCGCTCCCATTCTGATCGTGGCGGTCGCCGCGCTGGCGTGGGCACTGCGCCGTTCGCTGTCCCTCGCCCTCTTCGTCGCCCTGGCGCTGCTGTTCATCCTCAACCAGGGCTATTGGCTCGCAACGCTCGAGACGCTGTCGCTGGTCATGGTCGCGACCTTGGCGTCCACGGCCATCGGTGTGCCGTTAGGCATAGCGGCCGCCCACCGGCCGCGCCTGTTCGCGGCGCTGCGGCCGGCGCTCGATCTGATGCAGACTCTGCCGACCTTCGTGTACCTGATTCCAACTCTCGTGCTGTTCGGTCTCGGCGTGGTGCCGGGGCTGATTTCGACGGTGATATTTGCCCTGCCCGCCCCGATCCGCCTGACGCATTTGGGCATTTCTTCGGTGCCGAAGCCGCTCATCGAGGCGGGCGAGGCTTTCGGCGCCACGCCCATGCAGCTCCTGTGGAAAGTGGAGCTGCCGAGCGCCGCGTCCACCATCGTCGCCGGAATCACTCAGTGCATCATGCTGAGTCTGTCGATGGTGGTGATTGCCGCCCTGGTCGGTGCCGGCGGGCTCGGAGTCCCGGTGGTGCGCGCGCTGAACTCGGTGCAGGTGGGGATGGGATTCGAAGCCGGCTTCACCATCGTACTGCTCGCCATCATACTGGACCGCATCAGCAGACCCAAAGAACGCGGGGTATCGCGATGAACTCGGCCGTGGAATTCAAGGACGTCGATATCCTGTTCTCCCAAGCCGGGCGGGATGGACGCAAGAGTCTGCGCGAGGCGCTCGCCTCTCTCGACGGCGGCGCCGCCCGCGCCGACATTCACAACAAATTCGGGGTCATCGTCGGCGTGGCTGGAGCCAACCTGAGCGTCGCTCCCGGCGAGATTTCCGTGCTGATGGGCCTCTCGGGCTCGGGCAAATCCACGCTGCTGCGCGCCGCGAATGGCTTGAACCCCGTCACGCGCGGCCATGTGCTGATTCGCGACGGCGAGTCCTCCATCGACGTCGCGACCTGCGACACCACGCAGATGCGCCGGCTGAGGCGCGAATGCGTCGCCATGGTGTTCCAGCAATTCGGCTTGCTGCCATGGCGCACCGTGCGCGAAAACGTCGGCTTCGGCCTGGAGCTGCGCGGTGAAGCCGCCGCGCGGCGGAAAACCATCGTCGACGAGAAATTGGAGCTGGTCGGCTTGTCGCAGTGGGCCGAGCGCTACGTCAGCGAACTGTCCGGCGGCATGCAGCAACGCGTCGGATTGGCGCGGGCGTTCGCGACGGATGCGAATATTCTGCTGATGGACGAGCCGTTTTCGGCGTTGGATCCGCTGATTCGCGGCAAGCTGCAGGACGAACTGCTGGCGCTGCAGGCGCGCGTCAAGAAGACCATCCTCTTCGTCAGCCACGATATGGACGAGGCCCTGCGGCTCGGAGATCACATTTCCATCCTGCAGAACGGCCGGATCATTCAGACCGGTACCGCCGAAGACATCGTATTGGCGCCGGCGGACGACTATGTGGCCGAGTTCGTGCGCCACATGAATCCGCTCACGGTTCTGACCGGCGGCATGATCATGCAGCACCGCGCATCGATGGCCGGCGACGGCGGCAACGTGTGGCTGGACATCGGCCGCCGCTATCGGCTGTCCCTCAATTCCTCGGACGAGGCTCTGGGTCTGCACCTCGACGGCGTCGCGCACGGGTTTTGTCATGTCCGGGACGAAGCCGACCTCGGTCACCTAGAGCCCGGAGTCGCCGTGGCGCCTGCCTCGCTGTCGCTGCAGTCCATCATTCACCTGCGCCAGACCACGGGGCACCCCGTGCTGCTCGCCGAGGGGGGCAAGATTCTCGGCGTCTGCGGCGAGGTGGAGATCATCCGGGCGCTTGCCGGCGGCCGCCATACGGGCGCCGCTGCCACGGAGGGGGCAAGTTGAGAAATTGCGGGCCGCCATCCGCTTGGATCTTACGGAATATCCGCTTGGATCTTACGGAATCGCCACGTTTCCGTTGCCGTCAGCTGGCTTAAATATTATCATCAAGATAATATAACGGAGCATCGCAGCTCAATCTCGGGGGGAATTCCATGAATCACGACGTCATCATTTCTTGCGCCGTCACCGGCGACGACACCAAGGTCACCAAGAGCCCGCACTGCGCCATCACCCCGGCTGAGATCGCCGCCACCGCCATTGCGGCCGCCCAGGCCGGCGCGGCCATCGTGCACATTCATGTGCGTGAACCGGAGACCGGCGCGTTCAGCATGGAAACCAAGCACTACCGGGAAGTCGTCAAGCGCATCCGGGAAAGCAAGGTCGATGTGATCGTGAACCTCACCTGCGGTATGGGCGGCTACATCGTCGTCGGCGATCACGGCCTGAAGGACACTCCCGGCCCCGGCAGCGATTTCGTCAGCCAGGAAGACCGCATGCGCCACGTCATCGATCTGTGTCATGAAGGCCTCTACCGGCCCGACATCGCCACCCTGGACTGCGGCAGCCTGAATTTCGGCGACGGCAATCGTGCCTATGTGTCGACACCGAATTACCTGCGCCAGGGCGCGGGCATTTGCAAGGATCTCGGGGTCAAGCCGGAACTCGAGGTCTTCGACACCGGCAATCTCTGGTTCGTCAAGCAAATGGTTAAGGAAGGACTCCTCACCTCCCCATCCCTCATTCAATTGTGCATGGGCATTCCCTACGGAGTCCCGGCCGACGTGGGACACCTCCTGGCCATGGTCAATTCGCTGCCCGAGAAATGCAATTGGGGCACGTTCGCGATCAGCCGCATGCAGATGCCGTGGGTCGCGCAGGCCATATTGCTGGGCGGGAACGTGCGCGTCGGGCTCGAGGACAACCTGTACCTGTCGCGCGGGCACCTCGCGTCGAACGGCGAGCTCGTCGAGCGCGCCGTGCACATCCTCGAGGGAATGAACGCGCGCGTGCTTGGTCCGGACGAGGTGCGCGAGAAGCTGCGGCTGCGGCGCGCAGGATGACGGTGGGTCTGCTCGGCGGCGGGGTGATCGGCGGCGGCTGGGCGGCGCGCTTCGTGCTCAACGGCATCGACATCCGCCTGTACGACCCTGATCCGGATGCGCCGCGCAAGGTCGATCTGATGCTCGAGAACGCCCGACATGCGCTCGGCCGTCTGACGTACGCGCCGCTACCGGCGCCGGGTGGGGTCACCTTCGTCGCGTCACCCGAGGAGGCCGCCGAGGGCGCGAGCTTCATCCAGGAGAACGCGCCCGAGCGCATCGACCTGAAACGCGAGTTGCTCGCCGCTGCGAGCCGGGTCGCGCCGTCCGAGGTGGTGATCGCATCGTCCACCTCGGGTTTGCTGCCGTCGCTGCTGCAGGAGGGCATGGAGCACCCAGAGCGGTTGACGGTCGGGCACCCGTTCAACCCGGTCTACCTGCTGCCGCTCGTCGAGGTCTGCGCCGGTGCCGCGACGGCGCCGGAGGCGATCGAGCGCGCGGCCGAGCTCTATCGGAGCGTCGGCATGCATCCGCTCGTCGTTCGGCGCGAGGTCGACGGGTTCATCGCCGACCGCCTGCTCGAGGCGATCTGGCGCGAGGCGCTGTGGCTCGTGCACGACGAGGTCGCGACCGTCGAGGAGATCGACGACGCGATCCGCTACGGGCCGGGCCTGCGCTGGTCGAGCATGGGGACGTTCCTGCTCTACCGGATCGCGGGCGGCGAGGCCGGCATGCGTCACTTCATGGCGCAGTTCGGCCCGGCGCTGCAGTGGCCGTGGTCGAAGCTGACCGACGTCCCGGAGCTCACGGAAGAACTGCTCGAACGGCTCGAGCAGCAGTCCGATGCGCAGGCGGCCGGCAGGTCCGTGGGCGAGCTCGAGCGGTTGCGCGACGACTGCCTCGTCGCCGTGCTCCAGGCGCTTCGTGCGAACGGCGTCGGAGCCGGCCAGACGCTCGCCGATCACGAGCGGAGGCTGCTCGAGCGCGCAGTCGTCCGGTGACCCGCGTCCCCTCCACATCCGGCGCCGACGTGATCGAGGACCTGGTCGCGCGTGCGCGCGACTTCGCGGAGCGCGAGCTGCGGCCGGTCGCGCTGGCCTACGACGAGAGCGAAGCGTTCCCGCACGCTGAGCTGCGACGCGCTGCGGAGCTCGGCCTCACGTGTTACGACCTGCCCCGGGAGTACGGCGGCGGCGGCGTGACGAGTCTGGCCGACTCGATCCGCGTGCTCGAGGAGCTGACGTGGGGCGACAGTCCGATCGCAATGGTGATCACGCAGGGAGGCTTCTTCGCGTGGCCGGTGCTCGCGCTCGGCACGGCAGAGCAGAAGCAGCGCTGGCTGCCGGCGCTGTGCGGGCCGGATCCCCCAGCGGTCGCCGTCGCGATCACGGAGCCGTCGGCCGGCTCCGATGCGGCGGCGATCGCCACCGAGGCAAGGCGCGTCGAGGGCGGTTACGTCCTGAACGGGCACAAGAAATTCATCGGCGAGGCGCACATCGCCGACCGTGCCGTGGTCTTTGCGACGGTCGCGCCGGGCACCGGCGCGAAGGGGATCACGGCGTTCGTCGTCGAACACGGCGACGAGGGCTTCCGCCGGGGCAAACGCCTTCCGAAGCTCGGCAGCCGGTGCTTCCCGGCCGGCGAGCTGCACTTCGAGAACTGTTTCGTGGCGGAGGACCGCCGCCTGGGGGAGGAGGGCCAGGGATTCTCCGGGCTGATGTGGGTGTTCGATCGCGCCCGCGTCCAGCTGGCCGCGAACTCGGTCGGCATCGGGCGCGCCGCGCTGGAACACGCGGTCGAGCACGCCAAGCAGCGCGAGGCGTTCGGCAGGCCGATCGCGGACTACCAGGCGGTGTCGTTTCGCCTCGCCGACGCGAAGCTGAAGCTCGACCAGGCACGCCTGCTGGCCCAGCATGCGGCGGGGCTGTGCGATGACGGAGAGCGCTTCTCGACGGAGGCTGCGATGGCGAAGCTCGCCGCGTCCGAGGCTGCGGTCTTTGCGACCTGGGCCGCGTGCCAGACGCTCGGCGGTTCCGGCTACATCCGCGACTCGCCGGTCCAGAAGTGGCTGCGCGACGCGAAGCTCGACGAGATCTGGGACGGCACGAGTGACATCATGCGACTGATCGTGGCGCGGAGCCTGTTCCGAAGCGACGTAGGCTCGACGGAGTCGCGGGAGTGAGCCTCGTCGAGATTGCCCGCGACGGCGAGGTGTGCATCCTCACCCTCCGCCGCGAAGAGAAGCTGAACGCGCTCTCCGGCGAGGTCGAGCGCGACCTCGGCCTGGCGCTCGACGACAGCGCGGTGCGTTCGAGCGCGTGTGTCGTTCTGACGGGAGCCGGTCGCGCGTTCTCGGCGGGCGCGGACATCACGGAGTTCCGCGAGCGGACTGCGGAAGCCGTCATCGAGTACTACCGCTCGACCGGGAATGTGTACGAACGGGTGGCGGCGCTCCCGCAGCCGACCATCGCCGCGATCCACGGCTACTGCCTGGGCGGGGGGCTCGAGCTCGCGCTCGCAACCGACTTTCGCATTGCGGACGAGACGGCTGTCTTCGGCTTTCCCGAGGTGTCGCTCGGCATCGTTCCGAGCTCCGGCGGCACGCACCGGCTCGTGCGTCTCGTCGGTCCCGGACGCGCCAAGCACCTGATGCTGACCGGCGCGCGCCTGGATGCTCCCGCAGCTCTGGCCGGGGGGCTGGTGAACGAGGTCGCCGCCGACGCCCGCGCGCGGGGCCTCGAGCTTGCGCGCGACCTCGCAGCGCTGCCGGCCCTCGCGGTGTCGCTCACGAAGCAGGCGATCGACCTGATGCCCGAGACGTCGCGCGAGGCGGGAATCCTGATCGAGCGCCTCGCGTACGGGATGCTCGCGCAGAGCGACGATGCGCGGCGGCTTGCCGACGAGTGGAGCAAGGGCTGACGTCGTTCGAGAAGCGCATCGAGATTCGGTGGTCCGATCTCGACTCGTCGCGTCACGTCAACAACGCGGTGTATCTCCTGTACCTCGAGGAGGTGCGCACGGCGTGGCTGGCCCGCGCGCTCGGGAACGTCGAGGGGATCCACGACTTCGTGCTCGCGCGAGTGGCGATCGACTTCAAGCGCGAGCTCACGCTCGACGACGAGGTCGCGATCGCCCGCTGCTCGCTCGCAGGCATCGGGAGGTCGAGCGTCCGCACGGTCGAGGGGATCGTGACGGCGGGCGGAGAGGTCGCAGCACAGGCCGAGGCCGTACTCGTCGCCCGCGACGAAGCGACCGGCCGCTCGCGTGCGCTCACCGGCGCCGAGCGTTCTGCACTCACGTGACGACAGCTGCGCTCCTCCTCGCGCTCTCTGCCGCGTTCATCCATGCGCTGTGGAACGTCCTCCTCGCGCGGGCGCCCGACATCGAGTCCGCGACGGCGGTCGCGCTCATCACGGCCGAGGTTGTGTTCGCACCTGTGACATGGCTCACCTGGGACGCTGAACGGTCGGTCTGGCCGTTCCTTGCCGTGACCGGACTCCTGCAGATCACGTACTTCGCGCTCCTCGGCACGGCGTACCGGACGCTCCCGCTCTCGGTGGTGTATCCCGTCGCGCGCGGAGGAGCGCCGGTCCTCGTCCTCCTGATCGGCGCAATCGCCCTCGGACGGACGACCACCTGGACGCAGGTCGCGGCCGTGGTCCTCGTCGTGGCCGGGATCCTGCTGGTGCGCGGCCTGCGCGAGGCCGATCCGCGCGGGATCGTGTTCGGTCTCCTGATCGCAGCGGTCATCGCGGGATACACGCTCGTGGACAAGAGCGGGATCCGGCACGCGGCCCCGATCACGTACCAGGAGCTCTCGATGCTCGGCCCTGCGGTG
>Ga0137409_10000808_pt1 | contig 34287 bp, 35 predicted proteins | sample CZODoug1_16funga_FD_122059 | JGI IMG/M metagenome (GOLD analysis project Ga0137409, IMG submission 122059) | Vadose zone soil fungal communities from Angelo Coast Range Reserve, California, USA - CZODoug1_16fungal (Hybrid Assembly) | ecosystem: Environmental > Terrestrial > Soil > Vadose zone... | reverse complement strand
TTCGTGACGTGGCCGACGAGGATGATCGCGATGCCGTTCCCCTTCGCGACGCGCAGGAGCCGCGCCGCGGACTCGCGCACCTGCGCGACTGAACCCGGCGCCGAGCCGAGCTCGGCGGAGTAGAGCGTCTGAATCGAGTCGATCACGCAGACGTCGGGCAGCTCGCGCTCGTAGGGTCCGATGAGACGCCAGAACTTCGTTACCCTTTTGCCCGCGGGGTGCATTGGATCCTTCTCTGAGCGGAAGTCGAACTGAGCCAGGCCCCGCCTCACCAGCTCATCGAAGCCTTTGCCCGCGGTCTCAGGCGAGATCCCGTAGTACGCAGGCACTCTAGCCACCTGGAGTTCGAATTCGGCTTGTTCGCCCAACGCGATCAAGAGCATCGCCTTAGCGGGCGTTGTCAGCGTGACGTAGTGATCGTCCAGCCAATATTCCAGGGGAAGCCTGAAATACGGATCGTCTGTCCCTCCGATCGGTGGACTGTATTTGCCGCTCGAACCGTCCTCCTTCAGGATCTGCACGCGGACGCCGTCACGGGTCTTGGTCCGGTGTACGAGCTTGCGCTCCTCCAGGCGCCGAAGCGACCGAGACAACACCTGATCGGCCGCCGCTCCCTGGAGTCCCAAGGCGCGCACCCAAGTACCTGCCTGAACATTCACGTTGTGCCCGCCAAAACGCGCACCCCGCCCGCGAAGTAGCAGAAGGAGGTAGAGGTCGAGCCCGAGGTGGTCTTTGCGTCTGACGAAATCCGCCAGGACTCCGGCACCCCCTTGTGCGCCCCGACCCGGTTGCAGGAAAACTTGCCGGATACCAACGTCCCTTACCCTTTTCGATCGGGCCACAAATGCCTGGATGGTTTCCTGCCTGGTCGCGACTTCGTCGTTCACGTTCCGAATCCTCTCATTGGCCGTCTGGCCGTATCAAGGGGGCGGTCTTGCGCCGTCGGCGTGCCGAATGCGATCCCAGTACGATCACGCACGTCGATCACGAATCTACCCCTCTACTACTACATGGCCCGAACGGGCCGAGCGGATTTCTAGCCGACGTCTGTTGCCGTCACAGAGGGTCATAGTTCGCTCACGGGAGCTTTCTCTCAGTCACGACAGACCACCTGTCAGAACGGGATGTCATCGGGGTCCACATCGGGTGGGGCGGCCTCTACAGGTGTCTGCCGCGGCGGCAACTGGTCTATGACCGACGGGAGGCTGGCCTTATTCTCGTCGTAAATCCCGCGTACCGCTCTCAGCCACCCACGCCAAAACGCCTCGCATTCCCAGGTTCTCGTCTCCCACACCAGTTCATCTCCACCACCCCGCTGGAATGTGGGTGCTTCGCCGTAGTCACGGACGGGCGCCCGGAAGGCACCTGCAAACTCCGGCTCCTCGAAACCCCGGTTGCCTACCGCTGCCACCGCGACATCCCTGTCACTAAAGCGGGTCGCGTATTCAGTGATTTCAAGCCAACTGGCCCAAGCCTCGCCCCACTGGCGACCCGCTTGGTATCCCTGAGTCCAAGAAGGACCGCGTCGCTCAGTCAGCTCGACAAGCAAGCGCTGCCGCACCGCGTTACCAGACTCCAGGCGGTCAAGTTCTCGTTCGATAGCTTCGTTGGCGATGCCGCTCACGTTGATGGTCCCGCCCTCGTCGCGAAACCTGGCGAGCCGCTCCTTGAGGTCCGCGCGGAGCGCAAAACTCATAGGTGCTGTTCTGCGCGATTCCTTTTCCTCAGCGTTCAGCCGAGCGATGGTCTGCTGGCCGAGGTCGGCCAGGCCGGCAGCAACCTGTGCTCCTAGGACGTGACCAGTTCGGCGGGCTGCATCTTCGGGGGCATCGTCATCGGACATGTCGACATAATGTCACCTTCCGGATAGCTTTGCAAGACCAAAGTAGCTGCGAACACTATCGTTAGTTACCAACAAATGTTCGCCTCGGCTAAAGACGCGAAACCCGGTTTGGAGAGGGCATCTCGCGGGAACCATTTCCTCAATTCAAAACCGGACGAATCACGTGTTCAAGGCATAGAGATCATCGGTGTGGACAAGGCCGGGGTAACGCAACCGAAGAGCGACGGAACGCGCGGCAGTGGGCTGTACAAGGTGCCCTTCAAGCTCTCTGCGCGGCCACCTTCCGGGTGGGACGAGTTCTTCGTCAACGCTTGGGATCATCCGGAGTCCTTCACGACCATGCACCGGCCCCCCGCATCGCACGGGTCGTAGGAGACGCCATCGTCTTCGACGGCACCACGATGGAGGAGATCGAGAAAGTCCACAAGAGCACCTTGGAAGCAGCCGTGGCGCGGGCCAACCGGGAGTACCGCGACTTCGACGAGAAGCGAGCTGCGAAGGCCGCGCAGGATGCCGAGCGGGCCGCCCAACACAAGCGCGAGGTAGACGAAGCCGCGGACCGGCTGAAGTTCGGCAAGGAGTAGGCGTCGGGCGGCGCCAACGTCCCGTTATCGCCTGGTTATCGTTGTGGGGTTAGACGCTGGCCAACGTCGTGATTCCAGGGTTATGCGCATCTGCTGAACTCGAATCTGGGGAGGCCGGTAAATGCCGTGACTCTGGATCAGAAGGTTGAAGGTTCGAATCCTTCCTCCCCAGCCACCGCCTTCGCGGCTCGCCCAAACTGAACGCCATACGATTGGGCCGTGCGCCAGGAGGTCCGCTTTGTCACCAGCCGTGACGGGACTCGGATCGCCTGGGCCCGGCATGGTCATGGCCCGCCCCTGGTTCGCGTCGCCACGTGGCTCACTAACCTCGAAAGCGATTGGACGAGTCCCATCTGGAGGCATTGGCTGACCGACCTGGGGGAAAGCTTCACGGTCGTCCGTTACGACGATCGTGGTTCCGGCCTCTCAGACCGGCATCCCGCAGAGATCTCGTTCGAGCGCTGGGTCGAGGACCTCGCGGGGGTGGTCGAGGGCACAGGTTTCGCCCGCTTTGCGCTGCTCGGAATGTCGCAGGCGGGCGCGGTGGCGATCGCCTACGCCGCCAGGAATCCTGCTCGCCTCCAGCACCTGATCCTTTATGGGGCCTATTCGAGAGGAGCGCGTAGGCGCAGCCTCAGCCCCGAAGTTCTGGAGGAAAACGAGCTCTTTCTGCAGCTGATGAGGGTGGGATGGGGTCGAGCCAATCCCGCATTCGGGCGGATCTTCACCGCCGACTTCATCCCCAATGCATCAGATGAGCAGGCGCGGTGGCTTGACTCCCTCCAGCGCGGCTCGACGAATGGCGAGACCGCCGCCAGGATGGCGGCCGCCCGGTCCGAGATCGACGTCACGGAAGTGGCGAAATCGATCGATGTGCCGACCCTGATCCTCCACGCACGCGATGATCAAGCCGTGGCTTTCGAGGAGGGCCGCCGGCTTGCGTCGTTGATCCCCGGAGCGAGGATGGTCGTGCTCGAGGGACGCAATCACATCCTCCTCGGCGACGAGCCGGCCTGGCCGCAGTTCGTGCAGGAGCTCGTCTCCTTTGCCGGTGCACCGCAAGCACCCCACGGCCTCGAGGACATCGCAGGGAAGCTGAGCAGAAGAGAGGTCGAGGTGCTCCAGATCGCCGCCCAGGGGAAGAGTAACGAGGAGATCGCCGCCGAGCTGGGCTTGAGCGTCAGGACGATCGAACGCCACCTCGCCAACAGCTACATGAAGCTTGAGTTGAGCGGGAAGTCGGCGCGGGCGGGGGCAGTCGCACGCCTCACGCGGCCCAGCGTCTAGCACGCGCGGGTGGTACCCCTCACTCGGGCATTCGCGGGCTGCCGAAAATTGCGTGGTACTGCCGATGTTCGGGCTGAACTCGACGTCCTAATCTCAGATCGATCTCGAGGCCGTACCAAAACTGGAGGTGTCGCATGCCACTGATCAACGTCAAGGTGATAGAAGGAGTGTTCACGACTGCCCAGAAGCAGGAGATCGTCCGGAAGCTCACCGATGCCATGGTGGGGATCGAGGGCGAGAACATGCGTCCTGTGACCTGGTGCATGGTCGAGGAAGTCTTGAGCGGCGACTGGGGGATCGCCGGCAATCCGCTCCGGACGGAGGACGTGAAGGCACTTGCCGCGGGTGTCCCAGCCCGCTAGGCGTAGGGGCACGACGTCCGCGGCCCGTGACCGGGCCGCGGTCGAGCGGGTCGTCGCGGATTACTACGAGTCCTGGTTCGCGGGCGACCAGGACCGGATGCGAGCGAGCCTGCATCCGGACCTGGCCAAGCGCTCGGTGGAACAGGGCGCGGGCGGAGATCCTTTCCTGTCCACGATTGGAGCGAAGGACATGGTCGAGGCCACTGCTCGAGGCGCGGGGAAGAAATACCCGGCTGGCCATGACGTGGTCATCTGCGACATAGATGAAGATCTCGCGACGGTCAAGGTGACTTCCGCCCCATACGTCGAATATCTCCACCTGGCGCGGTTTGGCGAGCTCTGGCTGATCGTCAACGTGCTCTGGCGGAGGCGTCCGAACAGTGCACCGGATCGTTGAGTTCCCTTCGGAGGGCACCACGCTCCGGGGGCGCCTCTACGAGTGGCCCGCGGTCTCACGGCCGCGTCCCATCGTCATCATGGCCCACGGCTTCTCAGCCACCATCAATGGCATGGTGGCGGACCGGTTCGCCGAGGTCTTTTACGAAGCCGGTTTCGTCGTGCTCCTGTACGACCACCGCAGCTTCGGAATCAGCGACGGCGCTCCGCGCTGCGAGATCGACCCGTTCGCGCAGGCCCGGGGCTACCGGAACGCGATCGACTTCGCGGCGCGGCTGCCGGGAGTCGACCGAGACCGCATCGCGCTGTGGGGCGACAGCATGAGCGGCGGCGCGGTGATCGCGGCCGGTGCGGTCGATCCTCGTGTTGCGGCCGTCGTCGTGCAGGTCCCGGCCTGTGGCTCCGAAGCTCCGCCCCTCGACCAGGGTGGTTCGGTTTTCGATTCGATCTGCCGGCCGTTTCTCGACAGCGCTTGTTCGAAGCCGTACCCGGTCACGACGCGCGGTCCGATGCCTGTCGTCTCGTGCGATCAGGCGGGCACGCCTTCCCTTCTCACTCCGATCACCGCTTACCGGTGGTTCATCGAGTATGGGGGGCGGCATGGCACGAACTGGGTGAACCGGGCTTCGGTTGTCGTTCCCGGCGAACCGGCTCGCTGGCACCCTGTGCTGTGCGCGGCCCACCTCAAAGCCCCGTCGCTGTTCGTGATCGCGAGTGACGATGAGATGCCGGGAGCTGATCCCGAGGTGGCACACATCGCATTCGAGCACGCTCCGCTACCGAAGGAGGTTTGCGAAATCGAAGGCGGGCACTTCGGGCTCCTGCACTATCCGAGTGCCCTGTTCGATCTGGCGAGCGGTGTTGAAAGGAGCTTTCTACTCCGCCACCTCGGCTGAGGCCCGCTCCACCTCACTTCGGCCCGGACCTTTTTCAGTGGCCTGCACGCGTGTTGCTCTGGATCAGAAAGGTTGAAGATTCGAATCTTCCTCCCCAGCCACCCCCACCCTCCTATCTGAGGGGGAGTTCCCTGGGCGACTACAAAGATTCCTGACGGATCCGGAGCGAGGAACCATCCCTCGGTTGACTTGCTGATGCTCTCGACGGTGCCGGCAATGCCGTGATGGCCCGCCGGCGTCGGATGGTCGATACACTGCGCTCGTGAACAACGCCATCGATGCGTTTGGCTTTCCGTTCCGCGACCCAGCTTGGGTGGGCAAGGTCCTGATCCAGGGCCTCATCCTGATCATCCCGATCGTCGGCCTGATCGCTACTGCGGGCTGGATGCTGATGACGTTCGACAACCTTCGCGCGGGTCGCCAGGAGCTGGCTCCGGCCGGATTTCATCTCAGCCGCGGCATCGGCCTCTTCGGCGCCTGGCTCATCTATGCGGTGGTTCTCGCGATTCCCGGCGCCATCCTCAACGGGATCGGCAGCGGAATGGACTCACACGGCGGCTATTCCGGCGGCCCCTTCATGGGACTTGGATCGCTGCTGAACTTCGCGGCGCAGCTCTTCCTCTACTTCCTGCTGCCGTCGATCATCGTGATGACGTACCACCACGGCTTCTCTGGCGGTTTGAACGTGCAGGGAGTCTGGCACCTGGCGACCAGCAACCTGAACAACAGCATCATCGCGGGCCTGATGATGTTTCTGGCGGGAATCGTGGCCGCGCTCGGGCTCATTGCCTGCTGCATCGGCGTGCTCTTCACCGGCGCCTATGCCGCCGTAGTGATGACCGGCGTCGCATCGTGGTTCGAGCGGGCGCAGGCAGTACCCACTGGAGCGCCACCGGCCGCGTAGGTCGTCTCAAGGCCGATCTAACGAGTCGCCAGGAAGCGCAGCACTTCCTTGCCATCGGCCTTCAAGGCGGCGGAGTCTCGCTGAGGCAGCGGCCGGAAGGGTTTCAGATGCACATCGCCGGCTCGAATCGTCCATGTCGCCACGGCGCGACCGCGGACGATGGCGAAAGGTCGGAACAGTCCACCGGTGACGACTGCCGGCGCGTCAGCTCCGAGCACCAGCTCGCGTGACTTCCAGCCGAGGAGCACAGGGTCGAACGACCCCAGCAGCCTTGGGGGCCCCAGCTCCGAGGCCGGCGGCTTGCCTTTGAGGCTGACCAGGCCCCCGCGCTCGACAAGCTCCGAGCTGATGGCCTTCAACCCCGCCCTGGCGTCGCGCAGGGCCAGCCCAGACCAGTAGGCGAGGTCGCGGTCATTCGCCGGGCCATGGCCGGCGAGGTAACGGTGTGCCAGCTCCGCGAGCGCCAGGTCGCGCTCGATGGGTTTTGACTCGCCAATCCAGTCCCGCGCGAGCACGAAGGCATGCTGACCTCGAACCATCGGCCCGCGCACGACCAGGCCGCGAATTGAAGCTAGGAGCAGCTGGTGAACCAACGCCTGGCCCGCGACCGGCACTCCCGCCGCGCGCAGCCGCACGCCGATTTCCCGCCGGGTCAGCGGCCCGTCCTTTGCTATCGACCTCGTAATGACCGCCACGCCCTTTTCCGCGGCCTTCGCCGAGACGACTTCCTCTCGCAGCCGCCGGGTGTTGGTGCTGGCGGCCAGACGGCCCATCAATGAGTGCAGCCATGCGTAGTCGTCGCTGCGGACCAGGTGCAGCGTGCCTCGATTGAGCCACGTGATGACGATCGATCGCTCTTCGGTGAATGCACGATCGATGCGCGCGGACGTGAGCCTGGAAGCCCTGGCTCGAATTGCAAGGCGAGCGCCTTGCAGGTCCTGGGCTTGCACGGCCAGGAGGCGACCGGCGACCGCCGCCGGATCGCGGGCCGGGGTCCCAGCCAGCAGCTGTGCGGTCAGGCGTTCGGCGAGCATCCCCGTTGCGTTACGAGCCGGCATCGTCATGGGTAGATTGAATCCGGAATGAGTGCATGGCCGCTTGCCGCTGTCGAGCTGAAGGTGCTCGACCTGGAGCGCGAGGTCGAGTTTTACGAGCGGTTCGGCCTGACGCGGGTCGAGGAGGCGAACGGGACCGCAACGCTCGGCGCGGGCGCGGCTCCGCTGCTGCGATTGAAGGCGCTTCACGGCGGTCGCGAGCGTCCGCGACGTACAGCCGGCCTGTACCACTTCGCGATCCTCTTGCCGAGCGAAGAGGAGCTCGGCGGTTTCCTGCGGCGCACGCTGGAGCAGCGGCTGCCGATGACAGGCACCGCCGACCACCTCGTCAGCCAGGCGCTTTATTTCGACGACCCGGAAGGCAACGGAATCGAGGTCTACGCCGACCGCCCGCGAAGCGAATGGCAGTATCCGAACGGCCGCCTGAACATCGGGACCGACCACCTGGATTTCGAACGGCTCCTGCGCATCGCGGACCAGCCGCAGGGCAAATTCTCCAGCGGAACCGTGCTCGGCCACATGCACCTCAACGTTGCGGACCTAGACCGCTCACAGACGTTCTACGAGTCGATGGGCATGGAGCTGATGGCCGAAGCGGGCCGGGTGATGCGCTTTCTGAGCTGGGACGGATACCACCACCACCTCGGCATCAACCTGCTCGAAGGCCAGGGCGCGGCGCCGGTCGAAGCTGACGTCCGGGGGCTCCTGGGCTTCGAGGTGACGCGCGTCGACGGCGGGCTGATCGACCCCGACGGGATTGGGGTCACACCCTCGACCTGACCCGCGCCACCTCCTTCTGGCACCAGGCATACAGCGCGTCGTACAGGGGAGTCTCGAGGTCGATCTTCAGATGGTCGTTCTCGCCATGGACGATGGCAAAGCCGTGGGCGATCGCCTTCAAGCCCGCCGCCTCGGGAGTCTTGCCGATGTCTTCGCTGACGTCCGCACCGTGCACGATCTGTGCGAGGTGGTCGAGCGCGGGGTCCCGCAGACCGTATTTGAGGATGATCGACTCAAAGCTGCAGCGGCCGTCCACGTGACCCAGCTCGACGCCCCCCACGTCGTACGGTATGGCGCCGGTTTGCTCGGCGGTTGAGGTCACTTCGGGCGCCGGGACGTACAGAAACTCAGCTTCGGGGTCGATGAACCGCTTGATCAGCCACGGGCAGGCGATCCGGTCGACGCTGGCATTCGTTCGGGTTATCCACTTCATCTGAAGCCTCCGTGTCGTTGAAATATCGTCAATTAGGCTATCCTCGGGCGGATGACCGAGCTTCTCTTGGTCCTCCAGCTAGCCGTCGCGCTCGCCTTCGGCGCTCTGGCCGTCAGGAGCACCGCAAGCTGGATCCGCCAAACAGACCGCAGCCATGGCTACCTGGCGCTCGCGCAGGGCTCGCTTTCGCTCGTCATCCTGATCTCACCGCTCCTGGGCGGAAGCGGCGTCGAGCCACAGGCCCTGACGGACATGGCTCTCGTCCTGTTCCTGATCTCCGGGTACGCGCTGCTCATGTTCCGCGACACCTTCGTGCCTTTTTCGCATCGCACCCGCCGGTTGATCGCGGCTGTCATCGTGCTGGTCGGCGCCTTGGGGATCGCGGTTGAGCTCCCCGGCGAGACGCAGCGGCCCCATGGGCCCCTGCAGCTGATTGCGCTGGTCGCAGTGCTTGCCGTCTGGTCGCTGTGCATCCTCGAGCCCATCGTTCGGTTCTGGCGGTCCGCCCGTGGCCGTCACAGCGTCGAGGCGGCGCGACTGCGGGCGCTGAGCGTCGGTTATGGCGGCATCCTCTTGGTGGTGATCATCGGCACTCTTGGCGCCGGCCTGGGCGAGGGCTGGACGCTTATCACCGACCTGATCATGCTGGGTGTCGTTCCCATCCTCTATGTCAGCTTCGCGCCGCCCGCATGGTTGAGGCGCATGTGGCGAGAGCCCGTAGACCACCAGTTCCGGAGCGCTCTGCACGACCTGCTCCTGTACAGCCCGGACCGCGCGACGTTGGCGAGCCGCGCGCTCGGCTGGGCCCAGCGCCTGGTTGGCGGCGAAGGTGCTTTCGTGATCGATTCCGACGACTCGATCCTCGCGGCTGTTGGACTGGAACCCGCGGAGGCAGCGGAGATCACATCCGAGCATGACTTACTGCAGGCCGTGAAGCAGGGACACGAACCGCGGCGCAAAGAACACATGCTGGTGGTCCCGCTGGATCTTCAGGATGGGCGCGGCGCGATCGTCATCATCGCCGGCCGTCTGACCCCGATCTTTGGGGACGACGAGCTGAGCCGGCTCGTCCTCTATGCCAGCAGCATCTCGGCCGGTCTCGACCGCGTGACCCTCAACTCGCGGATCCATGCATTGGAGCGTGCGAAGAGCGATTTCCTGAACATCGCCTCGCACGAGCTTCGCGGGCCGATGACGATCATCAAGGGATACCTGACCATGCTCGAGGCAGGTTCGCTCGGCGAGCTTTCCCCCAAAGCATCCTCGGTGCTTCCTCTGCTCATCTCGAAGTCCGACGAGATTGACTGGATGCTCGAGCAGATGGTGGAAACGTCGCGGCTGGAGGAAGGCCGGCTGGAGCTCAACAAGACGCGCGGCGACGTCGTCGAGATCACCGACATGACGATCGATGGAGTGAGGATGCTGTTGCGAGGCCACGACGTGAGGCTCGATGAGCCGGCCGAACCGCTCGAGGCGGAGATCGACCCAGACCGTTTTCAGATGGTGGTCAGAAACCTGCTCAGCAACGCGGCGAAGTATTCACCCGCCGGCGCCGACATCCTCGTTCGCATCAAGCGCGACGACGAAATGGCAGCCATCTCCGTCATCGACCAGGGCATCGGCATCAGCGAGGAGGACCAGGCCAACCTGTTCACTCGTTTCGGCCGCATCCCGACTACCCAACACGTCCAGGGCACAGGACTTGGCCTGTGGCTTTCACGAGAGATAGCGCGGATGCATGACGGCGACCTGATCGTTGAGTCCGCTCCCGGCACGGGCAGCACCTTCGTCCTCACGGTGCCGCTGACGCATTAGCCTTGCTCCACGTGGAGCCTCAGGTTCGGTTGGAGTTCGAAACGTCTCGTCCGCTGGATCTACACGCGACCCTTGCGCCCATCGGCTTCGGTCCCTCGTTTCATTTCGACGGCGCCGACGCCTGGCGCGCCACATGGACGCCTGAGGGCCCGGCCACGATCCATCTTCGGCAGAGAGCAGGAAAGATCGAGGTGGAGGCCTGGGGGCCTGGCGGTTCGTGGGCGGCTGCCCAGGCGCCATCTCTATGTGGCGAGCTGGACGACCCCAGCGGATTCGCCCCGAAGCACCGCCTGATCGCGGAGCTGCACCGGCGCCACCCTGGCCTGCGGCTGACCAGGACCGGCGCTGTGTTCGAGGCGCTCGTCCCGGCGGTGCTCGCGCAGAAGGTGACCACCATCGAGGCGGTGGCGAGCTATCGGGCGCTCGTGGCGGCCCTCGGGGAGACGGCGCCGGGTCCGGTGCGGCTGAAGCTCCCGCCTTCGCCCCCGCTGCTGGCGCGGACTCCCTACTGGGCTTTCCATCCATTCGGCGTCGAACGCCGGAGGGCCGAGGTCGTCATCCGCGCAGCCAGGAGCGCCATCCGGCTCGAGGAGACCACGACGATGGACCGGGCTGGCGCGTACCGCCGGCTCGAGGCGTTTCCGGGCGTGGGGCCGTGGACCGCGGCCAAGGTCGCCCTGGTCGCGCTTGGCGACCCGGACGCCGTGCCTGTCGGCGACTACCACCTGCCACACGCGATCGGCTATGCGCTCGAGGGGACGCCGCGCTCCAGCGATGAACGGATGCTCGAGCTGCTCGACCCTTACCGCGGCCATCGCGCTCGCGTGATCAGGCTCCTGACGATCTCCGGGATCGGAGCGCCGAAATTCGGTCCGCACCAACCCTTACGGAACATCAAGGAGAGCTGAGTCTCAATCCTCGAGTTTCGCCAACTCCTCCTCGACCAGCGAGATGAGCTCGCCCATTCCCTTGCTGTCGAAGATCAATTTCGCGCCCGCGGCTTTGAAGAGCTCCGGCAGCGGTCGGGTTGCGCCAAGGGCCAGCGCCTCACGATATTTTCTGACTGCACCGGCGCCGTCTTTGAGGCTGTTGCGCCACACCTGCAGCGCGCCAAGCTGCGCGATCCCGTACTCGATGTAATAAAAGGGGCTGCCAAAAAAATGAGGCTGCTGGTACCAGCGCGCGATGCGTTCGGCATCCAGTCCGGACCAGTCCACCGAAGGGCCCTCAAAGCGCCGGCGCAGCTCGAGCCACTTCCGGTCGCGCGCCGCGGCGTCGCGCCCATCTCTCTCCGTGTAGATCCACTGCTGGAACGCATCGACCGATGCGCAGTGCGGAAAGAAAAGCACGATTCCCTCCAGCAGCTCGGCCCGTGACCTCCGAGCGTCCTCCTCGTTGTAGTAACCGCCGCTCCTCTGATCGATGAATGGCGCCGCCAGGAGCTCCATGGACATAGAAGCGACCTCGGCCATCTCCGACCCGGGGTGGCGCTGAAAGAGGAGGGGAAGTCGCGATGCTTCGAGCGAATGGAACGCGTGGCCCGACTCGTGCAGCAGGGTGCTCACGTCGCGGTCGACCCCAACCGCGTTCATGAAGATGAGCGGCATCTTCCTGAAAGCGAGGGTCTGGCAGTAGCCCCCCGGCGCTTTGCCCTTGCGGTTGTCGAGGTCGAGCAGGTCCGCGTCGGCCATGCTTCGGTAGTACGTTCGAAACTGCGGAGCGACGTGCGCAAAAACGGCCCCCGCCCTGTCGATCAGGGTGGCGACGTCGTCGAATGGCTTCAACGCCGGCCGGCCCATCGGGTCGGCTGTGACGTCCCAGGGCCTCGTCGCATCGAGCTTCATCTGGCGCCGGCGCCGCTCCATGAGACGTCCGACGGCGGGACGGACGGCAGATTCGACAGCCTCGTGAAAACGAAAGCAGTCATCAGATGTGTAGTCGAACCGGTTCTTCTCCTGGTGCGTGTAGTCGCGGTAGTTGTCGAACCCCGCATTCTTGCCGACCTGCTGGCGCAGGTCGTACATGCGGTCGAAGATGTCCGCGAGCTGGTCATGCTGATCGATGTACGGCTTGGCCCTGAGCCTGAAGGCGCGCTCGCGGACGTCCCGATCGTCCGACTGCAGGAAGGGGAGCAGCTGTGGAGGGGTCTTCTCCTCGCCATCCCACTCGACAGTCATCGCGCCGTTGACCTTCGACCACTCGGTCTCGAGCTTCGACAGCTCAGCGAAAAGCGGCACGTTGGCTTCGGCGAACAGCTGCATCTGATTGCGGAATCGCTGCACCGTCGTCTCTAGGCCGGGCTTGACGTAACCGAGCCCGACCAGACGGCCCTGAAGCCGTACGCGTTGCTCGCGAGCCTTGGGGGAGATCTGCGTGCCGAACCTGAGCTGGGCGGCCTCACGAGCTGGGTCGGACGTGTCGCACGAATAGGCGAAGCTCGCCAGGGCGCCGGCCTCAGAGAGGAGCGACTCGAAAAGCGACCAGTCGGCCAACCAGGATTCGACGTTGGATAGGTCGAGCTGCCGCGTCGCCAGCTCCTCGTAGTACGGAAGGATGTCCTCCCAGGCCGCGTCCTTGAAGGCATCCGGTGATTCCGGAAGAGTTACCACGCCACCTCACCCCCCGCTGTTGGTGTTGGTCATGGTACAGAGGACGCTTTAGGGAATCTTCATCGGCTGCTTTGCGCCTCTACGCCTGCAGCACGGTGTCGACCGCTCGCCAGCAGTACCAGGCGGCGATGGTCCGGTACGGCCGGAAGCGTTCGCCCTCCGTCTGGAGGGCGCGCGGCGCCAGAAGGTCCTTGAGCTGGTGGGCCCGCGCCCACCCTTTGCGAACTCCGTAGTCATCGACGGGCCACACGTCGAGCCGGCGAAGCTGGAAGATGAGGAACATCTCGGCGGTCCACCGGCCTATACCTCGCACCTGCACGAGGCGGGCCACCACCTCATCGTCGGAAAGCGACTCCACGTCGTGCAGCGGCACAGTGCCGTCCTCCACCTTTCGGGCGAGGTCGGTGATCGCTGCCGCCTTCGAACCGCTGAGACCGGCCGAGCGCATCGCCCCTTCCGGCAGCGCGACAACTGCGCTCGGAGACAGGCCGTCGGCAAAGAGCTTCAGGAAGCGCCCGTGGATCGCCGCCGCTGCGGCGCCGGCCAGCTGCTGATACAGGATCGAGCGGACCAGCGCCGCGAAGCTGTCTTCGAGCGGATCGCGCAGCTCGATCGGACCGGCTGCCTTGATCAGGCGCGACATCGCGGGATCGCGCCGGGCGACCAGCCGGGTGCCGCGCACCAGGTCCGAGACCATGCCTGACGTCAGAATGTGCGCCCTGCGCGCGCCCGGCAGGCTCAGGCGAACTCGGACATGAACTGGGCGAAGTCGTCGCGCGACAGGCGAAGCTCGGATTCGCCCAACTCCATCAGCGGTCGCTGAGGAATGTGCTCGGTCGTCGCGAAGTCCTCCATCGACGTGTCCAGGTAGAGCAGGCCGGTCACGAGGTGGCCGGCGGCGCGTCCTTCCTCCAACACCTGCATCGCGGCCCGGCGATCAGAGGGATCGTGGTCCTCGGCCAGCTTCTTGAGGATGATGTGCGATCCGTCGTGCAGCTCGACGTCGCGGATGGTGCCCGGCTCGTAGTCGACGTGGACCTCTTCGAAGAAGGGAATGAACGAAACGTCGGCGATCGATTCTTCGTGGTCCTTGACCCAGCTGTAGCTCTTGGTCGAGCCGTCGTGGTCATTGAAAGTCACGCACGGCGAGATGATGTCCAGGATCGCCGTCCCGCGGTGCGCGATCGCGGCCTTGATGAGAGGGACGACCTGCTTGCCGTCGCCGCTGAACGAGCGGGCGACGAACGAGCAGCCGAGCGTGAGCGCAACGGCACAGGGGTCGATGGGCTGAAACGTGTTGACGGCGCCCTTCTTCTGCACGGAGCCGAGGTCCGCCGTGGCGGAGAACTGTCCTTTGGTCAGCCCGTACGTGCCGTTGTCTTCGATGATGTAGGTGCAGTCGACGTTGCGCCGGATCATGTGCATGAACTGGCCGAGGCCGATCGAGGCTGTGTCTCCGTCGCCGGATACTCCGAGCATGATCAGCTGCCGGTTGGCGAGCTGGGCGCCGGTGGTCAGCGCCGGCATGCGGCCGTGCACGCCGTTGAACCCATGCGCGGATTCGACGAAGTAGGCGGGCGTCTTGGACGAGCAGCCGATGCCGGACATCTTGGCCAGCCGGTGGGGCTCGATCCCAAGCTCGTATAGGGCCTTGATCATGTGGTTGGTGATCGAGTTGTGGCCGCACCCCGCGCACAGCGTCGTGGCCGCGCCTTTGTACGCGTCACGAGGCAATCCGACGCGATTCACGGTTGTGCTCATGCGGGCACCGCTTCCGCCTGCTGCAGCGGCTCGCTGATTGCGGCCGCCGGGATGGGCTGGCCGTTGTAGTGACGGATCGAGTGAACTCGCCCGACGAGCTCACCGGACAGCGCCAGCCGCACGATGTCGTACACCTGCCCGTCGCGGTTCTGCTCGACGACGTAAACGCGTTCGTGCCGAGAAACGAAGGCGCTTACTTCGTCCGACAGCGGCAGCGCCCGCAGGCGGAGGTAGTCGACCGGGCTACCGGCCGCGGCGAGCGCCTCGCGCGCCTCGACCACTGCTGCATGGGTGGAGCCGAAAGCAATCAAGCCGACCGCTGACCTGGCGCCCTCGTCCAGTACGGGCGCAGGCAGCTCGCCACGGGCGGTCTCGAGCTTGTGCGTCAGCCGATCCATGTTCCGCGCGTAGGCCTCCGCGCTTTCGGTGTAGCGCGCCTGCTCGTCGTGGCCCGATCCACGCGTGAAGAACCCGGCCGCCGGGTGGTCGGTTCCGGGAAGAGTCCGGTACGTCACGCCGTCGCCATCTACGTCCCGGTAGCGACCCCATTCGCCGGCCAGCCGCTCGAGGTCCTGCTTCGAGAGGACCTTGCCGCGGTCGAAAGGCTTGTCTGGGTATTTGAACTCGGGCGTCATCCAGAGGTTCATGCCCAGGTCGAGGTCGGACAGTACGAAGACCGGCGTCTGGAATCGATCCGCGTAATCGAACGCGTCTCGAGCGAATTCGTAGCATTCTTCGACCGTCCCGGGAAGCAGCACGATGTGCCGCGTGTCGCCGTGCGACAGCGTGAATGCGAAGGCGACGTCCGCCTGCGACGTGCGGGTCGGCAGGCCGGTCGAAGGCCCGATGCGCTGGATGTCGAAGATCACGACGGGAACCTCGGCGTAGTAGGCCAACCCCGCAAACTCGGCCATCAGCGAGATGCCCGGTCCCGAGGTGGAGGTCATCGACCGCGCGCCGGCCCAGCCGGCGCCGATCGCCATGCCGACCGCCGCCAGCTCGTCCTCGGCCTGCACGACCGAGATGAGCTTCTCGCCGGTCTTCGGGTCGGTCCGGAATCGTTCGGCATAGGCGATCAGGTTCTCGCAGAGGGAGGAGGAGGGGGTGATCGGGTACCACGCCGCGACTGTCACGCCGCCCATGAGCGCGCCCAGCGCTGCCGCCTGGTTGCCCTCGACAAGCACCTTGCCTTCGACGACGCCGGTCATGGGCTCGAGGCTGTAGGCGTCCTTCTTCGAGAAGTTGTCCTGCCAGTAGTCGTAGCCCACCTTGATCGCGTCGAGGTTGACCTGCACCGCCTTAGGCTTGGACAGGAACTGCCGTTTGACCGCGTGGTCCAACGCCTCCCATGGGATGCCGAGGAGGCCGGCCACGACGCCGACGTAGAGCATGTTGGCCAGCTGCTTGCGCAGGGTGTCGCTCTGGATCTTCGACTTGGCCAGCTTCGAGAACGGCACCGGGTAGTACACGACGTCATCACGGACGTCGGCCGTCGAGAACACCTCTTCGTGGATCACCACGCCGCCCGCTCGCACCGTCTTCAGGTCCTGGTGCCATGTCGCGGGGTTGAAGGCGATGAGGATGTCGACCTTGTCGGAACGAGCCATGTGGCCTTCGGGGGTGACCCTCAGCTGGTACCAGGTCGGCAGGCCTTCGATGTTGGAGGGAAAGACGTTTTTGGGGGCGACCGGGATGCCCATATGAAAGATCGCCCTGGTCAAAACGAGGTTGGCCGTCTGGCTCCCTGAACCGTTGACCGTGGCTGCTTGGATGGTGAGGTCGTTGATGATCTGCTGGGTCAATTTGTCTCTATTCGCCGCGGAGTAAGGATTTTACGCGTCTGCAGCCGAAGACCCGTATTGCTTAGAGTGTCCCGACATCGACCGCACGCCGCGCATTCGCGACATCGGCAGCCGGAGCCAAGGAGAGGGTGGCGCGGCAAGGAGCGCATCGACAGATGCGTGACGCGGCCGCGCCGGGCCCCTCGACGCCGGCTTCAGCGCCGCAGGCGCCCGGCTGCCTAGGGCGCGAAGACGCAAGTGCCCTCGATGGCGGGACACTCCAGGTGGCCAATCTGTGAAGGTCGCCATTCCAAAGGAACTTGCTCCCGACGAACGCCGGGTGGCCCTCGTTCCCGACACGGCGACCAAGCTCAAGGCAGCGTCGCTGGACGTCAGCGTCGAGGCGGGAGCCGGCGCGGGCGCTTACATCTCCGACGATGCGTACGCGGCCGCCGGCGTCAAAGTGGTCAAGAACGCCGCGACCCTGCTCGCGGATGCGGACGCAGTGCTCAAGGTCCAGGCCCCATCGACTGAAGAGGTCGACCTGCTGAAGAGCGGCTCAGTGCTGATCAGCTTTCTCCAGCCGGCCACCCAGGCCGACGTCGTGAAAGCGCTGGCCAAGCGCGGTGTCACAGCGTTCAGCCTCGAGCTTCTGCCGCGCATCTCGCGCGCCCAGTCGATGGACGCGCTCTCGTCACAGGCGTCGGCCGCCGGCTACAAGGCCGTGCTGATGGCAGCTGGCCGTCTCGGAAAGTTCTTCCCGATGATGATGACCGCGGCCGGAACCGTCGCACCTGCGCGCGTGCTGGTGATGGGCGCAGGCGTCGCGGGACTCCAGGCGATCGCCACCGCACGAAGGCTGGGCGCGATCGTTTCCGCCTACGACGTGCGCCCCGCGGTGAAGGAAGAAGTCCAGTCCCTGGGCGCGACGTTCATCGAGCTTGCCCTCGAGAGCCAGCAGGGGGAGGGCGGCTACGCGCGAGAGCAGTCAGAGGAATTCCTGCGCAAGCAGCGCGACCTGATCGGCGAGCACGTCGCCAAGTCCGACGTCGTGATCACCACGGCGGCGGTGCCCGGCCGCCGCGCCCCGCTGCTCGTCACCGGCGACATGGTCAAAGCGATGCGCCCCGGCTCGGTCATCGTCGACCTGGCCGCGGACACAGGGGGCAACGTCGAGCTGACACAGGCCGGAAAGGATCTTGACGTCGGCGGGGTCACCATCATCGGCACGCGCAACGTGCCCTCGACGATGCCGCTGCACGCGAGCCAGCTGTTCGCGCGCAACGTCATGAACCTCCTCCTGCACCTGGTCAAAGACGGAGCGATCACGCTGGATTTCCAGGACGAGATCACCAAAGGCAGCTGCGTCACGCACGGCGGCGCGATCGTGAACGAACGCGCCAGGCAGCTGATCGGTGCGGCCTCATGAGCAACGAGCTGCTGAACGAGATCACCTTCTTCGTGCTGTCGATCTTTGTCGGCATCGAGGTGATCTCCAAGGTGCCGACCATCCTTCACACGCCTTTGATGTCCGGGACGAACGCGATCCACGGCATCATCCTCGTCGGCGCGATTGTGATCGCGGCCGGCGCGAGCTCGCCCGTGACGATCGTCCTCGGCCTGGTGGCGGTGACCCTCGCGACCACCAACGTCGTAGGCGGTTTCGTGGTCACCGATCGGATGCTCGAGATGTTCAAAGGCCGTCAGCAGAAGAAGCAGACGACGCCGCCGAAATGAGGACCGCCATCTCGCTGGCCTATCTCGTCGCCGCCGTTCTCTTCATCGTCGGTTTGAAGCAGCTCAGCTCGCCGAAGGGCGCACGCAACGGCAACTTCATCGCCGCGGCCGGCATGGCCATTGCCCTCGTCGCCACGCTGCCGCTCCTCAATTTCACGAGGGCGGGCCTGGTCATCATCGCGATCGGGATCGTCATCGGCACCGCGGTCGGCGCGGTTGGGGCGCGGATGGTGAAGATGACGGCGATCCCTCAGATGGTCGCCCTCTTCAACGGAGTGGGCGGGGGCGCCGCGGCGCTGGTTGCTGTCGCGGAGCTCTTGCGATTGGGCCAGCACCCCGGGTTCACGGAAGCGTTTCCAAGCGTATTCAGCATCGTGATCGGCTCGATTTCGTTCGCCGGCAGCATGATCGCCTTCGCCAAGCTGCAGGAGCTCATGACCGGGACCCCCATCACGTATCCGGGACAGCAGGTCGTGAACGGGATCCTGGCCGCGGCGATCCTCGGGTTTGTGATCGCAATCCTGGCCGTCGCCTCCGTTCCGTTCTCCTTCATCGGCCTGATGGTCTTGGCGTTGGTCCTGGGCGTGGCCTTCGTGCTGCCGATCGGCGGGGCCGACATGCCGGTCGTGATCTCCTTGCTGAACGCTTTCACAGGCCTTGCGGTCGCAGCCAGCGGTTTCACGCTCAACAACTTCGCTCTCATCGTCGCCGGGACGCTCGTCGGGGCATCGGGCAGCCTCCTCACCAAGCTGATGAGCGACGCTATGGGACGCTCGCTGGCGAACGTGCTGTTCGGCGCCTTCGGCAAGTCGCACGCCGGCGCGGCCGCCGTCGCCGGCAAGGAAGGCCGCAGCGTGCGAAGCGGGTCAGCTGAAGACATCGGGACCCTGCTGGCCTACTCGCAGCGCGTGATCATCGTGCCGGGCTACGGCCTCGCGGTCGCACAGGCCCAACACGCGGCGCGTGAGCTCGCGGATTTGCTCGAGCGTCGCGGGGTCGAGGTGAGCTATGCGATCCATCCGGTCGCAGGACGAATGCCCGGCCACATGAATGTCCTTCTCGCCGAGGCCAACGTGCCGTACGAGCAGCTCAAGGAGATGGACGAGATCAATGACGAGTTCAAGAATGCGGACGTCGCGCTGATCGTCGGCGCCAACGACGTGGTCAATCCTTCCGCGCGCAACGCCCCCGGCAGCCCGATCTACGGCATGCCCATCCTCAACGCCGACCAGGCAAAGAACATCGTCTTCATGAAGCGGTCGATGCGACCGGGCTTCGCCGGCATCGACAACGACCTGATGTACGACCCCAAGACCGTGATGTTCTTCGGTGACGCGAAAGACTCACTGACAAAGTTGGTAAGCGCTGTCAAGGCCGCTGCTTAGGGCCGCCTAACAAATTCGTAGTCAATGCCAAGTGGAGCCCCAGGCCGGATTATTCCGGCCGTCACCCACGCCCGCCACTAACCAGGCACAAGTCCGCGGGGCCGAGGAGAGGAGGGGTTCCGTAGGGGAGGACACCTGTCCTCCCATGCGATCTAAATAAAACGAGCCTCCTGCTGTTTCGGCAGGAGGCTCACGCCGCGAAGAGGGTGTGGTGTTCCGAATGCTAGGGCCCGGTTCTTACATTTGGTTAGTGGCCGACCCACAAATAGCTGACACCTCTGTTGTGGTCTCTACAATGCCCGGCGTGGACGATCGCGCCCTCCTGCTGGTCACGGTGGCTTTGCTGACCGTGTACACGATCGGCATCGGCGGAGCCACTGCGGCCGCGATCGGAATCCGCGACGCGTGGCGGCGGCGGCAGCGAACCGTTCCCGACCTGGATCCCAGGCGTGCGGAGGTTGTGCTGGCTGCGCCTGCGCTGCCTCGCGCGGTTCGCGTGCTGCGCGTAGCCGGCTGGGTCGCCTTTCCGCTCGCGCTGGTGCTCGCTCTCTTCGCCAACCTCAGCTACCCATGGCTCGCACCGCTGACGGTGATCCTGATGGTCGGGCTCAACGCCTTCTATTTCACGGCCATGCAGGGCATGGGCGAGCAATTGACGCTGACGACAGACGGATTCCGGCTTGGCACCTCGAGAACGGCGCGCACGGTGCGATGGGTGCACGTAACGAATTTCATGGGCGCGCACGTCGGTCCGTTTCGCGCCATGCGCATGTCCGAAGGTGAGGAGTGGCAGGACCCGAACACGCTGCCGAACGTGATCTTCTACCGCCTGAACCGCGCCCTGGTTCGACCCAGGAAGTCGCTGGTGCAGCGGTTCACCGGTCTGACTTACTTCGACGGCATCATCCGCAACACCTTCGGAGTGTCCACGCAGCAGCTCCTGCAGGCGATGCGCACCTGTCACCGCCTCGCGCTGGAAGCTGAAGGCCCACAGATGCTTCGCAAGCGATCAATCGATGAGGCGATCACGAAGCGCGACGCCTGACGGGCCTGTGAGATTATCGACCCATGGTTGGTGAGCTCGCGCCTGCCGAGGTCGATTTCAAAACGGCCGGCGCGGATTTTTGGAAGCGCTACCACGCGTATCGCCGGCTGAGGCATGAAGAGTCTCGTCCGGATGATCCCCTGCGTCCTGACGACGTTGAGGAGACACGACTGAAGCGGGACAGCCCTTTCGACATCGACTATCACTACGAGATCGCGCGAGACGGTGTGCTGCTGAGCTGGTTCAGGGGTTCAACGAGCAAGCCTGGAACCCCGGAATACGAAGGCAACAAGCACCTCTTCTGGGGTGATCTTTTTGTTCACCCGAACTATCGCCGTCGGCGCATCGGCGCCTCCTGGCTGCCGACCGTGCTCGAGTTGATGGACCGGCACGGTTGCACCATCGCAGGCTTCGAGGCCGAAGAGGCTCCCGGCCATGCCTTCATGAAGTGGTTGGGCGCTGAAGCGAAGCTCGTCGGCGCTGAGAACCGATTGAAGATCGCGGACGTCGACTGGTCCTTGATGAAAAAGTGGATCGATGAAGGGCCAAAGCGCTCCCCGCAGACCAGGCTCGAGGTGTACGACGGCCCGATACCCGAGGCGATGCTGGACGACTTCGCGCCACAGCTGACCAGCATGCTCAAGACCATCCCGTTCGAGAGTCTCGACATCGGCGAGATTCTGGTCACGCCCGAGCACATCCGCGATTGGGATGCGCGGTTCGCTCTAACCGGTGTGCTCCAGCACATGGTGCTCACACGCGAACCGGACGGCGTGATCTCGTCGGTCACCGACACGTGCTGGGACCCGAGCCGGCCGACCATCGTCGAGCAGCGCTTCACCGGCGTTCGGCCCGACGCACGCGGCCGCGGCCTTGGCAAGTGGGTCAAGGCCAAGATGCTCCTGCACATGCACGACCTGTATCCGATGGCTCAGTGGGTGGTGACAGACAACGCGGGCTCGAACGAGCCGATGCTGGCGATCAACACGAAGATGGGCTTCAAGCAGTACAGGGAAGGCACCGAATACCAGGTCACGCGCGAAGCTCTGGCCTCGCGCCGAAGGGCCCTGTCGGCGCCCTGACGTCGAGGTCTAGGCTCTTCGGCTCCTCTGGACGCTGCGCACCAGCAGGATGACGCCGATCACGACCAGCAGGCCCGGCAGCGCCGCTTTGCCGAAGACCCCGTAGTCCATGTCGCTGATCCCGAGGATGGACTCGAACAGCACGAATCCGATCATGAAGATCAGGACGCCCACGAACATCAAGGTCCGACCCCGTCGCAGCGCTGGGAGATCGCGGTCGCGCAGGGCCTGAAGGTAGATCCCTAGACCGACTCCAAACGGCACGATCAAGGACCAGGCGAATGCCCAGCTGGGCCAGTCACCGGTGGAGTTTGAGTAGGCGAGCAGGAGGCCCAGCATGGTCACTATTCCTCCGGGTATGGAGGCGCCTTGTCCGCCGCCCAGAAACCCGACCACGAGCAGGGTCAGGCCCGGGATGATCACGAACAATGGCCAGCCGTACTGGGTCAGGTCGATTCCGAACAGGACCACACCAAGCGCGAACAGGCCGACCACCACGAGCACGATGCCGAGCGCTGCGCTCGATCCCCCGCCACGCCGGCGGTCAGCCGTTTGAGGCTTGGAAAACAGAGGAGGTGGTGGCGGCGCAGACGGCGCCAGGGTCGGAGTGGATGGCTCCGCAGTCTCGTTGGGTCTTTCGATTGACTTTGCGGGAGCGGGCTCAGAAGCCGCGGGTTCGGTTACGACCTCATGCGACTCCGCCGGGGGAGGGTCGTTCCATTTCGGGGCGAAGATGTCAGGGCTTCCGGCCAGGACGTCGGGGCTGACGTGTGCCATGTCCTCTTTGGCGGCGGCATCGTCGGCGCCTGAGGTCGCGCCTTCGTCGCCGGACTTTTGCTCGGTTTCTCCGGCGGACGTCTTACCGAGGCTGGCTCGCTTTCGCTTGCTCATGTCGCCACAGCTTAACCCGCTCCCGTGCCCACAGGTTTCCTTAAGAAATTGGTCCTGCGGCCGGTAATTCGGGGCTCAATTCACGATCCTGAACATCGGGTTCACCGGTCCGTGTCCCCGTCCCACCTCGAGCGAGCTCTCGATCGCGGCGGTGATGAACGCTTTGGCCTCGTGAACTGCGGCCAGGGCATCCGATCCCTTGGCCAGTCCCGCCGCAAGGGCCGCAGAAAAAACGCAGCCGCTTCCGTGCGTGTTCTGAGTGGCGGCGCGCGGGCTCTGGAGCTCGAACATCTGGGCGCCATCGAAGTAGTGGTCGATCGAAAGACGCTCGTCGGCGTGGCCGCCTTTGACGACTGCCGCGCGTGCACCTAGAGAAACGAGGTCGCGCGCTGCCTGGCGTCGTTCGTCGAGGGTTCGAATTGGCCTTTTGAGGAGCACCGCGGCCTCGGGAAGGTTCGGCGTGACCACGGCGGCAAGCGGCAGCAGCCGCTGCCGCAGCGCATCCACTGCGTCGTCTCGCAACAGGCGGGCGCCGCCCTTCGCCACCATCACCGGGTCGACGACCAGGTTTGTGATCCCGTACAGCTCGATCGCGCGGGCGACCACTTCGATGATCTCGGCGCTGGCGAGCATGCCCGTCTTTGCCGCCCGCGCGCCGATGTCCTGCATCACCGCTTCGATCTGCGCGAAAACGAGCGCTGCTGGAATTTCCATGATGTCAGTGACACCGAGCGTGTTCTGCGCCGTGATCGCAGTGATGGCGGAGGTCCCATGGACGCCCAACACCGCAAAGGTCTTCAGGTCGGCCTGAATTCCCGCCCCTCCGCCGGAATCGGAACCGGCGATCGTCAGCGCGACAGGCAGTTTCACGTGGACCTCAAGCGCTGCACGGTCCAGTAAACGGCGGCTGCGACCGCGATGCTGACGAGGCCGCTCACGTCTGCTCCGTGCAGCGCGCCGACGAGGCCGCTGTTGAAAAACCCTCGCGCGGGGAGGAGGTTGCTGAACAGGTTGTCGTAGTTCACGAAAAGAAGACTGGTCGCTGTGCCCGCGAGCCAGGCGATCAGTGCAAGGCGCGGCCTGGGCCGGCGCTCAAAGAAAAAGAAGCTGAGCAGCACGACTGCCGCCCACGCGGGTGCCCAGAGATAGGTGAGGATCAGGAAGTCCTCATACGCGAGGTGGAAATCGCTTATCAGCACCGCATAGGCTGCGAGCGCCGCGCCGAGAACACCACATCCCAGTGCGGTCTGCCATCGACGCAGGTTGATTCCCATCGCAAGCGAGACCAGCCCAGCCGTGTACACGTCGAGGTAGTTCGCCCATATCTCCCCAACGACCACGAAGATGAAAAACGGAAACGCAACCCAAACCGGAGCATGCGCGCTGATGACGGCGAGCACTCCCCGGTCGGCCGCGAGCTCGAGGTCGATCGTTGGCAGCAGAAGGCCGAACAACCCGAGCAGGAGCATCGGCAGCGTGACCCCGACCACGGGCCAGAAGGTGACGGCATTCGTGCTGCTCGAGGTCGGCAGGTAGCGCGAATAGTCGCTCGCGAACGGATACCAGGACGCGACCAGCGCAAAGCACGTCATGAATCCGAGGACGAACGCGCCAGGATAGTCGGCGCCCGATGCCGTGGCGCCGAGGTTCCAGCGGAGCTGTGGAGCGAGGAAGACGAACAGCGCCAGCGACAGCACGGCGAACACGATCGCGCCGTAGGTCGCGAGCACCTGGATGGTCTGATGGCCAAAGATCGCAACCACGACGCTGATCGCCGCAATTGCGATGACGAGGCCGAATGTCACCCACCGGTTGTCTGACCCGATCAGCTGCGCGCCCGCCTGCGCCGCGATCACACAGTCGACCGCGAACCAGCCAATCGCCAGAAAGAGGGTGAGTGCGGCGCCGAGATACGAGCCCCTGAGACCGAAGATCCGCCGCGTGAAGACGATCTGCGGTTGACCCGAGCGAGGACCGGTGTTGCTGAGCAGGCCGAGGATCAGGGCAGCGGCGACGGTTCCGGTCGCCGTCGCGAGCAGGCCGTCCCACACCCCGAGCCCGTAGTAAGTCGTCAGCAGGCTGGCCGTGAAAAGGCTTGCGTAGTTGAGGAAGGCGCCGGCCCAGAGGAACGCGAGGTCACGCGGCACGCCATGCCGCTCGGCGGCAGGAACCGAGTCGATGCCTCGGCTTTCGACCTTTCCGAAAGAATCCGAATCGACGGCCTGAGCGGCGATGTCGCTCGTCAATCTCCCTCCGCTGGCATTACCCAGTTCAGGTTCATGCGGTCGGCGCTATTGCGCCCTCTCAGCCCGTGCTTCACGAGCTCCCGCTAGGGAGCGATCTTACCGGCCTTTACGACTCGCGCCAGGGGGCGGGGAGGAGATACGCGAGGATGCGGTAGACGTCGGGGTTGAGCGCCAACCCGATGTGGCTTCCGTTCACCTCGACGGCGTTGACGTCCGGTCGCAGGCACGCCTTCCAGTTGACGACGCCGTCGGAGCGCGAGTAGATCGAAGTAGTCGGCACGCGCGGCGTGGCGGCCAGGTCGCGGAGGAAACGTGCTTCGACCGAGGCGGGGTGCCCGTACCGGAAAACGTTGTAGATATGCGCTGCGCGGACGCCCGCCATCGTGAGCGGATGGACGTCGAACGGATCTTGCAGCGGTGAACCGAGCGTGATGACCTGCTCGACAAGGTCGGGTTTCCTGTGTGACAGCACCTTGGCGAGCACGCCGCCGCGGCTGTGTCCAACCAGCGAAACCCGCGCGCCGGTTTTTCTATGCAGCTCGAGGAGCGCATCGACCAGCGGCCGCAGCATCACCTCCGAGTACGTGACGTTGAAGGTGACGCCGGCCACCCTCGGCCGGTATCCGATCCGCCGCAACCATTGAAACGGCGTGTGCAGCGTCCAGTCTCCGGCGAGGAACCCAGGCACGAGCATGACTGGCTTGCCCAGGCCCGGCGGGACCTCAATCCCACGGAAGACCGGGTCTCGGATGAGGCGAAGGTACTCGAGGTAGACCCGGCTCTCGAGCCACATCGGTGGGATCGGGTCCCAGCGACCCTTACGGCGATGGTCAGGGACCGTGGAGGCGGCTATCCCCAGCCGGCTTCGACGCCTGTCGTGATGATCTTCTCGGACGCTTGCCACAGTGATGCTTGAGCGTTTCTCCAGTCAGGAAACCGCGGCGGTCTTATGGCGCAACGCGTCAATGCTACTGGTTGGGACCCTCATGCGAGCAGCGCTGACGCTGCCATTCGCGCAAGGATGTCAGCGACCGCCGCGGGTGAGCGCCGGCCGCCCTTGTGAAGGCGGTCGAAAGCCGGGAACGAGGTCAGGATCCCGATCACGTCTTCGGCTTCTTTGATCGAACAGCCGGGCCGGAGCTGATCTCCCGCGGCAAGCTCTTCGGCCAGCTTGCGGTCGAGCTCGGAGTCTTCGCCGGCCCACGAGCCATGCTCCTGGAGGCGCCGGTAGAGGGCGGGATCCGCCGCCCAGGCGGCGCAAGCCTGTGCGATTCGCGACTTCAGCCGCTCGCGAGGGTTCGCGTCGGGCTCAGCCTCCTGCCCGGCATGGGCCGGCCTGGCTCCGGCGCTGAGCGCCGCGATGAGGCGGGCCTTGGAGCCGAATTGGTTGTAGACGGTGATGCGCGAGACGCCCGCTCGGTCGGCCACCTTGCCGAGGCTGGAGTGAGCTCCGTGCTCGGTGACGAGGTCACGCGCTGCGGCGAGGATGGTCGATCGGGTCCGGTCGACGGCCTCTCGACGCCGGCCAAGACGGTAGTTCCTCGGACTCACGACTTTAGATTAACAGACTGCTTGTTCAATTAATATAGGCAAGGTGGGCTCAGACCTTGGTGTGCGGACAACCTACGATCGCAGCCTGTGAAGCTCTGGGACCCGTTCGCGCTGCGCGAGCTGTCTGCGCTGCTGCGCGACCCGGTCTATCGCGGGCGCGGCGTGCCTCACGGGGATGGGCGGCCCGTCTTGTTGATTCCGGGGTTCCTCTCCGGCGACTGGTCGCTGCGCGTCATGCACAGCTGGCTCGACCGCCTCGGCTACAAGAGCTATCTGTCGGGCATCCTCTTCAACGTCCAGCACTCGGAGAAGATGCTGGCCGGCCTGCGGCATCGCCTGCTCGAGATCGAGGCGGAGACCGGATCGCGGGTCAGTCTTGTGGGCCACAGCCGCGGCGGCCTGCTGGCCAAGGTGTTGTCCCAGCGCAGACCGCAAAGCGTCGAGCAGGTGATCGCTCTCGGTGCACCGCTCGCCGACTGGACCGACCTGGCATTGGTGACACACCATGCGGTGGGTGTGGTCCGGACTGCCAACGAGCTCGCATTCGGCCGCAGGTTCAACGGGGAGGGACGTTTTTCTCACGATTTGAGCCTGCCCCCGGTCGTGCCGACGACCTCGATCTACACGCGCTCTGACGACGTGGTCAACTTTCGCTCGTGCCTCCGACCGGACATTCCGTCGATCTCTGTTTGGGGCAGCCATAACGGGTTGGTGATCAACCCCGAGGTGTATCGGCTTCTCGGCCGCCTGCTGGCGCGTCCTCGCCGTTCTGTTGGGTTGCCCGCCTGATCGCGGCGGCGATCGCGCTGGCGCTGGCAGCTGCCGTGCTCCACGGCACGTGGAACGTCCTCATCAAGGTGAGTGGCGACCCGATGGCCACGTTTCGAAGCGCGACCGTCGCCGCCGCGGTGATCGTCACCCCGCCGACCGCGGTCGTGTGGCTGCTTGCGGGGCGGCCGGGCGTGCCTGCCACGGCGGCGGGATGGTGCGTCCTCTCGGTCGCATTCGAGCTGGCATACCTCTGGCTGTTGTCAGCCGCCTATCGCCGCGGCGAGCTGTCGGCCGTCTACCCGATCGCGCGCGGATCGGCTCCCCTCCTTGCGGTCGGCGCCGGCCTGGGCCTGCTCAACGAAAGGCTGAGCGGAGCGCAGCTTGCGGGTGTGGCGCTTCTTCTGCTGGGAATCCTCGCGGTGACCCTGTCGCAGGCCAGCGGTCGGGCCACGGTGCCGGCCCTGCTCACCGGCGTTTCGATTGCGGCCTACACCGCGGTCGATCGTGTCGGCGTTCGCCTGACGACCCCATGGCTTTACGGCTGGCTGCTCGTCGTGCTGCTGGCCGTGAGCGTGATCGTCTCCATGTGGGTCGTGGAGAGGGTGGCCGCCGCGCGCGGTTCGGTTGCAGGACGCGCTGGAGCCCCGCCACCGCCCGGCCTGGGACAGGCGGTCGTGATCGGGATGTTCATGTGGGTTGGCTATTTGCTGGTCTTGTGGGCCTTGAGCCTTGCCCCCCTGTCGGTCGTCGCGCCGGTGCGTGAGACGGCCGTGGTCGGCGTGGCGATCTGGGGCGTGTGGAGACTGCACGAAACCAGGGGCGCCGCGATGAAGCTCGCGGGTGCTCTGGCCACCCTGGTTGGGGTCGCTTTACTCGCCCTTTAATCGTGACGAACACCCGCAGCGTGGGTGGTAAGGTAGATCGGTCGCCCGGATGGCGGACGATGTGCGCCGCGGTCGTCGAATCTTCTCGAAAGGGCCCGCGCGTTCGCGACATTATCTTTCGAGAAGGAGTGACGGGAGATGCCAACAGGCACCATCAAGAAGTTGGTTTCCGACCGCGGATTCGGGTTCATCGCAGCCGAGGACGGGCGGGAGTACTTCTTCCACCGAACCGGCCTTGACTCAAGCGTGAACTTCGACTCGTTGGCGGGCGGGGAGCGGGTCAGCTTCGAAATCGAGCCGAGCCAGAAGGGCCCGCGCGCGAACCGAATCAAGCTCGCCTAGAAATCGTGACGATGCCGGTCGCGGGGTAGCGGCCGGCTTGCTGTTTCCGTGAAGGACGAGGCCGGCTCGTTTGAGATCGTCCCTCGCGGTGATTACTCGCTCGAAGAAGGCGCGACCTTCATCGGCGCCTGGCACCATGCCCCATCGGAAGGCGCCGGACCCGAGGGGCATCTTCACCTGGCCTTTCTCACCGACCGGGACTGGACGCCCGTCGGAGTTTGCCTCAGGCAGGACTCGAAAGGACGAGTGCTCGGGACGATTCACGGCGACGCCACCACATCACCGGTGGTGAAGCAGGTCGAGCGGATCCTCAGCCTCGACGTCGACGGTGGCAGGTGGGCGGATGTCGCGCGGCGTGACCCAGTCGTGGCGAAGCTCCAGCGAATGTTCCCGGGATTCAGACCGGTCAACTGGTCGAACGCTTACGAGGCAGCCGCGTGGTGCATCATCTCGTCGCGCATCTCGATGCGCCAGGGCCAGGGCGTCAAAGAGCGCATGTCACGCGAGCTCGGTCAACGGATCGACATTCATGGACATGCGCTCTGGACGTTCCCGGGTCCGGCTCAGCTCGCACACCTCGAGAAATTTCCTGGGCTGTTCGGTCGCAAGGTCGAGTATCTCAACGCGCTCGGGCGCGCCGCCCTTTCCGGCGAGGTCGACACCGAGACGCTTCGCTCGATGCCACGTGATGAATCGCTGAAGAGCTTGAAGAGGCTCCCGGGAATTGGCGAGTTCGGGTCGCAGCTCGTGCGCTTGCGGGCGTTGAGTGCCGTAGACGAGCTTCCGACCCAGGAGCCGCGCCTGATGGGCGCCCTGCGAACCGCATACGGCCTCGCGCGTGACCCTGACCTGGCCACGCTGGAGCAGCTGGCTGAGAAGTGGTCGCCATATCGGATGTGGGTCTGTGTTTGCCTGCGACGAACACTGGAAGGCGGCGCCGGCATGACGCATTCAAGCGCCGCCAAAGAGTCTTAACAGCCTCGGTTGGAATCCGTTTTCTGAATCAGTAGCCTCATCGGCAGGCGTCGCTGGTGGGGGTGGGACCAGCAAAGGAAGGGTGGGACCCGCCAGGGGTATGCGCTCAGCGCGAGGCGCTTCGCACCAGGACCATCGCCGCCGCCCAGAGCAGCGTGCCGGCGATCAGCAGGACCCACATCGTCCACGTGATCAGCGAGAGCTCGACCAGCGCTCCGAAGATGCACATCGTCGCGGCGCCGGCGAGCAGAAACGCACCGGGGAAGAGGACCCATGCGGAGAACCAGGGCGGCTGAACCGCGTCACCGCGATCGAACACTTTCCCGGAGCCGAACACCAGCGCAGCAGCGATCACCGTGGGTAGAGCGAGGCCGATCGCGTACCAGGGCTGCACAGCACCGGTGGCGGCTCCAAGGAGCGGTTGAAGGCCGGCCGCGGTGAGGGCCGCCGGCACGGCAAAGGCGAGCAGCCGCAGCATCGCACTCGCCGGCGGCACGGTCAGCTGGGAAGCGCTGGGACTGGCGCGGGCTGTGTGAAAACCGGCTGCGTATGGACGACTCCGAGCTGGACGTCGCGATAGTCGGCTGGTTGAGACAGCTGGGTCATGAATGAATCGTTGAAAGCCTGGCCACGCTGCTCCAACCCGGCTGCGGTCGTGATGCCACCCGCATAAGGCTGTCGCGGCAGCCCGGAGGAAAGATCCGTCGTGTTGTAGAAGGAATAGCTGCCGTAGACGGAGGTCGCGGCATATGAATAGATCGCGACGCCGAGGACCTGGTTTCCGCGCGCCGAGGGAGCGAGGGCGCGACGAATCTGGGCCAGGGAGTCCTCCGGGTAGTTCAGGAAAGCACCCATCCCGGTCACGACTCGATTGGCAAACCCGGAATCCTTCTCAAATGCCAGCCATCCATCGAACCAGGCCTTCTCTCGACCGATCCATTCGCTGTCGTAGTTCATTGGCACTCCGAAGTCGACGTAGCCCTTGAGCAGCCAGTCCGCCCAGTCCTGAAAGACGGACGAGTAAGCAGACGTCCGCCACCAGTTGGCCAGGTTCGCCGGCCCACCGCCGAAGCAGATGAATGCCCCGCTCAGCTTGACCGACGGCTTCTTCTGCTGCAGGTCGGTATGCAGGTCGCGCACGAAGGCGGTCACGCGGTCGCGACGCCACGCCTGCCACCGGCCGTCATCGGGCGCCGGCACGCCGCTCGCGCCGGTGTCGCTCCTGTATTGAGCCAGCGAGGTGGTCGTGTAGCCCCAATTGACGCCTGGATAGCGGACGAAGTCCATGTGCACGCCGTCCACGTCGTAGTTGAGGGCGACGTCCATGAAGATCTTGTGCGTGTATGCCTGCACGTCAGGATTGGCGGGGTCGAGGAATCCTCCGACCGCTCCGTCGTTGGTGCGATTGACCCAGTCCGGGTGCTTGCGATACACGCCGCTCTCTTCGCCGGCGAAGAACGTGTTGAGCCATGCGTGCACCTCGATCGAAGGTCGCGACGCGTGAGCGACCTGAATGAGGTATCCGAGTGGGTCGAACCCCTGAGATCCCGTGATGTCAAATGCGCGAGGTTCCTCAGCCGACCGGTTGAAGTACGCGACGCCTCGCGTGCGCACCTGGACGATCAACGCGTTCAAATTTGCTCGGTGCGCGTCGGCGACCAGCTTCTCAACCTGAGCGCGAGACTTGATGCCGTCGTTGAACCCGTCGACCCACATCGCGCGGTACTGGGGAGGGCCGTACACGATTGGAGCCTCGGACGGTGTGGGCGAAGGGGAAGGCAGCCCCGTTGGCGCCGGCGCTGAGGGCGACGTCGCAACAGCGGCTTGCGAGCCAGGCATGCAGCCGCTCAACACCACCACGAGGAACAGGGCCCGACCGAGATGCTTTCTCAAGCGATCGCGAAGAGCACGTGGTTTAGGCCGGTGGTTTCGATCTCGCCGGGGTGCGCGCGTCTCAGGGTTGCGATGGCGTCATCCGTGAACTCCTTGCGGCGCTGAGCGTCGACACCATCCAGCCGCGCCGCGCAGTCCCACCAGCTCGTGCACATCGACACCATCTGCTCGGCCGAGGCCCAGCGCACTGCCTCCTCGATCAGCTCAACGCGGGCCGACGCGAATCCTGCGTCGAGCGCGGCCTGGGTGAGCCGATTCGGATCCGCTACCGCATCCCGAGTCGGCTTCTGGTCGACAGCACTGGGTGCCGGGCCAAGCCAGCGATCGACCACCGCGTCCAGCACCGCCCACACGGACGCCACCGCCCGCTCAACCGGAACGCTCGCCGCGAACCTGGCGTTCGGACGCAGAATGCGTCGCGCCTCGCGAAGAGCGACGACCAGGTGAGGCACGAACTGAAGGCCGTGTCCGCAAGCAGCCCCATCGAATGACTCATCGTCAAATGAAAGCTGCTCGATATCCATCACCTCAAACCGCGAATTGGGTGTGCCGGCGGCTCTGGCCAGCTCGATCATTCCTGGCGCCAGGTCCACGCCAACCACCTCTCCTCCTGGAACGACCTGCAAGGCGAGCCGGCGGCTCAGCGTTCCCGGCCCGCAGGCAAGGTCGACCACGCGCATCCCAGGGTGCGCGGCGACGAGCTCGATGACTCGAAGCCGGCCGAGCGCCTCACCGCGCTCCATGACGTCCTCGAGGCGCCGCTCATAGGCGAGCGCGTGGCGGCTGAAGACAGCCGGAAAGAGGTCCTTGGACTTCAAGGGCTGAGATTGTGCCACTCTCGCTCGAGCCACATGGCGGCCCGCAGCGTGTCTGAGTTGGTGCGACCGACCACCTGCATGCCGACAGGCAGCCCGGAACCCGGCGCCGGAAGTGCGACCACCGGCTGCCCCGTCGTGTTGAAGGGACGCGTGAATCGCGTCAGGGGTTCGCGCACCTCGTCGCCGGCCTCGATGCGCGGTGCAACGATCGCGGTCGCCGGCAACAGCAGCGCATCGATGCCCTCCATCGCTCGCTCGGCCTCCTCCACCAGCCGAGACCGCTCCCGCAAGGCGTCCACGTAATCGACCCCAGGGACACCCAGGCCTCGCTTGAGGTGGGCCAGGACGTCGGCGCCGTACTTCTCCGGGCTTTCGGCGACCCAGCGGCGGTGATAGGTCGCCGCCTCGACCAACAGGATGGTCAGCCCCGCTCGAAACAGACGGTCGCGATCGACGAAATCGATCTCTGGCCATCCCTTCGACACCAGCCGCCAGGCGCGTTCTGTCGGCTCGTCGAGTCCGCCGACCCATGCGCGCGGCACGGCGATTCGAGGCCTCGCGAGGGTGCCCGTCGAGACCGCCTCGCCGGACATCATCGAAAACGCCTGCGCGACCGCGGTCAGGTCGGGGGCCATCGGGCCAAGCGTGTCGAGCGACCAGGCCAGCGGGATTACGCCGGCGACGTCGATGCTGCCGAGCGCCGGCTTGAATCCGACCACGCCGCAGAGCGACGCCGGAACCCGGATCGAACCTCCTGTGTCGCTGCCGATCGCCCAGTCGCACATGCCGGCGGCCACCGCGACCGCCGAGCCTCCCGACGATCCGCCCGCCACTCGGGTCGGGTCGTGGGGGTTGCGCACGGCCCCGTAATGCGGATTGGTGCTCGTGACGCCGAAAGCGAACTCGTGCAGGTTGGTCTTCCCGACGACCACGCAGCCCTCACGCCTGATGCGCTCGACGACCGGCGCATCGCGCTCGGCCGGCTCGTTGGGAAGGATCACGCCCCCGGCGGTGGTGACCATGCCGGCGACATCGACCAGGTCTTTGACCGCGACCACCGTCCCGGCGCCGGCCTCGTCTGAGATCGAGATGAACGCATGCAGGTCGGCCTGCTCCTCGATCCTCCGGCGCGCCTCACTCAAATCCATATGGCAATTCTCGGGTGTCCTGTGCGCCGGGGAGTTATCCTCCGACACTGATGTCAGCGACGGTCGGTTCCCTCACTGCCAACCTGGCCTGGAACAAAGTCGACGTCTTGACCCAATACCAGCGGATCACAGCCGAGATCCAGGTTCGGGCTCGCCTGCGCGAAACCATGAACGACCCGGAGCCGCTGTTCCACCTGCGCAACGTGAGCGCGGAGCCGCTCCTGCCGGGGGCTGTACCCCTCAACGGCGTGCCGGAGGGGCTGTTCAACAAAGGCATGATCGGCGGAATTCGCACGATCGATCCTGAGCCCCCGGTGCCCGACCAGGTGATCGAGCTCATCCGCCGCTACGTGATGTTTCAGGCGGCGACGTTCATGGTCACCGGCGCAGCTGAGTTCCCGAAGGTCACCGAGCCGGCCATGCACAACGAGATCCTGCTCAAGTCCCGGTTCATGCCGATGGTTGACGTGACCATCACCGTGTTCGGGGTTGCCGGCAAGAGCTGGACGCAACCCTCGATCCTGGTCAACCGCGACCACATGCTGGCCCTGTATCTAGGCTGATCCCCTCGAGAACACGCCCCGCAGACGCGCCCAGAGCACCGAAAAGAGAAGGCCGAACGCGTTGACCGGCTTGGCCGTGGCCGCGACAGCTTGAGGCGCGGCGCTTGCGGCGGACGCTCCGGGGCCGGTGCCGGCCTCCGCGGCGGGCTCGCCCGCCTCGACGTTTGACTTGATGCAGGCGGCCATCTCGTTGACGATCTTGCGCGAGACGTCTTCCATCACTCCGCGCCCGAACTGGGCGACCCGCCCGGCCACGCTGTAGTCGGTCACGATCTTGACCACCGAGCCGGCGCCTTCGGGCAGCACGCTCATGTGTGCCTTGGCGCGGGCAGATCCGGGTCCCGTGGTCTCCCGGCCTTCAGCCTCGAGCGTCGCGGAGCGCTCGCTTTCGTTTCGATCCACGATCCTGGCCGTGCCGTTGTAGGCCACCGTGATCGGGCCCACCTTCAC
>Ga0137409_10000807_pt1 | contig 34335 bp, 60 predicted proteins | sample CZODoug1_16funga_FD_122059 | JGI IMG/M metagenome (GOLD analysis project Ga0137409, IMG submission 122059) | Vadose zone soil fungal communities from Angelo Coast Range Reserve, California, USA - CZODoug1_16fungal (Hybrid Assembly) | ecosystem: Environmental > Terrestrial > Soil > Vadose zone... | reverse complement strand
CACCAGTTCCACCATCCCCAGAATTACCAAAAGCAATGCCTTGCATACCTAAATACTGTCTATTAGGATTTGCACCTGAAGTTGCAGAAGTTAAGGATAATGATGCATTTATTGCGGCTCTACCACCTTGAAGAGTAGATCCTCCGAAGGCTTGATTAACTGATAAACCATTAGAGAAATTAGCTCCTACGTTTATAGCATCAGTAAAGTTAATAATACTTGCATTATAATTACCACCTAATGTAACTATACCAGTAGAGACACCTATAGTAAAACCTGTAGTAGTTCCTACTCCAAATGCATTAAAAGTCTGAGGAGCAGACCAAGTATTAGTACCATCTAAAAATGGAACAACGTGTCCCGACGTTCCCGTTGTCGCTGTTATTATTGAAATATTCTGAGCATTAGTTACATCCTGTAACCTAGCTGGAGAATTAAGAGTAGTGGGAAAGGGGAGATTAATTATTTGATTATTGTTCATATCTAAAGTGGAACTCATCTGATTAGGACTTACTCCACTTCTAGATAAAACATCATTCATAGCAGTAGTTATAGCTGAGAAATTACTATTCACAGTGTTAACTGCTGACGTATCGTTTTGAAACGTAGCTACATTATTGAGATTTAAATTTTCAGCCATATTCTACTTTCTCAGCTATACACTGTATAAGCTGGAGTTGTTACGTTAGTGACTCTCAAAATATAAGTCCTTTGAGAAGCAGCGGCAACTGTTGCTGTAGAGCCAGTTGACAAAGTGCCACCTGCTCCCATGTTAAGTGTAGTTACACCAGAAGTAGAAGTAATATCAAACATTATTTCTGAACCTACTGTTGCTCCTGAATAACTATTATTGAGTCCAGCAACAACATTAGCTGCTGAATCAAAAGTTAGTGTAGCAGCAGCGCCAGTATGACAATACATACCTGATGCCATCATGGCAAACGTTACAGTACCCGTTGCTGTTGCATTAACAGTTGGCGTAACACTGTTAACATCAATAACTATATTACCTGCAATACCTCCTGTGGGAATAGATCCCGGAGGAGAGAAGGCAAGAGCGTTTACAATAACATCATTACCAGTCAAATCAACACGTCTTGAAGTATCGACCATTTGTTTTCCTTTCTATGTATATGTGGAGCAGTATACCCACTCCACATACACAGTATCAGTTAGTAGCTGATGTTACCATAGAGCCAGTATTTCACACGAACCTTGAGGAGACCTGATGTAAAGGCTCCGCTAGTAAGAGTAGAAATCCATGCACTCTGAGGGAGTGGAACGATAGCGTTCGTCACGAGAGGAACGTTACCGATAAACGTACCACCGACTCCAGTCGTAGCAGTGGGAACACCACCACCAAAAACCGTACCCGTTGCACTCGGAATGTTGAACAACACACGAGTTCCCACTGGAGCAATAGTTGCACCGAGAGTCAGTGCAGTAGTACCTCCAATAAGATGTCCACCAGTATTAGTAGGAGCAGGAGTAATCTGCACAAACGTAGAACTAGGGGAACCTGGAAGGGTTGTAACCAGACCAACAGTCATCGTGTTGGTCGTGGGAGCGATAGTTTGAAGGGTGAGCAATTCCACGGTCTCAATAAACAACTGAGTGTTCGAGAGAGTCAGTGCACTGGCAGCTGCAACCTGCGGAGCAGTAATCTGCAGCGGGAACTCAGTCGTGAGAGACTGAATACCTGCCTGATACGGCGTACCAGTACCAACGAAGGTAAGACTGGTAGGTGGAGCAGCGACAGTGAATTGGGAATTAAGTCCCCAAGTTGTGGGAACGAGAGGAATATACTGCTCTATCTCACGATATTCACCGTAAGTAAGATAGTCTCCGCCCATTTCCGGGAGTTGTTTCTGAGTGCCGTATTGAAGCGGCAACCCATCTTGATTATACCAAAAACCTGCGACCATATTATGCCTCCATTAGCTAGGAACAACAGAGGTGTTCGTGAGGATCGTAACGAGGTTTTCCGGCCGATAGAGCTTGAAGCCCCATTCAGCAACGGTCAAATACTCTTCCTGCTGGAGATCTTTATTGAACTCCGAATACACCGTCGGGAGCTGACGGAATGCGCCAACCCAAGGAAGTGTGTCGCCAGGGGCGGCAGAGAAGAAGAAATTTGCAACACCATTGGTTACGGTACCTGCAGTACCACCAGTTGTAACAGTTTCAGAAGCAATTGTCGGAAGGTAATTTGACACATAGATATCAAAACCAAATAGGTTAAACCTGAACTTAAATCCAGTCATAGCGCCTTCTTTAATGACGTTTTCCCACATTGGCATGGGGGAGAGTAGATTTACCAAGTTAGCCTGGGTTTGAATAGTATATGCAACAGAGGGGTCAACAATCGCACACAGATTCACCAGTGGAACATTAGCCTTTGTAAGAGCATAGTGTGCACGTGCGAAGTCTGGATATGCGAGAGCTGAACCAGCTCCAGTACCTACCCAACGATGATCGGCAAGGTTAATTATGTTTGCATTGCCAGCGGTCTGACCGCCATTTGCCTTTGCAAGAATGTCCGTTTCTACGGCTTCCATCAATGCACGATGTTGACGCGGAATAAACGCGGCAATAACATCGGCTGCATAGAAAGAATCACGCTTGAACTTTTCGGAGATTGCATTAGCTGAATACTTATAACGATCAAAAGCAAAGGTAAAATTACCTGTGTCCATAGCGTTATACTTGATAGCCTGACCTTCTGTAAAGTCAGCAGTAATAGCTTCACCAATCGACGGAATGTTAAGTGTAACACCATCTGGGAAGTCGGAGATAATACGAACAAACTTCATGGCATTCAGTTCATCGAGGAGCAATTCCTTAATGTGGCGTGACCACAGGTTTGTCCTCAAAAGAAACTGAGTATTGGCATCCATAAAGCCTGCCATTTTAAGTCTCCTTAATAGTTAATTCGAAAATCTTTGTCAAAACGATTAAAGTCACCAGTTTCAAAGGCTGCGCCTAAGGCTAGTGCATCTTTATGCATTTGGACGTTTGTTTCACGAGAATAGTATTTCTTAGGTTCTTTTACCTTCAAGTCTTGATACCATGCCCAATCTCGTACTTCAGTCTTTGGTTTAAACTGGTCTGTTCTAACTTGAGAACGAGGGGGTGCGAATGGGTCGCGGGATGGAGTCATCTGAGGATCTAGATCCAAAAGTCTTGTTAGAGCCTTAGGATTATTACGAGCCATCAGATTGAACTGATCAGCAGAAAGATCAACCTCTGCCATTCTCGATTGAAGCTGATCGTGGTATTCTTTACCAAGAGTTGCTTCTAGTTTTGTTTTAACAAACTGAACATTGTCTGCTTCTCGCTTAGCCTGCTCACGCTGGCTCATACGAGAATCAATCAAATCTTCAATCTGTTTGGGATCTATGGGAGACTTTGTTTCTGGGACGATAGGTTTGTTGTCCACTGTAACAGGTTTCTGGGTGTTCATTTTGTCAATTAGTTCCTGCAAACCAGCCTTAGCCACTTGCTCTTCATGTAGTTTTAAATAATCTCCTCTCAGTTGGTCCATCTGAGATTCAAGTGTTAGTATATAATTATCGGAGATGTACTTGCCTTTAGCAAGTTCTTCAGCCGTTTTAAACTTCTTCCCTTCACCTACAAGATTCTCTAAATAGTTATCTTGTGGAAGGTTCAGTAGGTCGTCGGTCATGGCCTATAAATTCTCTCAATTCTAATGCGAAGTAAATAAATCCTATGAGAAAGGTCCTATCTTCGTAGGTTAATGTATCGTTAGTGATTAGTTTCTTTTGTATTGTTAATGCTTCTGGCTTCATTGTGAAGCTATTGTTCCTTTAGGGGAAGCACTAGCAGCAGGTTGACGCTGTAAGTTCATGGCATTAGACTGAGGAGGAGGAGGTGGTCCACCTGCATTGTCAAAGTCATATCCTTGTCCCGTAGCTGTCTGACTGGCTGCATGTACTTGTTCTTCTATTGCATTCATAAACTTCTGACCTTCACCTTGCTCTGCTATAGCAACGAAGGGCATAACTACTTGATAGTCTTCCAAATTAAATACCTTTTCTAATATCTTCGCTAGTTTAACACCAGAGAAATGAGGTTGTACTGAGGGCCATAGGTTACTACCAGTAAGGGCGGTTAAGTTCTGTATTAAGTCTGCCTGTTCTGCGAAATGCCTGGCAGCTATTGGTTTAATCCGTCCAATACCAGTAATATCATCTATGGTTAAGTTTTGGAACGTTACGATCTTTAGTTCGTTATCAAATACAGGTATCGTAGTTGCCCCGACAAGATTACGTTGGGCAAGTTCCAACATTGCGTTGAACAAATGTTCTTCGAAATGTTCTTCAAATTGTTTAATTTTATTGTTATAAATGCGAGCTGATGCATTCTCAAGTCGCTGTACTTCATATTTTGTCTTTTCACCAGGTGAGCGAAAGCCCATAGCTTCCCTGGGTGCCCCAGCCATCTCTTCCATGAGGCGCTCAAGATTTTGTATCTCAAGGTTGGCTTGTAGAGCATTGACATCAGGGACAACCATCTCAACGTCTCCCTCATCTCCGACAAATATCTTTTCTCCCGGACGCCAAGTAAAGTCTTCAACAAATCCTTTTACCTTCTGAACTGGATATGTGATGAGATCAAAGACATCTGCCTTCATGTTCTCCACATGATCCATTCGATATTGCATACCCACTAGATTATCTAGAGGTCCCATTCCCCAAAGATTGTCTTGTTTCTTTCTCCACGGAACATGGAATATAGGAGGATAACCAAAGAAAGAGGGATTAGGCTTATTATTGATGAGCTTATGACGATCAATAACAGTGATGACACGGTTCTTCTCGAATGTATCGTTTATATAGTCGTAGTAGTCACCATAGAAGGTGAGGATTTCAACGAAGTCCGACATGAGGTATTGACGGAAGGATGTAAAGCCATCCATTTGATACAAGTGGTCTCGCTGTATCCAGTCGCCTTGGAAAGAGCGTGCATGAAATCGGATATTCTTGAGGTAGTCATAAAGCCGTTCATATTCCTCTCTGTTCTCATCATTAGACATACGTTCTAAAAGTTCTCTCAACTCACCCATAGAAATGATAGAACGGACTATCTTAGGTGAAGATAAGAAATTTTCAGCAGTAGGATTAAATACAATATCAAGAGGGGAGATACGGCGAACCATGGGTCCTACGTATCCAGCTTGTGTTTTATCGCCCGTAATCGGGACCCTCTGATCTATCCACTCTACAGTAGCAAAACAATTGCCAAAGTCTATGTAATCCATGATAATCTTGTCCATCTCATGTTTAAACATAGGTTGGGAGATTACCCAATTCATATAGTTCGTAATCGCATCTCGCTTAAGAGTTGAATTGCTATCGTATTCATTTGCTTCCCAGATAAGCCATTTACGCTGGGGGAAGAGTGTTGCGGTGTAATTAGAGTATAAGTTGTCCCTAATTTGACATAGTTTAGGGACAGTCGTCTTATTTTTCCAGGGGAGTTGGTTATTTGTAGTTTGCGTAGTGTCAGTGGCATAGACATATCTTCGGACCTCTTCCCAGTCATTCTTTTTTGTAATACGTAAAGTATCCCACTCGATAAATCTCTCGGTGAGACGCGTAGCCAGAAGATCTGGTTCTATTACATTATGAAGTTCTAATACTCGTCCCGTCATTCTTTAATATTTCATTTACTGTTTCTTGTACATGGTATGTATAACCATTAACTTTAACTATAGTTCCACCGTCTACGTGTGGAATAATATCACTTATCTTTTCTCTATCGACATCAATAATCATACTATTGTGGTAAGAAGTAAGTTTCAAAGAGTTCCTCCAAACTTCCCATGGAATTGAAATTCTTGTGTATCTAATCTTCGTAAGCTTCTAAATAGAGAAGTAGGAGGTACGCAGAAATCAACACAAGAGGCGAGAGCATCTTTACAGTCGTCATGAGAAGGATTGACAAATATCAATTCTTCTTCAAGTACCTGACAGTTTCCACCGAGATAATGCCATATTTGTCTGTTGGCATATTTAGGCTCCAAGACTGCCAGTATTCTTTCTTCCTTACTACCCGTCCATCGACTAGGTCTATATTCTTCGACTGCAAGAGAAAGGCCATTTTTTCTTATATAGTTATCCCTTAAATCTCGTACTATAACTACTTGTGCGGAAGACACTTCAGCTCGTATCTTATAGAATCCCCACTTCTCGTACAGTTTGAGTATTCTGCTATAGTATTCCGAGGGTTTATCAGTCCTAAAACGTTCAATATCAAGTATATAGTAGTTATGGCTCCCATCGCAACCAACCACAGCAATGGCAGTATAATCGGACTTGCGATTAGTAGTATAAGCGAAGTCAACCGCTGCGAAGACATTGAGTCTTTCATTCTTGAAATACCATCTACCGTCCTTAGCAACTAACCAGATTGGATCGTAGTATTGGAACTGGTCTCTTTTGATGGGGGCCGAATCGATGTCGTGCGGATCGTTATAATATTGAGCCCGGAAGTGTACTTTATTAAGGTACTGTGCTCTTTTTTCAGCAAGTATCTTGGAATCAAATCCGTACCATCTTCCGTTCTTTGCTTGTTGTCTTGGCCAGAGGAACTGTCCAGTTCCGTCGCCCATCGTTTCGACGGGATATTCTTTAGTTTCAAATAGTGGTTCAGAACGGGCCACATTACCCAACTCATCGTAATCAGAAATCTCCATTGCCTGTAGGTCGGCGTATAAATCTAATGGATGGTAGCGAGTACCTACTACCCACTCCCTTGCACCTACTGTTTCAATAGAAGAAAGGAGTGAATATTGATCTTTTACTTTTGCTCGTCCTTCTTCTGTGTAGGCGTTGGCTTGAACAACCACGTCATCAAGTACAGCAATATCACAATGCATACCCACGATATTGCTAGTAAGCCCAGCTGTAAAGATGCTTGGATCGCGTACATAGTGTTCCCTCCTTGCTGGGTGATCTACTGATATTTCCTTCTCAGTCCATTTCTCACGTTTAGCTTCTTCTTGGAAGACCATATCGGGCCATAAAGCTCGATAGTTATCGCATGTAAGAATATCCTTAATAAACTTAAGTTGCTTTATCGCTAGGTTCGATGTAGACGAAATGTACAGTATCCGGAGGGTCGGGTCCCGCGTAAGCTCCCAAGCTACCCGAAGGCCAATCAAAGAGGACTTCATGTGATCCCTCGGTAACAGTACCAATTGATATTTGTGTGCTTCTACTCTCGTCCACCATGATATTAATTCTCTATGTATATTTCCCAACAACCGTTGTGGTTGTACTATTTCGATAAACTTAATAAAGTCTGCTTCAGCTTCTAGACGATGTACATCTCTAGCTTCCTGAAGTTTAGACTTCTTTATGGTACGCTTGGTCGACTTTACCATTTCTATTAATTACAGAGTCTAATTTCTCTTCTAATCTACCTTTAGCTATAGAAGCTACTCTAACTTCGTTAACTAACTCATCTTTCATACTATTAGTTTGATTATGTACTATTGTTATTGAATAAGAATTATGAATAAGAATCAGAAGAGAAAGAACAGATAAAAGAATCTGAGTTAATTCATAATTAGACATAACATTAAAGTGAATAACCCCAGACATTGAGAGCGGTTGCAGTCGCTCCTGCTCCTGGAGCTGAGAAAGAAATATTTATTGCTCCGATATTAGGTCCTGCACCACTGGCAATACCATTCTGAGGTAATAGACTATATATTGGAGGATCTAGATTTATAACCATCGGTGCTTGCATAGTTCCTGGAGCTACAGCACCGATAGGATAATTAAAAGAACCTATAGTTACTGCGCCAGCTGCATTAAAATATGAAACAGTACCTTGGACTACTGTAGCAGCAGTAGCACTTGTACTCTGATAACTAAATCCTGATAGATAAATAGTTTTACCTACGGTTCCTGATGTATTCGATATAGTTGCTGTAATAGCTGCACCAGTAGTACTTGATGCATTAGCTGTTATAACTACAGCTCCTTGAGGGATATTAAACCCTGACATTATTTTCCTCTTCCGACAGCTTGACTGCCTTTATGTTTACTATTCCAAATCTTAGCGGCTTTAGGATTACCGTATTTACGTTTAAGTTTAAGATATCCTTTGGGCATTCTTAACTGCTTCTCTCAAAGACTCGCCAGCTTTGTCGTGGCAATCTATTGCCTTCTTTACTGCTTCACGAGCAGCGTCTATTGCGTCTGCAGTAGCTATAACTGCAATAGCAGCTTTCACTACAGACTCAGTCACTTCTTATGTTTCTTTTCATAGTTCTGCATAAACTTCAAAGCCCATTGAAGATTGTCTAAATCAGTTTCAATCATTTCTGATTAGCCTTGTTGCCTTTACCAAAGTGAGAAGAATCATCAATCATCTTCTTGGCGGGCTTAATCATAGGTTTCTCACCACCGCCCATTGGACGAGGGCGATTATCAATAGGATGATTAGCTACATCCTGAATATCACTACGTTTAGCCATTAGATGGTCATTGGATAGACCATGCTGGGGATATTTAGGGTCCATGCCTTGCATAGACTCTGAATAGAGTTGATTACCCTTAGTATCTTTAGGTGACATTATTGTCATGCTGTCCTCCCGAACGACATATCTTGTGTCGGACCCATTGGTGAACCATCATCACCTGGTCCCAATGGTCCCTGAGGAGCCATGGATTGAGAACCTAGATGAGCCATCTGAGGGTCCGCTTCCTGTGGAAAACCAGGGGCAATAGTCTGAGCTATGTTCCTACCACGATATGCGTGTGAACTTTTAGTTTGTTTTTTCATCTATTATTTTCCACGACTATATTCAGAAGGTTCATAATCCCCTGTATCTTTTCTTTGTGTATAAGGAATAGTCGCTTTACTTAATTCACTAGGAGTTGTGAGAGCATTAGGTGCTATAGATTGAGAACCTTCGTGTGCAGATTGAGTTGTACCTACAGATGGGAAAGCTTCATCAATCCTTTGATTCAGTCTCTGTTGGTGTTCTTGATGATAATCAGCCATTACATATCCATACCAGAGGGAGCACCATGCTCTAGACGAGTCGGTGAACCAGAACCTACTTTACCGGCGGTATACCCACCTGGATCGTGGACTGGAGCGCCAGCACTACCGTCGTGGGACATAGAGCCTTCGTGGGCTCGTGTTGCTGTTCCTTTTAAATTATCGTAAGAAGGAACGTTATTTAGACCATATTGTACCATATTTATCCTTTATTGAAATGTCTGCCGGTTTCTACGGCTATCGTTAATGTTGCTTAGCGGTTTCTGCTTAGGTGGGACACTCATACTTACCGCTTTTCTAGGTCTTCCACCTAGTTTGCCTAGCGCTTGCATTTCCTTATTTTTTCCGTCTGGTAGCGGTTGTTTGGGCAGCAACAGCTGCTCTCTTATCTGCTGAGATAGCGTCCGCTTTTGCGAAGCCTCCGATTGATCCATATTTACGAGCAATGGCAGAATAAACTTCCTTTTCTGTTATATATCTACCAGATCCTATTGAAGAAGGTGGCGGAGGTGCAGGTGGTGGAGGTAAAGTATTTATCATACTAAACCCAATAAATTCATCTATTCTTAAATAATCTTTAGGTAATGGCCAATTATACTGAGCTGTAGGTTTATTGACACTTATTTTAGGCAATTCTCTATTGTTATTAAACCAGAATTGATCAATAGGTAAAAGAGGCGATCTGGGAAGTGGATAATCAGTTTGCTTGAATGGTGGAGGAGGCGGAGGCTTTAGAGTAGTTAAGACTAGGTTTTGAATCCATGTCTGATCTATTCTATAATCATCAGGTGTAAAATTCCATTCAAATGCAAATGGATTTAATGTTGATGTTATTCTAAAACTAGAAGTTTCGGTATAATTATAATCTACATAAGGAAGTTTTTGAGGTAATTGCCAATCATACTGATTAAACGGTAACGAAGCTATTGAAATAGTAGGAGTTATTAAGATCCTAATATTATTTTGAATAATAGGAGGAGCTAATGGTGTAGGTAAGGGCCAGTCATGTTGAGCAAAAGGTTTAATACCCAATAAAAGAGTATTAGCCGGCCAAATCCAAGTATAATTTGGAAGTCTTAAGTGATCTCTAGGATTTGAACCTTGGACAAAATGAGCCATTTACATCAAAATAGTAGAAAAGAAAGGAGTATTTACTGGCGGTTTAATTGCAATTACAAAAGCTGGGTAAGTTTGTGTTTGTGTGGGAGTAAAAGTTCCTGCTACTGTTCCAGGAGAAGCTAAAACTTTTGTATCCTCAGTTACCATAGGAAGAGCTGTATTCACTAATACAGTATTTCTAAGAGTAAAACCAGTTCCTGCAGTTGGTGTTCCTGTGCCTCCAGAATTAAAACAACCACCTACAATTATATCGTTAGGTATAGTTGTGGTCACATTACCAGAAGTTATAGCATCTGTAGTGACTGACCCAACTACTGAATTCTGTCCAGTATGCACATCGGTAGGATTCGAAACTCCTAAACACCCGCTCTCTTCAATAGCTATAAGAGATATCGTACCTGATTGAGTTGAACTGGCAACTACAGATGTAGGAGAACCTGAAATGTTTCCTAAAATAAATGTAGCTGTTTGCGAATTAACACCACCGGTAGTTATACTATCGAGTATGGCTGCAGACACGCCCCCTACCGTAACTGATAAAGTAGGAGTAAACCCATTTTGAGATACAATACCCCATACAGTATTACCTGTAGTAACTCCAGCACCAAATGTTGCTGTTAAAGTACTTTGAGAAGTAGCTCCTGAAGTAGCTGTAGTTCCTTGAACAAATGACATAAATTATAGTCCACACGGTACGGTTATAAGACTACGCATTACTCTGACATTTACACCATCCCAATACAAACCACCGCAAATACCTTTACACCATACTGGATAATCTGGATTAGGTGCACATGTTTTATTAGGCAACTGATAACCCTTACCAGAACATCCTGCGCAAGAGGCTTGCAAATCGGAGATTATAGATGGTACTGTTAAAGTTGACGTTAGCGGATCATATCCCATGCATTGAGTCACACTCTGAAAAGAACTACAATTTGGAGGACCATTCTGATTATTGATTAAATCAGTTACATTAGTGAATAAAGGATTTGTATATATGTTTATGCCGACATTCGCACCATTGAATGCCACTGCATTATTTCCTGGGTCACAACTACCAGGGCAACTGGTATGTGCACCTTTGAGTATATTTTCAACGCCAGTACCTCCGATTACGGCATTTGGCTGCGGATTTCCAACTTCAAGAGCAAAGACCCCACCACCTCCAGTATTCGTTGAATTTGGTTCTTGAACTATGTTTTTACATAGAGTAGTGGCCCATGGACTTGTTGAACCATTAAATGTAATTCCTCCATAATTTCCACCTACTGGAAATCCATTAATACTGTTATTATACATAGTATTATTACAAATATTAAAGGGAGTTTGTATTCCTATTCCACCACCAGCATAAAAGATATTTATGCCAAATGTATGGCTTGTGTAAATAATATTATTAGTTAACACAGTCTTTTGAGAATAATTTAAACGATCAAAAGAATCTAAATTAACACCCTCCCCATCTGAATTCGAGGAACATCCAGGACCTACTGAATTCCACACGCCGTTGCCATGAATAAATATGTGCGTGCCAGCAACCGTATCAAAATTCTGTGGACTGACGGGATTAATTGAACCTCCGCACACAGATGGTCCGTCAGTATTTCCACGCTCGGCTATATTTCCCACTACCGCCCAATAATCAAAACTTGTCGTACTTGCACAAGGACCGGCTAAAAATGAAGAACCTGAGTTTATGCTTTCATTATTGATAAAGGCAACATGATGTAAAGTTGACGCAACGGAACACGCATCCATAAAGAATGAACTACTTTGACCGCTAGTATTAGGAGTAGTCGATGACCAACCCATAACAGCCCAATTACTCTTGTTAATATCAAAAGTATTTCCACTACTAGTCAACGTATTATTACATGCACCAACAAACGTACCACCGCAAAGCATGGTAGCGAAGTATATTCCTCCAGTACTGTCTATTCCACCGCTGGTTGATGGACAATCTGACGATGTACCCCAGGTATTGAACTGTCTTGCATAATTTCCTGTAGCATCAATTATTACATCTCCACACTTTACAGAATGATTTGGTGTCAACCATGCAGTAGCTGGAGTCAATCCATTATTAGCATCATTTCCGGTTTGTGAAAGATAGTAAAGATGTAAAGGCGTAAAAATAGGATCACTTGAAGATGGAACAAAAGAAGGGGGAGTCACTACAGGTTGAGCTGTTGCAACTGTTATTGAAATACCTACTATTGCTACAAGAGATAAAAAGAAAAGACCTATTGTTTTAATCATGGTATTGTGAACACCGATAAATTTTGAATAACATCACCTGTTGCTTGAAATAAGAAATTAACATTAATACCGTTTGATTCTGCTTGTGTAAGCGCATAGTCATATTGACCATTTCCTAAGTTAGTTACTATTCCTAGGCCGGTGGATTGTGCTCCACCGTCCTTTGAAACAATTACAGAGACAGAAGCGGAAGGATCTGCTATTCCTGACGTAGAAAACATACAAGCGGTAATATGTTGTCCAGGTATATTTTTATGAAGACCTCCTGTTAAGAACATTAGGTTTTCAGGTAATGCGTTACTAGCAGGAGCAGTCATTAGAAAACTCACACAATTTCCATTGGTTTCTGCTTGAGATGGAGAATAATTATATATTCCATTTCCTAATTCTGTTACTGCGCCTGAACCAGTAACTTGTGGACCGCCGTCAGCAGATGTTCGAACTGTTACTCCAGAACCTAATCCTATTAGTGGTAAATCATCAGTTACTTTGATTAAACCAAATGTAAAGTTCTGACCAGCAACATTCTGCAGGAGACTCATATCAGATAGATTTCCTATTACAACTGGAGTACCAGCACTAAATGTAATTCCTGAGCTTCTGAATGTGATGGCCATAAAACATCAATACGGCTCGTAAATAATATGAACGTTAGAAGTAGTAGAAGAGCCAGTACCTGCTGATAGATTCAAGAGCATTGCCTGACCGAAGGTTACGGGAGGGCCTGCTGCAAAGACAGCATTACCAACTAAAGTGAACTGTTGGGTAGGAGCTGCATTCCAGCGTATAATGCCACCGAAGGTATTAAGACCGACGTTGATCTTAGCTGCGGTAATAGCATTAGATGCTTGCGGTTGTGTAGTTGTAGCTGCAATGTATGTAGTGTTTGCAACAGGAGTTGAATTCGACTGCATAGGACCGTCGCCATTTGGAGCAGCTAGGGCAGTAGGGCCGCCAGTCTGTGCAGTAGAAATGGGAACAAATGAGAATGCACCTATAGTTGATGCAGATGCAGTACCAGAAATAAGAATCTCATTAATGTCCGTCACTTGAGTAGTGGACGAACCCACCATTGCCATATAACCACTAGACGTTGCATTGGTTGCAAGAGCAGTCGGAGGAAAGGTTACTCCATACGTATGGAAATTTCGTTTAGCCAATTTTATTATTCCTTAAGGTTAACTAAGAAGGAATGACCTTCTTCTAATTGTTGTGTATAAGTTTTATGTACATAGTCAGGTAATCTTTGCTCTATACCACAATTATCACAAATATACTTATTGCAAGCTTGACAATAAGATCTTTCTCGTGTACGGTGTGGGTTCATAATAACAACAGTACCACAATGACTACAATGATTGGTCTTAGCTTCATAGAGTTTTTCTCCAGATGCTTCCGTACTGTATCCTAGAGCCTTGGCTTCTTCAGGAGTAAATCCTGGAGATGCTCTGTGGTCTAGCATTAAATAGCCTTCGTGTAATTGTTTATTAGAAATAGAATGAATATTACTCATACCTACTATTATACACTAATTAGAAAAGGATGTCAAGAAGAAAATGAAGATTGGTAAAATATATATTATGGAAGAAGATGAAGATAAACCTTGGATCAAACTAGAGTTCAATGTAGATGGGATGCTTAGTTGGAAGAATGTAGATAATATTAAAATAGTCGGTATTGGATACGAATCATATGACAATGCTGAACAGATTTGATTTCATCTCTTATCTGAAGAGACACCTAATGTTGGGTCAAGTAGATCCTTGGAGAAAGACATTAGAGGATGAACCTATTTATACTTTGCTATTAGATCTCAACACTGCTTATGAAGAATGTAAACGTTGGTCCAATCAAGATATTTCAAGACAAGAGTTTATTGATTATCTTAAGATAAACGATATTTATTTGTTCAAGAACGTAGATGAATTTAAAACAGTAAAAGAAAAGAAAAAACCTAAGGAATCATCTGTTAAGACTAAGAAATCTATGAGTCAAGAACAAAGGGAAATCTTACGAAATCGTATGATTAAAATCAACAGTGAGAGAAAAGGCTCGATCTCCGAAAACCCTCAGTAAGTTCCTGAGAAAAACCTCAGTAAAATCGTAACTCAGATATAATCTAGCGTCGAATCTTTTTTACTGAGGTTTTCTTGATATTTATCAATAAGGAGAAGTAATGAAGAAATGTAGCAATTGTGGATGGATTTACAGGAAAGAAATCAAAGAATGTCCTCGTTGTTTTAGTTTGGATTATATAAATGTATGAATTATTAATAGCAATTCCTATTTCTATTATCTATGTGGGATTTATATTTTATATGGGTAAAAGAATTAAATATTCTCGAACATTATTTTTACCGAGATGTAGTTATTATAAAAAATTGTTCGATACTTCTAAGGTGTAGAAATGGAAAAACATTATTTATTAGACTCTAGTGTTTCTAAAGAAGATAGAAAGATTATTACTGATGCATTTAGAAACTTTATTAAATTTCATGAAGAGAGAATAAAATTGGCGAGTAATTCTCGAGGTGTAGTTCACCGCGCCTACCCCCCGGGGTGTACCCCCTGCTACGGGTGGTGGCGGGAGGGTCATATTGTAGCCAAAGCTACACTCTGATACGCATAGTATGTATGTTAGCATACCTTACATACTATAGCTTACTACGTAAAGTGTAGCGTATATATAGCGTATGTAATACATGCGTAATCCTATATTAGGTCGGAAAAACACCGAATAGCCGCATTTGTATTTGAATAACGCACTCGTTAACAAATCTAATGATGGCGTAATTATTTGTCTCTCACCTTGATATTACCTTAATGCAGCCTTGACAATGACACAATCAAGGATTAGAATGATATCAACAATAAGAAAAGACTATCACTTGATGATAGTGCTGTTTCTCATCGTTAACCAGACCCAAGCATTGCCTACACCTTGCCCGTTCAAGAGGTGGAAGCAATGTACGACTATTCAATACATCGGACTATTAATGGTCCGCATAATCCGCAATGGTCCTTTGTTGAGGATAAATGTTGTGAACGTGCGGAATACCATTGGCGAAAGAAAATGGCCGCAGACAAATGTGAAGTACAATGCGCCCATTGTAAACGTATCTGCGAGTTCAACGATTACATCCGTGGTGTTAAACCAATGGATAAACCAAACTATCTCGTTCCTGCTATTCGATACGAGGTAGAGTTTCAGTACGATCGTGTAATCTTATGGACTAAACTAAAGTCCTGGGATTACTTCTATCTAGCCTCAACATACTAACATACCACGGGCAAGATGCGGGCAATGCAAGGGTCTACAACATCAAGGTGAATACAATGGCACGTATGTCTCAGACACGTACAACCACCAAGCCTGTTGCTGAACCGAAGTCTCCGTCTGCGGATGCTATCGCAGAGTGGAAGAAACAACAGGCAATGAAGGATACAGACCCTGTTGCTGCCAATGTGCAGGTTAACGTGTATGCTGAAGATGCAGAGATTAACGCCATGCTCACCCGTGCAGGTGAGTTTGGTATCGCACTCGACAGCCATGCTGAGTATCAACAGGGTGCGAGTGAGATAGCCAAGGCTAAGGAAGTTGATGACTACAAGGCAATAGCGTTTCTGAAATACCTAGAGACGTTCCTGTCATCGGCGCAATTGGCTTATTTACCGTGGCCCGGTATGACCAAGTCTGAAGCGGATGCAAAGAACATTCGCAACACTGCCTCTAATGAAAGCCCGTTACTGTTCGACAAGCCTGTGAACAGCGGTGGGCGTTCTAAGGTAGAGACGTTCTACGGTAAGCTAATCAAGAGCACGAAACTCGGTCAAGAGGCGCAAGCAATCCTTGACGAACTCGACAAGGAAGAGGCCAGAGCAAAGCTTACTCCGAGTGAGGCACGGGAACGTGGTAACTTTGTTGCTGATAAATCATCGGCAACACGGCGTCTCAACAATCTGGTATCTGCCATGCGAACGGCAGCGCATGTGCATTTGCTCATCAAAGACATCACAAAGAAACTGCCGCATATCGTGATTGAGTGGATACGGGAACCTACCGAAAAGGAAATACCGAAGGATTCCGACCTTACAATGCTCAACATTCCGGAAGCAGGGGAAGTTGTGCATTCCACTCAATGCCTCATGATCTACAGCACCAAGGGTTATGCTTCCCCAGCTCAAGCCTATAAGAAAGCCCGACCCTTCTCGCTCGGATCATTCAAGAGGTGGAAACCGGATCGTGCAATCGAGAAGGCATCCAAGAGATTGACTGCACCTAGCGTTACGGTCGATGATCTTATCGATAGTGCGAAAACTCCGCCTAAAACACCGGCGCCCGGGTCTGTTCCCAAGGCGCGAGACGTTACCAACTGGACACAATTGGTGGAAAACCTAGACGCCATCGTGACCTATGAAATCGGACAACCGGCAACCCAAGGCGCACGGTCTGCCGAGTTCGCAGGTAGCATCGGCGCTACTGACGACACGCTCTATTCCGCGTATCAACTCTATCGAATGTTGCGTGCAGCATTCGACGGCAACCCGGCACTCGAACCGAAGGCAAAAGAAATCCACGCGGCGCGCACCAAGATATAATCCCGACTAACGACAACCCCCGGCCAGCAATGGCCGGGGGTTTTTTATTGTCCTCTTTATAGTCCTATTCCTATTTAACCTATAGCCTAGTAAAACTAGACATAGGGAGGGAGCGAAGCAACGACCTGTCACAAACGCCAATGAAGCTGGAAAACTTTGAAACACAAATAATATTAAGAAACTAATATAATTGATAAATAGTTTTTATGAAGTATGTGTGCATATATGTAAACGAGACTTACCAATTTGACAAGATGACTAAATTAGTTTACTATATGGGTATAATCGGAGATAAGGGAATGAGAGTGATAACATCAGTTAACTCACAGGTTATCGAACAGATAGGTTACGACACGTATACCCGTACGTGCCACGTAATCATTAACGGTTCTACTTATTTCTATTTAAACGTTTCATTTAAAGACTTCCGTAGGTTCTATGAGGCTGACTCCAAAGGATCGTTCTTCAATAGGTATGTACGGGGGAGGTGGTGATGTCTAAACGTCCACGTAAATCAGGGATGCGACGTGCATATCTCAAGAAGACTTCGCATAGCTACGACAACAGTCCAGATAGCACGTTAAAAGCTGCTATTGGACTAGGTAGAAACATCAATCCAATAACAGCTACTCCGAATAGAGCTAGGCTGTGGTTGGATAAGAATAAACACACACCGACCATGACCAAACCTATGGTTGAGCGTGTAGAGTCATGGCGTGTTGCTGTTAAAGAACAGACAAATGAATACTCTTGTGTATTAGTTGATACACCTCTACGGCGTGTACGTTTATTCTTTACTGGTTTCTCTGTTCGTGAAACTTACTGGTTTACTTGGTTTGATCCTATACTTGAGACTGAGCGAGTCTCAATAACTTACGGTAGTAAGGTGATTGCCATGGGTCACTTTGCTAAAGGATCAATCACATGGAAATAGGTGAATGAATGTGCAAAGTGAGGTTGACACATGACGATGTCTGGACTTGTCCTAGTAAGCTTGACTGTGCTTTGCATGGCAATTGCTTACAGCAAGTACATAAGGGTTATCACGCATGTGCGCCATATCCCGGTGCACCAAACTACAAAGTACCTGCCCGATATCACGAAAACTACTACATTCTAGCAAACTTCTTTACACTAATGAGGCATCTATATGAGAAAGATACGGGGGTGTAGAGTATGCACACTGGGTGATTGTATGTGTCACCGAGTGATTCGATGGAACAACATACGCAACATACAGACTCCTCCTGATTTTCAGGAGGGATACCAGCGTAAGTATTTGATTAACACTTACCACATCGATCCTTCTGATAGGACGAACGCCGACAGATACATTGAAATCTTACAGAACTGGAACTTACCTGCGTTCCATCCTAATCGCAGGTACCAAGGGGATGATGGATATCGCAGGTTTATCCATGATCTCGATGCACTTAAACCCAAACCTGTACCATGGTGAAACATGACCACTACCAAACAAGCGTTTCTTCTCAACGATGGCGCTCGCTTTAGGTTTATGGGCGAAGAATATAAACTCATAAGCCAAGATGAGTACTACGACGGCGAAATCGAAGACACCAAGGGACAGCGGCATAACTTTAATACATGTGCAACAGTGGAGCTTATTGAAGATGGGCCGGATAATCCTGTTGTTAATCCTTCTAACAACTAGTCCTCTTCACGCTCAACAACGTGGGATGTACTGGAATGATTGGAGTCAGCAATGGGAATGGCGGGGTGGTGGAGAACCCACACGTCCATATCCTCCTGGTCCCTCATATCCAGAGGGACAAATACCCAGGCGAGACTTAGATTGCCTGGGTGAGAACTGTTACCGTGAGTATCGAAACTTCAACGGTAGGAGAAAGGAGATATGCTATCGACCTAATGGTCAGGCATATTACTGTTACTACTAGCTTCAGTCCTACTGCATTCGATAAGTGCAGTAGAGCGGGGGCCAGCAACGGAGAACATCCCATGGCTAAACTTACCAAACATACACCACCTCCCGCACCTCCTCGTGAGATTAGTGCTAAGCCTGTTGTATTTGATCCTACGCCTAAAGAAGAAAGAAGACCGGAGCCTGTTGATATGGATGCTGCCATACTCAGTGAGTTGAAACATGAGTTGGCAATAGCATCAATAGTTATGCATGTGTGGAAGACAAAACCGCGTATCTTCAGGATGATATGCATAGCTGTTGATGTGGATTATATGGATATTTATGAGTGGGCGAAGGAGAAATTAAGATGCACCTGATCCCTGATCTACACCCACATATGTGGGTTGAATTGACTATAATCCTGATTGCTTTGTTCATTTACTTTATCTTCAGGGATAACAGGAGGCAATGACAGGATGGCATGGCGTGTATGCAAAGTACCGGGTTGCCGTAAGAAGAAACCAATACAACCGTTTGGCACAACTACGAGACATCCTTGGTTGTGTTTCGTACATAGACAAGAACTTCAACAACAAAGAATAGATCACTTAGCCCGAGTAGCTAATGTTAAACGATTAACTAGACTCTTTACCTCGAAATAAAACCTCCGCGTGATACCGGAGGTTTTTCCAGCCGCTCATTCACGCCTCAGACCCGTGAATGCATCTGCAGGGATGTCGGATGTGAGCTGTACCCCAGCGTGGCTCGCGGTTGGTTTTTTTAGCTGGCGAAAGCCAGCGTCGACGTTGCCTCTTGGCAACTCGAAAGCCTGGAGAGAACGCTTCCCCACGGACCCCCGGCGAACTCTCTGGGCCTCGCCCCTCAGTATCTTAGCTTGCCCTTGGGTACTGAGGGGCACTTATTCTCATGGGACTCTGTTAAGGAGAAATCTCAGCCTCGTAGGCAAGCGAAGATAAAGCTGTTGAAGACGCGAGCCTGTCCTTCAACTAACAGAGTCCCACCAGAATAAGACATGGAGCAGAACATGTTCGAGGCGATGGTTGCTTACATAGACACATCTCAATTTGTTAAATGGATGCAACTCAATCCTCTACTATTCTTAGGAATACTAGGATTTTGCTTAGTTACGAGTTACTTTTTCTTTCCCCTTGTAGTCTCCATCTTTCTCTATCTTAGAAACAAACGTCTAAGATGGAAATGGTGGATACTTAGGGGGAAACAAATGAGTAAAAGGGCAAGAAACTTCGAACTAGCGGAGGCTTTAGATACTTTGCTAGCTGAGTGGGTTACTAAAGGAAAACTAACACGAAAAGAAAAACGTCGTTATCTACGAAACCTAGAAATGACGTTTGAACTCGAACCAGGAGACTTGACACCACGGCCAAACGTGCATGAACGCAAACGTCGAACACTTGGTCGCTTATCTGCTGACACAGCGAACAAGTTTACTGAGAAAGTGTCAGCAGCCTCACAACCACTCACAAAACGGTTGTCTTCTCTTATATCTGGAAAGGTGTGAACACATGTCAACTGTTAGCCGGACTTGTTTGATCTATTCGAACAAAGGCAATCTCCCTCCAGAGGATTACTTGGCACGAGCCGCTGCCAAGTATAACTCTTGGTATGGCTTTGCATTCGTACAAGACGGCGAGATCATGTACGACATGGCCGCCGAGAGTGCTACTGCCGACGGTATCAAACGTTTTCTTCAAACCGAAGAGATCAAGGGAGTCGACAAGATCGTCATCCTCGGCAAGGAAGCGAACAGTGTCACTCTTGATCCGAAGGACTCGAACCATCCGAACATTCAACCGATCATCCTGATCGAAGACGGCGAAGGTGACGCCGCGATACCCAAGTGTCTCGTGTTCATCGACGGCGAGTTCCCTGGATTGGAAATGAACACCGCGCCCGAAGGACGACCGTATCTGTTCTGCGGTCAGTATCTCAATCCCAAGATACAGGAGAAATGGGAAGACTCTGGTGGAGATATTGCGAAGTTTCTCGACAAGATCAAACGTCCCGTCTTCCAGACGGACATCGAGAACTACGACAAGGAAATCTCTGTTGCCGTACTGTGTCCCGGTGACGGCGGTTTCATTTACTTCGCAGCGAAGGACTCTCACGATTACCCGTGGGGTTTTACCAACGATACCTGTGGATGGGAGGACAAAGTCCCTACGACTGGGAGTCCCTCTTCATCGTCAGTGACTCCTGGTAAGCGGGGAAAGTTCTCAGCTTCGATGATGAGTGGTACGAGTGCAGCGGCTGCGAGCACTGCAACTGGGGCCGGTTCAACGGGCGACACTTCTACTTCATCAGTTGTCCTATACGAAGGACAGATGCCCGCTAACATTATCAAGGCTGCTGATATGAAAGCCTTGTATAAGAAATATCACGGACGTGACGAACCTCCGGGATGGAAGAACGGTAGACCATGGGTGTCTATTCTCCCCAATATGGTGGACAACGCACGGCAACAGGGATGGAACGTTCGTACATCAAAACACCTCGCTGCTTCGTCTCCCATATCAGCTGGCGGTACAGAGGCTCCGCCGCAAATCCTCAATGATGTGATGAAGGAGAAACTACTGAAGTTCGTCAGTGCTATCGATGCGAACACTCAGCAAGTCGTATCTCCTGAAGAAATGGAGAAGAACGAGACAGCGTCCCCAACATTCTGGGATGAGACTGGGTGGACTCTTGAGACTGGAATGAAAGTCTTCGGAGGACCGAAGGAAGAGCACCGTACTACATTGATTAAAGAAAATCCCACTGCTGCTGCGAAACTCATTCGTGACTTGTGTTACGCTCTCTTTCGCCAAGAAGCTCAGATCGAAGCGCTCACAGAACCTACGTCTGGAGCATCAACTAAGCCTCCGGTTGTTGCTACCTCAGCGAAGAAGTTCTCCATGAGATAGTACGCAGTCTACCCTAGGACCCCCAGGACTGCGTACTTAGCCGCCAAAGGCGGCGGCAGCCCCCGGTCTTGCGCCACGCTGGATCGGGGGCACTACAGTACCGTGGCCGAACGGTTCAGGCACACGACCGATAATCGTGCTAAGGTGGTTCGACTCCACCCGGTACTACCATTAATTAGTCAATTTACGCGGAGTCACCACGATGCAGAGCCCATTCAGCAAGAAGAAGATAAACCAAGATTGGTTGAATAAGATTGCAGAGGAGACTGAATGTACATCCGATGCACCGGAGTTGGCACGTTGTGACTTCCACAATCTCTTTGTCATAGACGATATGCAAAGAGGGAGAAAATACCACAAGATCTTATCCGAAGGTAATGCCACACTAGTGGCAACAGCCTTCACTGAAGCACAGTTTCATTGTTGGAAACGTGTTCCCGATGAACCTGAGACAACCGCCATACAAAGTACAACTGATGTAGTGACTAGTCCTGAAGAAATATTTACAGTAAAAGAAGGAAAGAAAATATCATTAGGCTTTGCCTATGATCTATCCCCTCCTGTGCGTAAGAGAGAACTTCCTCCTGCTCCGCCTATCAGCGTGAGCGAGTCTCTCGTCATCGCAATCCCCAAAGAAGATCAACTAACCACCACTGAATGGGTCGAAGCCAATAGACATCGTAATCGTTACGATCATTGGGCTAAGATCAAAGGTGAACTGTGGAAAGTACCATCTGACCATTTCTATTCTCTTGACAAATTCATGGGAAATGGTAAAGTATTCAAACGTAGCCGAGTGTTGCTTGAAGTACCGTTGAAGATGCTATATCGCAATGGTTCGCACACTCACATCGAACGAGTTATTCCCACACAAGAAGCCTACATGTACATGGGTGTACGTGCGTTCTGGGAACCTCAGATCGATGGAGGCTACTATTTTCAACCCATGCCCATTTACAACAACAGTAGTCTGAATAGAAAATACTATTGCTATACCAAACTGGAGGATTAAACGAGTACAATCATTGAACAACACATTCCCTGTGACCGTTGTGGTTCTTCAGATGCTAAGTGTATTTGGGACGACGATCATGGGTTTTGTTTCTCTTGTCAACACTATTTTCCTCCAAGGGGATCGGAGCGATCCGAAGCCAAGGAATATACATATGAGTATGTTCCTTGGCGTGGGGTAACAAGAGAGACAATGCAATTCTACGGCACCAAGACTAAAGTCGATGGTGATGGTAAACCCATTGAGATTATATTTCCTTATCCTAACAATGCTAATAAGATTAGAAAGATTGCGGATAAAGAGTTTAGAACTGAGGGTGATACAGCCAAAGCCGGTTTATTTGGTCGTGATAAATTCTCGGCCGGTAGTAGCAAGTTCGTTACTATCTGTGAAGGAGAACTCGATGCTCAATCGCTCTATCAAACTCTCCACTCTCCTGTGGTCAGCGTTCGTAGCAGTACTACTGCTGCTAGCGACGTTGCTTTGGATCGATCCTGGGTTGACTCTTTCGAGAGGATATACCTCTGCTTTGATAACGACAGAGCAGGCAAAGAAGCTTTATCACTCGTTGCCCGGTTATTCGACTATAACCGAGTATTTCAAGTAAAGCTTTCCAAAAGGAAAGATCCGAATGAATATATCCAGGCAGGTGAGGCAGCAGAGTTAAAGCATATCTGGTGGAACTCCAAGAATTACCTGCCTGATACTATTGTTTCTTCCTTTGAAGAGTTTGAAGAAATACTAAGTACTGATCTACAGTACGGTTTCCCATATCCGTGGCAAACACTTACGGATATGACTTATGGTATCCGAACATCGGAGTCTGTTCTTATTACTGCAATGGAAGGCGTGGGCAAGACAGAGTTCATGCACGCCATTGAGTATAAGTTCCTAAAGGAGACTGATGAAAATGTTGCAAGTATCTTCCTCGAAGAACCAAAGCGAAGACATCTTCAGAGCATTGCGAGTCTTGAGCTCGGTAGACCTGCGCATATTCCCGCGCCTGATCTATCACAAACTGATATCATGGCTGCTGTCCGAAAAGCTATACAGACGGATAGCCGTTACCACCTGTACAACCACTTTGGGAGTGTGGATCCAGACACACTACTCGACGCAATTCGGTTTCTCCGTACTGCCCGTGGCTGTAGGCGTATCCTGTGCGACGGTATTACTCTGGGGGTTAGCGGTCTTCAAGGAGAAGATGAGAGGAAAGCTCTCGATTACCTCACTAACAGATTAGAAATGATGGTGAAGGAATTAGACTTTTCTTTCATCTTCAGTAGCCACGTGAATGATAACTATCAAACACGTGGTTCCCGTAATACTTCTAAGGTTGCGGATATCCGTATTGATTTAACTAGGGACTTGACCAATGCCGACAACACCATCAGAAACACCACAGATATCTCAGTCTCAAAGAACAGATTCTGTGGACGAACTGGACCTGCTGGTCGACTCTTATTTAACCCTAACACGTATTCCTACGTGGAGGCAGCCAATGACAACCAACGGGAGATGGCAGCGTGAAACTCCTCACTATTGCACTTGCGGCAATGTTCATATCTTTCACTGCACATGCAGGAACTGCGAAGCAATCCGAATTGAATTGGTTAGAGACAATCATTCAAACTCTGACAGGAACGCAGGCCACGACGGAGAACCCAAAGACTATTCATACGACCATAAGAAAAAGCCACCTCCACAAACATGGCCACCGACATGCCAGTACAATCCACAAGTCCCATGCATCTGCTGGGGTTACGAAATCCCCTGTCCACACAAAGAACGAAAAACTCTATGAAGAGTTCCAAATCTGGTACTACAAACAATTATTCAACCCTATGGCACCAGAGTATCAAAAATGAACAAGCTACGACAAATTGTTGAGATTGCGCGTCTTAATATGAACGATAGAGGAGACACTACAATACCTCGATTTTACATTATGAAAGCAATTGCAACAATGGAAGACGCTGAATTCAGAGATCTTTCTCGAATTATAAGCTTGGGATTTACGGAGGACATGCAAGATGTCTAGTAGGCACATCCTTACGGAAAGCTCAAAGTTTCCAGGAATGTGGTTGATCTGTTATCCAGATGGAACATTGAGCGATATGCTGAATTATACAAGAGCATACGATTATATAATGGAGGTTAATAATGAATTTGCACGAAAAGGAGAAAGAATTGGAGAACTCAGAAAACCAGTCCAACGTCGTAGCCCTAAGCGACGTAGACCGAGCGGATAGGTATCCAGATTGGTTGACACCTATGAACAGACTTAGTAAATTTGTAGTTAAAGAACGGGATCGATTTCATCCTAGTCCGTTTTTACCATCCTACACAAAGATTATTAATCATGAAGAGTGTGTAGAATTGATAGAGCATCACCCTAGTGGGGACACAATACAATATGCTATTGCTAAGGCATTTTGTGTTAAATATATGTTGGTAGAGATAGTAGATGAATATACTGGGACCGTATAATGCTGCTGATTGGAAACTGCTGTTAATATTGAAGAATAACTTCAAGAAGAAGCATTTATACGCTACAGAAACAGCATTAGTGAAAGAAAAGCAATTATATTTAAAAATAATACATAAATAGTTAAAATAATGCTTGACAAAGGATATTTTATACTGTAGGTTAACACCTTCTTCTTTTCCCTTTTTCTTCTTACAATGAAAATAAGATAGATATAACAGCCGGTATATAAGAGGCGTAATATAACCGCCGATAACCCAAGAGGCGTAATACAGCCGGATAAGGAGGCGTAGTGTTAAGATTATTTAAGATTACTGATCAAGACATAATAGCTTTAAGAGAAGTTATTGAAGGTTGTTATTTCTTTGAACCTCAAGATAAGATTAAAGACTACTATGATAAAGTAGATTACTTTAAACAGTTATTTGCTAAAGATATATTTGAAGAAGATTGTATTTGAGAGTAGTTATTGATATAGAAGCCAATGGTAAAGATAACCCTACTAAGATATGGGTTATCTGTTGCTTGGATATCGACACTGGTGAACTACATACCTTCAGGAGAGTCAGTGATGATCCCGTACAGAAAGAAAAGTTTCTGGATTTTAGTAAGTGCGTTGATACTTGGATTGGCCATAATATTATCGCTTATGACCTCCCCGTTCTCTCCTCTCTTCTTTCTCTTCAAACTCCTCCTATTAATTGTAATCGGTGCATTGACACTCTTATTGTTAGCAAACTTAATAATTACTCCAGAAGACAGGGACACTCTCTAGAGTCTTATGGAGAAGAGCTAAACTACCCCAAGAACCTCTTCTCCGACTGGTCCAAGTACTCTCAAGAACTGGAGGATCGCTGTGCAACAGACGTTAGACTTGGTCTACTGGTTTACAATGCTCTGCTCAATAGTTACATTAAGCATAGCTGCAATAAGTCCGCAATCACTCTCGAACAAGAGTTTCAGCAGGATTGCCTGGAGCTTAGCAATACTGGCTTTGGGTTTGCCACTCCTAAATGCCATGTTCTTCTAGAGAAGGTAACCAAGGAACTTAAGGAATTAGACGATGACATCGGACGATCCTTTCCTCCAAGACTTTATTGCATTCGTGAAATCACACCGAAGTACACCAAATACGGGACTCTTAATAGAACGGATTTCAGGTGGGTACCAAGTGGTGATTTATCGGAGTACAATGGAGGCTCGTTTTGTAGATGTGTATTCAGACCATTCAATCCCAGCTCTCATAAACAAATTATTAGCGTCTTGTCTAGTGCTGGATGGCATCCAACAAGCAAAACAAAAACACACATTGAGGCCCTCCGCAACAGACAGACTCTCCCAAGCAGGCTTGAGGAGATACAAAAGACCGGGTGGAAGATCAACGAAGAAAACTTAAGTACTTTACCTTCTACTGCTCCTGGTCCTGCCCGTGCCCTTGCTAGGCGCATCCTCCTTGAGTCCAGACGTCGAACCCTAACTGAATGGTTGGGGTTAGTATCTAACGACTCGGACCGCATTCATGGACATTTCTTATCCATAGGCGCCTGGACTCATAGGATGGCTCACCAGAAGCCAAACATGGCTAATATTCCCAATATCCATGATCTGGATGGAAAGGTTAAGTTGTTGGGAGCAGAGATGCGTGCCTTGTTTATCGCCCCGAAAGGTAGACTTCTAGTCGGGGTTGATGCTGAAGGAATTCAGCTCCGCATCTTTGCTCACTACATCGACGATGAAGAATTTACTTACGCCCTAGTCCATGGAAAGAAGGAAGACAAAAGTGACCCACACAGCCTCAACCAGCGAATATTGGGTAGTGTATGTCGAAGTAGGGCAGCTGCCAAGCGCTTCGTCTATGCGCTTCTCCTCGGTGCGGGAATTGGAAAACTTTCTGAGATTCTTGGATGTGAACGAACACAGGCGGAAAGTGCTCTTACGAAACTTATGGAGCGTTACACCGGCTTCGACTACCTTAAGAGAACTACCATTCCGAGGGATGCTCGTAGAGGCTGGTTTACAGGCTTGGATGGACGACGCGTTAATATACCTGGAGTGGACGTGGGCGAGAGAAGGCATCTGGCTATGTCTGGGTATCTTCAGTCGGGAGAAGCCATTATAATGAAGAAAGCAAGATTAAGTTGGAAGAAAAAGATTGACTTAATCTTTCCAAAGGAATATAACATAAAGTTAGTTAACTTCGTACATGATGAGTGGCAAACAGAAACACCTAATGATTTAATGATTGCTCATCAAGTAGCGGAAATACAATGTCAATCTCTAGTAGAAACAGGAGTAGAACTTAAACTAAAGTGTCCATTAGCAGGTAGCTATGGAGAGAGCCACAATGACCCGAAGACCTGGACGATTGGTAGTAACTGGAAAGTCACTCATTAGTTGTCAAGGAAAGAAAAGATATAGATCGGAAGGTGAAGCAAGAAATGCAAGAGCTAGATACCTTAAACAATATGGAGAAAACGGAACTAACGTTTACCACTGTCCAGTCTGTTTTGGCTGGCACTTAACAAGAAGGCAATATAAAAGAAAGAAATGAAAACATATACATTTGAATTTGAATATATGGTACCAGAGTTTGCTACTGTGACTGTGGAGACCAAAGAAGATGAGATGCCAAAGATTAAGGATTTGGCAATGGCAGAGTTTACCCGGATGTACCCAGAAGCCATTGATCCGGAGATTGTTAATACTACCAGTGACTGAATACGTTTATTTAAGTGGTAAGTGTAAGTGGTGTAAGACTACTGCACCTAATCAATTCGGAGATTGGAAGACTGACCTTTATCCAGATGATAAATCTTTAACAAAGATTATGGAACTTAAGGCAAGAGGTCTTAAGAATACTCTGAAGAAAGATGAAGATGGGCCGTTCATAGCCTTCAAACGTCCCATGACAAAGATGATGAAAGGCAGAGCAGTTAACTTTACAAATCCAGTAGTGCTTAATAAAGATGGAGTTCCTATTAATGAAGCAATAGGCAATGGTTCGGAAGTTACACTTAAACTATTGATTTATCCATTTATGTCTCCTGGTGGTGCCAAAGGTATTGGTGCTAGATGGGAGTCAGTGCGAGTAGATAACTTAGTTCCCTGGGAACTGAAAGACTTCGCAGAACCAGCCGAAAGAGAAGCTATCTTTGGACTTAAAGAAGCACCTAAAGGTGATTATAACTTTTAATAATAAGGAGAATAACATGTATCTTACTACAGAGAAGATTAACATCAACGATGCGGACTCAACACGTTCTCACTATGTGAGAGCATGGTCCACCCGAGAAGCAGCTGAGGATTATGCTAAGCGTAAGGCTCAGGCTAACAATGGTGCACCCGAGTCCCAGGTATTCATGCTTATTTCTACTACCAAGACTTCAGGTGTCTATGAGTCTGAGGTTAAACTAGTCTAAAAACAAGAAGGAAACAAGACCAATGTCTTTACCCGTTAAAGAACAATGGATGGATGGTGATTGTTTTAATCGGTTTAACACCAGAGAAGAAGCCATTGCATCTGCTACTGCACATGCACAGCGTGGACAGTATGATGTGCTGATCTGGAGGTCCGTGGCTGTTGCCCGGTATCCGTTTTCCGCAATCACTATTGAGGAGATTGTACCAGCGGTGGCACAAGCCTCAAGTTAATGTAGAAAGTATTCCAAATGTCTAATTCATTTGAAGATTTTTGGGATGAAGATGAAGATTATTTTTGTGAGTGTTGCGAATGTTTCACTTGCATTTGTTCAAAAGAGGAGACTAACATGACTATTGATTTCACGAAACCAGTTTACCTTGCCAGCTGCTTTGACGCTTGTGGCTTGACGAATGATCTGGATGCAGTCACCAAGAAGGCAGCCATGGCTGCGAAGAACGATCGAGAAGGGGATGATTATCTCGTCCTTAAGGCGATCAAACGTGTAAGCATTCCAATGACGGATGCCACCATTACTGATCTTGTTGCCTGACTACTCACCTAGTTAGGCATCTCCTGCCAGTTACAAAGAACCTGGTAGAGCCCGCGGTCAAAGGTTTCAATACCAATGTGCGCGGCGGGCACAGTTTATTTATAGTTAGGCAATTTGCCCACTCACTTGGAGTAACGATCATGTCTATCTTTCGCACAACTCACCTACACAATAACGATAAGATAGAGAAGTTCCATCCCTCCAAGGAAGAGGCGGTGACCTTCTTGACTATCAAAGCTTTCGAAGACTTTCTGGGAAACATTCCCACTAAAGGAATGAACTTAGAAAAGAGAGCTGACACTGCAAGACAACTTCTTCCTGCTCTTCTAGATAAACTAGATAAAATTGAAGAAAGCATTCAACAATTTGATCTTCAGAAATAGTTTGTTACTCAGCCACTAGTCGCATATATCACCGGGTGGTAATAATCCCTGGTAATACTGATCAGGGTACCGAGTGCAACTCAGCCTAGAAAAGTCCCCGTGTCCGATACTATACGTTCGATGCCACGTTCCGGATTGAAACGTTAGGAAACTTCCGCAGACGAAGATACGTATAAGTCGTAACTTGGGAACCTGGGTGAGTGGTGATGGAGTGGTGACCATCCTAGTGAGGAGAGACCCGGCACATACCGTAAAGTATGTCCTTAAAGGTGTGAAAGCAGACTGAGGCTTCTCAATCCATTTAGCTGCAGGATACAAAAAGCAGCATAGAAGGGCTACATCAGTACAAGTACTGGTTCGAGTCCAGTCCTACTCGGCTGACAGATACCGAGAGTGTGGCGCAACAACTGGCAGACGCAACTGATGATGCCACCCGCAACGTCACCTGTGGAGGCTAAAAACGGAGACAGTAGGACACACACCCCTATGTCCGGTGGCAGACGATCAGCGTGATTGCATCCTTGATGGTCTCCAACGCCTAATCCGGGGCTTCTGGCCCAAGGTCAATCAAATATAGGGTAGTGTCATCCACGCCTCACGTGGAGTAGCTTTGAATACCAGTCTCATACGTAACAACTTGTGAGGATGTACTCATGAGCCTGGAACGAGGTATAGTATGAGACAAGTAAGATACACATCGTTCTTCGGACGGAGAGTAGGTTCCGAGATGGTTCAAATCCATCAAAGGTCGTTGGGCGGCCAGATGCTTTTCCTCAATGGCAGCACGAAAGAGCTTGGTAAAGGAACCGAGGCCAGTCCTAAGCGTCTTCTCTTGGAGTCCCCAGGAAATAAACTGACTCGTAAGTTAATCACATTGGCAGAAGTGAGACAGTCTTGTGTACCAGGCCACCGCTGAAAGAATGCGGACTGGAGTAGACAGCATCAGATTGGTGCGCATCAAGGCCACCTAGGTGCTTCCTCTATTGTTTGCAAGGTACCTCTCAAGGATGCATGCAGGGTGCAACCTGTGTATTCTGACTACCAATCAGAATGTGGTGAGACGAACGACGTTGAAGAGGTGAAGAAGAGTGTGATCCGAAAGCAAGGGTTTCTTAGGTGTAGACTGTTAGGGTTCATTTACCCTTCTGGTTGTTGTTTCCCTCCTTTGAAGAGCAGAGCAACATTAATGATCACCGATGAACAATGCCCATTCCAAGCAGCAACGATCAGTTATTATCCCTGGTCCACGACACAGTATGCCGTGTGCTATAGTGTGCAAACTCACATTGACCGTCTTGTCCTAGATGTAGGAAAGAATGGTGACGAGCAGTAGAATGTGTAGCCAATGTAGCGGTAGGCGTAGTTAACTCCGGCTTTCTTACATGGCTGGTTATCCCTATTAGCGAACGAGAAGTATCAGGCAACTGAGTACGCTGACTGATTCGGTCCGGAAAGGTATTCTACATAAGTCTCTTGTGAGATATTCTTACTTCTAGTTACCCAGCTCCGGCTATCTACCGCAGGCTGGACCATCCTAGAGATTGGAGGTGTTGGATGAGGTATAAGTATATTACTCCACCTATCCGCCCCCCTTAAGTTCATCAATACGCCGAAGAGAGGAGGATTCCATGTTCGGCATGTATCCATACACACAACCTCCGGTGAAATCTATGAAAGAACAAATAGAAGAAGCGGAGTTTCTCTTAGACTTTATGAAAAAGAAATTCGAAAAGAAAGATGATAAAGGACCAACTAAGTTGAAAGATAAGAAGTTCTCCCTATGGGAAACTGGTTTAGTATTGGCAGTAGTTAGTTTTATCTGTGCAGTTCCTATAGTAACATATCAATTACATTCCCTATTAATGTTGAAACAGGCGATGGATGCGGTGATGAAATGAAAATGACTGTTGTTCATCGAAGATGGCGATACGTAGATAATCGTGGACTAAAATTAGTGGCAACAAGAGAATACAAACGAATAATGAAACTTTGGAATATGACTAATTTAATTTACTTTCACCATTATATCTGTGAAATTAACCGTTATGATGGTGCTCCTTATGATGTAATACATATTGAAATCGATACACACTCTAGTACCTGACGTTTATGCACTCTTGCAAACAAAAGGATGGTACAATGGCGATCTTACTGAATACTTTACGACGGTATGCAATCAAAGGCTTCGATCCCAATGGGACAACAACTCAGATATCAGTGGCAGCTTGCGACTCTCGCGAATGGGAGATTGTTGTCCAAGAGCTCTCTGGTATTCGGTCCATAAACCAGGAGAAGCTGAACCATTGCCTCCGTGGGCTAACTTCAAATATACCTACGGACATATAATCGAAGCATTAGCCTTAACCCTAGCTAAGGCGGCTGGACATAGAGTCGAGGGAGAACAGGATGAGCTAAATGTCTTGGGTATCAAAGGTCATCGCGACGCTATTATTGACGGCTGTGTGGTGGACGTTAAATCTGCTACAAGCTTCAAAGTGGCAGAAAGCAAACGGGGATCTTTGGAGAAGAACGACAGTTTTGGTTACCTCGATCAGCTTGATGGTTATGTACTTGGATCTGCTAATGATCCTCTGGTTACTGTAAAAGATAAAGGATATCTCTGGTTCATCGATAAAACTTTGGGGCACATGAATGTCTACGAACATACCGCGCGATTTGGACGAATACGGGATCGCATTAACGAATATAAGATCATCACTGAGTCACGCACAGCGCCTACTTGTACTTGCAGAACGAGACCTTCAGGTGCGTCCGGAAACATCGAGCTTGATGTTAAGGCAAGCTATTCTGCGTATAAACACGTCTGCTTTCCAACTCTTAGAACTTTCCTCTACGCTGACGGACCTAAATATCTCACTCATGTTGTTCGGCGTCCTGAAGTCCCAGAAATCGACAGACAAGGAAGAATAGTCTATCACTAGAAATAAATTCGAGGAAAGAACTCGACAGCATTTAAAAAGAAAGAAGATAAACTTTGATTACGAAGTCTCTAAAATACCTTACATCATCACGGGGAACTATATCCCTGATTTTACTATTGTCACTAGCGACGGCAGTGTTTGGTTTCTTGAATGCAAAGGACATTTCAGAGCAACAGATAAGCGGAAGCTTGCTGCTGTTAAACTGTGTAATAGCAATCTTGATATCCGAATTCTCTTTTATCGACGAGTTGAGAAAAACATCCGATGGGCCGAGAAACATGGATTCCCCTGGGCAATAGAAACAATCCCTACGGAGTGGTTAAATGTACACACTGGATCTTAATAAAGAAGAATTTGCTCTAATTCGACTTGCTGTAGCCAAATCACTAGACACTCTAGCGAAAGAAGATTTATCTTCTTTATTATCTATAATTAGTAAATTTACAAAACTCCTTAAAGAGGATAAGAGCAATGAAACCATATAAAGGTGAGATACACAACTGGCGTAAAGTTGCTTGTAACTTCGGAGGATGGCCAACTACTCCTTTCGGAGCTACTGGTTATTTCTGTATAAGAGGAAATCCGGTAGGGCATCCTACGTTTGTCGCTTGGATACTAACCTCTCGTGTTATTTCAATAGATGAGAAGGGTATGTGTGAAACACAGAACTCAATGTATAAACTAATAGGATTGGAACAATGTTAAAATTTCTTGAAGCTTTTATGTTTTATATATATGGAGTAGCATCTGGAGTTGCTATAGCAATACTAACATTTATAGGTACTCATAATTGTTACTCAACATTAGGAGGAGCAGGACTTATCTGCTCTACACATAGTTTTAGTTTTGATTTCTTATTCCATTGATGAAATAAACAAAGTGCTCCAGACCTATACCTTTGAAGATATAGCGGAGCACAATGATGTACTTATTGAAGACGTACTTGAAATGTTGATTAAAGAATACCATTGGGAATTACCTAAGCCCGCGCCGCTTTGCGGCGACGACGCGAGCTATGCTCGCTAGAGGAGCCATTACAATGAGTTTCTATGCAAATGTAACGTTTAAAACACCTTCTAAGATTTCAGCAGGAAAATATGAAGGTAAATCTTGTGATGATTTATATAATATAAAAGAAGCAACAGATGAATTAGAAAATAATGTTGAACTTGCAAAGAATAAATTAGATAATATTATGAAAGGTTGGGCGTTAAATAGAACAGACATTTCATATGGTTTCAACGGTTCTCCTAAATCTGGGTGGGAATTATGGTATCAAAGGTATTATGACAAATGAAACATCCGCAAGATAAAGCACAAAGGCTTTACATAAATGATCAAAAGAAAAGAAAGAAAGCTAACAGAGGAAGTAAAGAAGACGTTCATGATGGATCTCTTGACTCCCTTCGTTCCGACGATGAAGCAGAACGAGACAATTAAAGATTTGTCCATTCGAACAACTGCCAATCATTTACATATTACTTATTTAATAGAGGAGGAGGTGTAATACTATAGTCCATAATTATGCAAAAGAAAACAAGTGGGAAGACTCTACTGTGCAAGTAAAGCGTAGAGAGGCGCGAAATAAAGCTCGTCTCCACGCAATGAAAGCAGGGAAAGTCCACAAAGGAGATATGAAGGAGTTAGATCATGTTGGATACCACCGCACTGGTTCGCTCGATCGCGTCCCCACCCG
>Ga0137409_10000806_pt1 | contig 34387 bp, 29 predicted proteins | sample CZODoug1_16funga_FD_122059 | JGI IMG/M metagenome (GOLD analysis project Ga0137409, IMG submission 122059) | Vadose zone soil fungal communities from Angelo Coast Range Reserve, California, USA - CZODoug1_16fungal (Hybrid Assembly) | ecosystem: Environmental > Terrestrial > Soil > Vadose zone... | reverse complement strand
GAAGACCATCCCTGGGGCTCCGCGCGGCACATCCCTGTGCCGCGAGGGTCTCGGGAAGACCCTTCGAGGTACGTCCGACGCTGCTGCGCGCATCGCGACCAAAGCGAGCCAGCGCGCCACGGTTTTCGTGCACGGGTGAGGTCCACTCACGTCGGCGGCCGCGCTGGCGGGGGGTCGATTCGCTATACTCGAGCTCGCTCCGCTGCCGCTGCGATCGAATGACCCTGCACGTTGCGCTGAACCACGTCACCCGCTACGACTACGACCGTCCCGTTCAGATGGGCCCGCAGGTCATCCGGTTGCGGCCCGCGCCTCACAGCCGCACCCCCGTCCTGAGCTACGCGCTCGAGGTCGAGCCGAGCGGGCATTTTCTGAACTGGCAGCAGGATCCGTTCGGCAACTTCCTGGCGCGCGTCGTCTATACGGAAAAGGTGCCGTGGTTTCAGGTGTCGGTCGATCTCGTCGCGGACATGGCCGTTCGCAACCCGTTCGATTTCTTCGTCGAGCCCGAGGCCGAGCAGTTTCCGTTCGCGTACGACGCGGCGCTGCGCAAGGACCTCGAGCCGTTTCTCCTGACGATGCCGGCCGCGCCGCTCACGAAGAAGCTGCTGCGCGAGCTGCGCGCGCAGCCGCCGGGCCGCACGATCGACTTCCTGGTCGGCGTGAATCGGCGGCTGCAAGAGGAGATCCGCTACACGATCCGGCTCGAGCCCGGCGTGCAATCGCCCGAGGAGACGCTGACGCTGCGCTCGGGCTCGTGCCGCGACAGCGGCTGGCTGCTCGTGCAGCTGCTCCGCCACCTCGGGATCGCGAGCCGCTTCGTCTCGGGGTATCTGATCCAGCTCGTGCCCGACGTCAAGGCGCTCGACGGCCCGACGGGAGCCGACCGCGACTTCACGGACCTGCACGCCTGGTGCGAGGCGTACTTGCCGGGCGCCGGTTGGATCGGCCTCGACCCGACCTCGGGGCTGATGGCGGGCGAAGGCCACATCCCGCTCGCCTGCACGCCGCATCCCACGAGCGCCGCGCCCGTCGCGGGCGCCGTCGAGGAGAGCGAGTCGACGTTCGCGCACACGATGAGCGTGCGCCGCATCCTCGAGTCGCCGCGCGTGACGAAGCCCTACGGCGACGAGCAGTGGCAGGCGATCGACGAGTTCGGCCGGCGCGTCGAACGGCAGCTCGCGGTCGACGACGTGCGCGTCACGATCGGCGGCGAGCCCACGTTCGTCGCGAGCAGTGATCCCGACGCGCCCGAGTGGAACACCGCGGCCGTCGGCCCGACCAAGCGCAAGTACGCGACCGAGCTGATCCAGCGCCTGCGCGCGCGGTTCGCGCCGCAGGGCCTGCTGCACTACGGCCAGGGCAAGTGGTATCCCGGCGAGCAGCTGCCGCGCTGGGCGTTCTCGCTGTATTGGCGCCGCGACGGCAAGCCGCTCTGGACCGACGGCGCGCTCGTGGCTGCCGAGCACAAGGACTACGGCGTCGCGGCGGAGCACGCGCGCAAGTTCCTCGAGGGCGTGGCCGCCCGCTTGGAGGTAGACAAGCACGCGATCACGCCGGCGTACGAGGACCCGTGGCATTTCATGGGCCAGGAACGCAAGCTGCCCCAGAACCTCGATCCCGCGACCAATCGCCTCGACGATCCGATGGCGCGCGCGCGGCTCGCGCGCGTGTTCGAGCGGGGCTTGGGCAAACCCGCGGGGTACGTGCTGCCGGTCCAACGTTGGAACGCAAAGGCCGCGCCCGACGCGCGCCGCTGGGTCGCCGAGCCGTGGTCCACGCGCGCGGGCAAGTTGTTTCTCATGCCGGGTGACTCGCCGATCGGCTTTCGCCTGCCGCTGCCTTCGCTCACGTATGTCCCGCCGCTCGACTACCCCTACGTGTGGCCCGGCGATCCGTTCGCGGAGCGCGGCGATCTGGCCGAGCCGGATCCGCAGCGCCAGCCGTTTCGGCGCGGCGCGCGCGTGCCAGGTCGCTCCCGTGCCGAGAGCGTCACAAGCCAGTTGTCGACGCCTGGGCGGCACGTGCGTACCGCCATCGCGGTCGAGCCGCGCGACGGCCGGCTCTGCGTGTTTCTGCCGCCGGTGGTCGAGCTCGAGGACTACATCGACTTGATCGCGGCCGTCGAGGATGCGAGCGCCGAGCTCGAGCTCCCGGTGCACCTCGAGGGCTACGAGCCGCCGAAGGACTCGCGCCTCGACGTCATCAAGGTCACGCCGGATCCCGGCGTCATCGAGGTGAACATCCAGCCCGCGCACTCGTGGGAGGACATGCGGCAGATCACCGAAGGCATCTACGAGGACGCGCACCACACGCGTCTCGTCACCGAGAAGTTCATGCTCGACGGCCGCCACACCGGCACCGGCGGCGGTAACCACGTCGTGCTAGGCGGCGCGCGACCCGCGGACAGCCCGTTCCTGCGCCGACCGGACTTGCTGCGCAGCCTGATCACCTACTGGCAGCACCATCCCGCGCTGTCGTATCTCTTCTCCGGCATGTTCATCGGGCCCACCAGCCAGGCGCCGCGCCTCGACGAGGCGCGGCACGATTCGCTCTACGAGCTCGAGCTCGCGTTCAAGCAGGCGGACAACGCGGAGCAGCCGGCGCCGCCGTGGCTCGTCGACCGGTTGTTCCGCCACCTGTTGATCGACGTCACCGGCAACACGCACCGCGCCGAGATCTGCATCGACAAGCTCTACTCGCCCGACGGGCCGACGGGCCGCCTCGGCCTGGTCGAGTTCCGCGCGTTCGAGATGCCGCCGCATCCGCGGATGAGCCTCGTGCAGCAGCTCCTGCTGTTGGCGCTCGTCGCGCGCTTCTGGCGCACGCCGTACAAAGGCGACCTCGTCCGCTGGGGAACGCAGCTCCACGACAAGCTCATGCTGCCGTTTCACGTGTGGCAGGACTTCGAGTCGGTCGTCGCCGACATGAACCGCGCGGGCTACGCGCTCGACGCCGCATGGTTCGCGCCGCACTTCGAGTTCCGCTTTCCGCGCTACGGCACGGTCGGCTTCGGCAGCGTCGAGATCGAGCTCCGCCAAGCACTCGAGCCCTGGAACGTGCTCGGCGAGGAGGGCGCGGTCGGCGGCACGGTTCGCTACGTCGACTCGTCCGTCGAGCGCCTGCAGGTGAGCATGCGCGGCGCGAGCGCGGGACGTTACATAATCGCTTGCAACGGCAAGTGCGTGCCGCTCGTGTCGACCGGGCGCGCCGACGAATTCGTCGGCGGTGTGCGCTATCGCGCGTGGCAGCCCGCGTCGAGCTTGCACCCCACGATCCCCGTCGACTCGCCGCTCGTGTTCGATCTCTACGACCGCTGGTCGGGCCGCGCCGTGGCGGGCTGCACCTATCACGTCGCACATCCGGGCGGCTTGAGCCACGAGCGCTTCCCCGTGAACTCCTACGAAGCGGAGAGCCGCCGGCTCGCGCGGTTCGTCCCGTTCGGCCACACGGCCGGACCGTACAGGGAACCGCAGCCGGTACTGCGTCCCGAGTTTCCGTACACGCTCGATTTGCGCTGGTCGCACTGAGTTACACTGCGGGGCGAGTGGGGTGACGACCTAACGCATGTCGGCAAGCAACAGCGCAGCGGGCGAATACGCGTCACGTGAAGCCAGGCTGCTCGAAGGTTATCGGCGCTCACCGGGCGTGTTCGACGAGCTGACGGCGGGTGTTGGCAAGGTCCGCGAGCGCTGGCGGCCGGTGCTCGAGGCGTTCGCCGCGATGGGCGGCGAGGCGACCAAGGCGGCTCAGGACAAGGCGCAGCGCCTGTTGCTCGAGAACGGCGTCACGTTCGTGGCGCCCGACGAGCGCGAGCATGACGGCAGCCGGCCGTGGCGACTCGATCTCTTTCCGCAGCTCGTCGCGCCCGACGAATGGAGCGCGATCGAGCGCGCCGTCATCCAACGCGCACGCCTCCTGAACGACCTGCTCGTCGACCTCTACGGTGCGCAGCGCGCGCTCAAGGAAAAAATCGTTCCGCCGGGCCTCGTGTTCGGCAATCCGCAATTCTTGAGGCCGTGCACGAGCGTCGCCCTGCGCGACAATCGGCACCTGCATTTCATCGCGTTCGACCTCGGCCGCTCTGCCGACGGCCGCTGGTGGGTGCTCTCCGACCGCACGCAGGCGCCGTCGGGCGCGGGCTACGCGCTCGAGAATCGCGTCGTGTCGTCGCAATGCCTGCCCGAGCTGTTCGGCGAGCGCAACGTGCGGCGGCTCGCGAGCTTCTTCCGGGCGTTCACGGAGCATTTCCTGAGCTTGTCGAGCCGCGACCAGCCGCTCGCCGTGTATCTCTCCCCGGGACCCACGCAGCAGAACTACTTCGAGCACGCGTATCTCGCCCGGTACTTGGGCTTCAGCGCCGTGGAGGGCTCGGACCTCACCGTGCGCGACGACCGGGTGTACTTGAAGACCGTCGCGGGCTTGAAGCCCGTCGACTTGATCATGCGGCGCATCAGCGCGGAGCTCTGCGACCCGCTCGAGCTGCGCACCGATTCGTCGATCGGCGTGCCGGGGCTGCTCCAGGCCGCGCGCGCGGGCAAGGTCACCATCGGCAACGCGTTGGGATCCGGCCTCGTCGAGAGCGACGGATTCTTGAGCTTCCTGCCGAGCCTCTCACGTTTCTTCCTGGACGAGGACCTCGCGATGCCGAGCGTCGCGACCTGGTGGTGCGGCCAGCCGCGCGAGCGCGAGCACGTGCTCGCGCATCTCGACGAGCTCGTGGTGCGGCGGATCTCGACGCCGAGGAACCTGTTCGCGACCGGGCAGGGAAGCCTCATAGGTCCGGAGACGACGGCCGTCGAACGCGAGCGATTGATCCACGAGATTACGCGCAGCGGCTACGACTTCGTCGGCCAGGAGCCGGCGGCGTTGTCGACAGCGCCCGTGTGGTCCGGCGCGAACGTGCTCGAGGCCGCGCCGATCACGCTGCGTGTCTACGTCGCGGCGACCGCGAAGGGCTTCCAGGTGATGCCCGGCGGCCTCACGCGGCTCGCGGTGGGCGCGGACCCGCGCGCGCCGTGGCTCGAGGCCGGTGACGTCAGCAAGGACACCTGGGTGCTGTCGGATCAGCCGGTGGAGCAGTTCAGCCTGCTCGCGCAGCGGCAAGCGAACCAGCGCCTGCACCGCGGCGGCCGCGATCTGCCGAGCCGCACCGCGGACAATCTATTCTGGCTCGGCCGCTACACCGAGCGCGCCGAGGTCGCCGTGCGGTTGTTCCGGAGCCTCGTGATCCGGCTCGGCGGCGAGATGGGCTCCACGCGCAATCTCGTGTCGCCGGAGCGCGTGGTGTCGATGCTGATCGTACAGAAGCACCTGTCGGCCCGCCGCGGCCGGCGCGCGATGCAGGAGGGGCGCGAGGCCGTCGAGCGAGAGCTCTGGACGATCCTGTTCGATCCCGAGTGCCGCGACGGTCTCGCCACGATGCTCGGCAGCGTGCGGCGCAACGCCGAGGCCGTGCGCGAGCGCTTGTCGTTCGATACGTTCCGGATCCTGCGCGACCTCACCGAGGTGATTCACTCTTGGGAGCTGTCGCCGGGCCACGAGACGGACGATGCGCTGCGGCTCCTGAACCGGCTCATCCAGTACCTCGCCGCATTCAACGGCATGGTCATGGAGAACATGACGCGCGGCTACGGCTGGCGATTCTTGGACATGGGCCGGCGTCTCGAGCGGCTGCGCGCCATGATCCAGTCGATCCAGCAGCTCGCGGTGCGCGGCGAGCCGCAGGACGACGGCGCGCTCGAGCTCCTGCTCGAGCTCGCGGACAGCACGATGACCTATCGCGGCCGCTACCAGGCGGCGCCGCAGCTGCCCGCGGTGCTCGACCTGCTGTTGTCGGACGAGACGAACCCGCGCTCCGCCGTGTTCCAGATCGGGCGCCTCGCCGACCACATCGCGGCGTTGCCGAACTCGGGCGACGACGGCCTGCTAACGCCGGACCAGCGGCTCGTCACGCGCCTCGGCAACGACCTCAGGCTCGCCGATCCCACCGAGCTCGGCGCGACCGTGAGCCGCTTCGACGCGCGCGTGGAGCTCGACCGCCTCGCGCGCCGAATCGACCGCGACGTCCATCAGCTCTCCGATCACATCGCCGAGCGCTTCTTCAGTCACTCCTCCGCGCGGCGCGTGGCCGGCGCGCGCCGAGTCGAGCCGCAGTGATCTACGACATCCGGCACCGAACCACCTTCACGTACGAGGACGTCGTGTCGGTGTCTCATCACGTGCTGCACTTGGCGCCGCGCCGCCATCGGCGCCAGCGTTGCCTGTCGTCGGAGATGCTCATCGACCCGGCGCCCGCCATCGACTCATCGGGGGAGGACTACTTCGGCAACCCCGTGCATTACCTCACGGTGCAGGAGCCGCACGAACGGCTGGTGGTCGAGTCGCGTGCGCGCGTCGAGGTGCTGTCGAACGGCGCGGCCCTCGATCTCGGCACGAGCAAGCCCTGGGAAGAGGTCCGCGAGCTGCTTGCCGAGGGCGCCGCCGACGACCTGCTGCTGCAGACCTACGAGTTCACGTTCGACTCGCCCTATTCGACCGGCAACGACGACGTCCACGACTATGCGCTGCAGTCGTTCGTGCCGGGACGCCCGATCCTCGAGGCGGCGATGGACCTCACGACGAGGATCTACGACGAGTTCGAGTATCGCGGCGGCGTCTCCGACGTGTCGACCCCGGTGCGCGACGTGTTCGCGATGCGCAAGGGCGTGTGCCAGGACTTCGCGCACCTCGAGATCGCGTGCCTGCGCAGCTTGGGGTTGGCGGCTCGCTACGTCAGCGGCTATCTGTTGACGCACCCGGCGCCGGGCAAGGAGAAGCTCGTAGGCTCCGACGCGTCGCACGCGTGGCTGTCGGTGTGGTCCGCCGAGGCGGGCTGGGTGGACTTCGATCCGACCAACAACATGATTCCCGACCTCGAGCACGTGACCGTCGGATGGGGCCGCGATTACGGCGACGTGAGCCCGATCAACGGCTTCATCGTCGGCGGCGGCGCGCACCAGGTGTCCGTGGCCGTGGACGTCAATCCGGTCTCGTCGGCAGCGGGATGACTGCGCCGTTCTGAACGGCAGGCCACGGACAGGTGCACTTCACGATCGTGCCGCCGCCCATGCGGCTAGCGATGCTGAGCTCGCCGCCGATGCTGCGCGCGCGATAGCGCATGATGTGCATGCCCATGCCGCCGCCGTCGGCGCTGTTTTCGCTTAAGCCGACGCCGTCATCGCTCACGGTGAGCACGAGGTCTTGTTGCATCCGCTCGCAGGAGAGCTCGATGCGCGTCGGTTTCGCGTGCTTGGCCGCGTTGGTGATCGCCTCCTGGGCGATCCGATAGAGGTGGGTGGCCGCGTTGTCGCTCAACCCGGCCGGAATGTCGTTCTTGATCACGTCGCAGCGCACGCCGAGCAGTCCCTGCGATTGGCGAGCGAGATGCTTCAGCGCGTCGCCGAGCCGGCCGCCCTTGCGGATGGGGCTCAGGCCCTGCGCGAGCTCCCCGGTCTGAGCGATCGCGCGCGTCACGAGCGCGGCCGCGTTCGCCGCTTCGCGCGCGTGCTTCGAGCCCGTGACCGCGAGCTTCTCCTTCAACGCCTCGAGCATGAGCTTCACGCCGATCAAGAGTTGCGCGAGGCCGTCGTGCAAGTCGTGGCCGATTCGCGTGCGTTCGCGCTCGCTGCTCGCGATCACCTCTCGCTCGAGCCGCACGCGGTTCGTGATGTCGCGCACGGTGACCACGATCTCGTCTTCGCCGCTCTTGACGAAGCGGGCCTCGAAGTAGCGCTCGCCGCCTATCGTGTTGCGCGCGTATTCCCAGCGCTGGACCTCGCCGGTCGCGAGCGCTCGCAGGCGGTGATACCGGTGCTGACGGGCGAACTCCGGCTCGAAAATATCGCTCACGTTGCGACCGATGAAGTCCGCCGGCGGCCGCGGCAGATAGAGCGTGAGGGCCGCGTCGGCGTAGTGGAGGTCGAGGTAGCGGCCGTCGCGGTGCACGCGCACGACGAGGTCGGGATTCGCGTCGAGCAGCGCGCGAAGCCGAGTCTCGGATTCGCGCTGCGCCTGCTCGGCGCGCTTGCGCGCGCTGATGTCCGCCAGCATCAGCAGGGCGCCGACGACTTTGCCGGCGCCGTCCGTGATGGGGGATGCCGAGATGCTCAACCAGATGTCGGCGCCGTCGCGGTGACGGAGGGGAAAATCGAACTGCTCGGCGAGCCCCGTGTGCCGCCGCTCGCGGATCTTGAGCGCCTCCGGATGCAGGGACTCGTCTATGAACTCGAAGACGGCGCGGCCGAGCACCTCGTCGGGCTTGTACCCCAGCATCTCGGCGGCGCGCTGGTTGACGTAGGTGGTGACGCTGTCCAGGTCCACCACCCAAATGCCCTCGTGGGCGGTGTCGACGATGGTCCGGTACTTGCTCTCGCTGTCGCGCAGCGCTTGCTCCGTGCGGCGCTGCTCGGTGACGTCGTCGGTGTGCAACACCACGAGCTCCGGCGACAACGGCACGAGGCTGATCACGAGCCGCCGCACCGTTTGGCTGCCGATGAAGCGGTAGTCGACCTCGCGCCGGATTACGGTGCCGCGCGCGGCGGCGAGGCCGAGGTCGCGACGCAGGTCGTGGCCGCTGCCGGCCTGCAGGTCGCCGCAGCGCATGCCGAGGTACTCGGCCACGTTGCTGTGGCGCAGCGACGCCGCTGCCGCGTTGTACGCGACGAGCGCGAAGTCGTCGTCCAGACGCTGCCAGATGTACGCCGGGCCGGGCAGGCTCTCGAAGTGGGTGCCAAAGAGATTGTCATTGGGAAGCGCCGGCGTGCCCGCCGTCGCTCTCTCAGTGCCGTTCGCCTCAGCGCTGGTGAGCATCTCACTTCCCCGGAGCGTACTTTAAGGGCGCTCGCGCCAAAGTGTCTAGCAGTTGAATATAGTACGTACGCCACGGTCTGTCTGTGCGCGACGGCGGCGGCGCATCCGGACGGCAGCCGCGCCCGCCGGGCGCCGACTGCGCGGTGACGATGCCGGTGCTTTGGCGCAAACGCTCAGCCGCTTGAGCGGATTCGCTAAGTAGTGGCGGCGAGGGCCACCCGGCACGCGCTCTCCAGGCGCCCGCGTGGGTTCTATATGTTGCAAGATCAGCGGCTTACATTTTCATCGAATGCTTGGCACGGATTCTGCTAAGTGCTGGACCTCGTTCCCGGCAACAATGCGAGGCCGCGCGGCGCGGCGACGGGCGAAGCTCCGTGTAACAGTGGTCATGCCGCAAGCGTCTTAGGGTCTTGGGGAGGTTACGTGTCGGATAGAGCAGTGCTGCTCGATCAGCTCCGGATCGAGCGACCCGCCGAGGCGGATGTCGCCGGACCGCGCTGGTGGGTGTGGATCGTCGTCGCGCTCGTCGTCGCGGCGCTCGGCGCGTCCGGGTGGTGGTATTTCACGCACCGCGGCGTCGTAGTGGGCGCGGCAACGGCGCAAGCCGCGCCGGCGGACATGCCGGTGGGCCCCGGGTCCATCCTCGACGCGTCCGGGTACGTGGTCGCGCGGCGGCAGGCGACCGTCTCCTCCAAGATCATGGGCAAGGTCGTCGAGGTGTCGATCGAGGAAGGGCAGCGCGTCGAGCGCGACCAGATCATCGCCCGGCTCGACGACACGAACGCGCGCGCGGCTTTGGCGCAGTCGCTCGCCCAGCGCGAGCAGGCCAAGGCCAACTTGAACGCCGCCCGGGTCGCGTTCGAGAACGCGCAGCCCACGTTCCAGCGCAACCAGCAGCAGTTGGAGCGCGCGGTGATCAGCGCGCAGAGCTTCGACACCGCCAAGGCGAGCTACGACGCCGCGCGCACGAGCCTCGACGTCGCGGGGCGCGCGGTCGAGGTGGCCGAGGCCACCGTCACCTACGCGCAGCGCAATCTCGAGGATACCGTGGTGCGCGCGCCGTTCGCGGGCGTCGTCACCGTCAAGGCGGCTCAGGAAGGCGAGATGCTGTCGCCGAACTCGGCCGGCGGCGGATACACGCGCACCGGCGTCGGCACGATCGTCGACATGCAGTCGCTCGAGGTCGAGGTCGACGTCAGCGAGAACTTCATCAACCGCGTGCATCCGGACCAGAGCGTGAGCGTGAAGCTCAACGCCTATCCCGAGTGGGACATCCCGGCGCGCGTGATCGCGATCATCCCCACGGCCGACCGCGCCAAGGCCACCGTCAAGGTGCGCGTCGGTTTCGAGGTTCGCGATCCGCGGATCCTGCCGCAGATGGGCGTGCGGGTCGCGTTCCTCGACGAGCCCGCGGGCAAGCCCCAATCGGCGGCGTCGGCGACGCCCCGGTCCTCGCAAGCGGTGATCGTGCCCGCCGAGGCCGTCCAGGGCAGCGGCGACACCGGAGTGGTGTTCGTAATCGCCGACGGCGCCCTCGAGCGGCGCAGCGTGCGGCTCGGCAAGCGGATTACGAGCGGGCAGGTCGTCCTGTCCGGTCTCACCTCGGGTGCGCGGGTCGCGGTCGGCGACCTGTCCAAGCTCGCGGACGGAATGAAGGTTCGAGTTGCGAATCGCTAAGGAGTGGTCATGGCGGCGTTGGTTTCGATCAGGAACGTGGTCAAGGGCTATGTGCGCGGCAAGCAGCGTGTAGAGGTTTTGCACGGCCTGAACCTCGACGTCGAGGCGGGCGAGTTTTTGGCCCTCATGGGGCCGTCGGGGTCCGGCAAGACCACGCTGCTGAACTTGATCGGCGGGCTCGACCGGCCCGACAAGGGCGAGATCGCGGTGGCCGGGCAGCGCATCGACCAACTGTCGTCGGGCCAGCTCGCGAAGTGGCGAGCCCGGCACGTCGGCTTCATCTTTCAGTTCTACAACCTGCTGCCGGTGCTCACGGCCGAGCGTAACGTCGAGGTGCCGTTGCTGCTCACGAAGCTCTCGAGCCGCGAGCGCAAGCGCAACGTGCACGCGGCGCTCGAGCTCGTGGGGCTCGCCGACCGCGCGAAGCACAAGCCGTCGGAGCTCTCGGGCGGCCAGCAGCAGCGCGTCGCGATCGCGCGAGCGATCATCGCCGACCCCACGCTGCTCGTCTGCGACGAGCCCACGGGCGACCTCGACCGCGACACCTCCGAGTCGATCCTCGATCTTCTGCAGATGCTCAATCGCAACCACGGCAAAACAATCGTCATGGTTACGCACGATCCACGCGCGGCCGATCACGCATCGCGCCGGCTGTACGTCGACAAGGGCACGTTGACCGATACCACCCTCGGGGCGGCCGCATGAGGTATCTGCCGCTGATCTGGGCCGGCCTTTGGCGCAAGCCCGTGCGCAGCGTGCTCACGTTTCTTTGCGTGCTCGTGTCCTTCTTGTTGTTCGGCGCGCTGCACGGCGTGAGCGCGGCGCTCGGCGACATCGTGAGCTCGATGAGCGACACGCGCTTGAGGATCCAGAGCCGCGTGAACATCAGCGAGCCGCTGCCGTTCGCGCATCTCGCGCGGATCGAGCGTGTCGACGGGGTGCAGGGCGCGGGCTACTACAACTTCTTCGGCGGCTACTACCAGGAGCCGAGCAACAGCTTCAGCAGCGGCGCTGTCGACATCGCGCGCATGGGCATCATGTTCCCGGAGATCAATCTCGCGCCGGACGTCGTCGAAAAGATGAAGAGGACGCGCGACGGAGCGGTTATCGGCGAGGATCTCGCCAAGGAGTACGGCTGGAAGGTCGGCGATCGGATTCCGCTGCGCTCGAACGTCTGGGTGCGCAAGGACGGCGCGCCCGAATGGTCGTTCGAGATCGTAGGCACCTACACCTGGACCAACAACATCCCGAGCAACGAGCTCTGGATGAACTACGATTACTTCGACGAGGCTCGGACGTTCGGCAACGGCACCGTGACGCTCTATTTCGCCCGGATCGCCGACGCGAAGCGCGCCGCGGCGATCTCGGACGAGATCGACAGGCTGTTCGCGAACTCCGCGTTCGAAACGCAAACGCAGAACGAGCGCGACTGGATCCGCGGGCGCATGAGCCAAGCCGGCGACATCGGCTTCTTCATCAACGCGATCATCGCGGCGATCATGAGCGCGCTGTTGCTCGTCACGGCGTTCACGATGATGCAGTCGGTGCGCGAGCGCATTCCGGAGCTCGCGGTGCTCAAGACCTACGGCTTCGGCAACGGGACCGTGGTCAGCCTCGTGTTCGGCGAAGCCCTGTTGATTTGCGCGCTCGCCGCCGGCCTCGGCCTCACGGTCGCGTACTTCGCGGAGCCGCCGATCTACCGGATGATCGGCGCCGGCGGCTTGAGGTTGCCGTGGAGCGTGATCGGCGCGGGGTTCGCCCTCGCGGCTGCGCTGGCGGTGGTGAGCTCGGTGCTGCCCGCGAGGCGCGCGCAGACCCTCAACATCGTGGATGCACTCGCGGCGCGCTAGTTCACGCGAAGGAACCAATCGCATGGGTACGTTTAGGCAGATCGGCGCCGTCACGGCGATGAACCTGAGCAGCGTTCCGAGCCGGATCGGCGCGTCGAGCGTCGTGGTGATCGGCATCGCCTGCGTGGTCGGCGTCGTGATCTCCGTGTTCGGCATGACGCGGAGCCTGACGGGCACGCTGCGCGACTCGGCTCGTCCGGACCGAGCGGTGGTTCTACGCAGCGGCGCCAGCAACGAAACCGCGAGCACGCTGCTCGTCGACGCGATCGCGACGATCAAGGACGCGCCCGGCATCGCGCGCACTCCGGACGGCGACGCCGCGGCGAGCGCGGAGATGATGATCGCCGTGAGCATGCACCGCAAAGAGGACGACACGATGGCGGGCGTCACGGTCCGCGGCATCGAGCCCGCGGCCGCGACGGTGCGTCCCGAGGTGCGGCTCGTCGACGGGCGGATGTTCCGCCCCGGGTTGCGCGAGGCGATCGTCGGCCGCGGCGCGAACGGCGAGTTCAAGGGCCTCGGGATCGGCGATCAGGTCGCGCTGCGCGACAGCCAGTGGACGATCGTCGGCACGTTCGAGAGCGGCGGCGACGCGCAGGAGTCGCGGCTCCTCGTCGACGAGTCGACGCTGCTCTCGGCGTATCAGCGCACCGCCGCCAACAGCCTCACGGCGCTGCTCGAGTCCGAGGCCGCGTTCGACGAGTTCAAGGCCGCGCTCACCACCAATCCGACGCTGAGCGTCTCGGTGGAGCGGGAGACCGAGTACTACGCGCGCCAGTCGAAGAGCATCAACCAGCTGCTCGACTTCGTCACGTACTTCGTCGGCGGCATCATGGCGCTCGGCGCGCTGTTCGCTGCGCTCAACACGATGTACTCGGCCGTGAGCACGCGCGCGGTGGAGATCGCGACGCTGCGCGCGCTCGGGTTCGGCTCGACCGGCGTGGTGATCTCCGTGCTCGCCGAGTCGCTGCTGCTCGCGGCCGCGGGCGCCGCGATCGGCGCCGCGGTCTCGTGGCTGTGGTTCGGCGGCAATACCTTCGCGATGGGCAACGGCACGAGCTCGCTCGTGGTCAAGATGCAGATCACGCCGGCGTTGCTCGCGACCGGCATGGTCTGGGCGGTGACCGTGGGCTTCTTCGGCGGCCTGTTCCCGGCGCTGCGCGCGGCGCGGTTGCCCGTGGCGCGGGCGCTGCGCGCCGTCTGATCCTTCGCGTCGAGACTGCGCGCCGGCGCGAGCTTCGCGCGCTGATCGACGTACTGCCGTAGCCTCGCCGGGACGGGTGCGGCCGTGCAACTCGCCCTCGTGGGGAATAAGATGGCTCCGGCCAAACAGAGGCTGGCCGGGGGGCGAGAATGAAAAGAAGAGACGTGCTCGGCGGTGTAGCCGCAGCGGGTTTGGTGGCCATGCTGCCGGCGGCGGGTCAACAATCGGGCGGGGCCCGCACCGGGCAGACGCCGCCCGCGGGGGCTCAGCCGGCGCCGGCCAAGATCCCGCGCAAAGGCCGCATCAAGCAGGGGCTCTGGCGCATCAACTTCGGCGCCAACACCACCCTCTCCTTCGACGACCAGTGCCGCGAGGCCGCGCGGGTCGGCGCCTACGGCTTCGACCTCATCGGGCCGGAGGACTGGCCCACACTGCGAAAGTACGGCCTCGAGCCACTACTCGCGGGCGCGGGCCCCGTCACGTTCCCGAACGGCTTGATTCACTCGGAGGTCCACAAGGATCTCGAGACGGCGATCCGGCCCTACATCGACTCGCTCGCCAAGGAGAAGATCCGCACGTTCATCTCGATCGGCGGCCAGAAGCGCGGCATGCCGCCCGAGCAGGCCGCGGACAACGCGGTCGTGTTCTTGAACAAGATCAAGAGCCAGCTCGAGGACAAGAACGTCACGATCGCCGTCGAGAACATGAACAACAAGCGCTTGGACCCGAACTACGGCCGCGAGGACCAAGTGTTCGGCCATTGGGAGTGGGGCGTGAACGTTTGCGAGCGCGTGAGCTCGCCGCACGTGAAGCTCGTCTGCGACCTCTACCACTTGCAGATCATGGACGGCGACATCGCGGAGAACCTCCGCAAGTCGATCCAATGGATCGCGCACTTTCACACTGCCGGCGTGCCGCAGCGCACCGAGATCGACTACACGCAAGAGATGAACTACCGCTACATCGCGCAGGTCATCGCCGAGCTGCCGTTCACCGGCTACGTGAGCCACGAGTGGCGCGTCACGCCGGGGCGCGACCCGATCCGCAGCATCGAGGAAGCGCTCGCGATCATGGACGTTTGATCCGAGCGCTCGGCGGCTAGTTTACGAATCCGAACGCACCCGACCCAGAGGAAGCTAATGAATACTCGAAGCCGCAGTAACTGTCTGCGTTTCAGGCTCCGCGCCGCTTTCGCCGCAGCGGCTTTGTCGTTCGCGGCCATCGCGGCCGCGGCGCCGCGCGTAATGCCCGAGGGCTTCATCAGCGGCACCGTGAAGAGCAGCAAGGGCGCCGAAGCGGGCGTCTGGGTGATCGCGCAGACCGACGAGCTGCCAACGCCGTTCGTGAAGATCGTGGTGACCGACGACCAGGGTCGCTATGTGCTGCCGCAGTTGCCGGACGCGACTTACAACGTCTGGGTCCGCGGCTACGGCCTCGCCGACTCCGACAAGGTCGAGGGCCGGCCCGGCGACACCAAGCTCGATCTCACCGCGAAGGTCGCGGCAGACGCGGCCGAGGCCGCGAAGGTCTATCCCGGCAACTACTGGCTGTCGCTGCTGCAGCCGCCGGCGAAGAGCGAGTTCCCCGGCACGGGCCCGAGCGGCAACGGCATCCCGCCGGAGCTCAAGGTGCAGGGCCAGTGGATCAACAACATCAAGAGCCAGTGCAACTTCTGCCACCAGCTCGGCAACCAGATCACGCGCTCGCTCGGCCACATGGATCACCTGGGATTCAAGACGCCGGAGGAGGCGTGGATCTATCGCACGCAGCTCGGCGTGCGCGGCACCTACATGGCCGGTCAGTTCGCGGTGTTCGGCATCCAGGCCGGCGCGAAAGTATTCGCCGATTGGACGACCCGCGTAGCGAACGGCGAGCTGCCGCCCCCGCCGCCGCGGCCCGCGCCCGGACCCGAGCGCAACGTCGTCGTCACGCTCTGGGACTGGGGCGTGGACAACTCGTTCATGCACGACGAGATCTCGACCGACAAGAACGACCCCACCGTCAACGCTTACGGCCCGGTGTACGCCGTGTCGGCCGGTCACGGCCGGCTCGCGGTGCTCGACCCCATCGAGAACAGCACGCACGAGATCACGATTCCGACGCGCGACGACCCGCGCAAGGTCTCCTCGCGCTTCCCGCCGCCGGCGATGCCGTCGAACTTCTGGGGCATGCAGCATCTATGGGGCCTCGAGAACCCGGCCGATCCGCACAACCCGATGATCGACCGCAAGGGCCGCGTCTGGGCGACGTCGAAGGTCCGCGAGAACGAGGCGGACTGGTGCAAGGAAGGCTCGAGCAACAAGTTCGCGAAGTACTATCCGCTCACGTTCAGCGCGCGGCAGGCGTCCGTGTACGACCCGGCCACCGGCAAGTTCAAGCTCATCGACACGTGCTTCGGCACGCACCATTTGCAGTTCGACACGGACCCGGACACGACGCTGTACTTCAACGAGCTCACCGGCCCGATCGTCGGCTGGCTCAACGTGCGCGAGTACGACCGCACGGGCGACGAGCAGGCGTCGCAGGGCTGGTGCCCGCAGATCGTCGACACCAACGGCGACGGCAAAATCACGAAGCCGTGGAACAAGCCCGGCGAGACCAATGCGCAGCGCGACACCGAGGTCCGCCATAACCTCTATTCCGTGATCCCGAGCCCCGTCGACAACTCGGCGTGGGGCGCGTCGGAGGACTTCCCCGGCTACATCATCCGCGTGGACCGGGGCGCGAATCCGCCCGAGACTTGCGTCACCGAGGTCTACAAGGTGCCCGATCCCGGCATCGACCCGCGCGGCATCGACATCGACAGCAACGGCGTGATCTGGACCGCGCTCGCCGCGAGCAGCCATCTCGCGAGCTTCGACCGCCGCCAGTGCAAGACGCCCGCGAAGCTCGACGGTACGGGTTGCGCCGAGGGCTGGAAGCTCTACCTCTCGGACGGCCCGCGCTTCAAGGGCACGGACATCCCGTCGGACTTCCACTACTACAACTGGGTGGACCAGCACGACGTCGCCGGCTTCGGCCCCAACACTCCGCTCGCCACGGGCAGCAACTCCGACGCGATCCTGATTCTCGATCCCGCGACCGGCAAGTGGACGAAGCTCCGCGTGCCGTACCCGCTAGGCTTCTATCACCGCGGCCTCGACGGCCGCATCGACGATCCCACCGCGGGCTGGAAGGGCCGGGGACTCTGGGCGAACTACGGCACGCACTTGATCTGGCACATCGAGGGCGGCAAGGGGACGCTCGGTAAGCTCGTGCACTTCCAGATCCGGCCGGATCCGCTCGCGCACTGACGGCCGACGTGCGCGCCGGGGCACCCCCCCGGCGCGCATTTCCGATGAGATCCTGCTGACAGACAGGCGCGGGCCACCTCGGCCAGGCGAGCACCTCGAAGCGGTTGCATCCCGTTCGGCCGATGCTCTCGCAGTCGACGAGGTTGCCAAATCTATTCGAGCCGCTAAGGAGTGTGAGCCGACTCACAGTTGAGCGCCCCATTGCTCAAGAATGGCGCATTCCGCCCGACTTCGGTCTATGGAACAGCCGAGGGGGAGTCGGTGGACGTCTCTACGAGCCTGGGAATCAATCTCGAAGCCGACGCTCAGCGCACGCTGGAGCGGGTCTACGAGCGGTTGCCGGTGATGATGTACGCCGCGAACTCGGCGGGCAGGATCGTCGACGTCAACACCTATTGGCTCAAGCGCCTCGGCTACAAGAAGGAACAGGTGCTCGGCCGCTCGTCGGCCGACTTCATGCCCGCGGGCGACACCGCGGAGCGCCGCGCGGTCTGGGCGCAGCTCATGCGCGGCGAGGAAGTTACGGACTGGTCGATGCAATACCTGAGCGCCACCGGCGAGGTTGTCGACGGGCTCCTCTACGGAGCACCCGTGCTCAACGCGAAGCTCGAGCTCACGGGCGCGATCGCAACAGTGTTCGACGTGACGGAGCTGCGCGCCGCAGAACGTGCGCGCGATCAGCTCGAGACCGAGCTAAGGCTCAGCCAAAAGCTCGAGGCGATCGGCCAGCTCGCGGCCGGTATCGCCCACGAGATCAACACGCCGTCGCAGTACGTGAGCGACAACCTCACGTTCCTCCAGGACGCCGTCACTAACCTGCTGCCGCTCCTGAGCGCGTTCGAGCCGCTGCTCGCGCTCGCGGCCAAGTCGGTGGAGGCGAAGCTCGCGCCGCTCGGCGCGATCGACGACTACCGCGCGCTCTTGAAGGACGCCGATCTCGAGTACATCCGGGGCGAGATCCCCCTCGCGATCCAGCAGTCGCGCGACGGCGTCGGCCAGATCAAGAAGATCGTGATGGCGATGAAGGAGTTCTCGCATCCGGGCGCCGACGAGAAGGAGCCCGTGGATCTCAACCGCGCGATCCAGGCGACCGTGATGGTCGCCCGCAACGAGTGGAAGTACGTAGCCGACGTCGTGCTCGAGCTCGACGACACCATCCCCGTAATCGAGGCGATTCCGTCTGCCGTGAACCAGATCGTGCTGAATCTCGTCGTCAACGCCGCGCATGCAATCGAGGAGGCCGGGCGCGGGGAGGGCGAGAAGGGGAAGATCACGATCTCCACGCGCCGCGACGGCGCGTTCGTCGAGCTCACGGTCGCGGACACCGGCTGCGGCATTCCCGCGGAGAACGTGGCTCGCATCTTCGACCCGTTTTTCACGACGAAGAAGATCGGTAAGGGCACGGGCCAAGGTCTCGCGATCGTGCGCCGCGTGGTCATCGATCGGCATGGCGGCGCGCTCGACGTGCAGTCGACGGTCGGCGAAGGAACGCGGTTCCACGTGCGCCTGCCGATCGAGGGCAGCGTGGCGGCGTTGGAGAGGCTGACGGCGTGAGACACATTCTCTTCGTCGACGACGAGATCAAGGTCCTGCAGGGCCTCACGCGCATGTTGCGCCCGATGCGCAACGAGTGGGACATGACGTTCATCGACGATCCGCGCAAGGTGCTCGAGCTGCTCGAGCAGCGTCCTTACGACGCGATCGTGGTCGACATGAAGATGCCGCAGATGGACGGCGCGGAAGTGCTCACGAAGGTCCGGGAGCTCAAGCCCGGCATCGCGCGGATCGTGCTGTCGGGCCATGCGGAGCGCGAGGGGTCGCTCCGCTCGGTGGGCCTCGCTCACCAGTTTCTCGCGAAGCCGTGCGACGCCGACACGTTGCGCGCCACCGTCTCGCGCGCGTGCGAGCTCCGGGGCTTCCTCGTCGACGCGGGGCTCGCCGATACCGTGTGCCAGCTCGGCAAGCTGCCGAGCCTGCCCAAGCTCTACCAGGCGATCACGGACGAGATCGCGCGCGAGGACGCGTCGCTGGCGCGGGTCGCGGCGATCATCGGCCAAGATCTTTCGATGACCGCGAAGGTGCTGCAGCTCGTGAACTCGGCCTTCTTCGGTCTCGGGCGGCGCGTCGCAGATATCGACCAAGCGGTGAGCTACTTGGGCGTGGACGTGATCCGCTCGCTCGTGGCATCGCACTCGGCGTTCTCCGCGTTCGAGACGGTGGACCTCGACTTCTTCCAGCAGCTGTGGCGGCACAGCTCGCTCACGGCCGCGCTCGCGAAGGCGATCGCGCAGCTCGCGAGCGACGACCCGATCGTGCACGCCGAGTCGTTCCAGGCCGGCATGCTGCACGACATCGGCGCGCTGGTGCTCGCGGCGCGCTTGCCGAACGAGTATCGCGACGCGCGCCGCCACGCGGAGAGCGGCAAAGGCTCGCTCGCCGCGCGCGAGCTCGAGGTGTTCGGCTGCGATCACGGCCGCATCGGCGCGTACTTGATGGGCCTCTGGGGGCTGTCGGACCGGATCGTGGAGGCGATCGCCTATCACGACCGGCCGAGCGCCTGCTCGTACCAGAAGATCGCGCCGCTCACCGCGGTGCACGCCGCGAGCGCGCTCGTGCTCGAGGCGATGGGGAGGGAGGGGTTCGAGACGAAGCTCGACCTCGATTATCTCGAGGTGGTGGGCTGCGCCGGCAGTCTACCCAAGTGGCGCGAGGAGGCTGCGCGAATCGTGGCCAACACCGATGACCAAGACCGCGATGAGCAAGACGGCGATGAGCAAGACTAGCAAGGCGAGAGTGCTGTTCGTCGATGACGAGGAGAACGTGCTGAACGGCGTGCGCCGCAGCCTGCGCGGCGACTTCGACGTGCACACGGCGCTGTCCGGCGCGGAAGCGCTGCAGCTGCTCGAGCAAGGCGAGCCGTTCGGCGTCATCGTGTCGGACTGCCGCATGCCGGGCATGGACGGCATCGAGCTCCTGCAGCGCGTGAGCGACGTCTCGCCTCTGTCGGTGCGCATCATGCTCACCGGCAACATGGACCAGGAGACCGCCGTGCAGGCGGTCAACGCGGGCGAGGTGTTCAAGTTCTTGAACAAGCCGTGCGAGGCCGATGCCCTCAGGCACGTCGTGGGACTCGCCGCGCGCCAGTACGAGCTCGTGACTGCCGAGAAGGAGCTGCTCGAGCAGACCTTGAAGGGCAGCATCAAGGTGCTCGCAGATCTGCTAGCGATCGTGAAGCCGGAAGCGTTCGGGCGCACGGCGCGGCTGCGGCGCAAGGCGCGCGAGATCGCGAAGCACGTGCCGGGGGTGAAGGGTTGGGAGCTCGACGCGGCGGCGCTGCTCTCGCAGCTCGGCTGCGTGACCATGGCGCCCGAGATTCTCGAAAAGCGCGCGCACGGCGAGGCGCTCACCGACGGCGAGGCCGACGAGTTCGCGGCGCACCCGCTGCTCGGCGCGGACCTGATCGGCCGCATCCCGCGGCTCGGCCGAGTGGCCAAGATCATTCTCTATCAGAACAAGAACTACGACGGCACCGGATTCCCGAGCGACGACGTGAAGAAGGACCGGATCCCGGTCGAGGCGCGGATCCTGCGCGTGGTCTTGCGGCACGACGAGCTGCAGCAGCAGGGTCTGTCGGAAGCCGCGATCGTCGACAAGCTCAAGAAGAGCCCCGGCAAGGTCGACCCGCTCGTGCTCGAGGCGCTCGCTAAGTCCGACCATTTCGCGAGCGCGCGCGAGGTCGTGCGCGTGTTCCCCGAGGAGCTGGAGCTCGGCATGGTGGTGCAAGAGGACATTCATACCGATCACGGAGTGATGCTGCTGATGCACGGTCAAGAGATCACGCCCGCGACGCGCGAGCACCTGGTGATGTTTCAGAGAAGCGGCGAGCTTACCAAGCGCGTGCTGGTCGCGAAGCTCGCGGCCGCCGCAGGGGAGGGCGAATGAGCGAAGAGTCTTCGTTGCGCGCCGCCGCCGACGCGCCGGGCGCGCCGCGGCCCGACACGCTGCTCCTCGTCGACGACGAGCCGCACGTCTGCTCGTCGCTCGCGCGCATCCTGCGGCGCGACAACTATCGAGTTCTGACGGCGAACAGCGCCGACGACGCGCTCGGCGTGCTCGCGAAGAACACCGTCGACGTCGTGCTCTCGGACCAGCGGATGCCGGGTAAGAAGGGCACGGAGCTCCTGGCCGCCGTGCGCGACCTGTATCCCAACACCGTGCGCCTGATCCTCTCGGGCGCCGCGGAGATCCAGGACATCACGCAGGCGATGGGCACCGGCGCCATCTACAAGTTCCTGACCAAGCCGATCGACCCGGCGCTGCTGCGCGCGAACATCGCGGAGGCGTTCTCGCGCGCCGCGTCGCTGCGCGCGACGGAAACACCGGGCTTCGCGGCGCGCGACGCCGCCACCGGCCTGCCGACGCGCGCGTATCTCAAGCGGCTCTTCCCGAGCCTGGTCGCGGGCGCGCGGTCCGACAGCGGCTCGGTCTGCATGCTCATGCTGCGCATCGATCAGTACCCGAACATCGTCGCGAGCTTCGGCCAGCAGTTCGGCGAGGAGTTCTCTCGCGCCGTCGCCGCCGTGCTCTCGCGCGGGCTCGCGCAGCACTATTTCCTCTGTCCCGACGGGCCCGGCAACTTCCTCGTGCTGACGACGGACGACGACCCGACCGACCGCATCGCGCACATCGAGCGCAGTCTCGACGAGCTCTTCTCGCGGCCGATCCCCGTGCTCGATCACCGGATCACCGTCACGGCGAGTCTCGGCGCCACGGTGTCGGCCGCCGACGAGCCGCAGTTCGACGACCTCGTCGACCAGGCGCACACCGCGATGATGACGGCGAGCAGCCGCGGCGGCGCGACGATGCAGTTGTACCAGCAGCATCTCGTCAAGGCGCTGCGCGGCAAGCTGCAGCTCGAGTCCGATCTGCGCGAGGCCGTGGCCGCGCGCGCGTTCCACCTCGTGTATCAGCCGCAGGTGGAGATCACTTCGGGGCAGATCGTGGGGCTCGAGGCGCTGCTGCGCTGGCAGCATCCGCAGCGCGGGCTCGTGAGCCCCAAGGAATTCGTGCCGGTAGCGGAGGAGCTCGGGCTCATCAACGAGCTCGGCGGCTGGATTCTCGACCAGGTGGTCGCGCAGTTCATGCTCTGGCGCGCGCGCGGGCTCGCGCCGCAGGACGTGGCGATCAACGTGTCGCCGCTGCAGCTCCGCGACCGCGCGTCGTTCGTCGAAAGGGTCGAGGCCGCGCTCGCGCAGCACCGGCTGCCGCCGCAGTGCCTCGTGCTCGAGATCACCGAGTCGGCCGCGATCGAGCAGAACGAGGCGATCGCCAGTTGCCTCGCCGGCCTGCGCGAGCTCGGCGTGACGCTCGCGATCGACGACTTCGGCACCGGCTACGCGAACATGAGCAACCTCACGCGCTTCGCGTTCAAGAAGCTCAAGATCGACCGGTCGCTGTTGCCGCAAGGCCGTGACGAGCGCTCGAAGAAGCTGTTCGCGAACGTGGTCGCCATGGCGCGCGAGCTCGGCCTCACGGTGGTCGCCGAGGGCGTGGAGACGCCGATCGAGCTCGCGACCGTGGCCGCGGCGCGTTGCGCGGTGGTGCAGGGCTACTTCTACAGCCCGCCCGTGAGCCCCGAGCGGCTCGACGGCCTACTCAGCGCCCGCTTCCCCGAAGCGTGAAAACAGGGACAGGTTACTTTTCCGAAGAAAATAGGGACATGTTGCCTTTTTCCGGTGGCGACGGGTGTCGCCGTACCGGAAAAGGCAACATGTCCCTACTTTTAGTAGCGGTCGTGGATCGGGCCGAGCGCGGTCTTGAGGTGCTCGGCGAACTGCATCCACCGCTCGCGCACCGACTTCTTCACGCGGATGCTGGCGCCGCCGAACAGCACGAATCCTTCGATCACGATCGTCGGCGCGCCCGGGCGCTGCATCCCTCCCGAGCGATTGTCGATTCCGCCGAAGATGCATATCGCCTTCGAGAGCACGTTATGGTCCTCGGCCACGCGGATTTCCGCGCCGCCGAACAGGCACAGCAGCTTGATCCGCGTCACCGGCTGCGTGAACACCGCCTTGCTGAAGTCGAGCTCCCCGCCGCCGAAGATGTTGAACATCCGGATCTCGGGGGGCACCGTCCACGCTCCGCGGCGGTTACTGCCGCCGAAGATGTGGAACATGTGCTCGATTTCGTGCGCGCCGCCGGAGGGTGCGTGCGGCGCCAGCTCCTCGCGCTTGGCCTCGGAATAGGCCTTGTCGGTGGTGAGCTCGAGGTCGGCCACGAGCGGCAGCAGCTGGTCCGCCGTCTTCGCTTCGAGCGCCTGGTCGAGGCGGCGCTCGAACGCCTCGAGCGAGAGCTTGCCGTGACCGTAATTCACGATGAGCCGGTCGATCGTCTCCTCGCGCACGGACGCGACCGGGCGGTCTTGCGGTGCCACTGGCATATCGAGATCCCCCTGACGGCAACGATGGTTTCCGAAACGGAAGGATAACCGGCGGCCGTCCGGGAGGGAATGGATTGGCCGCCTCGATGAGGGGGCTGCCGAGCGGGGTCAGTTGGGGTCAGTGGGGTCAGACCCCAGTGCCAGGCACCCCAGTGCCAGGCACCCCGGCCTGACGCCGCCGGCGGGTGGGCCGCGCTCGCCCGGTCAGCTCGCCAAGCTCTCGGCGCGCAGCGGCACGACGTTGCTCACCTCGGGGGTCGCGACCGGCTCCTCGCCCTGCACCCACTGCACCACCGGCAGGAACTCGCGCTGCTCGGCACCGCAGATGTCTACGGGCATCTCGAACACGCCGAGCCCGTTCTCGGCGGCGTCCACGTACGCGTCCGAGTCGCTGATCTTGGTGAGGAACGAGATTTGGAGCGACGCGACGAACTTCTCGAGCGGCGCGTAGACGGGCCGCGCGCTGCGCACGCGGTTCGCGACCACGGCGACGCGGATGTTGCGAAAGCGCACCTGCCCGACCAGCAGCAGCTCCTTGATGAAGTTCGCGGTCGCATGCACGTCGATCGCCGACGGCGCCACCGGAATCAGGATCGCCTGCGTTCGGGCCAGCAGGTCTTGCAGCAACAGCCGCGACGGGCCGGCCGGCGCATCGATGATCAACTGTTTCGTCTCGCGCGGGATCTGGCGGCGCGTGATCGAAGCGCCCGGCGCGCCCCGCGGCGACAGGTCCGCGCCGTGAACCTTGAACGCGTCCGGCGAGCGCTGTTGGATCCAGTTCAAGCTGGAGCCTTGCGGGTCGCAATCGGCGATCGTCGTTGGGATCCGGCGCGACGCGAAGTAGCTCGCGAGATTGGTGACGACCGTCGTTTTGCCGACGCCGCCCTTCGCGTTGATGACCAACGTGGAGTTCATTCGTTATGTCGACTCGGTAGCGGCCCCGCGGCAATCCGCAGGGCTCGAGTGGAATCATAGGTGCCGCGGTTCCGAGAAAAGTAGGACGCCGGTCACAGCCGCGCCGTTGCGCGGCGTTCAAAAGGCCAAAAACTGCCGCCTACCGCCCTCCCGATCCGGGCCCGGAATCGGTAATGTGCTCGCCATGCGCAGTTCGCTAGCCGCAGTTATCGCCGCCCTCGTTGCAAGCGGGCCGTGCGCCGCCGAGGCACCGGTCGCCGTGCCGCCCGACCAGCCGGTCGCGGGCCTCACGCAGGCCGCGTGGTCGCAAGCCTGGTGGCAATGGGCCGCGTCCTTCGACAGGCGCGACAGCCCGATCGCGGACGAAACCGGGGAGCGCTGCGCGAGCCGCCAACAGGGCGACGTCTGGTTCCTCGCGGGCACGTACGGCACCGCCCGCACGATCCGCAAATGCGTCGTGCCGCGGGGCAAGTTCCTGTTCTTCCCGCTGATCAACTACGTCGTGATGCCTCGCGACGACAGGGCGAACTGCTTCGCTTTCATAGCGGAAGCGGCTCGAATCACCGACGCCGTGAGCTATTTGATCGTCGACCTCGACGGACGCCGGCTCGAGCACCCCGAAGCCTACCGGCAGGCGACGCAATGCTTCGACGTGGGCAGCCTCGCGCGCCCCACGGCGCGCATCTATCCGTCGGCGGCGAACGGCTACTACGTGATGTTGAGGCCGCTCGAGCCCGGCACGCACGAGCTCAACTTCGGCGGCGTGCTGCCGAGCATGCGCCAAGCCGTGACTTACGCGCTCGTGGTCGAGTGATAAATGGGGACATGTTTGCTTTTCCGCTCGAACCTTGCCTGAGACACGACTCGACACGATCGGACAGCTGAGCCCCGGCCAGAGCCTCTGGGCGGTCTGCAAGAGCTGCGACCGCCGCACGCAGCTCGACGTCCGGGCGCTGCTCGGCGAGCACGGCGCGTTCATGACGTTGCGCGAGCTAGCGAAGCGCGTGACTTGCGGCCGGTGCGGCAAGCGCAGCGGTCGCATCGAGCTGCACGGTCGCTGAGGCGCGTTCCGCGGAATCTCGGAGTGTCGTGCACATGACAGACGGCCACCCAAGGTTCGTGCACACTTCAAAAGGTATAACTCTAATAACAACTCTGAGGGCATGTGCGTGCGCAGCATCGCGATCGTGCTGGTCATGGTTGGCGCCGTCTTAGCCGGTGACACCGCTTACTCGCATCCGGGCGCTACCAACGCGGACGGCTGCCATACCAATCGCAAGACCGGCGAATATCACTGCCACAATCCGAAGCCCCGAGTTCCCGGTACGGTGACCTACTGCCACGTCATCAAGGGCGAGAACCGTTGCGGCTACGCGCTCGGCACTTGCTCCGATCTGGTGTCGAAGTTCGGCGGCTCCTGCAAGCCGCAATGACTCACACGCTCTGCGGACGTATCCGGAGCGGGAGCAGCCAACCGAAGAACAACATCGCGCACACCGCGCCCGCGAGCTCGGCGGCGACGAAGGCCGGCACGTCCGTGGGCCGGATGCCGGTGAACGTGTCGGTGAGCGATCGGGCGATCGCGACCGCGGGGTTGGCGAACGACGTCGAGGCGGTGAACCAGTAGGCGGCGGCGATGTACAGGCCGACCACGTACGGCACCGCCGCGGGGCGCGACCGGCGCGTCGCGAGGATCGCGCCCACGAGGCCGAACGTGGCGACGACCTCCGAGAGCCACTGCGCCGGCCCGCTCCGAGCCCTCGTCGACAGCTCGACGAGCTCCGCGCCGAACATCGCGTGCGCGAGCACGACCCCCGTCACGGCTCCCGCCAGCTGACTCGCTGCGTACTGGAATGCGCGTGCCGGCGGCAGCTCGCGGCTCAGCGCGAAGACCAGGGTTACCGCGGGATTGAGATGCGCTCCGGACACCGGCGCCAGCATCTCGATGAGGACGGCGAGAGCCGCGCCGGTCGCGAGCGTGTTGCAGAGCAGGGCGAGTGCCGCGTTCCCGCCGGCGAGGCGCTCGGCCATGATGCCCGAGCCGACCACCGTCGCGAGCAGCAGCGCCGTGCCCACGGCCTCGGCCGCGAGGCAGCGGGCGAGATTGCCGCTCACGTGCGTCTCGGGTCGTCGCGGCCGATCTCGTGCAGAGTGCTCTGCAGGCTCAGCTTGTCGAGCGACGCGATCGGGAGATTCGTGAACGTGCCGATGCGGTTCACGAGCATGCGCAGCGTGCTCGCGAAGGCGAGGTGCTGTTCCGCCGGCGTGCCGTTGACGGCCGCCGGATCCGGAAGCCCCCAGTGCGCCGTCATCGGCTGACCCGGCCACACGGGGCAGACCTCGCCGGCGGCGTCGTCGCAGACCGTGAACACGAAGTCGAGCCGCGGCGCACCGGGCGTCGCGAGCTCGTCCCAGCCTTTCGACCGCAGCCCTTCGGTCGGATAGCCTTGGCGCTCCAGCAGCTCGAGCGCGAACGGATGCACTTGGCCTTTCGGGAAGCTGCCGGCGCTGTACGCCTTGAACCGGCCGCGGCCGAGCCGGTTGAGCACGCACTCGGCGAGGATGCTGCGTGCCGAGTTCCCGGTGCAGAGGAACAGCACGTTGTAGACCTTGTCGTTCACCGCTCGAGCGGCTTCGTCTTGCGCGGCTTCGCCTCGCCGTAGCCGCAGAGCTCGGGCTGGCCGCCGCAGCAATCGTTGACGAGGAATCCCACGAGGCCCTTCGTGCCCTCGGCGTTGACTGCATAGACAATGCGTTGCCGCTCGCGCCGGGAGCGCAGCAGGCCCACGCGCTCGAGCTGTGCGAGGTGGGTGCTCAGCGTCGAGGCCGGGACCTCGAGCCGCAGCGCGATCTGGCCCGCGGGCAGGCCGTGCGGGGCCTTGGTCATCAGTAGGCGGAAGACGCGCAGACGCAGGTCGTGGGCGAGGGCGGCGAAGGTCTCAGGATTCATATTTCGGAGTTTCCCGAAATAACGAACCGGGGTCAACCGCGGCCGCGATGTCGTACATTGAGCTGTCACCACCGGAGGTATGCGCACGCCATGAACGCCTCGAGAAAAAGCTCCGTCGTCATCGCCTTCGCCGCGTCGCTCGCCGCCATCGGCGCGGCCGCACAGGCGCCGGCGGGCTTGAGCGCCGACGACCGAAGCGCGATCCAGGCGCTCACGGCGAGCTACTTGCAGGCGCTGTCGGGGTGCCGCGCGGAGGAGCTCGCCGACCTGTTCGTGCCGGAGACCGGCTACTTCGCGAGCGGGTTTCGCGGTCACTTTGTCGGGCGCAAGCAGCTGGTCCTCCTGGTGCAGAGCGAACGGCACTGCACCGCACCCGCGGGCACGGCGCAGGCCGCGCGTCCGGGCGGCGCGAACGTTCCCACCGTCGCGCTCGAGGTCACGCCGAGCGGCGTGCGCGGCACGGCGGATCTCGGCCAGGCCGAATATCAAGATGAATATGCGAAGACGCCGCAGGGTTGGCGGTTCGCTTCGCGCACCGTGCTCATCGCAACCGAGAAGGCCGCCGGCCTCGGCGCGACCGATCTACTCGCGATCCACCGGCTCGGCGGCGCCAAGCTCGGCGATCACTACGTCGCGGATCAGAGCGGCGTCGAGCGGTTGCTGAACTCGGGCGTGCAGGTAAGCGTGTCCGGCGCCGAGGTCACGGGGCGCGCGTATCTCAAAGACGGCGGCTACGACGATCAGGTCTACGAGAAGGTCGGGCCCGGGCAGTGGCGGGTGAAGTCGAGCACGCACGTGGCGGCCGAGGCTCGCTGAGGCAGCTCGAAACGGCTGAGGCTATCGTTCTCGCGGCGCGCGCCTTGGCCAGCCCTTCGTAGTTGGCATCATCGAGCGTCGGCGCGGTGCTCAGTCATGCGGGCTGATGTAGATGGCGCGATCGTTCGCGCATCGAAAAATCGTGACACTGATCGATGCGACTCGGAGTGCTCGCGCGTACTGTGCGCGCCGCATCCCACCCCGAGTGCCACATGACGAACCGACATCAAATCGACGAGAGCGCCGACACACTGGAGCTCCGCAAGCTATCGAGTGCATCGACCGACGACGAGACGATAGAAATACGCTCGCTTACGCCGCAGGAGCTCGAGCAGCTATTGCGAAACGAGCATCAGGGATAGCGTCGAAGTCTCATAGGTCGGCGAGGCCTACGAATACGCAGTTCGAGCCTATGCGGAGCGTCTGCGTCCGCGGGCTATTCCGAGCAATCCGACGAGCCCGCTGCCCAACAGCCAGAACGCGGCAGGAAGCGGGACGGGGGCGACCTGCGTCACGGTGAAGAACAACGCGCCCCCTCCGTTGGCGGATGCGTCGTCCTCGACCCACGACCCTTCATTGATGAAGGAAAAGCTGGCGGGATTCAGAGAATCCAGAACCGCTCGCGCCCCGTTCGTCGTGTTGTCGAGCACACCTTCGGGGATCGCGGACGGTACGCGGCCGGGGACGGTCTCGCGTGCTACGAAATTCAGGTAGAAGTCGCGATCCGAGTTGGCGGCTTGCGGGAGCTGCAAATGGTAGACAATCGAATCCTCCGTGCAGGTTGTGCCACACCGAAAGTTGTTCAGGAACCAAAGGGCAGCGACCGCGTCGGTCGGGTGCGGCACTGATACCCAGCTCAAGTGGATCGAACCATAGTCGAGTGTCGCAACGAACGAGGATGTTAGCGGCCCATTCGGAGGCCAATAGCTGAAGAAGGCATCCTCCCGATACGCGTTGGGTGGCGGAACAAGCAGGTTAATGTCGGCGAGCTCCGTGTCGAACGCGAAGGTCCCGTTGACTTCCAGGGATCCCTGCCCGGAGAAGATTCCGGAAGAGCTCGTGACCTGTCCCTGAAATCGGTAGGTCACCGGGCTCGCGGAAGCCGAGTGCGCGAGCAAACCGGCGGCCAGAGCCAATACGACGCGGCGCATAGTACCCCCCGCGGGATGGTGGCGATCAGGGCAACGAGAATAACCAACGCCGATGTAGTGAACGTGTACCGTGTGTGAAGAACAGGCTGCGCTCGATCGCTGCAACCCGTGCAAAGGCGCAGGTCGGACCGCACCAACCGACTGTGTGCCGGACAAGGGCGGTGTACGCACGCGGACGGCATGTGTTTCACAACCGTACAGTTACGTGGCGACCGGGCTTGCCAAATCCTCGATTAACAGACCTCCCCGCGACCCGGCATCAAAGTTGCTTCTAGGGCGTCGAGCAGCGAAAGACTCCCTCGGAGGGAAGTCGCTTTCGTCGCGCGCAGCGCAAACCGAGAACGCATTCAGCAGCTTGGCGGGGAGAAAGAATGTTTAGGCGCTATCTGAACATCGCCGGCCGAAACCTGATCCGTCAGGGACGTTACTCGTGCATCAACGTCGTCGGGCTCACGCTCGGACTCGCATGCTTCATGGTCATCGCGCTGTTCGTCCACGACGAGCTGAGCTACGACAAGCAGTGGACGAGCTCCGATCGCATCTACCGTGTGTCGCGCGACTTCTTCGCCTTTGAGGAGACACGCACCGAATCGCACCTCGCACCCATTGCCTCACAGGCGGCCGCCCTGCTCAAAGAGGATTTTCCGCAGGTCGAGAAGGCCGGGCGTTTGCTTTGCTGCGGCATTGTCCTTCAGAGAGAAGACGGCACGCAGTTCGTGGAGTCTCGATTTGCTGAAGCAGACCCGGAGCTACTCGAAATATTCGACTTCGACTGGTTGCGTGGAGACCCCAAGACCGCGCTTAGCGAGCCGTTCGCGCTTGTCCTAACCAAGACCGCCGCAAGCAAGTATTTCGGCGATGCCAATCCGATTGGCCACACATTGTTCACCAGCTTTGGCGGCGCGCAGTCGGCTCGGGTAGTGACCGGCGTCATCGAGGACTTGCCGAAAAGCACACACTTGTCGTTCGACATGCTCGGTTCGATGCTCGCACGGGAGTCCCGACCCGGCGCGGACTCGAGGTTCGACAACTGGCAAGTGAACGCTTTTCATACCTACGTGCTCCTGAAGAGAAGCGGCGACGCTGCAGAGATCCAACGCCAATCCGGGCCGTTTTTCGAGCGCCATCAACAGAAGGGCTCGAGCAAATTCACCGGGTACACTTTGACGCGCGTGAGGGACATCCACCTGTGCACCAATCGACAAGGCGACCTGAAAGCGAGCGGAAGCCTCGTGACCGTATACGCGTTTGCCGCCATCGCAACGTTTGTTCTGCTCATTGCCTGCATCAACTTCACCAACCTGGCCACGGCACGCTCTGCCGACCGTGCGAAGGAAATCGGTGTTCGCAAGTTCCTCGGTGCGAGACGCGCGCAGGTTGCAGGCCGGTTCCTTATCGAGTCTGTGCTCGTAGCTGCGATTGCGGCTTTGGTGGCCGCCTCACTGGTGGAGCTCACTTTACCGCTGTTCAACAGTTATCTGGATTTGAGCTTGGATCTTGTCGGTATCGGCGCGACAAGAGTTTTCGCTGGCCTGGCACTCCTCGCCCTCGCGACCGGACTGATCGCCGGTGTAGGGCCTGCTGTCTTTTTTTCGGCGCTGCCGGCAATCGACGCCTTGCGAACCGGCTCAAAAGGCGCCGGCGGCCCCCGCAAGTTACGCCAGACTCTCGTCGCTCTTCAGTTTTCGGTATCGACTACGCTTCTCATCGCCACTGCGGTCGTCTACGAGCAAATGCAGTACGCACGCAATATCGAGCTCGGTTTCGATAGAGAGGGCGTTGTATACGTTAGTCCTGCGAATGTTGGCGGAGAACAGTGGGAAACGCTGAAGCATCAGTGGCTGAAGAATCCCAACGTTATTGCCGTGACGGCATCAGACTCGCCACCGTTCAGGCCTAACCGGTCTACCACCTACGTAGGTCGCGACGGTACGAGCTTCGACAGCGCCACCCCAATGCAGTCCCTGCGAGTCGACTACGGATTCTTCGAGACGTACGACGTTGAAGTCATAGCGGGACGCACGTTCGCCGAAGAATTCGGAACCGATCGACTGACGGTCCAGGCGGACGACAGAGGCCGCCCTACCGGCGCCTTCGTCTTGAACGAGCTTGCGGCGCGCACACTTGGCTGGACGCCGGAAGAGTCGATAGGACAGCGTCTTCAGGAGGCGACCGAAAACAGCCGAGGGCCAGTCATCGGCGTCGTAAAAAACCTGCACTTCGAGTCGCTACATAGCGAAATCGCGCCGACGATCTATTGGGTTCCCTACTCTCCGCTCCGTACCATTTCGCTGAAGCTGTCTGGGCGCGAGCTCGGCGACACACTGCGATACATCGACGAGACTTGGGACGAGCTGGTGCCGAATTTACCTATCGTGCGGCAATTTCTGGACCAGGATTTCGAGGCTTTGTATCGGACGGAAGCGCGGCTAGCGACGATGTTCGCATCCTTCTCGGCGCTCGCTATCGAGGTTGCTTGCCTTGGCTTGATCGGTCTCGTGTCATTTGCAGCGGAGCGACGCGCCAAGGAGATCGGCATCCGCAAAGCCATGGGCGGCGGGGTTCGCGATATCGTTTGGTTGTTTACGTCAGAATTCATGCTGCTCGCGCTGGTTGCCAACGTAGTGGCGTGGCCAGCGGCGTTCATCTTGATGCGGCGCTGGCTCACTGGTTTCGCATACCGCATTGAGCTGGATCCTTGGGTGTTTTTCGCGAGCGCTGCGCTTACGCTCACCATCGCGATGGTGACAGTCGGATCCATTGCGACGTGGATAGCTAACACCAAACCAGCGAGTGCACTACGGTATGAATAGTATGTGACCGCCGTATCGGTCGTGTTTGCGGGCAGACGCAGCCGTGGCGCATGCTGATCGATCCCGCGCGCATTGCTCGCAGTCAGCCGTGACAGTCGCCGCGCACGAGATCCGCGAACTGGCCGGCGCCGAGCTTGCGGGCGTATCGCGGAGGAAATTCGAGAAGTTGTGGCCGCGGAAACTGCGCGCCAAGTTCATAGAGCTAGACGGCAAGCTCTATAACTTCCGCTGCGAGAAAGAGCGTAAGGAAGCCATGGAAGGCTCGATACGCGGCAACGCCTCAGCGCAAGTGCGCTGGAAACAGCACAAAGAGTCGAAGCAAAACGCGACTAAATCTCACGAGGAACCATTTCCGCGATCGTAAGTGTCTGGCTACGTTAGAAACGGGGAATGCTCTTACAGACTTAAAGACGGACGGACCGAAGGGACGGACGGACGCATGTATAGAGCGAACCCAGCCAGGGAGCAAACGAGGCTATGGAGCTGTCGCCGCCGACGTTTTTGGCTCGGGCGTTGGAGTGGGCTGCTGGTGAAAAATATCTTCGCCATTTGGCAACAGCGGCACCTTCTCTAGTTGGTCGGCACAGGTGTTCACTGTGCGCCCGACGAAGGCTTCGACTGAGCTTGGGTCTTGTAGCACCGGGAACTGCGGGTCGATGTAGGCTTGATAGGCGGAGATTCTGGCGATGGGATCATTGCTCGCGTAGTTCTTAACAACGTAGAAGTGTGACCACTGGCCGTCATGCTTACGAAGCTCGATAAACTGCCCGTAGTGGCCGCCTTCCGTCCGAATGTCTACGGCATAAGTCTCTCTGTCGTGCTCAGGTGCTTCCCAGCTGGGCAAGTCGAAGAAGGTCAGCGCTGTCGAGCTGTGCGGATACACGTCACCGAGGCGTGACTTGTTGATCTTGTTGGCGCGCTCTTGCCACGATAAATCGCTGTTCATTACGGACTCTCGCGTAATGTCTAGCTCAACATTGCGAGCAGGATTTGGGCCGCAGTGCCTAATCTCGGCGTGTGCGTTCTTGGTACCAGCATCGAGTATGTGGAGATACACAAAGCTGTTTGCGCCGCTCTGGTAGTCGATCGCGGCTTGCTGCTTTTGCTTGCTCAGTGTGCCAGCAACAAAGGAGCTACCAACGGTAATCACTACGCCCGTTAGTGAGACGGTGAGCCATAGAGCTACTGCAGATCGCTTGCGCGGCGTGCCTAGTCTGGAAAGACGAGTAGCTAGTAGTGCAGAAGCACTCGTGCCGTCGTCGTCCTTCTTGCGCAGGTTGCTCCAGCTAGCACCGAACGCACCCATGCCAGAGAGCAGACCACCGAAGGCAGTCACCCAGGATATGTGTGCTAGTAGAAACGGCCAGAGTTCAGCCACGAAACGTGCTTAGCGCTCTGCCTATGGCAGTTCAGCGATGCGCTTTGCGCGCGCATACATTGTGATCTGCGGCATGTCAGTTCTGCGCCCAGTGAAGTCTATCGAAGCGAAAGCCGGTTTGCTGACTGTGCCTTGCAGCTCAACCGTAAACTTAGCTTCTTTTGTGCCGAAGATTGATGGCAGCGTGTTGTTGTGTCGTATCACATCGACGGTGGCCACCATGCTGCTGTCTTTCAGCTGAAACTCACCGACATACGCTAGAGAGCTGTCGCCGCCGAAGACTCTGCCGGTATCCAACACGAACACGCCGCCACCTTGCCACTGCTTACGATCCGCTGTGAACTCGATTGCGTACAAAGCTTCAATGCCCATTGGGAAGATTCCTATGACGACAAAGTCGCGGAAGGATACGCTAAGTCTCGCCTACCTAGCGCGCCTACTTAGCGTACCAGGGGCGGGTAGTGTCGAAATATTTCGACGCACTGTCGGACACCCCAGCGCTTAGGCAATAGCAGCTAACCGCTCCGAGCCACTGTACGCAACAACAGTAATCACTTCAACAGTCGAGGCTAAGTGAGGCATGAGTGACGACGTAGTAGCAGCCTTGGCTGCAATGGTCGAAGCAGGTATGGCGCCCGAGCTGGCGCAGCGACACCAGGCACTAGCCAGCGAGCTGGAAGCGATTCACGGCGCAATACGGCGAGCACGACAGCGCAAAGACTTGCACACGCTGCTGCTGCTCGAGCGCGAAATGACTGACACGGGGCGCCAGCTAGAAGAGCTGGTGGCCGAAATTCAGGCTTGGCAGCAGCAGCGCAGAGACGCGCTCGTGGCTGCCGTTCTAGCGTGTTCCTGACTCACGCACTGAACCGAGTTAAGTAACCGCTCAGGTAGACTGGCGAACGTTGTGGTCCGCGTACTCATAAAGAGCTACCTATCATTTGAAATCTCTGCGGCGGCGCAGACGTTCGGATCGTGTCCCGCGTAGTGGTGTAAGAGCGGCGGCCGCGAGCTAGAGCGGCAGTCATCGTGAGTCTTGGTAAGGTTG
>Ga0137409_10000805_pt1 | contig 34395 bp, 32 predicted proteins | sample CZODoug1_16funga_FD_122059 | JGI IMG/M metagenome (GOLD analysis project Ga0137409, IMG submission 122059) | Vadose zone soil fungal communities from Angelo Coast Range Reserve, California, USA - CZODoug1_16fungal (Hybrid Assembly) | ecosystem: Environmental > Terrestrial > Soil > Vadose zone... | reverse complement strand
GGCTCCGGCGGCCGGCTCGGCTCCGGCGTCCGCGGCCGTTCTGTCGGCGGGCAGAGCCGAGCCGACCGCCAGAGCCGAGCCGACCGCCAGAGCCGAGGCGACCGCCAGAGCGGAGCGCCCGGCCAGAACCGAGCCGCCTGCCAGAGCCGAGCAGCCCGCCAGAACGAAGCCGATCGCGGCGTTCCCGCCCGAGCAACGCGGGACCCGGCGCGGGTCGCAGCGCCGCCTGGGCCATGAGGGCGAGCGGCGTCTGCTGGCTTCGAACGCGCCGATGGCGATCGACCCGGCGCCAGGCGCCCGGCCGGCGCGGGACGGGGCAACTCCGGCGGGGGACGGGGCAACTCCGGCGTTCGGCGCCGGGGTGCAGCCCTCCGCGGGTGTGGCGATGCCCGCGGGCGCGGAGCGCGAGGCGCGCCTCCACGTCATCAGCGAGCCCATCGGGGCGGAGATCCGGCTCGCCGGGAGATCCATCGGGCGGGCGCCGCTGACGACCGATCTCCTCCAGCCCGACCGCGACTACGACCTGAGCGCGACCCTCGAGGGCTACGTGAGCGTGCGGCGCGTGGTGAGGACCAGCAGCGGCGTGACCGACGTGACGCTGGCGCTGCCCCTCCAGCCGATCGCGGGCGCCGCACCCGCCGTCGCGCGCGCGGAGGCTCAAGCGGAGACCGCCTCGGCCCTGCTCGGTTACCTGGTCACCAACACGCGGCCGGCCGCGCGGGTGAGCATCGACGGCCGCCAGACGGGTCGCTGGACGCCGGTACCGGAGGCGAACCCGATCGCTCTGCCCGCCGGCGCTCACACGATTCTCTTCGAGACTGCCGACGGGAAGCGCTACGAGGAGACGCTGCAGATCGAGCCGGGCAAGACGTCCAGCCTGGTGCGCGACTTCCGGTGGTGAACCGGACGCGTAGTCTTGTGGTCTTGTGGGGACAGCATACGCAACTCCGTGCCAATTAGGCGTTGGCACAGAGAGTTGCGTATGGTGTCCCTCTACCGAGACGCCCGCCTGGTCCGCGATCTACCGAGGTGACAAAAAAAATAATTTTTTTTCGTCACGGCTTGTCGCCCACAGGCGGGGGGGCGGGTCGGCGTGGCCGTACTCCCAGCGGGCGCGGCCCTCGGCCACGTTCCAGTCCACGTACTTCTGCCGATGTAGCGGAGCTTCGCGCCGTTCATCCCAGCGGGTTGAGCCGGCGGACGTAGAGCGCCTCGCCGCCCGGGGAGAATCCGTGCTCCTCGAAGAAGTCGTGCCGGTCGTCGCGCGGCCCCGGCAGGCGCAGCTCCACGCGCTTGCACGCGAGGGCCTGGGCGCGGTGCATCGCCTGCGCGAGCAGGTCGCTCCCCACGCCCTTTCCCCGCTGTCCCGCCTCGACCGCGAACAGGTCGATGCAGGCGACCCGGCCGCCCAGCCGCAGCTGCGGCCTGTGCGAGAGCGTCAGGACGGCGAAGACGCTGCCGTAGGAGACCGCGTGGTGCGCGACGAACGACTCCATCTCCGGGTGCTGCACCACCCAGGAGAGGACCGTCTCCTGATCCCCCGCGGGCACCACCCATCCGTCGGCGGCGAGCAGCTTGAACAGCGCGTCCTTGTCGCCGCGCTTGAGTGGACGGATCCGATAATCCTTCCCAGGAACGGGAGGCGGGCGGGACAGGACGGGCAACGGCATGGAATTACTCGACCATAAAACGGGCGCTTGGGTCCAGCCCCCGGCTATTTCTTGGCCACCGCCGCCGCCAGCTCGGCATCGACGAGCTGCTTGAACGCTTCGATGGGCTGCGCTCCGACCAGCTTCTTTCCGTTGACGAAGAAGGTGGGCGTGCCCTGGGCGCCGACGGCATTGCCGGCCGCCATGTCGTCCTGGATGTGCGCGGCGTGCTTGCGAGCCTGGATGGCGGCGTGGAACCGGTCCATGTTCAGGCCGAGCCGCTTCGCCACCTCGTCGTAGAGGGCCGGGCCGAGCTCCCCCTGCTTCTTGAAGAGGGCGTCGTGGAACTCCCAGAACTTGCCCTGCTCGTGCGCGGCCATCGCCGCCTCCGCCGCGGGCATGGCGTTGGCATGGAACGAGAGCGGCTGGTTCTTCCAGGCGATGCGGATCTTCCCTGGGTACTGGTCCCGGAGCTGCTGCAGCGTCGGCTCGACGCGGCCGCAGAACGGGCACTGGAAATCCGACCACTCCACGATCGTCACCGGTGCGTTCTTCGGGCCCAGCACCGGCGCGTTGCCCACCTCGACCTTCGCCGCCACTTGCTGCTCCGCCTGTCCGGTGGACTGCACGTTCTGCGCGACGAGCACCTCGTAGAGCTTCTCCGGCTTGACGCCCTTCTTCAGCGCGGCGTTCGCCTTCTCGATCTGCTCGTCGATGACGGGCTTGAAGGTGTCGAAGGGCATCGCTCCCGAGATCAGCCGGCCGTTGATGAAGAACGCCGGGGTCCCGTCGGCGCCCACCTGGTTCGCGTAGCGGGATTCGGCGTCGATGGCGGAAGCGATCTCCTGCGACTGCTTGTCCTTGCGCCAACGCGAGAGATCGAGGCCGATCTGCTTCGCCCACTCCTCGTATTTCGCCTCGGACAGCTCCTGCTGGTTCTGGAACAGTAGGGCATGCATCTGCCAGAACTTGCCCTGCTTGTGCGCCGCCATCGCCGCCTTCGCCGCGGGCAGCGCGTTGGGATGGAAGGAGAGAGGCTGGTTGCGCCACACGAGCTTCACCTCGCCTTTGTACGTCTCGAGGATCTTTTGCACGGTCGGCTCGGCGCGCTGGCAGAAGGGACACTGGAAATCGGAGAACTCGACGATGGTCACCTTGGCGTTGTTCGCCCCGGTCCAGGGCGAGTCGGTCCCCAGGTCGACGTTGCGCGCCTGCGCGGCGGGCGGGGCCTGCGGCGGCGGAGCGGGCGGGCCCGCCTGGCCGTCCTTCACCAGCGTCTCGTAGAGGTCCTTGCGCGGCACGCCCCTCGCCAGCACCGCGTCGGCGCGCTTGAGCGCGGAGTCGACCACCAGCTTGAACTGCTCGAAGGGTTGGGCGCCCGCGATGCGCTGCCCGTTCACGTAGAAGTATGGGGTGCCGCTGGCTCCCAGCGCGCGCGCCTGCGCCTGGTCCGCCTCCACCTGGTCTTTCGTTTCCTGGGATTCGGCATCGCGGTGGAACCGGTCGAGGTCGAGGCCGAGATCGCGCGCCATCTGGTCGATGCGGTCGGGCTTGAGCCCGTTCGGGGTGCGCGCGACGTTCGCCTCGAAGAGCTTGTCATGCATCTGCCAGAACTTGCCCTGCTTGCCCGCGGCGATGGCGGCGCGCGCGGCATACGGCGCGTCCGGGTGCATCGGCAGCGGGTTGTGCTTGAAGGAGAGACGGAGGTCCTTGCCGTAGCGGGCCTCGACCTGCTTCACCACCTCGATCGCGCGGCCGCAGAAAGGGCACTCGAAGTCGGAGAACTCGACGATGGTGACCTTGGCCTCGGGGTCGCCTTTCACCGGGGCCGGGCCGACCGGGACCTTGTAGACGATCTCGGAGCCGGGAGGGAGCGGCTGCTGCTGGGCGGCGCGGGCCTCCGCGCGCAGCGGCGTCCCCACCGAGCCACCGGAGTGCATCTGCACGCCGACGAAGTAGCCGACCGCCCCGCTCACGCACGCAGCGACCGCGACATTCCACGCGTTCTTCACGGTTGGATCTCCTCGAACATCATAAAACAACCCGTGTTCACTCGCATTCCCCCTTCATACTTGTATCCCGTACGCCACCTGCGCCGCCCTGGCCAGGAGGGCTTGCGTCAGCCGGGTCGCCGAGGCTTCGTCGGTGCAGGTGGCGGACAGCCGGAGCAAGGCGCCCGCCGCGTCGACCTTGACGAACTCGACCTGGGGCGGAGGGGCGGACGGATCCAGCCCGGGCTCCGCCGCCGCGACGGCGCGCAGCGCCTCGATCATCCCGCGAGCATCGCCCTTGGGCGGGACCAGCACGTCGGTACGGACCATGCGCGAAACCGAACCGAGCGTCAGGTTCTTGACCACCTCGGTCGAGAGCGTCTCATTGGGGACGATCATCCGCTTGCCGTCCGCGAGCCGGAGCACGGTGAAGAACAGGGTGATGTCCTCCACCGACCCGCGCTCGCCGCGCAGCTCCACGTCGTCGCCGATGCGGACCGGCTGCGCGAAGGCGATGGTCACGCCGGCGACCGCGTTCCCCAGCGTGCTACGGGCCGCGAACCCGACGATCAGGCCGGAGAGGCCGGCCGAAGCCAGCAGCCCGGCGGACAGGACCCGCAGCTCGGGGAACTGCGAGAGGCCGATGGAGATGGCGATGAGCCAGATGATCGCGTCGAGGATGCGGCGGGTGATCTGCAGGCGGGTGACCGACTCCGGCAGCAGCGCTCCGCGGTGGCGGTGGCGCTCGATGGTGCGGTGGACGACCGAGTTGACGAAGCGGCTGAGCACCGCCGCGGCCAGCACCAGGAGCACCACCATCAGGACGCTGCGCGGATGCAGGTCCCCCAGGACGGCGCGCCAGAGCGGCATCGTCTGCCCCTCGCCTGCCTGCGTTCCCTCCAGCACGGTGCCGGAACCTTGCAACGGCTCGCCACTCCGTCAAGCCACGGGCCCGGGGTATGGCGGGGTGGGGGCCGGCGGAGCCGGGAGGAATTCGCCCGCGCCGGCGGTTGCTGACCGGGAATCTTTGCCGCGAACCCCTCTCCAAAAGTACAGTGAACCCCCGGTGACCCAGCCCCACGCACTTAGAGGACCCGGCGCCGGCAACGGCGTCGTTCTGGCCGCGCTGCTGCTCTTCGGCGGCGGTGTCGCTGCGCGCGCCGCCCAGCCGACGCTCGCGCCGGCGGAAGGTACCCCTGCCGCGGACGCCGGGCAGGCGCAGGCGCTGCCGCAGCAGGACGCTGCCGCGCCCGGCGAGTCCGGGGACAGCCTGGACGTCACCGACGACGAGCGCGCGGTGGAGAGCGCCGTCACCTCCGAGATCGACGCGCACCCCGACGCGGGCGCGCCGGAGCACCCCGACGCGGGCGCGCCGGAGCATCCCGCCGAGGTGAACGCGGTGCCCGCCACCGCGGCCAACGCCGTGGCGCAGCACGCCAGCCACCTGGAAGGGCTCGCGCTGTGGAGGAAGGCGAAGCTCACCGGCACCGGCGACGCGCTGGGCTATTTCTCGGAGGCGGCGGACGGGAAGCGCGTGCGCATCTCGGTCGAGCCGGTGCTGCAGAAGCAGATGGTGAAGCTCCTGCGCACCTACCAGCCCATGCAGGGCGCGATGGTCGCCATCGATCCCAAGACCGGCAAGGTGCTGGCGCTGGTCGAGTACGCGAAGGACGGCAAGTCCGACGGGCTCGCCACCCGGCCGCTGTATCCGGCCGCCTCGGTCTTCAAGATCATCACCGGCGCGGCGCTGCTCGAGGCGGGCGTCTCGCCGGACGCCGAGACCTGCTACCACGGCGGCCTGCGGGGCATCGTCAGCAAGCTGCTCGAGGACAAGCCGCACATGGACCGGCGCTGCATGTCGCTCTCCATGGCGCTGGCCAAGAGCGCCAACGTGGTCTTCGCCAAGATGGCGGTGAAGCACCTCGACGGCGAATCGCTGCGCAAGGAGGCGGAGCGGTTCCTCTTCAACCGGCCCATCTGGGACGTCCCGATGGAGGCCTCCCCCGCGAACATCCCGGACGGGAAGCTCGACCTGGCGAAGAGCGCGGCCGGTTTCGGCAAGGTGAAGCTGTCCCCGTTGCACGCCGCGCTGATCGCCTCCGCGGTGGGGAACGGCGGCATCGCCTTCGAGCCCAGCCTGATCGAGGAGGTGGACGGCGAGCCGTTCAAGGCCACCGGATCCTCCCGCCTGCTCAAGCAGGAGACGGCCACCGCGCTGCGCGACATGATGAAGTACACGGTCACCGAGGGCACCGCGACCTCGTCCTTCCGCGAGCGCGGCCGATCGGTGCTGGGCGACATCGAGGTCGCCGGCAAGACCGGCTCGATGTCGAATCACCGGCGGCCGTTCATGGACTACTCGTGGTTCGTCGGGTTCGCGCCGGCGGACGATCCGAAGATCGCGGTCGCCGCCGTGGTGGTGAACGGGCTCAAGTGGCGCATCCACGCCCCCTACGTTGCGCGCGAGGCTTTTCGCGCCTATCTGGTCGGAGGCGCGCTCGGGCAGCCGCCCGTGGCGCGCGTCCACCGGCGGCACCGCCGCCACAGGTAGCGATGCGCGAGGTCGTGCTCTACACCAGGTCCGGCTGCTGCCTCTGCGACGAAGCGAAGGCGGCGCTGCAGGTGGCGCGCGCCCAGGTGCAGTTCACGGTGCGTGAGGTGGACATCGATTCGGACCCCGCCCTGTACGACGCGCACCGGTACGACGTCCCGGTGATCGAGATCGACGGGCGCCGCGCCTTCAAGCACCGCGTGACGCCTCGCCAGCTGGTGGACAGGCTGTCCCGGTGACGGCTCCGTCGCGCAGCTATTCCAGCATGCCCAAGGCGGCCCGCCGCACCTGGGTGGTGCCGCGCTGGCTGAAGGAGGCGTTCGTCGCCTTCGCGCTGATCGCCATCGCGTTCGTGGCGGTGAGCAAGGCGGTGCAGCACTTCGGCGGCAAGGCGAATCGGGCGGCCGGGGCGATGGACGCCGACCAGCTGCGCGCCACCGCCGCGCCGTCCTTCTCGCTCCCGGATCGCGACGGCAAGCCGGTCGATCTCTCCGCGTACCGGGGCAAGGTCGTCCTGCTGAACTTCTGGGCGACCTGGTGCCCTCCCTGCCGGGACGAGGAGCCTTCGCTGCGGCGGCTGGCCAGCGCGATGGACCCGGGCAAGTTCCAGCTGGTGGCAGTCAGCGTCGACGAAGACGGCTGGCCCGCGATCGACAAGTTCTTCGGCGGCAATCGACCGCCGTACGCGGTGGCGCTCGACCAGAACGCGCGCATCTCGCGGGTCTACGGCACCACCAGGTTGCCGGAGAGCTATCTGATCGACTCCTCGGGGACGCTGCGCCTGAAGTTCATCGGCCCGCGCAACTGGACCGACCCCGCCGCCTTCACGCTGCTCGCCTCCTACGGCGCCTCGAAGCGGGACTAGAAGCGTTGCACCACGGAGCAGACGGAGCACGAGGAACGATTCACGCAGAGCACGCGGAGACCGCAGAGGAAACTTTTTTTGTTTCTCTCCGCGAGCTCTGCGAGCTCTGCGTGAGACGCTTTTACTGACCTCAGTGCCCTCCGTGGTGCACTCGTTTTGTCAGGTGGAGAGGACGCGGCGGATCAGGTCGCGGAGCTGCTGCGGATCGAAGGGCTTCTCGATCTGGGGATTGGGAATGCGGCGGAGGAATTCGCGCGCTGCGTCCGTGAACGCGCCGCCCGAGACGAAGATCATGCGCTGGGCCACCTCGGGATGGGTCCGGAGCAGCTCGGCGTGCAGCTCCATGCCGGTCATCTCGGGCATCATGAGGTCGGAGATCACCAGGTCGAACTTCTCCCGCGCGAGCGCCTGCAAGGCCGCGCGCCCGCTCTCCACCAGCACGACCTCGTGCTCGCGCGCGAGGGTGCGGCGGACCGCGCGCGCGACCAGCGGGTCGTCCTCCACCAGCAGGATCCGGCCGCGCGGCGGCTCGGCCGACTCGTCGCGCGGAGGCGGAGGCGCCACCTCGCCCCGCGAGGGAGGGAGCGTCACGCGAAAGGCGCTGCCGCGTCCCGGCGTGCTCTCCGCCTCGATCCGGCCGCCCAGCGAAGACACGATCCCGTGGCAGATCGACAGTCCGAGCCCCGAGCCCGAGCCCACCGGCCGGGTGGTGAAGAACGGATCGAAGACGCGCGCCAGCACCTCGGGGGAGATGCCCGCTCCGGAGTCGCTCACCTCGAGCACCACGTCCCCGCCCGGACCCGTCCGCACCGAGACGCGCACCTCGTTGCGGTCGGCCTCGCCCTCGGGGATCGACTGCGCCGCGTTGAGGATCAGGTTCACCAGCACCTGTCCGAGGTGCGCCTCGCTCGCCTCCACCTGCGGCGCGGGCTCGAAGTCGCGCACCACCCGCGCCCGGTGGCGCAGCTCGTTGGAGAGCAGGTGCAGCACCTGCTCCGCCACCCGCGCCACGTCGAGCGGTTGGCGGCGCTCGTCCAGACCGCGCGAGAAGACCTTCAGGCCGCGGACGATCTGGGCCACCCGATCGGCCCCGCGGTGCGCCTCGGCGACCGCCTCGAGGAGGTCGCGGGTGTGCTCCGTGTCGGGGAGCACCTTGGCCAGCTCCTGCTCGAGCAGGGCGAGGTTCGCCAGCACCGATGCGAGCGGGTTGTTGATCTCGTGCGCCAGCCCTCCCGAGAGGGTGCCCATCGAGGCCATGCGCTCGGAGAAGACGAGCTGCGCCTGCAGCCGGACCCGCTCCTCCTCCGCCGCGCGCTCCGGCCCGGTGTCGCGCAGCAGCAGCAGCGCCCCCGCGACCGCACCCGAGGAGTCGCGCACCGGGACCGCCGTGTCGAGGATGGCGCGCTCCGTCCCTCCCTTGGTCACCAGGAGCGCGTGGGCGCCGGGGCTCCGGGCCACCGCCTCGCCGCGGAGCGCCCGCGCCACCAGGTCATCGAGGGTCCCGCGATCCTCCGCTGCGACGATGTGCACCACCTCGGAGAGGAGCTTTCCCCGCGCATCCTTCGCCGACAGCCCGGTAAGCGCCTCCGCGCGGGGGCTCAACCGGGTCACGCAGCCTGCGCGATCGACCGCGACCAGGGCGTCGCCGATGCTGTCGACGAGTCCCTCCAGGGCCTCCTGCGGGTCGCTCATCAGGCTGGCAGCCCTGTAGGCGTCAGACCCACATAACACCCGGGGGCACCAGTGTGTGGGGGCCGGTCGCAAGCGTCGCAGGCGGCATCCCCCCTCTGGGTTGCCGCGCTGCAGCGGGGGCAGCGCATCGGTTGCGCAGCCTACAGGCGCCCGCCTACTCGGGCAAGTACTGGACACTCCATCGGATGTACGTCTGACTGTTCACACATTGGTCACCTCCCTTTTCGGGCTGTACGGCCCGTCGGACGTCGGGCTATAAGCGGGCCAGCGAGCGGTGAGGGACGTTCGCGTACGGAGGATGGCTGCTTTGGCGACGCAGGTCGTGCTGATGGGGCTCGGCGCCATCGGGCGACTCATCGCCCGAGCCGTCCTCACCCGGTTGGACCTCGAGATCGTCGCCGCGGTGGACCTCGATCCACGGCGCGTCGGGCGCAAGCTGTCGGACGTGATCGACGCGCCCGCTCCCGACGTCACCATCACATCGGACGCCGGCGCGGCGCTGAAGAAGGCGCAGCGCGGAGTCCTGCTCCACGCGACGGGCAGCCGGCTGGACCGGGTCGAGGGCGAGCTCGCGCAGGGGCTGTCCGCCGGGCTCGCGGTGGTCTCCACCTGTGAGGAGCTCTCGTACCCGTGGCTCCGCCATCCGGAGATCGCGGAGCGACTGGACCGGATCGCCGAGCGGCGGAAGGTGGCGCTGCTCGGGACGGGGGTGAACCCCGGCTTCGTCCTCGACCGCCTGCCCGCCACGCTCGGGAACGTGGTGGGCCGGGTCGATCGCGTCCAGGCCAGGCGGGTGGTGGACGCGCGCACCCGGCGGCTGCAACTCCAGCGCAAGGTCGGCGCGGGGATGAACGAGGAGGAGTTCGACCGCGGCGTCGACGACGGCACCGTCGGGCACGTCGGGCTGATGGAGTCGGCGGCGCTGGCCGCGCTCGGCGTGGGCCTCGAGGTGGACGAAGTGGACGAGGACATCGACCCCGTCGAGGGCGACGACGACGTGCAGGGCGAGGGATTCACCGTCCCGCGCGGAGGCATCGTGGGCGTGCACCAGGTCGCGCGGGCGTTCCACGAAGGCAAGGAAGTCGCGCACCTGGAGCTGACCATCGCGCTCGGCGCGCCCGATCCGCGCGACGAGATCGAGCTGATCGGCGACCCGCCGCTCAAGTGCGTCATCCCCGGTGGAATACCCGGGGACAAGGCTACCGCATGGTCCGTGGCCCACGCCGCGCCGTTGGTGGCGGGCTCCGAGCCCGGGCTCATCACCGTCTTGGACCTGCCCGCGGGCAGGTGAGGAGTTACCGACGTGGACCGCAATGCCATCGGTCGCGAGTCGAGGGCGGCCATCAACGAGGTGGAGAAGGGCGCGATCCGCCGCTTCGCCGAGGCCCTCGGCGAGACGAACCCCATCTATTTCGAGGAAGCCGCCGCCCGCGCCGCCGGATACCGCAGCGTGGTCGCTCCTCCGACCTTCCCCACCACGCTGCGCGCGGGCAGCGACCTGCGCGAGGGTCTGCTCCTCTCGCCCGGCAAGCACCTCCTGCAAGCCGAGCAGAGCTTCGAGTACGCGCGGCCCATCGTGGCGGGCGACAAGCTGACCGTCCGCAGCAAGGTGGTCGAGATGTCGCAGCGCAACACTCCCAGCGGGCTCACCGACGTGGTGGTGATCGAGGACGAGGGGAAGGACGATACGGGCGCGGTCGTCTACCGGTCGCGCCAGCTCTGGGTGGTGCGCACCGCGCCCAAGCATGCACCGGGGGATCTCCATGAGTAGCCGAAGCGCGGCGAAGAAGATGCGGCCGCCGCCCAAGACCGCCGCCAAGGTCGCCAAGGCGCCGGCGAAGCCGAAGGCGCGCAAGCTGGCCAAGGTGACCAGGTTCCCCAAGGTGGGGAAGCACGCGGACAAGAAGCCTGCGCGGAAGGCGCCGCCCGCGCGAGCCGCCACCAAGGCCGCGCCGCACAGGCCGCCGCTGAAGAAGCCGCTGCCGCCGCTGCCCGCCCTGACTCCGCCCAAGCAGGTGCAGCCGCCCAAGCAGAGCCTGGCGCGATCGTTCTACTGGAGCGAGCTGCGCATGGGCGACGACCTGCCGCCCTTGAGCAAGCCGGCCATCGATCGCGTGCAGATCGCCCGCTACGCGTCGGCCTCCAACGACTTCAACCGGCTCCACCTGGACGAGCCGTTCGCGCACGCGCTCGGGTTCCCCGGGCTGTTCGCGCCGGGGATGCTGGCGATGGGCTTCGTCGGGCAGCTGCTCACCGCCTGGCTGCGGCGCGGTCACGTCCGGCGGCTGGCGGCGCGCTTCGTGAAGATCGTCTGGCCGGGCGACGAGCTGACCTGCCGCGGCCGCATCGCGGAGCTGCGCAAGGAGAACGGCGCCTGCTACGCGGACGTCGAGCTGTGGGCGGAGAACCAGAAGGGAGAGCTGGTGCTGCGGGGCCAGGCGACCTGCGAGCTGTACGAATCGCCGGCCGCCGGCGGAGGCGGGGACGCGGGAGGGCTCCTGTTCGCGCTGCAAGCTGGCGGAGGGTCCGGGGCGGGCGGCGGGCAGCGCGGGGCAGCGCAGCAATCGCAGAAGGGCGGAAAGCCGCCGCCGCGCAAACGGTGAGGGGCGGGCTGGCGGTCGCGGTGGCGCTGTGCGCCGCGGCGTGTGCGGCGGGTCGGAAGGGGACGGCGGCGGGGAAGCCGACGGCGACAGCGACAGCGACTGCGACAACGACTGCGACAGCGACTGCGACAGCGACTGCGACAGCGACTCCGACAGCGACAGCGAGTAGGGCGACAGCGACTCCGACAGCGACAGCGAATGGGGCAACAGCGAATGGGGAGAAGCTTTCGCAGCGGGAGCTGCTCGCTCGGGCTGCCGCGGCGTGGGCACGGCACGACGAGGCGGGGGCGCTGGACGACGCCATTCGATTCTGGGAAGAGGCGGCGATGCAGCCGCCGGCGGCGGAGGCGCTGACCTCGGCGGCGAGAGCGCGGCGGTTGCGCATCGATCGATCGGGGATGTCGTCCGATGGGTTGCACGAGACCGCCCGCGATGCGAGCGCGTGCGCGGACGACGCGCGCAGGGCGTGGCTGTTGCTGGAGCCCGATGCAGGGGCGGCCCTCGGGGAGGGGCAGCCGCTGGGGCAGGTGCTGGCGCGCATCGGCCCGCAAGCCGTCGAGCCGCTCTACCTCGAGGCGGTGTGCACCGCGGCCTGGGCGCGCGCGCAGGGGTTCACGCCGCTCATCGAGCGCCGCGGCGAGCTGAAGCAGATGCTGACCCGCGTGGCGCAGCTCGCTCCCGATCTCGACGAGGCGGGCGCCGAGCGCGAGCTGGGCAAGCTGTACGCGGCTCTGCCGGCGTACGCCGGCGGCGATCTCCGCGAGTCGCGCGCCCACTTCGAGGCGGCCTTGGCGCGGGTGCCGTCGTCGGCGCGCACGCGGATCGTGTTCGCGCGGACCGTCGGCGTGAAGGCGCAGGACCGCGGGCTGTTCGAGGCGCAGCTCGAGGCCGCGTCGGCGGGCGAGTCGGCGCTCGCATCCGAGGCGCGGGAGCTGCTGGCGCGGGAGGACGAGCTGTTCGGCCCGGCGGAAGCGGCGCAGCCCATCCCCGGCGGGCCCACCCGCTGAACGCCCGACTAGAGCGCATCCCATGACGTCCGTGAGAGCGCCGAAAAAAAATTATTTTTTTTCCTGACTGTGAGAAGCGTAGCGCCGCCCTATCAGCGGGTCCGCACGAGGGCGGTGGCCGGGTCGAGCTCGGCGGCTTTCGACTCCTCGGCCCGCGCTGCGCTGGCGTCGCCCCGGTTCGCCAGCAGCCGGGCGCGGGCGAGGTGGTACCGCGCGGTCGCCGGCAGTGTGCGCTCGTGGGCGGCGAGAAGCTTCGCCGCCCCAGCCATGTCCCCAGCGGCCTGGAGCGCGGCGGCGCCCTCGAGATAGGTCGAGGGATCGGCGGGGTCGGCGGCGATGGCCGCCTCGAATTGGTGCGCCGCACCGGGCCGGCGGACGGCCGCGTCGACCATCGCCCGGGCACGCAGCGCGGCGGGGAGCCGCGGCGCCAGCGCCAGCGCGGCGGCCGAGTCCTCCGCCGCGCCGGCGGCGTCCTGCTCGGCCAGGCGCGCTTCCGCCCGGCCGGCCAGCGCCCGCGCCCGCAGCTCGGGCGTCAGCTCCTGCTCGGGCGTCCGCAGGACGGAATCGAGCAGCGCGCGGGCTCCTTTGGCGTCGCCGCGGCCCTGCCGGGCCAGAGCGATCTGCGCGCGCGCCTTTCCGATCTGCGAACGGAGGTGCCCCGAGTGGGCCTGCAGCGCGCGGTCGAACGCCGCCGCGGCGGCGGCCGCGTCGCCGTCGTCGAGGAGCGCCTCGGCGTAGTCCGCCACGAACCGCGGCTGGCGCCAGTCGGCGTCCTGGGCGCGCTTGAAGCTCGCCTTGGCCTCGGCCAGCTTGCCCTGGGCGCGCAGGGCCCGCCCGAGGAGGTCGTGGAACCTCGGCACGGCGGGAAGCGCCGGGTATTTCTCCAGCAGCGAGCGCGCGTACGCCTCCGCCTCGGCGACCTTGCCCGCCTGCAGCAGCGCGAGCGCGTGCGCGTCGAACAGCTCGGCGAAGGGGAGGCCCTTCGCGTCGGCCTTGCGCCGCGTCTCCTCGGCGCGCCCGGCGCGGTCCGCGTAGCCGGCGCCCACCAGCTGCGTCTCCGCGTCGGCCAGCGCGACGATGCCGAAGGCGTTGCGCGGATGGATGCGCAGGACCTCCTCGAGCAGCTTCTCCGCCCGCAGCCACCCGGCCGGCGTGTCCTTGGCCATCTCCGCGCGCGCGCCGCCGCCGCTGCCGCCGGGGCCGTCGATGAGCACGGCGACGTCGCGGCGGATCTGCACGTAGTAGCGGTAGCCGGCGTAGATGCCGGAAGCGAGGAGAGCGGCGACAGCGATCTTCAGGCCGGCCGAGCGCCACGGATGGCCGATGGGGTCCATGGCGGGGAGCACACATTCCACTCCGGGCGCGGTCAAACCCGGCGGACCCGAGGCGTCCGCCCCCCAACGGATCGGACGGCTCGAGTCGTCCGTTACTGAAAGCGAGCGCGCTTCGCCTCCCACGATCCGGGCATGTCCCCGGGGCCTCCGAAGAACGCGCCGGTCCAGGCCCCGTCGCGCGAGGCGGGGCGCCGGCGCAGGTCGCCGTCGAACCCGTCGTTGCCCAGCTGGCTCGCGCAGCGAGCTCCGCCCCGGCACACCGTGTCGTCCTCTCCGATTCCTCCGATGGTGGCGCGTCCGCCGAACACGAGCAGGTTCGTCTGGAACTTCACCGAAGCGAGCAGCTCGGTGACCGCCTGTCCCGCGAGCCCGACGGCCCCTGCGCAGGCGTCCTCGACGGGGCCCGCCGGGAGGATCCCGCGGGTGAGCTCCGACACCCACTGGCCGATGCCGCCGCAATCGACGATGCACTCCTGACCGCCGCGGCAGTCGGTCGCCTCGGCGATGCACTGCCACGGGGTCGAGAGCGAGAGCGCGGCGTCGATGGCGGTCACGACCGCCCTCGCCACCTCGACGTCGACCTGGCGCTGCGCGACAGCGAGCTGCCAGCGCGCAGGAGCCGAGCCGGGGACCGCCTCCACCGCGGCGGCGAACGGCGCCGCCCGCACCGCCACCGCCGGCAGCACCTCCCCCCTGCAGCGCGGCCCGGCGGGCGGGTACCCCGCCGCCGTGGTCGCCACGTCCAGCCGCGCGCACTCGGGCGGCACCTGGACGTCGCCCTCGATGTCTTCCCCGCACAGGGGCAACCAGTAGAACACCAGGCTCGTCCACACCTCGGTGGCGCTGGGGTGCGCCGCATCCACCCCCGGCGAGAGCCTCATCCTCCCCTCCGCCCGCAGGAAGCTGAGCAGCGTGCCCAGGTCGTCCCCGACGCGGACCACCGCGTAGAACCACCCGGGGAGGAACTGCCCGAGGAGCGCGTCGATCAACGCCTGGAGCCAGACGGGGAGGCCCAGCCTGCCCGAGAGGAACTGGTCGAGCGCGCGGATCCCCTTGAACGTTTCCTGGAGACCGCCGGGGAGCGAATCGCGGATGGCGAAGACGTGCTTCGTGTGCCAGACGCCGGTGACGTCGGGCAGAGCGGGGTCCCTGGGGACAGAAGGCTCGCAGACGCCGTCGGCGCAGACCGAGCCGGTGGGACACTCGACCGTGCACGGCGGCGTCCGGTCGCCCAGCACCGTCACGGCGAAGTAGACGGCCTCGCTTCCGGTCGCGGAGAACGCGGACGCCTCGAAACCGGGCTCCACCGCCCCGGCCACCAGGAACGCCTGCGCCTCGCCCGCGGCGTTGGTGGTGGCGCGCGCGGACTTGCCTCCGCTGCTCGCGAACGTCGACCCTGCGCCGGCCGGGATGGAGAAGAAGATGGTGTCGCCGGCGATGGGCGCTCCGGTGTCGAAGTCGATCTCGCGCACCCTCAAAGGAGTGGACCCGGACTCCGAGACCGTCACCGAAGCGGTCTGCCCGCCCTGGTCGACCAGGGTGCCCGGTCCCGCCACGACCTCCAGGAGCTTGCGGATCGGGACCACCTCGACGGTGAACGTCACCTCGGGCGCATCGAAGCCGGGCGCGCTGGCGATCAGCTCGGCCGACGCCGCCCGCGGGCCCGCCGTGAGCGCGACGCTCGCTACGCCCCCTTCGCCGGTGGTCGCGTCCTGGGCTCCGAGGGAGAAGATGCCGGGCTCGCCCGCGATCTCGAAGTGGAGGGGCGCGCCGGCGATGCCGCCGACCTGGTCCCGCGCCAGGACCACGCGTACGGTGCGCCTCTCGCCCGGATGGAGGACCAGGTCCTTGTCCGAGGCGGCGGCGAGCCTGTACGCCGCCCCCCCGGGCTGCCCGGCCCCGGGGTCCCCGCCGCAGGCGGCGGCGAGGCAGAGAGCGGCGGCGAAGGGGCGTGCCATGGCCTGCATCGTCCCGGATCGCGCGGCTTCCGCCCATCGGTCGACCGGACGACGCGGGGCTGGTGGTCCCTCTTCCGGGCCAGGTCGGCGAAGTGCTAAGTCGATCGGTCATGGCGTCCCCGTCCACGCTGCGGGCCCAGGCGCTGCTCGAGTTCGAGCTGCCTGCCGCCCCCCAGCGGGTGGATGAGCTGACCTCGGGTCCGCCCGGGGTGTGGGTCCAGCGGGTGCACGCGCCCGCCGGCCGTTTCCTGCTCCTCTGCGCGGAGGGAGCGCTCGCCATCGCGTTCGAGGCGACGCTGTTCGACCTGCTCGCCGAGTCCCGCTACCCGGCCCCGCGGCCGCGGCGCGCGCGGGGAGGAGCGCTGATCGCGCGGCTGGAGCGCGAGGGCGGGCATGCCGGCGGCTCCTGCTATGCCGTGGGCTCGGGGGAGCCAGTCGATCCGGCGAAGGCCACCACTCCGCAGTTCCTCGAGATCGGCAGGCTGCTGGCGCGGCTGCACCAGATCGGGGAAGCGCACCCGGCGTCGGTCCCTCCCGCCTTGAGCTGCGCGGAGCTGGCTGCCCGGCTTCCTCCAGGGGCGGAGGCGGAACGACTGCAGCCGGCGCTGCGGGTGGACCTCTCGTCGCTTCCGTCGGGTGCGGCGCACGGTTCGCTCGGCCCGCGGCAGGCGCTCTACATCGGCGACCGATGCTCGGCGGTGCTCCCCTCCGGAGAAGCGCACAGCGGCCCGCTGGTGCTCGACCTGGCGCGCGCTGCGTGCGCCTGGGCGATGCCGGCGGCGGAGCAGCTCCCGGCGCTGCGCGCGGTGCTCTCCGGCTACCAGGCCTTGCGGCGGCTCGATCCAGAGGAGCGCGACGCGCTCTATCCGGCGCTGCGGCGCGCGGCGGCCCGCGAGGGGGCATATCTGCTCGCCGCGGGCCGGCCCGACCCGCTGGCCGCCCTGTCCGCCATCGAGGCGCTGGGCGAGAAGGCGCTGCGCGCGGCTGCCGGGTGACTACATCCCGGAGCTGATCTTCCATTCCCCGTCGACCTTCGCGAACTTCATGCGCTGGTCGTCCGACTCGGAGAACCACTTCTCGCCGCTGGGAACGGCCACCGCGTAGCGCATCACGCCGAAGTAGTCGACCTGCGCGCGGTCGCCCTCGATCTTGAGATTCCGCACGTCGATGTCGAGCTTCAGGGAGCGCACCCCGTTGAAATCGCGGGGGATCGACCTGCGCAGGCCCTCCAGGTCGTGCGGGTCGCCCGGGCGGTTGGGATCCCCCTTGTCGAAGTATCCCGGCGCGGCGAGCGAGAGGAGGGCGTTCGGGTCGCGCGCCTCCATCGCCTGCTTGTAGTTCGCCAGGACTTGCAGGACGGCCCGGTTCTGGGGCTCGTCGGGGATGGTGGTGCCGGGGATCATGTTGTGGCTGCAAGCGGCGAGCGCGGTGAGCGTGGCGGCCGCGAGCGGGTGGGCGATGCGCATGGGTTTGCATAATTTGAAAGGGCGCGCCGGGTCAAACCGGTTCGTGGTAGGCGATGCGCGTGGCGGACTGGATCGACGTCGGCCCGGCCGACCTGGTGGAGGGCGAGCTGCGCGGGTTGGAGATCGGCGAGAGGCTGGTGCTGCTCGCCTGCCAGGACGGGCGGGTGACGGCGATGGACGACTCGTGCAACCACGCCGGGTGCCTGCTTTCGGGAGGCTGGCTCGATCGGCGCAAGCGGGGGGTGGTGTGTCCGTGCCACGAGTATTGCTTCGAGCTGGGCACCGGGCGCAACGTCACCATCCCGCGGCTGTGCGACGATCAACGCGCCTTCCCCGTGCGGGTCGAGGGCGGGCGCGTGCTGCTGCGGCTGGAGGAATAGGTGGGGCACAAACACGAGCACGGGCACGGGCACGGGCACGGGCACGAGCACGGACACGAGCATGGGCACGAGCACGGGCGGGTGCCCGGCGAGCACAAGGCGCGCGCTCCGCGGAGCGCCAAGGTGTACGTGGTGACGTGCTCGGACTCGCGCACCGAGGCCACCGACGAAGGCGGGCGCATCCTCCGCGATCAGCTCGGGGCGGCCGGGCACACGGTGACCGGTTCGGCGATCGTGCCCGACGACCCGCAGCGCATCGCGGCCGAGCTGGACCGGGCGCACGCGTCGGGGGCGCAGTTCGCGCTGGTCACCGGAGGGACCGGCCTGTCGAGCCGGGACTCGACCTTCGAGGCGCTTTCGCGCGCGGTGGTCCGGCCGCTGCCGGGGTTCGGCGAGCTGTTCCGCGCGCTCTCGTACCAGGAGATCGGCAGCGCGGCCATGCTGTCGCGGGCGCTGGCGGGCCAGCTGGGGAGCGGGCTGTTCGTGTTCGCCATGCCCGGGAGCCCCGGCGCGGTCAGGCTGGCCTGCGAGAAGCTGATCCTGCCCGAGCTGACGCACGTCCTGGAGGAGCTGTCGCGGTGACGCAGGCCGCGCAGTGGAAGCGCGCCGCGCTGGTCGGGCCCGCGCTCGAGGATCTGCTCCGCCGCACCGACGCGGCGGCGCGGGTGCGGGGCGATCCGGTCGAGCTGGTGCACGCCTACTCCGATCCGCTCGACGTGGAAGTCGCCGGGCTGCTCTGCGCCGCGCTCGCCTACGGGCGCGTCGACCTGTTCAAGCCCCGGCTCGCCGCGCTGTTGCGCGCTCTAGGTCCCTCCCCGGGCGCCACCGCGCGCGACGCCACGCCTTCCGAGCTGCTGCGGCGCTGCGCCGGGTTCGCCTACCGGATGACGGGGCCGCGCGACGTCGCCTGCCTGCTGTACGGCGCCGGCCGCATCGTGCGGGCGCACGGGTCTTTGGGCGCGTTCTTCGCCGCCCGCTGGAGGGCGGCGGGTTCGCTGCGGGTCGCGCTGGGCGAGCTCGTCGACGAGCTGTGCGCGGCCGACTTCACTCCGCTGCTCGGGCAACGCGGCCCGACGCGCAGGCTCAAGCACCTGCTCCCGCACCCGGCGCGCGGCAGCGCCTGCAAGCGGCTCAACCTCTTCCTGCGCTGGATGGTGCGCGGGCCCGACGGAGTGGATTTCGGCCTCTGGGACGTGCCGCCCAGCGCGCTGGTCATGCCGCTCGACACCCACGTGCACCGCATCGGCCGCTTCATCGGGCTCACGCGGCGCAAGGACCTGTCCTGGCGTACGGCCGAAGAGGTGACGGGGCGGCTGCGCGCGCTCGACCCGTCGGACCCCGTCCGGTTCGACTTCGCGCTCAGCCACCTCGGCATCAGCGGCCAATGCGCCTCGCGCCGCGACGCGCGGCGGTGCGCGGACTGCTCGCTCAAGCCGATCTGCCGCTTCTGGACCTGACCTCTTTCAGTCCACCTCGTGGCCGGTGTCCTTCTCCGCGCCCTCGCGCTTGTGCGAGGGTGGACGATCGCCTAAGACCTCTCCGTGTCCACCGGGCATTTCCGCAAGACGCTCGTCCGCCTGCTGGTGAACGGCGAGGAGCACACCCTGGCCGTCCCGGTGCAGCGCACGCTGCTCGAGGCGCTGCGGTACGAGCTGGGGCTCACCGGCAGCAAGCAGGGGTGCGACAAGGGCGACTGCGGGGCGTGCACCGTGCTCGCCCGCCCGCGCGATGGCTCCGGACGAGGCGAGCCGATCCTCTCCTGCATCACGCTGGCGCAAGACGCGCAGGACCTCGCGCTCACCACCATCGAAGGGCTCGCCGGTCCGCGGGGGCTCGACCCGATCCAGCGCGCCTTCGCCGACTGCGGGGCGCTCCAGTGCGGCTTCTGCCAGCCCGGCATGATGCTCTCGGCGCGCGCTCTCCTCGATCAGTGCCCGCGCCCGACGCTTCCGCAGATCCAGGAAGCGCTCTCCGGCAACCTGTGCCGCTGCACCGGCTACACCAAGATCTACGAGGCGGTGGAGGTCGCCGCCGGCCTGCGCGAGCCGGCTTCCCGCCCGCCGGTCAGCAGCGAGCGCGCGCCCGCCTCGGACCAGGTGGCGCACATCCCCAAAGAGATCGCGCCATGAGATCCGACGACGCGCCGAAGGCGCCACCGTCACGGGACCCCCTGCCGGGGGTGACTCATCCGGTGCACCAGCCGGGCAACGTGGGCGCGCGCTTCCCCAAGATCGACGGCGCGGGGAAGGCCGACGGCAGCGGCGTCTACGCCGACGACATCCGCCTGCCCCGGATGCTGCACGCGAAGATCCTCCGCTCGCCGCACGCGAATGCCCGCATCCGCGGCATCGACGTGAGCGAGGCCGCGAGCTACCCCGGCGTGGTGGCGACGCTAGTGGGCGCCGAGATGCCCGCCAAGTACGGCGTGATCCCCTGGACGCACGACGAGCAGGCGCTCGCCACCGACCACGCGCGGTTCGTCGGCGACGAGGTGGCGTGCGTCGCGGCCGTCGACGAGCGCACCGCGGACGAGGCGCTGCGGCTGATCCGCGTCGACTACGAGCCCCTGCCGGCGCTGCTCACCGTCGAGGACGCGCTGGCGCATCCGGAGATCAAGGTCAACGAGCGCGCCAAGGTCGGCAACGTCACCAAGCACGTCGAGCTGGAGTTCGGTCCGGTGGACGATGCGGTCGCCCGGGCGGCGGCGGTCTGCCACCAGGTGTACGAGTACGCCGGCTCGACCCACGCGCCGATCGAGCCGCACTGCGCGGTCGCCCGGGTGGACGGGGACGGCAACCTGACCGTCTGGTCGTCCACCCAGATCCCGCACTACGTGCAGCGCGAGCTGTCGCGGGTGCTGGGGCTGCCGCAGAGCAAGGTGCGCGTCATCCAGCCGCTCCTGGGCGGCGCCTTCGGCGGCAAGAGCGACCCGTTCTCCCTCGAGTTCTGCGTAGCCAAGCTGGCCCTGAAGACGGGCCGGCCGGTGAAGATCCTCTTCACGCGCGAGGAGGTCTTCTACGCGCACCGCGGCCGCCATCCGATGCGCATGGACGTGAAGGTGGCGCTCGACCAACAGGGTCGCATCAGCGCGGTCGACAACGAGATCCAGATCGACGGCGGCGCCTACGCCTCGTTCGGCCTGGTCACCGCGTACTACGCCGGACAGCTGCTCACCGGCCCGTACCGATTCGGCACCTACCGGTTCGACTCCACGCGCGTCTACACCAACAAGCCGCCCTGCGGCCCCAAGCGCGGGCACGGATCCGTGCAGCCGCGCTTCGCCTTCGAGGTGGCGCTCGACGAGGCGGCGGAGCAGCTCGGAATCGATCCGATCGAGGTGCGGCGGCGCAACTTCATCGGCGAGAACGTCGAGACGGTGAACGGCCAGCGCATCACCTCCAACGGCTTCCTCAAGTGCCTCGAGCTGGTCGAGGAGGCGTCGGGGTGGAAGGAGCGGCACGGGAAGCTCGGCCCGGGCCGCGGGCTGGGCGTGGCGGGGTCGATGTACATCAGCGGCACCGCGTACCCGGTCTACCCGAACGAGATGCCGCAGAGCGGGGTGCTGCTGAAGCTGGACCGCTCGGGCCGCGTGACCGTCTACAGCGGCGCCAGCGACATCGGGCAGGGGGTCAACACGCTGCTCTGCCAGATCTGCGCGGAGGAGATGGGCTGCGATCCGCGCGAGGTCACCGTGGTCGCCGCCGACACCGACTTGACCCCCGTCGACCTCGGCGCCTACTCGAGCCGCGTCACCTTCATGGTCGGGCTGGCGGCGCGAGAGGCGTGCGAGAAGCTCGCGGACAAGCTGCGCGCCGCGGTGGCGGCGAAGCTGGGCGGCGCGCCTGCCGACGTGCGCCTCCAGCTGGGAACCGCCACAGGTCCGCAGGGCACGATGAGCTTCGCGGAAGCGTGCCAGCTCGCCGAGGCCGAGGAGGGCGCGACGCTGGCGGCGACCGGCGGCTACCGGACGAAGAAGCTGGGCGGGAACTACCGGGGCGGCACCATCGGCGCCTCGCCCGCTTACTCCTTCACCGCGCACGTCGCGGAGGTGGAGGTCGACCAGGAGACCGGCATCTGGACGGTGCGCAAGCTCTGGGCCGCGCACGACTGCGGCAAGGCGCTCAACCCGACGCTGGTGGAGGGCCAGATCGAAGGATCGGTGTACATGGGCGCCGCCGAGGCCCAGATGGAGGAGATGGTCTACGACCGCAGCGGGCTGCTCTTCGGCCCGTCGCTGCTCGACTACCGGATCCCGACCTCGCTGGACACGCCGGAGATCGACGCGCGCATCGTCGAGAGCGACGATCCCAACGGTCCGTACGGCGCCAAGGAGGCCGGGGAGGGGCCGCTGCACCCGGCGATCCCCGCCATCGCCAACGCCATCCACGACGCGTGCGGCATCCGGATCCGGCAGCTCCCCTTCTACCCGCAGCGGATCCTGCGGCTGCTCCGCGAGCGCGACGCCGGGCGCGCGGGATCGGAGCGCGTCGCATGATGACCTTGCCGGCCGTCGACGTGCTCAGGCCGCGCAGCGTCGCCGAGGCGGTGGCGCAGCTCGCCGGGCATCCCGGCGCGCGCCTGCTGGCGGGCGGCACGGACATCGTGCCGAACCTCAAGTACGGCATGTACGACACGCAGCACCTGGTCGCGCTCCGCGGGCTCTCGCGCGAGCTGCGGTACGTCCGGGTCGAGGATGGGACGGGCGAGATCCTGCTCGGCGCGCTGTGCACCATCGACGAGCTGGCGCGCGACGCGACCGTGCGGTCGCGGCTGCCGGCGCTCGCCGAGGCCTGCGCGCAGATCGCCGGGCCCCAGCTGCGCCGCATGGGCACGCTGGGCGGGAACCTCTGCCTCGACACCCGCTGCGTGTACATCAACCAGACCTATTTCTGGCGCAGCGCGCTCGGCTTCTGCCTGAAGAAGGACGGCACCGCCTGCCATGTGGTCGCGGGCGGGCAGCGGTGCGTGGCGGCCGCGTCCAACGACAGCGCGCCGGTGCTGCTCGCGCTCGGCGCGAGCGTCCGGACCGTCTCTCCCCGCGGTGAGCGGGTGCTGCCGCTCGAGGAGTTCTACCTGGCCGACGGCGTGCACAACACCGTGCTCGCGCCCGACGAGCTCCTGATCGAGGTGCGCGTCCCCGGCCAGGCGGCGTCGCTGCGGCAGGCGTTCCACAAGCTGCGCACGCGCGCCGCGATCGATTTCCCCGCGCTCAACCTGGCCGTCGCGCTGGAGGTCGCGCTGGGCGCGGTCAGGTCCGTGCGCCTCTGCGTGGGCGCGCTCGCGGCGCGGCCCGCGCTGGTGAAGGGGCTCGACGACCTGGTCGGTCACCCGGCGGATCGACGGCTGGCCGAGGAGCTGGGGCGCCGCGCCCACAAGCAGTGCCGCCCGCTGACGAACATCGGGATCGATCCCGGCTGGCGCCGCGAGGTGCTGCCGGTCCTGGTGCGAAGGACCGTGCTCCGGGCGCTGGAGCGGATGCCCTAGGTACGCGGACAGCGCGACACCCGCGCACACACCGATCTGTCCGGAGGTGGATGGATTGGAACGAGGTGGCCAGAAAGCTGGCCGGTATGGCTCGATTTCAAATGCTGCCAACTTCCCCCTCTCGATGTTACGAGAGTGGGAGACGATGTCGTCGCCCGCCACCGTTCTCGTCATCGACGACGATCCCGACTTCCGGTCCCTCGTGCGCGAGGAGCTGGCCGGCGCCGGCTACGGAGTGACCGAGGCTTCTGGAGGTCACGAAGGCGTCGCGATGCTCCGGCAGGCCGACGTGGACGTCGTGCTGCTCGACGTGCAGATGCCGGGCCTCAACGGGCACGAGGTGCTGCGCGAGGCCCGCAACCTGGGCGTCCACTCCGAGGTGGTCGTCATGACCGCCTACCCGCAGCTCGACATCGCGATGGAGTGCCTGCGCGCCGGCGTCTTCGATCTGCTCGAGAAGCCGTTCCCGCCCAAGTCGCTGCTCGCCACGCTCGGACACGCGGTGGAGCGCGGCCGCCTGTACCGCACCACCGCTCTGTACCGCGCGACCGCGGACATCTTCGCGGCGCACAATCCCGAGGACCTCCCGCAGGTCATCGTGGAGACGGCGATGCGCGCCCTGGAGGCGGACGACGCCTCGCTGATGCTGCCCGATGGCGCGGGCGGCCTCACCATCGCGTACTCGCACGGCCTGCCGGAGCAGGTGCGCAAGGCGACCCGCGTGCACCTGGGCGAGGGCATCTCGGGGCGGGTCGCGCAGGACCGCGTCCCCGCGCTGCTCATCGGCAACCCGGCGGGCATGCCGCGCTTCGCCGGCGTGCAGGGCGACCCCGAGCGGGTGCGCTCCAGCATCGTCTACCCGCTGGCCGCGGGCGAGCAGCTCGTCGGCGTGCTCAACCTGAACCGGGCGCAGTCGCGCAAGCCGTTCCGCGAGGCGGACCTGGAGCTCGCCTCGGTGTTCGCCTCGCAGGCGCTGCTCGCGCTGGAGAACGTGAACCTGCTCCGCCGGCTCATGCATGCCGAGAGGCTGGCGTTCGTGGGGCGGCTGGCGGCGGACCTCTCGCACGAGGTCAACAACCCCACGGCCTACATCGTAGCGAACCTGGAGTTCATCACCGAGAATATCCCACAGGATTTTGGGCAGCTTGGGAGTGAACTGCGCCAGAGCGCGGCCGACGCGCTGGAAGGGGCGCAGCGCATCCGGCGCGTGGTGCAGGACATCAAGAGCATGTTGCGTGGCGACGAGCCGGCGCACGTTCCGGTCGACCTGAACTCGCCGGTGCGGTTCGCGTTGCGGATGGCAGCGCGCCAGCTCCAGGGAGTTCGCGTGGAGAGCTCGCTGGCGACGCAGGTGAGCGTGCTGGGCGACGAGGCGCGGCTCGGGCAGGTGTTCCTGAACCTCCTGGTCAACGCGGCGCACGCGCTCAGCGGGCGGCGCGAACCGCGCGTCGGCGTCACCACCGAGCGCGTCGGAGATCGCGTGCGCGCCACCGTCTGGGACAACGGCCCCGGCATCCCGCGGCGCGATCAGGGGCGCATCTTCGACGCCTTCTTCACCACCAAGCCCGGCGCGGCGGGGTCGGGACTGGGCCTGTCGATCTCGCGCGAGATCGTGCAGCGACACGGCGGGGAGCTGTCCGTCGAGTCGGAGGAGGGCCGCGGATCGCGCTTCATCCTCACCCTGCCCGCCGGGCCACGGGTACACTAGGCTCCGTGCTCTCCGTGGTGCAATTCTTTTGTCCGTCTAGCGGACGATGTGCAGTGGCTCTTCGGCGCGGTCCGGGTCGTCCGGTCGCGCCACGGCGGGATCGCGCAGATATGTGTCGGTGAGGCGGCGGCGCGGGACCAGTCGCAGCGGAAGGGAGGCGAGGCTCGCGCCGAGGGCCTCGACCACGGCGGCGGCCTTGCGCAGGGGGGAGAGATCCGCCACCGCGCCTTCCACGATCCCCATGCGGCGCAGGCGCAGCTCCCCGCAGTCGACGGCGAGCTCGAGGAACTCGGGGAGCCGCGCGAGCACGGGGTGATCGGCGGGGAGGCGCCGCTGCAAGAAACGTCCGAGCCGCCGCACCGCCCAGGTGGAGACGAGCGAGAGGCCGAGCAGCCTTCGCCGCAGGGCCGGCCGGCGGCGCACCGCCAGCGCCGTCCGCCGCTCGCCGAAGTCGACGTGGCGCTCCTCCTGCCGCACCGCGCGCGCCAGGATCTCGCGGATGCCCTCGTGGTCGATGGTGTCGATCACGGCGTAGAGGGCCATGAGCACGAAGCCCTCGCCCATCGCCATCTCCAGGCAGACGTGCTCCTCGAAGGTGGCCGGCATCATGCCGGTGCTGAGGAACCGCACCAGCCGGTGGGGGGCGGCCGGCTTCTCGCGGAGCAGATCGAGGATGCGCAGGAAGTTGTCGACGTGCTGGAGCTCCTCGACCGCTTGCCGCGCGAAGAAGCGGGCGGCGTCGAGGTCGGGCGCGGCATAGAGCCAGTGGCCGCACTGGATGCCGGTCACCTCGCCGTAGAGGAACTGGTTCATCATCCAGCCCAGCACGGCGCGGTCGCGGGCCGGGTCGAGGCGGGCGCCGCCCCAGTCGAAGGTCATCTCCTCGCGCGACAGCAGCATGTACACCACTCGTCGCCATATTATATTTCGGCGGCGGTGCGCTTCTCAGTACGCCGACTCGACCAGCCGCGCCAGTGGGGGCGGCCACCTACAACCGTTCCCTGGCGATCGATCGGCGAACCTGTACAATCCGCGCCGAACTTTCCCGGGAGGCGATGCGTGAGGCGGCCGGCAGACGACATGCGCGAGGTGCGGGTGCCCCCCGAGCTGCTCGCCCGCTGGGCGCTCGAGACGCCGGCGCAAGCGCAGGAGGCGACCTGGGCGGCGCTCTGCTTCCTGGTCGAGGTGGAGCACGCCGCCGTCGCCCAGCTCCCCGTCCCGGCCGTGCTGCGCAACGAGAAGGCGGCGCTGGACGCGGACGGCTTTTTGCGCGTGCCGCGCGGCGCGCTGGAGCAGTTCCGCCTGCGCACGGCACGCGCGATGGGCTGGATGGAGCAGTTGCTCTTCTTCCGGGAGCGCTTCCCTACAGCGGCGCAGCGGAACCCACCCGACACCCTCTACGTGCTCGCCCGCCTGTTCGCCGGCCATGCGGGCGCGCCGGACGCCGCGGTCGACGTGCTGGTGCGCGAATCGGTGCTGCCGGAGATCGAGGACCTGCTCCACCGCACGGTCACCTATCCCGGCCTGCAGTTGCTGCAGCAGAGGATGCGCGAGAGCGAGCCCCAGCGGAGCGCCGAGGCGCGCCGGCTGGCGGGCGACGTGCTGGGCGAGCTGACCAACTCGTCGGTGTGGAGCGTGCGCAAGCGGCTGGTCTCGACCGCCACCCGCGCGGTGCTGGGAGCACGCCCGCTGCTCGAGCAGCTCGAACAGGGCGGGATGAAGGTCGACCGCGGCCGGGCCGCGCGCGGGTTCGCGCGAAGGCTGGAGGAGGCCGTCTCGGGTCTGTCGGGAGTCCGCGTGCTCCCGGAGGCGCTGATCGCCCGCCTGGCCGGCAAGATGCAGGAGCCGGACGCGGCGGAGGAGGCGGCGGAGCAGGACGCAACGCGGAAGTAAACGGAACAACTCGCTGTTCCAGCGTAGGGCGCCTGAGGGTCTACCGGTGGTCCTGCTGCAGGGCAGCGTAGATGTGCCCGCGTTTCGGCCCGTACTTCGCCATCGTGGCAATGCCCGCCGCCATCAGGCAGAGGAGCCCGGCCACGATGAGGCCGACGACTTGCTGGGGCGGCAGGAACCGGCGCATCGCGGGCCATCCTAACTCCGCGGTTCCGGAGAAGCCAACCTCGGGGTGCGAAATAGGCGGTGGTTTCCCTCGTAGATGGCCCGACCCGGCCACCTTCCAGGAGTGCGCGTGAGCGAGGCCCAGACGGTGGAAGTGCAAGCGCGGAACTGGCGCGTCCCTCCCGCCGCCCTCGCGCTGGTCGCCCCGGAGGTGGGCATGGAGCGCGTCGCGCGCACGGGCCGCGTGCGCGGGCCGCTGCTCGTGGCGCTGGCGTGCGCGCTGCTCTCGGCCGGGGCCGGCGTCCTCCGCGTCGACGCGAAGGACGCCACGCTGCGGGCGATGGACAAGGCAGGAGAGCTGCAGAGCTCCAGCGACCGGCAGGTCGAGGACAACACGAAGAGCGCCGAGCGCGTCTATCTGGTGAAGCGCGTCGCAGGCGCGCTGGTCGAGCCGCCGCTGCAGCTCGGACTTCTCTGCGTGGCGATGTTCGCGCTCTCGTGGTTCCTGCGAGGCCGGCCCACCGGGCGCGCGGTGCCGCCCGTCGCCGCGGCCGCCTTGCTGCCCGGCGCGGTGGCGAATCTGCTGGAGGCCGGCGCCACCTTCCAGAACGCCGCCATCGCGCCCGACGGACGGCCCGCGCTGCCGCGCACCGTGGCCGACTTCTGGCTGCAGCTCGCCGGGCATCCCGCCGCGACGCCGGTGATGAAGATGCTCTCGGTTTTCGATATCTTCTCCTTCTGGACGGCGCTGCTGGTCGGCTTCGGGCTGATCGCGGCGGGCCACGTGCCGCAGCGCCGCGCCCTGGCCGGGACCCTGATCGCCTGGCTTTGCTTGCGTCTGCTCACGCAGGTCGCCGCTGGAGGTCACTGAACGTGCTTCTCGCAGCTCTCGCAGCCTCGTCCATCGCGCTCGCCACCTCGGCACAGGCCCCGGCGCCCGACAACGCGCTCACCCTGGAGCGGGCCATCCAGGTCGCGCTGGACCGCAACTACGACCTGCGCCGGAGCCAGTACCAGGCGCTCTCCTCCGAGCAGGACCTGGTGATCGCCCGCTCCGCCATCTTGCCGCGCCTCGACTTCAACGGCTCGATCAGCCGGGTGAGGCAGGGCTCCGGCACGCCGATCGTCGGCGGCGTGATTCTCACGCCGCGGCCGACGGAAGCCTTCTGGAGCTACGTGGGATCCGTCGGAGCGACCCAGCTCCTCTTCGACGGGGGAAAGTGGTGGAACAACCTGGCCGCCGCGGGAGCGCAGCTTGCTTCGACGCAAGCGAGCATCGACGAGCAGCGACTCAACACCGTCTTCACCGTCGAGCAGAGGTTCTACGAGCTGGTGCGCGCGCAAAGGCAGCTCAAGGTGCTGGGCGAGGCCGCGATCCGCTCACGGGATCAGGCGGAGTTCACCCAGCGGCTCTTCGACGGCGGCCGCGCCACGCAGGCCGACGTGTACGCCGCGCGGGCGAACCGCGACAACGACGAGATCGTCCGGCTCACCCAGGAACGCCTGGTCGAGTTCGCCCGCCAGGACCTGGCCCAGACCATCGGGTGGAATCCGGCGGAGGCGCTCGCCATCGTCGAGCCGCCGCAGATGCAGCAGGAGCCTTCGACGCCGCCTCCGGCCGAGCAGGCGGTGGAGAAGGCGTTGGCGGCGCGCCCCAGCCTCAAGGCGTTCGCCTTGGCCGCCGAGTCGCGGCGCAAGAGCGAGGCCGCGGCGAGGGGTGACTATTGGCCGCAGATCAGCCTGAGCGCGAGCTACCGCCGCAGCACGCCGGAATGGCGGCTCTTCACCGGTTTGCCGCTCGGCCACGACAGTACGATCTCCGGCGGCGTCGACGTCACCTGGAACCTGTTCGCCGGTTTCTCCACCAAGGCCAACGTGGAGAAGGCGCAGGTGGACGTCCTCCTGGCGGAGAACGATCTGATGAATGGGCGCCGGGGCGTAGCCTCCGACGTCGAGCGGGCCATCGCGCAGCTGGGCGTGGCCCGGCAGGCAGCGCGTATCGCCACGCAGACGCAGCAGACGTCGAGCGAGAACCTGCGGCTCGCGCGCACGCGCCAGCAAGTGGGCGTCGGCACGCAGCTCGAGGTGCGCGACGCGGAATTGAAGCTGACGCAGGCTCAGCTCGCGCGCGACAACGCGCTGGTCGACGGACATGAGGCCGAATCGGCGCTGCGGCGCGCGACGGGTGGGTGACGCAAATGACGAAGGGACGCTGGATCATCGCGGGGATCGTCTTGGCGGGGGTCGCGGCCGCGACCGTGCAGGGCCTGAGGCCCCGCCCCCCTCCGCCCGTCGAGGTGACCACCTCGATGGCCAAGCGCGGGCCCATCACGCGCCTGGTGACCGCCGCGGGACACCTGCAGGCCCACCAGACGGTGAAGGTCAGCTCGAACATCTCCGGCGACCTGCTCTCGCTCGCGGTCAAGGAAGGCGACCACGTGGCGCGGGGACAGGTGCTCGGCCAGATCGACCGCCGGCTGCAGGAGGCGCAGGTGACCCAGTTCCGCGCCGGCGTGTCGAACGCGCGCGCCTCGATCGACCAGATCCTCGCCACCATCGCGCAGGACAAGAACGACCTTTCGCGGACGCGCACGCTGGTCGAGCACAAGCTGACCAGCCAGGCCGACCTGGACAAGGCGCTGACGCAGCTCAAGGTCGACGAGGGCCGGCTCGCCGCGCAGAAGGAGCTGGTGGCGCAGAACCAGGGCCAGCTGGAGACGGCGCTCTACAACCTCTCCCGCGCCACCCTGACCGCGCCGATCGAGGGGACCGTCCTGGAGATCCAGCACAAGGTGGGCGAGCGCATCCGCGGCTCGGACCTGTCCGAGGACGTGGTGCTGATCATGGGCGGCCTCTCCGACATGGAGGTGAAGGCCGAGGTGGGCGAGCACGAGGTGGTCGGCATCCACGAAGGCGACGAGGCCACCATCGAGATCGACGCCATCCCCGACAAGCAGTTCAAGGGCTACGTCTCGGGGATGGTGAAGAACGCGCAGATCAAGAACCCGGGGACCGACCAGGAGGTGACCACCTTCTTCGTGCGCGTCGCCTTCGCCGAGCCGCCCGAGTCGGCGTTGCCCGGCATGTCGTCGGCGGTCTCCATCGCGGTGGCCACCCACGACAACGTGGTGAGCATCCCCATCCAGGCGGTGACCAGCCGCGAGCCCAAGAAGAAGGAGCAGAAGTCGGCGCCGCGCGAAGGCACGCTGGTCGCGGCCGCGCCGGGCGGCGCCACGGCGACCAGCTCCGATGCTCCGCCGGCGGCCGCGGCGACGGGCAAGCCGAAGCCGGTCAAGGTCGTTTTCGTGGTGAAGGATGGCAAGGCGGAGATGCGCGAGGTGCGCACCGGCATCGCCAGCCGGACGGACATCGAGATCCTCGAGGGCATCAAGGACGGCGAGACGATCGTCGACGGTCCCTACCGCACGCTCGCCCGCGAGCTGCAGGAGGGGCAGGGCGTCAAGGTGCAGGAGCCGGTCAAGGCGGGAGAGCAAAAGGGCCCTCAGGGCGGCCGTAGCTGAAGCGCCGTCAGCTTCGGCCCCCTCTCGGAGATCAGATGGCGCTCATCGAGCTGGAGAAGATCGTCAAGACGTACGACCTGGGCCACCAGAAAGTGGCGGCCCTGCGCGGCATGGACGTGCGCATCGAGCGCAACGAGTTCGTCGCCATCGTCGGGCAGTCGGGCTCGGGCAAGTCGACGCTGATGAACATCGTCGGCTGCCTCGACGTGCCCACCTCGGGCCGCTACCGGCTCTCCGGGCGCGACGTGAGCGACCTCTCCGACGACGAGCTGGCCGACGTGCGAAATCTCGAAATTGGCTTCGTCTTCCAGAGCTTCCAGCTCCTGCCCCGCGCCACCGCGCTGGAGAACGTCGAGCTGCCGCTCATCTACCGGGGCGTGTCGCGCAAGGAGCGCCGCGAGCAGGCGGCGCACGCCCTCGACACCGTGCAGCTGTCCGATCGCATGACGCACCGGCCGGCCGAGCTGTCCGGCGGGCAGCGGCAGCGCGTGGCCATCGCCCGCGCGCTGGTCACCCAGCCTTCGCTGCTGCTCGCGGACGAGCCCACCGGCAACCTGGACAGCAAGACAGGGGAAGAAATCGTGCGCCTGTTCCACGAGCTGCACGAGAGGGGCAACACCATCCTGCTGGTCACCCACGAGCCCAAGCTGGCGGCGCGCTGCCCGCGCGCGGTGCGGCTGGTGGACGGCCTGGTGGTGGCGGACGGGAAGGGCCGCGACGTGGCGCTGGCCAACGCCGAGGCGCTGGGCGCCGAGACGCTGGCCGCGTTCCACGCGGCGCAGGCGGCGCAGGCCAGCCAGAGGCTGCCATGAGCGAGTGGGGGGTCCCATGAGCGAATCCGCGCTTCCGCTCCCGTTCGAGGCGAAGTCCCGGCAGCTCGGCTTCCGGCGCAAGGCGGCGCGCCTCTTCGGAGAGCTGCGCGAGGCGGTGGCGCAGGCGGCCTACGCCCTGCGCGCGCACCGGTTGCGCGCGACCCTCACCATCTCCGGCATCGGCCTGGGAATCGCGATGCTGATCGGGATCCTCACCGTGCTCTCCGGCTTCCAGGTGAGCTTCCTGCGCCAGCTCAGCACCTTGGGGCCGAACACGCTGTTCGTGCACAAGTGGAAGTGGGGCGTGAGCGGCAACGACTGGTGGAAGTACAAGAACCGTCCCCACGTCACGCACTTGGACTGGCGAGCGCTGGAGGCCAACGCGAACCTGCCCGTGGCGATCGCGCCCATCGTCAGCACCGACGCCTCGGTGACCCATGCCGGCAAGGAGCTGAAGCACGTCGACATCCGCGGCAGCACCTCGAAGTACCTGGACGCGACGGGATGGGAGATGCGGCGCGGCCGCTTCCTCACCGACCTGGACCACGAGCTGGGCACCGACGCGTGCGTCATCGGAGCCGACGTGGAGGAGGCTTTCTTCAAGGGGCAGGACCCGCTCGGCCAGCGGCTGCGCGTCGGTCCGTCCACCCGCTGCACCATCGTGGGGACGTTCCTGCGCAAGGGGAACTCATTCGGCCAGCCGCAGGATGTGCGCGTGCTCATCCCGCTCTCCGCGTTCACCCGGTCGTTCGGGCTCAAGCGAGGCCTGGTGCTCTCGGTGGTCGCTCCCGCGGGCAAGGTGACGCAGACCGAGGACGAGGTGATCGCGGTCATGCGCAACGCGCGCAGGCTGCGGCCTGACCAGGAGGACAATTTCTCGGTCAACCGGCAGGACAAGCTGCTGCAGGGGTTCAACAAGATGACGGAGGCGCTCAACATCGTGGGCGCCCTGATCGGCGTCATCACCGCCATCGTCGGCGGCATCGGCATCATGAACATCCTCCTCGTCTCGGTGAAAGAGCGTACCCGCGAGATCGGCGTGCGCCGCGCGCTCGGGGCGCGGCGGACGACCATCCTGATGCAGTTCCTCTGCGAGGCGGTGATGGTGTCGGCGCTGGGCGGCCTTTTGGGCGTCGCGGCGGGCGCCGGGGCGGGGAAGCTCGTCGACGTGCTCACGCCGTTCCCGGCCAGCATCGACCCGCTCGTGGTGCTCGGCGGCGTCGGGGGGTCGATCCTGCTCGGCGCCGTCTTCGGCATCTGGCCGGCGTTGAGCGCCGCCTTCCTGCACCCGATCGAGGCGCTGCGCTATGAGTGAGGCGGTGCTTCCGGCAGCGCCGCCGGCTCCGTTGCGCCCCGCATGGCGCGAGTGGATCGCGCGCGGCCTGCAGGCGCGCACCGACGATCTGCGCCTGGCGCTGGCCACGCTCTCCGGCCACAAGCTGCGCTCGTTCCTCACCCTGCTCGGCATCGTGATCGGCGTCTTCACCGTGGTCGCCATGATGGCCCTGCTCGACGGGCTGCAGCGCTCCTTGAGCCGCACCATGGGGCAGCTCGGCGCGGACGTGTTCCAGATCCAGAAGTGGCCGAACTTCAGCATCGGCCAGCTCCCGCCGGACGTGCAGGCGCGCAAGAAGATCACTCTGGCCCAGGCGCTGCAGCTCCGCGAGGCCTTGCCGGACGCGAAGCAGGTCGGGCCCGAGCTGTGGGAGTACGGCAAGGAGATGAGCGCCCAGGGCAACATCGACCAGGGTGTGCAGGTGGCGGGCGGGACCCCGGAGTTCTTCACCAACACGAACCTCGCCATCGCCACGGGACGCACCTACAACGAAGGCGAGGCGCTCGACGGCGCGCGCGTGGTGGTGATCGGCGCGGCCGTGGTGGACGCGCTCTTCGCTGGCCAGGACCCGATCGGCCAGCGGGTGCGGCTCGGGCGGCTCGACCTCCAGGTCGTCGGCACGCTGGAGCGGCAGGGCGGGCTTCCGCTGGACGGCAACCCCGACAACGTCGCGGCCATCCCCATCTCGCTGTTCGGGGAGATCTACGGGACCTCGCGCTCGATCAGCGTCAGCGTGATGGCGAAGGAGCACCGCGACATGGCCAAGGTGCAGGACCTGGCGATGGGCGCGTTCCGCCGCATCCGCGGGCTCTCGGCCCAGCAGGAGAACGACTTCGAGGTGTTCTCCAACGACTCGGCGCGAGCGATGTTCGACGACCTGGCCGGGAAGGTAAATCTCGTCATGTTCGTGATCTGCGGCTTCTCCCTGCTGGTCGGCGGCATCGGCGTGATGAACATCATGCTGGTCGCCGTGGCCGAGCGGACCCGCGAGATCGGCCTGCGCAAGGCGCTGGGCGCGCGGCGCTCCCGGATCCTCGCCCAGTTCGTCATCGAGGCGGTGGTGCTGGCCTTCTGCGGCGGCCTGATCGGCGTCCTGCTCGGGTACGGAATGGCCGCGGTGGGCCGCTTCGCGCTGGACGTGCCGGCCACCGTCCCGCCCTGGGCGGTCGCCGTGTCGCTGGGCGTATCGGGCGGTATCGGCCTGTTGTTCGGCATCTACCCGGCCGCCCGCGCCTCCCGGCTGGACCCGGCCGTCGCCCTGCGCGACGAGTGAGCCCTGCCGGCGCGCGGGAGCGGTACAATGCGGTCATGAAGAGACACTGGAGGCTGCGGCCGGCCGCGGCCGTCACCGCCCTCGCGGGCCCGATGGCTGCGTTGCTGCTCTCCTGCGGAGGAGACCCCACTGGGTCCTCGCGCTTCGCCAACAGGTGCGTGGCGCCCCGCGCGGGGATCGACGGGCAGGGCAGCCTGGCCGACGAGAAGGCCTGGCTGCGGCTTTGGACCGAGGAGTTGTACCTCTGGTACCGCGAGGTCCCGGCCACGGATCCCGCGCCGTTTGCCACCGCGGTGGCCTACTTCGACGTGCTCAAGACGTCTGCCTTGACTCCCTCGGGGAACCCGAAGGACCGGTTCCACTTCACCATTCCGACCGCACAGTGGCTGGCGCAGTCCCAGTCCGGCGTGGAGGTCGGATATGGGGTCGAGTGGGCCGTGCTCGCGCCTCGGCCGCCGCGCGACGTCCGCGTGGCGTACATCAATCCGGGCACGCCCGCAGCGAGCGCGAACATCGCCCGGGGGGCGAAGGTGCTCAAGGTGGACACCGTGGACGTGACGAACGGCTCGGACGTCGCGACGATCAACGCAGGCCTGTTCCCGGCCGCGGCGAGTCAGAGCCACACCTTCTCGGTGATGGATTTCGGGACGACCACGCCCCGCGACGTGGTGCTCACCTCGGCGAACGTAACGAGCACTCCGGTGCAG
>Ga0137409_10000804_pt1 | contig 34457 bp, 32 predicted proteins | sample CZODoug1_16funga_FD_122059 | JGI IMG/M metagenome (GOLD analysis project Ga0137409, IMG submission 122059) | Vadose zone soil fungal communities from Angelo Coast Range Reserve, California, USA - CZODoug1_16fungal (Hybrid Assembly) | ecosystem: Environmental > Terrestrial > Soil > Vadose zone... | reverse complement strand
GAAGGTGGCCGCCAGGGACAGGCCGGTGACGAGCAGCTGTCCGGCGGGGCTTTGCAGGAAGCCCGCGGTCGCGCGGTACGCCTTCTGCACTCCCTGCCACGCAGCGCCGGCGGTGTGCTTGGTCTTCTCCCAGATCCCCTGCAGGCCACCCGCCTTGTGGAACCCCTGCAAGGCGAGACCGACGGGCGAGTACTTCGCCGCCGCCTTCACCATGGAGAGACCGAACCGGACGCCTCTGCCGATGCCACCGGCGATGCCCGTGCGGTGCAACGCATCCAGACCCGTGTGCAGCGCGCGAGCGCCGAACCTCGAGACCTGGCGCCCCGCTTCGCCCGCCCGCTGCATCACGGCGGCGCCGAGCTGCGTGACGCGGTCGATGCCTCCGTGCACCACGTCGCGGACCGTGCGCGTGACCCGCGTGACGGCCCTGCCCGTCGCTCGACCGAGGGCAGAGGCTTCGCGGCCGACGAACTGCGCTCCGTGCTGCAGCGCCTGCGACAGGGACCGCGCCCCGGAGCCCACCCCGCGCGCTACCGTGCGGCCGACCTTGCCAGCGGCTCCGCGCACGGTGGCGGCCACGCGCTGCCCCGTATCGAGCGCCTGGTGCCCCAGATCGCTCAGCCCGCCGCGCACGGCTCCGCCCCCGGCTTTCGCCAGCCCGCTCGCGGTACGCGCGGCGTCCGCCGCGGTGTGCGCGATCGTGCTGGTCGCTTCGTGGAACGCATCGCCCGCGGCGTGCTTGAGCCGGTTGAAGAGGCCGAAATGCGGCCGGTAGCCTTTCGCGCGCAGGTGATCGAACAGCTGCAGCGTGCCCGCCAGAGGGTGCGCGCCGCGCGACTGCAGGAAGTGCGAGGCGAAGTGCGGGACCGGCAGCCCGTGCGACCGCTGCGCCCCCTGCAGCAGGTGGTACAGCGCCCCGCCCGGCGCGACGTGCGCCGCGAAGTCGGTCCGGCCGTGCGCCTGGAATGCGTCTCCGAGCGCGCGCGCGGCGCCGTGCGCCGGCCCCCGCCCATGGAGCCGCGCCTTCGCGCGCTCGGCGATCTGCCGCCGCCGCTCCTCGGCGTTAGTGGCGATCCGGTGGAGCGGTGAACCGGGCGGTGTCTTTCTCAGCGTTCCGAGCAGCTCGTGGAGCTCGCGGGCTTGCGGCTGCGCCGGCCCGGCGCCGAGGCCACCCAGGTGCGCGCCCGCGATCGCCTGACCCACGCCGGCGAGTCCCGTGGGCCCCAGGCGCCCTTGCGCGCGCTGTAGAGGCGAATGCACCTCGGGCCGGCGCAGCTCCGCGGCGAGGTGGCTCGCCGAGGCGTCGCGCAGCAGGGCCTCGATCCCCGGGTGCAGCTTTCGCAGCGTGTGCAGCTGCTTCTCGCCGAGCGCCATCGCGGAGGGCTGGGGAAGCGCGCCGGGCTGATGGAGGGCCTGCGCGCCGGCCGCCTTCTGCGCCTCGCCCGCGAGGCGCGCGAGCGCCGCCCGGCGCTCCTCGAGCAGCGCCCGGAATGGCTTGACGGCCGCGTCGCTCCCCGGTGCCGACGCGAGATCGCCCATGCGCGCGAGCAACCCGCCGACCTCGCGCGCCCCCTCCGACAGCTCCGAGGCGCTCCGCTTGCCCTGGAGCCGCGCCAGGATGCCGTCCATGCGCGCCAGGTGCCCGCGCAGCTCGCCGGCGCGCGGATCGGTGAGCGTGCGGTGGCCGGCGGTGGCGAGGCTGCCGAGCGTCTTCTCGAACCGCTGGGCGACCCCGACGCGCAGGTGGCGATCGCGCTCGATGACCGCGTCGAGAGGCGGCGAGCCGGAGCGCAGCGCGCCCCGCGGCGCCAGCAGCTCGGGCAGCGTGACGACGACCGGGGCGAGCGCGCCCGGCGGATGGGGCGTCCCGTGCCCGCGCGCCGCGCGCAGGTAGTCGTCCCGCAGGCGCGCAGACCGCTCGCGGGCACGCTCGCGCTCGTCCTCCGCCGCCTGGAGCCGCGCTCGCTGCTCGGGATGCACGCCGCCGGCCTTGCGCGCCTGCGAGAGCCCGGCGGTGCCGCGGTCGATTGCGTCCTTGCGGGCCGCCAGGAACCGCAGCAGCTCGTCGCGCCGGGGGCCGGACAGCCCCGCGACCTCGTGCGCCAGGTGGCCCCACGAGGCGGCGCATTCGTCCAGGTCCGCGTGCACGTCGAACGCCGCGGCGCGACGCTGCAGATGCTCGAGGCGCCGCTCGATGCGCTCGAGGTGTTCGCGCGCGGTTCCGTGGCGTTGCAAGTCCGCCCGCGCCTTGCCCAGCGCCGCTCGCAGGCCGGCGGCCGCGTCGCGCCAGGGCTGGAGGAAGGGGCCCAGCCCGTCGCGCCGGCGCTCCTCCTCCACGCGGCGGTCGAGCGCCGCGTGCCGTAGACACGCCTGCATCATCGATCGATGCAGCGCCTCCGGCTCCGGCCGGCTCGTCGGCTGATTCGACAAGGGCGCCCCTCGTGCCGGCCGTCAGGCCGCAGGCCATGAAAGAATACCTGAGCGGAAGGCGATCTGGCAAGGGGTGCCGGAGAGCGTCACCGGCCGCCGGACAGGTACGAAAGGATGAGCGCGCGCTCCTCGGGGCTCAGGTGCACGCGCTTCAGCTTCTCCATCTCGTCGAGCGCAGCCTGCCACTGCTCCGGGGTGTACGTCGACGGGGCGTACTCGGAATGGCACGCGGTGCACTTCGAGAGGTACATGCGGCGCGCGTCGGACATGGGCCCGCGGGGCTGCGAGCCGCCGCACGCGGCCGCACAGAGCAGCAGAGCTGCCCCGGCGCGCCGCATCACAGATTGAACCCCAGCACGGACCGGATCTGCACCTGCTGGTCCTGCGCGGGGTCGAGGCCGATCCCCGCACCGATCTGCAGCCACAGCTTCTGGGTGGCGACGCTGATCGAGGGACCCAGGTAGTAGTTCCGCAACACGTCCGTCCTGACGAACTCGTGCGTGGTCCAGAACTCGGCCGCAACGCGGAGCTGCGGCATGAGCTCGTAGCGCGCCCCGAAATCCACTTCCCAGGTGTGGCCCAGGTCGTCGCGGCCGAGGTGCTGCGCGCCGAGCAGGTTGGCGACCAGCGCGAAGCGTCCGAAGTCCTTCTCCAGGACGAGCCTCTCCTCCAGCTCGAAGGGCCGGTTGAAATCGACCGGACGCTCGACCTCCAGGTAGAGCAGTATGTCGACCGGCCACTCGCCCTTGTCCGCCAGGCGGTACCGGGTCTCGAGCTGCCACTCGGAGAAGTGGTACTGCTCGAAATCGGCCGCAGGACCGCCGCGCTCGAACACGTGGTAGAGCGCGAAGTCCCAGTGATCGGTGAGGCCGTACTCGAGCTCGGCCCGCTGGACCAGCACCAAATCGGCGAAGGCGCTGCGCGGCGCCTCCACCGTGTTCCACAGCTCGAACTCCAGGTTGCCCTTGGGCTGGGTCTGGTACTCGTAGGCGCGGATCATCGTGCGGCGGTCGGCGCGCGAAGGCGTCGCGGCGGCCAGCAGCAGGCCGGTTGTGATACCGATTGTGATTCTCATTCTCAGCTGCTTCCCGTGCCCCGTCCCCATCTCGTGCCTCCTCGCGGTGAAGGTTGGTCAGCGACGGCCCTGGCAGGCCTTGCAGAGTCCGTACAACTCCAGCTTGTGCCGGGTCACCTGGAAGCCGTGATGGCGGGCGACCATGTCCTGCAGCTCCTCGATGCGCTCGTTCTCGAACTCGATGATCTGATGGCAGCTGGTGCAGATCAGGTGGTCGTGGTGATGGCGGCCGATGGCGGCCTCGTACCGCGTCTGCCCGTCGTCGAAGTGGCGCGCGCTGGCCAGGCCCGCATCGGTGAGGATCTTCATGGTGCGGTACACGGTGGCCGCGCCGATGTTCTCGTCGCGCGACTGCACCTTGGCGAGCAGCTCGTCGACGCTGAGGTGCCCGCTGGCGGAGAAGAAGGTGTCGACGATCAGGTCCCGCTGCCGGGTGGCCTTGAGCCCCCGCTCGGCGATCCAGCGCGAGAGGCGCTCGCGGGCCGCGCTGCTGGGCGAGGCGGGCTCCGCCTTGTGTCCGCGGCTGCCGTGGGTCGAGGTGCGCTGGGTCATTTTGAAATTGATTCTCAATCTCGCGAAGCCAAAGATACCGCGCCACGCGCCGCAGTCAAGGCCGCCCGTCAGCCCAGCCATCCCCGCGCGCGCAGCGCCTGGCGCCATTTCTCTTGCGCGGCGGCGCCTTCCTGCCCCGGAGAGAGGTCCGTCCCGAGCAGCCGCATCAGGGCGGCGTGCGCGGCGCGCCGGACGGCCGGCTCGTTGTCGTCGAGCCGCTCCACCAGATCGGCCGCGTACCGGGGGTTCCGCCGGTCGCCGGCTACTTCCGCGGCGAGCGCGCGGACCCGCGGGTCGGACGAACGCAGTAGCACCTGCACGTCGTCGCCCTCTTCCCGCCCGATGCGCTGGCGCGTTCCCGGGAGCAGCAGCACCCAGACCAGCGCGCCCAGCCCGATCTGGAAGAGCCCCATCGCGGCGGGGTACTTCTTCGCCCGCACCAGGGCGAGCCGGTACACGGCGAACACCACCAGGAACATGGCGAAGAGGACCGGCGCCGCCGAAGCGGCCCAGCGCGGCAGCTCGCGCCCGCCGAGCCCGCTCCCTGCCCAGAAGGTCAGGAGCGCGCTCGTCACCAGCAGCACGTACAGCGCCGGGCGGAGGATGCGGACGAACGCGAGCCCGACGCGAACGCGCAGCCTGCGTGGGTCCCGCAACCCGTCGAGGGCGTCACTCACTCGGCCTCTCCTACCCCGAGCCTGACGCCGCGTCCAGCCGCCGCGGAGAGTCCGACGCTCCGTGGAAAAAAGAATTATTTTTTTCCTTCGGGGTTCCCGGAGCGCCTTGACTTCGTCCGGCGCTTCCCTAGGGTGCCCAGCCTCGATGGCCGCCACTTCGACAAAGGCGCGCTCCGGGCGCGGTACGCTGCGCGCGGGGCCGGACCGCCGCGCGCGCGCGGAGCGGCTGCTCTCGCTCTTCGCCTGGCACCGGGACGCGCCCCTGGTCGCTCGCTCGCTCGGGCTCTCGCTCGACGAGCTGTATGCCGAGCTCGACGACCTGAAGCTCCGGCGCAAGGCATACCGGCTGACCCGCGGCAGCGAGTTCGATCTGCCCATCGCACGGGCGGTGCCCGGAGTGCCCAGCGGGCCGCCGGTGCGCCGGCGCGCGCGCTCCGCGCGGACCCAGTCCGCCGCCGCGGCCGAGCGCGAAGCGGCGCCGGCGGAGTCGGATCCGCGGGCGATGTCGGCCGCGGCCGGCGCCGCCCCTCGAGGTGAGGGTGCCCGCGGCGGCGCCGTTGCGGACCAGGCGGCGGAGCTCCTGGCGGTGCTCGCGAAGGTTGGACCGCGCCGCGGTGCGCTCGCCGCGCGGCTGGGCGCTCCCCGGCACCCGCTCTCCGAGCGCGTGCTGCTCGCCAGGTTCCGGGCGGCCGGCCTCGAACGCGAGCTGGGCCAGCGCGAACGCGACCTCTTGCGCGGACTGTTCGCCCGCCACCGGGGCGCGGCCCGCGCCGTCGCTGCCGAGCTCGGACTCGAGCCGCAGCCATTGCAGCGGCTCCTCCGGGAGCGCGGGCTCTCGGGCGAGATCGAGTCCCTGCGCGACCGCTTCCGGACCGAGGCCCGGGCCCGCCGCTGGCCGCGCGAGCAGATCGAGCAACTGGTCCGCCGCCGTGCCTGGCTCGACGACCTGGGCATCGCCGCCGAGCTGGAAGGCGAGGTGCTCTCCCGCGCGCGCCCGGCGTGGGAGCGCTCGGGCGGCTCGGTGGCGAGGCTCCGGCGCGAGCTGCGCGTCTCGGAGTCCGACGCCCGGGCGCTGCAAGCCTTGCTCGCCCGATAATCGCCGCGTGTTACATTTCCCCTCGATGCCGATCTACGAATTCGTCTGCGAGTCGTGTGGCCGCATCGTCGAGCGCCTGCAGAAGGTGAGCGACCCTCCTCCCGAGGAGTGCCCGGAGTGCGGCGGGAAGATGGCGAAGATCATGAGCCGCAACTCCTTCCAGCTGAAGGGCGGCGGCTGGTACCGCGACCTGTACAGCTCGAGCGGCACGGCCAAGCCCTCCGGCGGGGACGGCAAGGCCGCGCCCAAGGAGACCAAGGAGACGAAGGAGACGAAGACCGAGACCCCTGCGCCCGCCGCGACCCCCGCCAGCACCGCACCCGTGAAGAAGGACTGAAGCGGCCGCTCGATGTCCGCGAGAAGCGCGGCGTCGCCGGGTACGGCGCCGGCGGTCAGGTCAGCAGCTGCTGCGCCGATTGCGCGTCCTCGGCGCGGAGCAGCATGGCGAGCCTCCGCGAGCGCTCCAGCGAAAGGCCCTTCCGGTCGTGCTTGAGGAACGCGTACACGTCGACCCCGCGGCGCGTCAGCACCGCGAGCCGCTCGGCCCACTCGTTCCACACATCGGTCGAATCATCCTCCCGGCGGATGCGCACGTAGGCGAAATCCGCCGTCAGCTCCAGCCGCGGGGGGCCGGCGCCGTGGTCCGCCAGCACCAGCGCGGCGTTGTGCGCGGAGAGGACGCGCAGCACCGCCTCGGTGTGCCAGGACGGGTGGCGCAGCTCGAGCGCCAGGCGCACGCCTTCGGGCACCGCGCGGAGAAACTCGTTCAGCCCGACCCGGTCCGCGGTCACGGTGTGCGGCAGCTGGACGAGGATCGGTCCCAGCCGCGACCGCAGCGGCGCGGCCAGCTCCAGCAGCGCGCCGATCGCCCGCGCCGCTCCCCTTCCCGCCCGCACGTCCACGCGGCCGGCCAGCTTCAGCGCGAACTCGAACCCCGGAGCGACCGCCTCCGCCCAGGTAGCGAGCGTCTCCTGGTCGGGGAGGCGCGACTGGATCTCCACCGCCCCGAGCTGGGAGGCGTACAGCGCGAGCGACTGCGCCTGCGTCAGGCCGGGCGGGTAGACCGTACCGACCCACTCCCGGTACGAGAATCCGCTCGTCCCCACCCTCGCCTCGGCCAGCATGGCGCCAAGATAGACATCGCCGCCCGCCCTGCGCCGCGAGGCGCCTGCCTGCTCGCCCGACCGGGGATGGAGCCGGCGGGCGAGCGGCTACCTGGATGCGGGAGGGTTCTCGCCGCCGGCGGGGGCCGCGGTTGGGGCGGGCGCGGCGGCCGGGGCCGGCGCGGGAGGCGGCGGCGCGGCCGCAGCCGGGGCCTTGCGCGCCGGGGCCTTCTTGACGGGGGCCGCGGCGCCCCGCGCCTTGACCTCCGCCTTGCGCCGCTTCATGCGCTGGTTGTGCTGCTTGCGCCGGCGCATGATGAGCCGCATGTGCTTGCTCTTGGATCGGGCCATTCGCTGGTTCTCCCAGTCGCCGCCGGCAGGGCGGCGCTGTTTTCTTTTCGCAGAGGTTCCGGGGACGCTTTGTAGCGGCATGCGGTCCGGGGACGCAACCACGTAAATCACTCCTCGCGGCGCGGCGCCTGCAGCGGCACCGCCATGCCTTCCGCGCCGCGGACCGCCGTGGGGGGCGCCTCGGCGACGGTCGGCGGATCGGCGGGCTCGTGCACGGCGGCGGGCGGGGGCGGCTTCGACGGCGCCGGTTTCTCGCGGGGCTTGAGGCGCCACCGCTCGAGCAGTTCCTTGGTCTGGGCCAGCGGCAGCGCGGGAACGAAGTTCCCGTTCGCGCCGTCCATGTCGCGCGCCATGCATAGCGAGTTGAGGATGGCCTCTTCGGTCGCCTCGATCGCCGCCTCGTACACGGGGTTCAGGCGCTGATCGAGCAGCACCTTCATGTGGTAGATCATCTTGCTCGTCGTGCGCGGGATCTCGTTGGCGGTCGAGAACGCCAGGATGATCTCGCCGGAGCCGTGCGCGGCGATGCTGCCGGCGCGCCCGATGCCCAGCGCCACCCGCTTCGAGACGCGCCCCAGCTGGTGGGAGTTGAGCGGCGCGTCGGTGGCCAGGACCGCGATGATGCTGCCGGCGCTGGTCTCGCGCTTGGGGATCTCGCGATAGCGCTCCTCGAGCACCGGGCCGACGGGGAACCCCGCGATGCGCAGGTCGCGCATGTGCCCGAAATTGCTCATCACCAGGACGCCGACCGTGAAGCCGCCGAGCGCCGGCGGGAGCTTGCGGCTCGCGGTGCCGATGCCGGCCTTGAAGTCGCAGCAGATCATGCCGGTGCCGCCGCCCACCGATCCCTCGGCCACCGGTCCCGAGCTCGCGGTGTGCAGCGCCTCGAGAACGTTGTCCGCCAGCACGTGGCGGCCGGCGACGTCGTTGAGCCAGGAATCGTCGCACTCCCCGACCAGCGGGATGAGCACGTCGTGCTCGCCGCCGATCCCCGGGAACTGGTCGACCATCCATTGCACGGCGGCGTCGCTCACCTGCCCGACGCTCAGCGTGTTGGTGAGGAAAATGGGCGTCTCCACCAGGCCCCACTCGATGAGCTGGGTCATTCCGCTCACCTCGCCCGCGCCGTTCAAGACGAATCCGCCCCCGATGAGCCGCTGCTCGAAGACGTTCTGCTCGTTGGGGAGGATGGCGGTCACGCCCGTGCGCACCGGCCCCTTCCCGCGCCGCAGCGGACCCGCCCCGCGGATGATGGTGGAATGGCCGACCAGAACGCTTTCCACGTCGGTGATGGCGTTCCACTTCCCCGGCCGGAAGCGGCCCAGGGGGACGCCCAGCTCCCGGGCGCGGTAACGCTGTTCCGGCCGGGGCAGGGAAGTGTGGTCCTGCGGGGTCTTCACAGACTAGGAGTACCCGACCTTCCAGAGGGGCGCTACCTCCGGGCCGCCTGGATGTCGGGGGCCATCCCGAGTTGCGTATGGTGTCCCCGGATCCGTCCCCGGATCCGTCGTCCGGATCTCGTCCGGCTGGCCGGGGGGCGGCTGCCAACTCGTTCCGGTTCGAGACGCAGTGCGTCATGGGCCAGCGTGGACACTCCGCGCCTAGCTTTGCAGCTGGGGCCCGGGGCCCGCCTCCGACTCGGCGGACGGTCCGTTGCCATTCGGAGGCAAGGCGACCGGCGGAGGCACGCTCTGCGCCACCGCCACCGGTCCTCCGACCACGATGCGCGCGGACTCCCGGCGCTCGCGCTCGCGCTCCTTGTACCGGCGGATGGCGCCGGAGAGGATCTCCGCGATCAGCGCGTGGTACTCGATGCCCGCCGCCTTGGCGATCAGCACCAGGTCGCTCCATCCCGGCGTCAGGCCCGGGAGCGGGTTGCACTCGAGGAAGTAGACCTTCCCCTGCTCGTCCATGCGGAAGTCGACGCGCGCCACGTCGCGGCAGCCGAGCGCGATGAAGCACTCGCGCGCCGCCCGCTCCAGGGCGCGGAGCTGCGCGGGCTCCAGGTGGGCCGGCACGTCGTAGCGGATCTTGCTCGACCAGTCCTGCTTGTACTCGAACGAATAGACGGGGTGTTTCTCGGCGGCCAGGAAGACGACCTCCATCGGCGGCAGCACCTTGGGCCGGCGCTCGCCGAGCAGGCCGACGGTGAACTCGCGGCCGGCGATGTAGCTCTCGACCAGGGCGGGCTGGTCGTACCTGGCGATCATCTCGCGGGCGGTCTCGCGCAGCTCGGCCTCGGTCTCCACCACGCTGGTGTGGTGCACGCCCTTCGAGGACCCCTCCGCGACCGGCTTGACGATCAACGGGAACTTCATCAGCTCGCGCGGGAGGCGCTCCTTCCCCGTCTGCAAGGTGACGAAGTTCGGCGTCAGGATGCCGTGTTGGCGCACGATGCGCTTGGCGAGCGCCTTGTCGAGCGCGATGGAGAGCGCGGCGGGGTCCGATCCCGAGTACGGGATGTCCAGCAGCTCGAGCAGCGCGGGCACCACCGCCTCGCGGTTCCGGCCCTTGATGCCTTCCGCCATGTTGAAGACCACGTCGACGGGCATCGCGGCGAGCACGTTGGGCAGCTCGCTGGTCGCTTCCAGATCGATGACCTCGTGCCCGGCGGCGGCGATCGCCTCGCGCACCGCCTGGACGGTCGAGGGCGCGTCGTACTCGGCCTCCTCGTCCTTCCGCCCGTCGATCTCGGGCTTGATGCGCTTCACGTTGAAGGTGAAGCCCACCCGCAGCGGGCCGGTCTTGCGCAGCGGCCGGCCCTGCCGCCGGCGCGCATCGTTGATGCCCCAGCGGGCGACCGCGCTCTCGATCACCTTGGCGAGCACGCCGTCGGTGTGCAGCCCCTCGAGCGCCGCCGCCGCGTAGATGCCAGCGCCAGGCTCCAGGCTGGGCAGCGCGTTGATCTCGATGAAGTAGACCTGCCCATCCTCCGCCACGCGGAAATCGATGCGGCCCAGGTCCCGGCACCCCAGCGCCTTGTACGCCTTGCGCGCCATCTCCTGCGCCCGCTCCAGGACGTGTCCGGGGAACTGCGCCGGGCAGCGCACGCTCACCGCGTCGAAGTGGACCGACTTCAGGTCGTAGTCGTAGATGCGGTACCTTCGCTTGGACAGCTCGGCCTCGTCGATGACGTACTCGACCGGCGTGAGCACTCCGGCGCGCTCCGGCGCGGTCTTCTCCAAGAAGGCGACCGTCAGGTCCTTGCCGGGGATGAACTCCTCGACCAGCACGCCGGCGGGAAAGCGCGCGAGCTGTTTCTCGACGAAGGCGCGGAGCCGGGACCGCTCCTCGATCACCGACTCCTGCGTGATGCCCTTCGACGAGCCCTCGAAGTTCGGCTTCACGATCACCGGCCAGCGCCAGCCGTCGAGCCTGAGCTGCCCGATCTCCTCCATGAACTGCCCGCGCGGCGAGATCACGCCGTGCTCCCCGAGCATGAGCTTGGTGAGCGCCTTGTCGAGGGTCACCGCGAGCACCCAGGCGTCCGACCCCGTGTACGGGAACCCCAGCTCGTCGAAGAGGGCGGGGTAGAACGCCTCGCGGAACCGGCCCCGCCGGCCCTCGGCGGTGTTGAAGATGAGGTCGGGCGCGAACGCCTCGAGGCGCGCCGCGGTGCGGCTGGCCGGCCCGCTCACCTCGATGCGCTCCACCCGGTGGCCGAGCCGCTCCAGGGCGGAGGTGAGGGTGTCGATGGTCTCGCGCGAATCGAACTCGGCTTCTTCCTCCGAATCCGTGAGGCGCAGGTTGTGAGTCAGGGCGATGCGCATGCTTCCTCGGGTGGCCCTGCGTTCGCGCGGAGCACGGCCTGGGCCGGAGGCGGCTCCTCCACGAGCTTCCCGCGGGCGGCGCGCGAGGCGGCGAGCCCCGCGGCGGCGTGCGCCGCCTTCGGCGCCACCGGCTCCTTGAGCCCGAGCGCCAGCGACGCGTCGATGACCTGGGTGCCGGCGATCAGGTCGCCGATGCGCCGCGCGCCCAGATCGCGCGTCAGCGGCTGCAGCGCGACGCCGGTCTCGACGGCGAGCAGCACGGCGAGGACCGCCAGCGTGACGGCCACCGGGTGCGGAGCACCGAAGAGGGCCGGCAGCAGCGCCACCGCGAAGACCGCGTTCCGGCGCAAGCAGGCGGCGATCCCGGCCGGACGCCGGGTGGCGAGCTGCACCACCCGCAGCCCGGCGGCGCGCTTGCCGAGCGAGCGGCCGGTCCCGAACAGGGCGTCCGCGCAGAGGATCAGCGCCAGCGAGAGCAGCTCGCCGGCCCGCGCGTGCTCGCGCATCAAGAGGAGCGGGGCGAGCGCCACCGCCAGGTCCAGCGCCCGCGCGACGGCGCGGCGCCGGACGTCGGCGGGCGGGTAACTCGAGGGGTCGGCCATCAAGCGAGGTCCGACAACGAGCGCGCGGCGTCGACGGCGCTGTAGGTGAGGATCAGATCCGCTCCCGCGCGCTTGATGCCGGTGAGGATCTCCAGCAGCGCGCGCCGCTCGTCGATCCAGCCGTTCCCGGCGGCCGCCTTGAGCATGGCGTACTCGCCGCTGACGTTGTACGCGGCGAGGGGAAGGTCGCTGAGCCGCCTCACCTCCGCGATGACGTCCAGGTAGGGCAGCGCGGGCTTGACCATCAGCATGTCCGCGCCTTCCTGGACGTCGAGGAGCGCCTCGCGCCGGGCCTCGCGCACGTTGGCGGGGTCCATCTGGTAGCCGCGCCGATCGCCCTCCTTGGGCGCGCTCTCGGCGGCCTCGCGGAAAGGGCCGTAGAAGGCGCTGGCGTACTTCACCGCGTAGCTCAGGATGGCGGTCTCGGAGAGGCCGTGCTCGTCCAGCCCCTTGCGGATGGCGGCCACGCGCCCGTCCATCATGTCGCTGGGCGCGACCACGTCCGCGCCCGCCTGCGCGTAGGCGACCGCCGCCCGGGCGAGGAGCGGCAGCGTCTGGTCGTTCGCGACGGTGACCTGCCCGCGCGCGTCGCGCGCCAGCGGACCGCAGTGGCCGTGATCGGTGTACTCGCAGAGGCAGACGTCGGCGATCGCCACCACGTCCGGCGTGGCGTCCTTGATGGCGCGGAAGGCGGTGCACACCGGGCCGTTCGGATCCCAGGCGCCCGTCCCCTGTGCGTCCTTGTGGTCGGGGATGCCGAAGAGGATCACCGAGCGCACGCCGGCGGCGCGCGCCGCCTTGGTCTCCTCGACGATCAGGTCGACCGAAAGCTGCGCGACGCCGGGCATGGAGCCGATCGGCTTGCGCACTCCACGGCCGCCCACCGCGAAGAGAGGAAGGATGAGGTCCGACGGCTGGATGCGCGTCTCGCGCACCAGGGAGCGCAGCGCCGCGGTGCGGCGCAGGCGGCGGGGTCGGTCCGCAGGGAAACCCATTGCACGAACCGTAACGCCGCGGAGCCATGCAGCGCAACGACTACCCAGGCCCGAGGATCACATCTTGTAGCGCAGCCCGAAGGTCGCAGCGTGCTCGCGGGTCTCGACCAGCAGGGCGCGGTCGACGGTGCCGAGGATGGTCGAGTTGGTGAACGTCGCATGCCAGCGGGTCAGGTCGTAGCCGAACTCCATGGTGGCCGAGCGGCTGACGTCGATGGAGAGCTGCAGCCGGACGCGGACCACGTCGGCGTCGGAGAGGTCGCCGAGGTTGCCCTGCGCCAGGTAGGGCCACGGCGTGATCGCCCCCTCCAGGTACCCGGACAACGTGATGCTGGGGAAGAGGCGCATCTCGAGCTCGATGTTCGAGTCGACCCCGAACATGCCGATGGTCGGCGCCCCGCCCCGGGAGCGGCCCACCTCGTAGCGGGTGATGAAGCCCGCGCTGGCGATGAGGATGACGCCGGAGGTGATGCGCGTGGCGGCCCCCGCCAGCACGCGGACGGTCCAGTCGACGCCGGTGGAGCCCAGCCCCTGGTTGTCGGTCTCGAAGCGGCCACCTTCCAGCTCGAAGCGGCCGAAGAACGGCTTGTCCTGGCCGAGACGCGTCGTGTACCGAGCCAGGCCGCGCAGCGGCTGCAGCGAGTCGGACCCGAACCTCGATCCGGTCCCCGAGTCGACGCGCACCGAGAGCAGCGCGGGCTTCCAGGCGAGGAGCAAGCCCGTCGGCGTCGGGTCCGGCACTTCGATCGGAACGCCCTGTGTGTCCGGCGGCTTGTCGCGAGCCGCCGTCTGGGCTAGGGCAGGAGCTGCACTGCCGAGGAGGAGGACGGCCAGGAGCGGTCGCACCCCAGGACCATACCCGTTCAGGCGGGCGCGGTCATGCGGTAGGTGCCCGCTGCCTGGATGGCGCGCAGCACCGGACCTGGCACGAGGTGGGAGGCGTCGCCTCCCGAGGCGAGCAGCTTGCGCACCTGGGTCGAGGAGACTTCCGGCAGGACCGGCCCCGAGCCTCCCGGCACCGGGAAACCGGCGCGCTCGAGCGGAATGATGCGGGCCAGCTGCTCGATCCGGTCGAAGCGCTTCCACTGCGGCCGCTCCGCCGCCAGGTCCGAGCCGAGCACCAGCGCCCACTTCCGGTCGGGGTGCTTGCGGTGCAGATGCTCGAGCAGGTCCACCGTGCGCCCTTCCCCGCCCAGCTCCGACTCCACCCGCGAGACCCGGGCGCGCTCGAGGCCTAAGTCCGCGACGGCCAGCTCGGTGAGCGCGGAGCGGTGCTCGAAGGGGGCGTGGAGCGGCTTTCCCAGCGGGTGCCCGAAGACCGGCACGAACCACAGCTCGTCGACCGGCTCGGTCGCCAGCACGTACGCCGCGGCCAGCAGGTGGCCGACGTGCGGAGGATCGAAGCTGCCGCCGAGCAGGGCGATCTCCATGGCCGCCAAGACTACCTCGACTCAGTAGAGCAGGAACGGCGCGCGCCGCTTCAGGAAGGCGTCGCGCTCCCGGTCCCAGGCCGCGCACAGCTCGGCGACCGGCCGGCCTGCCTCCACTCCGGTGCGGAAGGCGGCGCTGCCGGTGAGCAAATCGATCGCGGGGAGGTGCTCGACGAATTCGTACTTCTCGGTCCGCCAGCGGAAGCGCGCGGGGTCCTGCGCCCGCGCGTGCACGATGCAGGCGGCGCCGAGCCGCACCGGCTGCAGCGAGCGCGGGTCGGTGAGGTGGATCTGCACGCCCTGGCAGCGCGTTCCCCGGTGCTTGTCCCAGGTCGGCGTGAACGCGCTGGGGCGGAACTGGACGCCCGGGAGGTTCTCCGCCGCGAGGGCCTCGGCAAGGCGCGCTCCATCGAGCCAGGGGGCGCCCCACAGCTCGAAGGGTCGAGTCGTACCCCGGCCCTCGGAGAGGTTGGTGCCCTCCAGGAGACACATCCCGGGATAGACCAGCGCGGTGTCGAGCGTGGGCATGTTCGGGGAAGGCATCACCCAGGGGAGGCCGGTCTCGGGGTAGAGCATCTCGCGGCGCCAGCCCTCCATCTCGACGACCTGGAGCTCGCAACCGAGCCCGAACCCGCCCTGCTCCGCCGGCGCGTTCAGCAAGCGCGCGCACTCGCCGGCGGTGAGCCCGTGGCGCGCGGCGAGGGGCCACAGCCCGACGAAGGACTCGAAGCCCGGATGGACCACGCCGCCCTCGACCGCGGCGCCGCCGATGGGGTTCGGGCGGTCGAGCACCACGAAGCGGAGCTCGTGCCGGGCGGCGGCCTGCATCGCGAGGCCCATGGTGGCGAGGTACGTGTAGTAGCGGCTGCCGACGTCCTGCACGTCGAAAACGAGGGCGTCCAGGCCGCGCAGGTGCTCGTCCCGCGGCGTGAGCGAGGCGAAGTCCTTGCCGTAGAGCGAATGTTCGAGGACGCCGGTGCGGGGATCGACCCCGGCAAAGGTCTCCTCGAGGTACTGCGCATCGCCGCGCACGCCGTGCTCCGGACCGAACAGCGCGGCGAGCGTCACGCCGGAAGCCTGGTGCAGCAGATCGGCCAGGTGACGCAGCCCGGCGTCCACGCTGGTCGGGTTCAGGATCGCTCCGACCCGCTGCCCGCGCACGGATTCGAGCAGCTGCGTGAGGCCCAGCTTCACCATCAGTAGGCGTTCCGCGAAAGGAAGCCGCCCGCGAGCGTGCGGGCCAGGATACGCAGGTCGAGCAGGAGCGACCAGTGCTCGATGTAGTAGAGGTCGTACTCGACGCGCTTTTCGATGCTGGTCTGCCCGCGCAGGCCGTGGATCTGCGCCCATCCGGTCATGCCCGCCTTGACCATGTGCCGCAGCTGGTAGCGCGGGATGTGGCGGCGGAACTTGTCGATGAAGATCGGCCGCTCGGGGCGCGGGCCGACCAGGCTCATGTCGCCGGCCAGGACGTTGAGGAGCTGCGGCAGCTCGTCGATGCTGGCGCGGCGCAGGAGAGACCCCAGCCGGGTCACGCGCGGGTCCTCGGGCTCGGCGAACCGCGGGCCGTCCTGCTCCGACTGGTCGCGCATGGTGCGGAACTTCAGCATCCGGAAGGGCTTCCCGTCGAGTCCGACGCGCTCCTGGCGGTAGAGCACGCGCCCGGGCGAAGTCAGCTTCACCAGCAGGGCGACGAGCAGCATGAGCGGCGCGAGCAGCGCGAGGAACAGCGCCGAGAGGATCACGTCGAACGCCCGCTTCGCCAGCGCATTGATGCCCAGGACGCCCACGGACTGCAGGTTCACGATCGGCAGCCCGCCGAACTCCTCCAGGCCTCCGAAGAGCGTCGCGTACTGGTAGACGTCCGGCACCAGCTTCACGTCCACGGTGGTGTCCGCGCAGATCTCCATGATGCGCGGCAGCCGGTGGAACGAGCGCGAGGGCAGCGCGACCAGCACCTGGTCGATCTGCTGCCGGCCGAGCACCTCGCTCAGATCGCGCACGGTGCCGATCACCTCCGTGCCGTCCACCTTCTGGCCCACGCGCGCGCGGGTCAGCGAGAGGCATCCCACCGGGCGGAAACCCAGCTCGCGGTGCGCCTCGATCTGCTCCAGCACCTGGCGCGCCAGGCGGCCTGCCCCGAGCACCAGCACGTAGCGCAGGTTGTGCCCGCGGCGGCGCAGCCCCTGCAGCACTTCCTTGAAGAGGAAGCGCATCGCGCCGACGCCGACGAAGGCCAGCACGGTGAAGATGAGCAGCGCGCCTCGCGAGTAGCGGTCCTCGCGGACGAAGTAGGTGACCGCGACGAGGAGGAGGCCGGCGAGGACGGTGGCCTTGAAGACACCGAACACCTCGTCCAGCGGCGACTTGTGCCGCTGCGGGCGGTACAGTCCCACGCTGCGCAGCACGAGCGGCCAGAGCACCACCGCCAGCGCGCCCACCGTCAGCGTTTCGCGCAGCGGCGGCAGCTCCGGGTACGGAAAAGTGCGCGGCGAGCCGAACCGGAGGGCGTACGCGCCGGCGAACGCGGCGGCGACCATGGCCACGTCCAGGAGGACCCGGAACGCGGTGAACACCTGGTGGTGCCGCTTGAACATCGCGCGCGGAAGTACCGGGAAAGGACCGGCCGCGCAAGCTACCGGCCACTCTCCCGATCCCGGGACGTCAGGCCGGTCCGGGAGCGGGTGCGCGCGAACGCTACCCCTCCGTGGGGGTCACTTCCAGGTCGACCAGCTCGTTGCCGCGGACCGCGCGGACGGCCAGCTTGCGGTCGATGGACGCCGCGTCGAGCAGTCGGTGCACTTCGTCCACGTTGCGCACCGCCTTGCCGTCGAGGGCGACGATCACGTCGCCGGGCAACAGGCCGCCGCGAGCGGCGGGCTTGCCCGACTCGACCTGCATCACTTGCACGCCGGTGTCGGCGACGAGCTCCAGCCGGCGCGCCAGCCGCTTCGGCAGCGGCCGGACTTGTCCGGCGAGCCCGAGGTAGCCGCGCCGCACGCGGCCCACGGTCATGAGCTGACCGATCACCCAGCGCGCCGTGTCCACCGGCACGGCGAAGGACAGCCCCTGCGCGCCGAGGATGATCATGGTGTTGATCCCGACCACCCGCGCGCGGCTGTCCACCAGCGGGCCGCCCGAATTGCCGGGATTGAGCGCGACGTCGGTCTGTAAGATGGGGTCGATGAGGCGGCCGTCCTGCGCGCGCATGCTCCGCGCCAGCGCGCTCACCACGCCCGCCGAGACCGTGTTGCTGAACCCGAGCGGGTTTCCGATGGCGACCACCAGCTGGCCGACCCGCAGCGAGGCGGAGCTGCCCAGCTCGGCGTGAGGCAGGTGGGTCCCCTCGATGCGGATCACCGCCAGATCGGTCGCCGGATCGGTGCCCACCAGCGTGGCGGTGTGCTCCGAGCCGTCGGTGAGGGTGACGCGCATCTCCCGGGCGCCGGCCACCACGTGCGCGTTGGTGAGCATGTACCCGTCGGGCGTGAACAGGACGCCCGAGCCGCCGCCCGCCCGCCCGCGGCCGGCGCGCACCGCGACTCCGACCACCGCGGGCCCGACGCGCTCCACCACGTGCACGACGGCTTTCGAGTACGCGTCGAGCAGCTCGACGTCGCTCGGCGCCGGCTCCGGCGCCGGGCTCGCCCCGGATACGCGGCCGACGGGGTCGTCGACGAGCTGCATGGGGATCTTCTTCTGCACCGTGGACATGAGGGCGCAAGGTGCGCACCCAGGAAGTCGTGTCAAGCGAGCCGGTCCAGGGCCTCGCGCAGCTCCCGTTTGAAGCGCGGCGCGGCGAATCGCTCCGCATGGGCGCGGATCGCATCGGGATCGGCGACCGGCGCGAACCGATCCATCTCGGCGATGCCGGTGAGGAGGGACTCGACGGCCGGCTTCTCGAAGAAGAGGCCCGTCCGCCCCGGCACCACCGTCTCCAGCGCGCCCCCGCGGCCGAGCGCGAGCACCGGGCGCCCTGCGGACTGGGACTCGACGGGCGCGATCCCGAAGTCCTCTTCCCCGGGCAGCACGAAGAACGATGCCCGTGCGTAGAGCTGGGGAAGCTCCTCGTGCGGGACGCCGCCCAGGAAGCGCACCGTCGGACCGGCCAGGGCGGCCAGGCGCGAAAGCTCAGGTCCATCGCCCGCGACGATCAGCTTCCGCCCCAGCCGGTTGAACGCCTGCACGGCGAGCTCGATCCGCTTGTACGGCACCAGGGCGGAGACGATCAGGGCGTAACCGCCGGGTCCGCGCTCGGCGGCAGGGAGATCGGTCGCGGGGCGGAAGCGCGAGGTCTCGACCGGCGGGTACACCACGGCGTCCGCCGCCCGGCCCCACACGCGCGCCATGCGCTGCGAGACGAAACGGCTGTTCGCGATCAGGCCGTGGGCGCGCTTTGTGGACCGGACGTCCCAGCGGCGCAGCCAGGGCGCGACGAGGTGGGCGGCGGCGCGAGTGAGCGGGCCCACGCGGTCGCGGCCGAAGTACGCGTCGAACTGGTCCCAGACGTAGCGCATGGGCGTGTGCACGTATGCGATGTGCCGCGCTCCGGGAGCGGGCCGGCAGCCCTTGGCGACCGCGTGGCTGGTCGAGATCACCAGGTCGTAGCCGCGCAGGTCGAGGCTCTCGATGGCGAGCGGGAACAGCGGCAAGTAATGGCGATAGCGGGTCTGCGAGGCCGGGAGCCGCTGCAGGAAGCTGGTGGTGATCCGCCGGGACTCGATCACCGGGCCGCAGCTGCCCGGGAGGTGTACCAGCGTGAAGACGTCGGCCTCGGGGTACATCTCGCAGATGGCCTGCAGGACGCGCTCGCCGCCGCGCAGGCCGGTCAGCCAGTCGTGGACGAGCGCCACGCGCTTCAAGTCGCCGCCTCGCGATAGGCGGCGAGATGCGCGCGGGCGCTGCGCTCCCAGGTGAACTGCGCCGCGCGCTCGGGACCCTTGCGCGAAAGCTCGGCGCGCAGGCCGCGATCCTCGAGGACCCGGCGGAGGGCGTCGGCGAGCGCCTCGGGGTCGCCGCGCGCCGCGTGCAGGGCGCAGCCGCCGGCCACCTCCACCAACGCGGGATCGTCGCTGGCGACGCTGGGGACGCCGCAGGCCAATGCCTCGAGGAGAGGCAGACCGAAGCCTTCGTAGCGGGACGGATAGCAGAACGCCGCGGCGCCGCGCAGCAGCGGCGGCAGCTCGTCGTCGCGGACGTACCCCAGCCGCACCGCGTCCTCCAGCCCGGCCGGGTCCAGGCGTTGCAGGGGGCCCGCGAGCACCAGGGCGTGCTCGCGGCGCACCGGCTCCGGCAGCGCGCGCCAGGCGGCGAGCAAGGTGTCCACTCCCTTCCGCGGCCCGAGCGCGCCGACGTACAGCAGGTACCGGCCGGGGACGGGGCTCGCCGAGGGTCCCTCGGGCCTGAAGCGCGGGTCCACGCCGTGGGGGATGGCGCGCACGCGCTCCGCGGAAACGCCGAGCCGCTCGACCACCTGGCGCGCGATGGCCTCCGTCGGCGTGACCACGCGCGCGGCGTCGCGGGCGCGCATTCGCAGCGCCGGAGCGAAGTGCCGTACCCGGGCGGGCTCCTCGGTCTCCGGCACGATCAGGGTGGACAGGTCGTGCACGGTGAGGACCAAAGGTCCCGCGAAGGGCGGCGCGGCGTGATTGGTCTCGTGGTACAGGGTGAGCCCGCGCCGTAGCTCGGCGGTGAGGGCGGCGGCCCGCGCGGTGTCGGCGAGCGCGTACGCCGCCGGCAAGCGCTTCGCGGCGGCGCGGACGGCGGCGAAGGCGCGCGCGGCGAGACCGCCCGGGCTCCGGATGGCGGCGCCCGGCGCGAACAGGGGGCGTACGCGCACGCCCGGGTCTGGAACCTGCTCGAGCCCGTCGAGCAGGCCGGCGATGTAACGGCCCACTCCGGTGCGCGGGGCGGCCAGGGGAGAGGCGTTGATCCCGACGGACAGCAAGACGGGCGACGATGTAGCACAGCTCGTCCACGCCATCGTCGTCACCCACCGCGGCGCCGCCTGGCTTCCCGACTGCCTGCGCGCGCTCGCCGCCCAGGAGGCGCGCGCCAGACTGGAGATCGTCGTCGTCGACAACGGCTCGGCCGACGGCACCGCGGCGCTGCTCCGGGCGGAGTTCCCGTCCGTCGCCGTCCTGCGCCTTCCGGAGAACCAGGGCTACGCGCGAGGAAACAACGCGGCGCTGCGCCGCGCGCTGGCCGCCGGAGCGGACTTCGCCGCGCTGGTGAACGACGACGTGGAGGTCGAGCCCGGATGGCTGCAGGCGCTCCTCGATGCCGCCGCCGCGCACCCCGAGGCCGGGCTGCTCTGCGGCACCCTGCTCTTCCGCGGCGAGGAGCGCGTCAACTCGACGGGCCTTTTGATCGACGCGGTCGGACGCGCGCGCGACCGCGACTTCGGGCTGGCGCGGGCCGAGGTCCGGCGCGAGGACGGCCCGGTCGCGGGCGTGAGCGGGGGAGCGGCCCTGGTCCGCTGCGCGCTCCTGCGCCGCACCGGGCTCTTCGACCCGGGCTACTTCGCCTACTACGAGGACGTGGACCTCTCGCTTCGCGCCGCGCGCGCGGGCTCCATCTGCTGGTATGCGGGACGAGCGATCGCGCGCCACCGGTTCGGCGCCACGGCGGGGTCCGGATCGCCCCGCCAGCGGTTCCTCCTCGGCCGCGGGCACCTGCGCACGCTCGCCCTGCACCAGCCGGCGCTCCGGGCCGCGGCGCTGGTCCCGCTCACCGCCGCGTACCGCGTGGCCGTGAAGGCGCCGCTCGAGTTGCTGCGCGGCCGCCCCGCGCTCGCCCTCGCGGAGCTGCGCGCCGCCGTGGCGGGCACCGCGGCGGCGCTCCGGGCATTCCCCGCGCGCGCGCGCAAAGTCCCCCCCGGCGCGGAACCCTGAGCGTCAGCGGTAGATGACCACGGCCGCGCTCACGCCCCAGCCGAGTAGAGCGAGCAGCAGGCCCGGATTCCGCGCGAGCAAGAGCCCCGGATCCCCGCCCGATCCGTCGCGGGTGACCAGCTGCTGGTAGCGGAAGAGCGCGTAGACGACGAAGGGGAGCGTGTAGAGCAGGTTGGTGGTGCCGAAGTGCTCCACCGTCCGGGGCGACTGCGTGTACAGCGCATAGCTGACGATGGTGGCGCCGACCAGCGCGGTCAGCCAGCGGTCCACCATCGCGACCGTGTACTGCTGGAGGGCGGCGCGGTGTCCGGCCGCGCCCTCCCCCAAGAGCGCGAGCTCCGCGCGCCGCTTGCCCAGGGCGAGGAACAAGGCGAGCAGGAACGAGCAGCACAGCAGCCAGGGCGAGATCTCGACCCCGAGCACCGCCGCCCCGGCCGCCGCGCGCAGGACGAAGCCGAAGGCGACGATCAGGACGTCGACCAGGAAGACGCGCTTGAGCCCCGCGCTGTAGGCGAAGCTCATCAGGAGATAGCCCAGCACGATCCAGAGGAGCCCGCGTGAGAGCGCCGCGCTGGCCGCCACCGCGGCGGCGGCCAGCGCCGCCGAGACCCCCAGCGCCACCGGCACCGGCAACCGTCCCGAAGCGATCGGTCGCGCGCTCTTCTCCGGATGGCGCGCGTCCTGCTCCCGGTCGGCGGCATCGTTCGCGAGGTACACGGCGCTGGCCGCAGCGCAGAAGATCGCGAAGGTGCCCAGCTCACGCAGCAGCGAGGCGCGGTCGAACAGCCGGCCGCCGAACACCAGCCCGGCGAAGACGAAGACGTTCTTGGTCCATTGCCGGGGCCGCAGCGCCTCGACCAGCGCCGCCGTTCCCGTCCGCCGCGAGATGGCCGCCGCCGGAGTTGCCACGGGGCCGATTCTACGCCTGGAAGACGGGCCCCGGCGCGGGCCCGCGCTCCAGCTCGCGATAGCGCTCCCAGGCGGCGTCCGTCGGCCCGTCGAACGCGAGTCGCCCGTGGTGGAGCACGGCGGCCCGCGGGCACAGCTCGCGCGCGGTCGGCAGCGAGTGGGACACGAACACGAAGGTGATTCCCGCGGCGCGGAAATCCTGGATGCGCCGCTTGCACTTCTCCTGGAACCGCTCGTCGCCCACGGCGAGCACCTCGTCGACGATGAGGATGTCCGGCTCGACGTCCTGCGCGATGGCGAATCCCAGGCGCGCATACATGCCCGAGGAATAGTTCTTCACCGGCAGGTCGATGAAGTCGCCCAGCTCGCTGAAGTCGACGATGCGCTGGAACTTCGCCTCCATCTGCTTGCGCGAGAAGCCGAGCAGCGCGCCGTTCAGGTAGACGTTGTCGCGGCCGGACAGCTCGGGATCGAAGCCCGCGCCCAGCTCGATCATCGGGCTGATCCGCCCCTGGACCACCGCGGACCCTTCGCTCGGTTCCAGCACGCCCGCGATCGTCTTCAGCAACGTGCTCTTCCCGGAGCCGTTGTGCCCCACCAGCGCGATCGCCTCGCCGGGCGCGATCTGCAGCGAGACCTGGCGCAGCGCCCAGAACTTCTCCGCCGTGCGCAGGTGCCGGAAGCGGTTCGCCACCGCCTCCTTCAAGGTGGAGACCTTCTCGCGGTAGATGCGGTACCCGACGCCGACGTCCTGGAGGATGATCTGCCCGTCGCGCATCTGCCTACAGGTGGTGGATGTGGCGCGGCTCGAGCCGCGTGAAGACGGCGAACCCCACGAGCAACGCCCCGACTGCCCAGGCGAGCGCCACGGCCACGGTGGCCAGGGAGGGAAGCCGGCCGTAGTAGACCGGATCGCGCACCAGCGGGATCAGGGAGCTGAGCGGATTGATGCGCAGCTCGAGCCGGAAGAGCTGGAACCACCACGATCGGTGCTCGCCGAGCTGCTTCAGGTCGTAGAGCACGGGCGAGAGGTAGAGGAGCATCTGCAGCAGCACCTCGGTGAGGTGCCGCACGTCGCGGAAGAAGACCGTGGCGGTCGCGAACAGCAGCGTGACGCCCGCGCAGAAGACCGTCAGCAAAAGGGCCGACGCCGGCAGGAAGAGGAGCGCGGGCGTGAAGGGCTGCCGCAGCGCCGCCATGATGGCGAACAGCGGGATGAGCGACAGGGTGAAGTTCACCAGGTTCGATCCGACGACCGAGAGCGGGAACACTGCCTGCGGCAGCCGGATCTTCCGGACCAGCTCCTGGTTGACCAGCACGCTCATCAGGCCCTGCATCAGCGACGTCGAGAAGTAGAGCCAGGGCAGGAGCCCGGCCAGCAGGAAGACAGAGAAGTTCGGCTGCGCCGCGGGCATGATGGTGGTGAACACGACCGCGTAGACGATCATGAGGAGCAGCGGGTTGAGCATCGTCCAGAGGAGGCCCAGGACGCTGCGCTTGTAGCGGACCTTCAACTCGCGCACGACGAGGAGCGCGACCAGCTGCCGGAACCGCCAGACCTCGGCGATGCGCGAGGAGCGGCGCACCCGTGCAAGCGCCGGGGGCGCGGCGGGTGCGGCCTCTGGCCGGGACTGCTGCGCCGCCTCGATCACGCCGCGCGCTCCGCGACGAATCGATCGAGCGCCTCGTCCAGCTCCAGCGGGACCGACGGCCCCAGCAGGCCCCGGATGCGCGTGATCTCGAGGCCGCAGCGCGCGGGCCGCGGCGCAAGAAGCTTCACGGCGGACATGGGAACGGGGAGCACCAGCCGCTCGTCTGCGCGCAGCTTCCGCGCCAGCGCGCGGCAGAACTCGACGCGGGAGACGATCGAGGCGCCCGCGCAGTGCCAGATCCCCCCCTGGCCGCTGCGGCACAGGCCGACGACCATCTCCGCCGCGTTGTCGGCGAGCGTGGGAGAGACTACCTGGTCCAGGAAGGCGCGCACCTCCTTGCCCGCGAGGAGCTGCTCGGCGGCGGCGGCGGCGAAGGTGCGCTTCGCGCCCCGCCGGCCGCTGTAGACGACCGCCACGCGCGCGACCGCGCAGTCCGGCGCCAGCAGCAGGGCGGCCTCCTCGCCGGCGCGCTTGCTCCGGCCGTAGACGCCTCGCGGGTTGGGCGCGTCGTCTTCCGTGTACGGTCCCCGCTCGCCGTCGAACACGTAGTCGGTGGAGAGCGCGACCAGCCGCGCGCCGGCGTCCCGGCAGCCGAGCGCCGCGGCCTCGGTGCCGCCGACGTTCACCGTCCAGGCCTGCACCGGATCCTTCTCGCAGGCGTCGACGTCGGTCATCGCGGCGCAGTGGATCACCGCGCGAGGACGGGTGGACGCGATCAGCGCGCGCAGCGACTCGGGCTGGAGCAGGTCCAGCTCCACGTACTCGACGCCGGCCGGCCCGACCCGGCGCGGTCCGCGCCCCGTGCCCACCACCTTCTCGCCCGCCCGAGCCAGCCGCGCCGCCGCGCAGCTTCCCACCAGACCGTTGGCGCCGGTGACCAGCACGCTCATCCACGGGCCCCGTAGTTCTTCTCGTAGTAGGCCCGGTATTCGCCGCTGCGCACCCGATTCCACCAGGTGCGGTTGGCGACGTACCACGCGACGGTGCTCTGGAGCCCGTCGGCGAAGGCGATCCGTGGCGCCCAGCCCAGCTCGCCGTGGGCCTTGCGGGCGTCGATCGCGTACCGGCGGTCGTGACCGGGACGGTCCCTGACGTACTCGACCAGCGTCTCGGGTTTGGCCAGGATTCGCAGCAGCTGCTGCACGATGAGCAGGTTCGGCCACTCGTTGTCGGACCCCACGTTGTAGATCTCGCCGGGCTTGCCGCGCTCCAGCGCCGCGAGCAACGCCGCGCAGTGGTCCTCGACGTGGATCCAGTCCCGCACCTGCATTCCGTCGCCGTAGACGGGCAGCTTCTTGCCGTCGAGCGCGTTGGCGATCATCAGCGGGATGAGCTTCTCGGGGAACTGGTAGGGGCCGTAGTTGTTCGAGCAGCGGGTGACGATCACCTCCAGCCCGAAGGTGTGGTGGTAGGCGAGCGCGATCAGGTCGGCGGCCGTCTTCGAGGCCGAGTACGGCGAGGACGGCTGGAGCGGGGAGGCCTCGCTGAAACGGCCTTGCGCGCCCAGGGAGCCGTACACCTCGTCGGTGCTCACCTGCACGAAGCGCTTGACCCGGGCGCGCCGGGCGGCGTCGAGCAGCACCTGGGTACCGGAGACGTTGGTCTCCACGAAGATGCTGGGCCCCAGGATGCTGCGGTCGACGTGGCTCTCGGCGGCGAGGTTCAGGATCGCCTCGACCTCGTGCTGCTCGCAGAGGTGCTCGACCAGCTCGGCGTTGGCGATGTCGCCCCGGACGAACACGTGCCCGCGGTCGTGCCGCAGGTCCGCGAGCGACTCGAGGTTGCCCGCGTAAGTGAGCTTGTCGAGGTTGACGACGGTCCAGCCGGGCCGCTCGCGGCGCAGGTACCGCACCAGGTTGGATCCGATGAAACCGGCGCCGCCGGTGACCAGGACGGCCGGCACCCTACCTCCGCTCCGCATCCACCGCGGACGTCGCGCGCCCGGTCACCAGCTCGTTGGCGGCGTGCAGCGAATCGAACGTACCGGCGTCGGTCCACCACCCCGACAAGCGATCGCAGTGCAGGGTTCCCGCGCGCAAGTAGTGGTTGTTCACGTCGGTGATCTCCAGCTCGCCCCGCGCGGAGGGCTTCAGGGTGCGGATGATGGCGAACACCTCGGAATCGTAGAAGTAGACGCCCACCACCGCCAGATCGCTCGTCGGCTTCTTGGGTTTCTCCACGATGCGCACCACGCGCGAGCCTTCCACCTCGGCCACGCCGTAGCGCTGCGGATCGTGCACCTGCTTGAGCAGCAGGCGCGCGCCGCGGCCCTGCTCGCGGAAGGCCTGGACGAAGGGCGTCACCGGATCCTGGAAGACGTTGTCGCCCAGGATGACGCACATGGGGTCGCGCCCGGCGAAGTTCTCCGCCAGGCCCAGGGCCTGCGCGATGCCGCCCGCCTCGTCCTGCACCTTGTAGGTGAAGCGGCAGCCGAAGTCCTTGCCGGAGCCGAGCAGGGTCACGACGTCGCCCATGTGCTCCACGCCGGTGACGACCAGGATCTCGCCGATGCCCGCCTCGGTGAGCTTGTGCACCGGATGGAAGATCATCGGCTCCCGCCCGACCGGCAGCAGGTGCTTGTTGGTGACCTTGGTGAGCGGGAACAGGCGCGAGCCGGTTCCGCCCGCCAGGATGACGCCCTTCATGCGGTCCTCTCGCCGGCGACACGCCGCGCGGCGCTTCTACCCGGAAACTCGGGGCAAAGCCAAGGGAGACGCGCGGTCTGCCCGCGCGGCCACGCGCGTCCGCGGAGGGCGGTCTCGAAGCTCAGGCTCGCCAGAAGGTGAGGGCGGCGACGGCGGAGGCGAACAGGGGCGGCAGGAGCCCGGCCGACCAGGTGGGCAGGCCTCCGGACAGCGAGGCCGCGTGGACCATCACCGACACGGCCCACAGCGCCATGGAGAGCCCGATCCCCAACGCGACGGCGCCCGCGAGCGGCAGCCTGCGGCGGCGACGCGCGCGCCAGAGGATGAGTCCCAATCCGGCCAGCGCGGCGGGCAGCACCGTGACGGGATGAGCGGCGCGCTCCCACAGCGCCAGCTCCCATTCGCGCATCGGTTGTCCCAGGTGGGCCCGGCGCTCGGCCTGCTCGCGCAACTGCTTCCAGGAGAGCTGCCGCGGGCGCCCGCTGCGCAGCTCGAGTGCGGCGGCGGTCTCGGGGAAGCGCTCCTCGAGGACGGCGGCGCGGACCTCCGCCACGATCCCGCCCGGCTCGGCCGAAAGCGCGTACCGGGTCTCCACCGCGTCGAGGAACCGCCACCGCCCCGGACCGGCGGGCTCGAGCCGCCGCGCGTCGATGCGGCGGGCGAGCCGGAAAGGCTGCGCGATCTCCAGCACGGTGGCCGGCTCCCATCCTCCGTCGCGCGGCGGCCCCAGGTGGTAGATGCGCCCGTTCTCGCCCCGCAGCCAGCTCGCTCCCGCGTGGTAGGTGGCCCAGTCGCCCCACCGGTTGAAGCGCTTCACCTGGATCTCCTCGGCGCGAGCATCGGCGCGCACCACCACGTACTCGCCGAGAAGGAAGAGGAGGGCTCCGAGCACGGCGGTGACGACGGCAACGGGGGCCGCGAGCCGCCAGGGCCGCACGCCCAGCGCGAAGAGCGCGGTCAGCTCTCCGCGCCGCGCGAGCAACGTGGCGAGCAGGGCCGCGGCGATGATCAGCGCCGCCGGCGCGAGCTGGTAGGCGACGACGGCCGCCTTGTTCCAGTACAGCTCGAGCGCGGCCTTCCCCCAGGCGCGGCCCCAGAAGCTGCCCGCCCGATCGGCGAAGTCGACGGTGAGGTACAGCAGCACCACGCCTCCGAGCGTGGCGGCGAAGAGCTGGAGGAACTTGAGCGAGAGGAGCCGGTCGAGCTGGCCGAACGGCCGCGCTCCTCCCGGCGAACCCCGCCGCGCCGCCACCCGCACCGACTCCGGGACGGGCAGCTCCGCGCGCGCCTCGCTCACTCCACCTCCCCGGCGGCGATGTCGCGTCGCATCTGCGACCCCTCGATGCGGATGCGCCCGGCGGCCTGGTAGGCGCGAGCGCGTGCCTCGGCCGCTCCCGCGCCCAGGGCCGCGACGGTGAGCACGCGCCCGCCCGCGGTCACCACCCTGCCCTCCTTCGCCTTGGTCCCCGCGTGCAGGACCCAGAGATCGTCGGACTGCTGCACCTCGCGCAGGCCGCCCACCTCGTCGCCGGCGCGCGGGGTGCCCGGATATCCGGAGGCGGCGATCACCACCGCCACCGCGGTGCGCGGGTCCCACGAGGGCTCCTGGCCGGCGAGGCCGCCCTGCGCGCTGGCCAGGAGCAGCGGGAGCGGATCGCTGCGCAGCCGCAGCAGGATGGCCTGCGCCTCGGGGTCGCCCAGGCGGCAGTTGAATTCGAGGACGCGCGGGCCGCGCGGCGTGAGCATCAACCCGGCATAGAGGGCGCCGCGGAACGGCGTTCCTCGCGCCGCCAGCTCGCGCACCGTCGGTTGCAGGACGGTGCGGACCACCTCGTCGATCACCGCCGGCGTCGCGTCGCGCGGCGGGCTCACTGCGCCCATCCCGCCCGTGTTCGGGCCGCGGTCCCCGTCCTCGAGGCGCTTGTGGTCGCGGGCGGGAGCGAGCGGCAGCACCGCGGAGCCGTCGGTGAGCGCGATGACGGACAGCTCCGGACCTTCCAGCCGCTCCTCCACCAGCAGCCGCACGGGACCGGCGCCGTGCGCGCCGGTCATCCACAGCTCGTCGATCGCGCGCCTCGCCCCGGCCGCGTCGTCGCAGACGATGACGCCCTTGCCCGCCGCGAGGCCGTCCAGCTTCACCACGCAGGCGCCGCGCACGTGCGCCTTGGCCTCCTCCGGATCGTCGAAGACGGCGGCCTCCGCGGTCGGCACTCCGGCGCGCGCCATGACGTCCTTCGCGAACGCCTTGGACGCCTCGATGCGGGCAGCCGCGGCCGTGGGCCCGAAGCAGGGCACGCGCTCGTGCGCCAGCCGGTCGGCGAGGCCCTCGGCCAGCGGCCCCTCCGGTCCGACCACCACCAGGTCGGGCTTCTCCCACAGCGCCGCCGCGGCGAGCGCCTCGGCGGAACCGGCGGCGGGAACGCAGCGCGCTTCCTCGGCGATGCCGGCGTTCCCCGGAATGGCGACCACCTCGCGCGGCTCGGAGCGTAGCGCTCCGCGCAGCAGCGAGCGCACCAAGGCGTGCTCGCGAGCCCCCGACCCGATGACCACGATTTTGAAGCCCATGCAGCCCGCTGCGCGAACCATACTGGCCGCGCTCAACCATAGCGCCGCCGAATCCGGCGGCGGCTAGTGCCTGAAGTGTCTATATCCCGTGAAGACCATCGCGATGCCGTGCTTGTCCGCCGCCGCGATGACTTCCTGGTCGCGCACGGAACCGCCCGGCTGGGCGATGCAGGCGACCCCCGCCTCGGCCGCGGCCTCCACGCCGTCGGGGAAAGGGAAGAAGGCGTCGGAGCCGAGAGCGGAGCCGCGGGCCCTTGCGCCCGCGCGCTCGGCGGCGATGCGGACCGAGTCCACCCGATTCGTCTGCCCCATCCCGATGCCGACCGTCGTATCGCGGTGGGCGAGCACGATGGCGTTCGACTTCACGTGCTTGACGACCAGCCAGGCGAACTGCAGCGCCTCCAACTCGTCGGCGGTGGGCGCGCGCCGGGTGACCACCTTCCACCCGCGCACGTCGGCCCCTTGCAGGTCGCGCCATTGCACGAGCAGGCCGCCGGGGATGCTGCGCAGCTCGCGCGGCTCGGGGCGCCACGTCTCTCGCGCCTCGCCCAGCGAGGGCAGCTCCAGGAGCCGCAGCGCCTTCTTGCCTTTGAGCGCCTCCAGGGCCGACGGCTCGAAGCCGGGCGCGATGACCGCCTCCAGGAACGTCTCGGAGAGCGCGGCGCCGGTCGGCGCGTCCACCGGATGGGTCAGGGCCACGATGCCGCCGAACGCGCTGACCGGATCCGCGTCGCGGGCGCCCCGGTACGCGTCCAGGACGGTGCCCGCGCGGGCCACGCCGCAGGGGTTGGTGTGCTTCACCACCACCGCGGTGGCCGGGCCGCGCGGGCCGTGCGCGTGCTCCTTCACCGCCTCGAGCGCGGCGGCGCCGTCGAGCAGGTTGTTGTAGGAGAGCTCCTTGCCCTGGATCTGCCGCGCCATGGCCAGCGTCGGCTCGGCGGGCGCGGGCACCGCGGCGTAGAACGCCGCCTTCTGGTGCGGGTTCTCGCCGTAGCGGAGCGCCTGCTTCAGGCGGTACTCGGGGAGCGGCGGCGAGTCGGCGAATCCGCTCGCCTCCTCCTTGTGCTCGAGCGCGAGCTGCTCCGAGAGCCACGCGCCGATCGCGGCGTCGTAGGCGGCGCTGTGCGCGAATGCGCGGGCCTGCAGGCGCCGCCGCGTGCTGACGTGCACCTCGCGCTTCTGCTGCAGCTCGGCCAGGACGGTGGCGTAGTCGGCGGGATCGACCACCACCGCGACGTGCGCGGCGTTCTTCGCGGCCGAGCGGAGCATCGAGGGCCCGCCGATGTCGATGTTCTCGATCACCTCGTCGAAGGGCAGCCCCTTCGCGACCGCCTCGCGGAAGGGATAGAGGTTCACCACCACGAGATCGATGGGCAGCATTCCCTGGGCCTTCATGTCGGCCTGGTCGGAAGCCAGGTCGCGACGCGCCAGGATCCCCCCGTGGATCTTCGGGTGCAGCGTCTTGACGCGCCCGCCCAGCATCTCGGGAGCGCCGGTGAAATCCTGGACTTGCGTCACCTTCACGCCCTCGCGCGCGAGCAGCGCCGCGGTGCCTCCGGTGGAGAGCAGGTCGATGCCGAGCGCCGCGAGCCCGCGCCCGAGCTCCACGATCCCGGATTTGTCGGACACGGAGAGCAGGGCGCGCGACACGGCCATGCGCGGCTCCATACCACGATGGAGGCGGTCGAAGGTCGTTCGCTGTTTGGAAAAGCGCGGCACGCGACGGCGCTCGCGCTCCAGATCGACGACCCCGCCGCGCTGCGCGCCCTGCTCGGGCGCTGAGCGCGGTGCCGCGCGGGCGCGGCTACTCGTCGTCGCCGTCCGGCGGGATCTTCCGGGGGCCGTCGTCCGCGATCACGCGAAGCTTGATCAGCCCGCGCGTCTCCAGCTGCCGCACGCGCTCGCGGGTGAGGTTCATGATCACCCCCACCTCCTCGAGCGTGATGCCGCCGCGGTCGGCGACGTCCAGCGCGCAGGTGTCGGCCAGCTCCCACAGCTCCTTGTCGGGGAAGTTCATCTTCACCGACCCGGTGCGCGGGTTGACGTCGACGTACAGGTTGTACTTGCAGGAGACGTACGGGCAGGGCCGCGGGCCCGTCCCGCAGTCGGCGCGCGACTTGGGACGGCTGGCCTCCATCTCCGCCATCAGCGTCTGCAGCTCGGGGTCGATTCCCCCGGCCGCCACCTGCTGGCGGAACTGCCGCGCCATCTCCTTGCGGCTCATGGTGCGGGCCCGCTGCCGGGGCTGCTCGGCCTCGAGAGGCGGCGCCTGTAGATCGGGGGTGACGTTGCGTTTTGCCTCGCTCATCGGTCGCCCTTTCCGCTGTCCTGCCGTGCGGTGATCTGGGAAACGGTTCGTTCAATGTCCTTGACGAACTGGTGCGCCTTGTGACGGCCGTCGTTGAGCATCCGCTCCAGCTCGCGGCGGCGCGACGCCTTGAGCTCGCCGTTCTCGGCGATGGCCTTGTCGAGGGCCGCGAAGAGATCGTCGAGCGCGCGCTCGACTCCGTCGAGCTGGCCGCGGAAGAAGATGAAGGAGTGGCGGATCTCCTCGAGGGTCATGCCCTCGTCCATCAGCGACTTGATCAGCCTGATGCGCCGGACCGCGGTGGCCGGGTAGAGGCCGCGCGAGCCGCGATGCTTGCCCTTCTCGCCGACGCGCCGGCTGCGGGGAAGGAGGCCCAGCTGCACGTACTTGCGGAAGGTGGCCTGCGCCAGCTTCACCCCGCGGGGCGCGAAGAAGTCGACGATCTGCATCGCCGACACCCCGTGCGGGTGTGTCGCCTCCAGCCGCTCGAACTCGTCGACTTCCCGTTGCGCCACTCGGGCCCCTCCGGGTGCATCGAAGCGACACCAATCAGTGGCATCGCGTGAGTGCATTCACGCAAGTATCGTATCTTGAGTAGCGTGTCAACAGGGCAACTCCCTCTGGATCGTGAGGGAAACAGGGCTTCTGTGCGCCGCGCGGCGCTCGCGCTGCGCGCCCGTCGTGCGCTGTGGTCGCTCCCCTTCGCCGACCCCGGCCCACCCGCGCGCACGATTGAACCGCTCCGGAAAAACGGATCAACGGAGGGCGCGGAGTTGGGGTTTTCAGAAAGAGCAAGTCTCCGCGGCTCCGCGGCTCCGCGTTGATCTCTTGCCCTTATTTTTTTGCGGCTACTCGGTGAGATCGAAGTCGAGCCGGCCCGACGAGCCCGGGTGCATCTGCACGTCCGCGGCCCGCCACCTGGAGAGGCGCGGGCTGCCGACGCGCACGCTGTGCTGGCCCGCGGCCAGCTCGAGCGTCAGCGGAGTGGTCCCGCGCAGTGCCCCGTCGACGTACACCTCCGCACCCGCCGGCCGGCTGGAGACGCGCAGCCCGCCGGTCGAGGCGTGGAAGCCGGCCGCGCGGCCGCGCGAGGCGAGCGCCGAGCGCGAAGCCTCGACGATCCACGCGGCGGGCACGGAGAGGGCGAGCAGCGTTCCGACGGCGGCGACGATCTTCAGCGCGCGCCTCCGCGGCGGGGCCACCTCCGCGAAGAGCGGCTGCGCTGCCGCTCCCCCGCGCGAGGGCGTCACCTCGGCGGGCGGCAGGCCGGCGGGCGGCGCGTCGCTTCGCACCGCGGGCGCGGCGCCAGGCATGGTGCGCCGGTGGTGCAGCGCCTCGGATGCGACCCGGTGGAGCCACTCCGAGAGCGCGCCGTCCGGATCAGGCGGCGGGGGACAGACCCGCGCGAGCGCAGCGGCGAGCTCGGCGGCGGTCTGGAAACGGTGGCGCGGCGTAGGCGCGGTCGCCTTGTCGAGCACCTTGCGGAGCCCGTGGCCGCAGCGGACGTCGGCAGCCTCCGCGACGACCCGGCCGAGGGAGAAGACGTCCGCCTGGGGGCCGACCGGATCGCCGGTGGCCTGCTCCGGCGCCATGTAGCCCGGCTTCCCCTTCGGGCCCGCGGCCGGTTCGGAAACGTCCGCGCTCCCCCGCGCGCGCGCGACGCCGAAGTCGCCCAGGTAGACGCCGCCGCCGCGCGAGAGCAACACGTTGTCCGGCGAGATGTCGCGGTGGACGAGGTGCAGCGGGTGCCCGTCCCGATCGCATGCCGTGTGGGCCGCGTGCAGCGCCCGCGCCACCTGCGCGCCGACGTGCGCGGCCAGCGCTTCCGGCATCAGCTCGTTGTCCCGGCGCGCGATCTTCAGCGCGCTCCGGAGCGAGCAGCCGTCCACGAACTCGAGGACGAAGATGGGGCCTTCCCGCTCCGATTCCAGGTAGTCGACGGCGGCCACGATGCCCGGGTGGTGGAGGAGCCCGACCAGACGCGCCTCGTCCGCCAGCATGCCGGCGATCCGGGCGTCCCCCCGCCGCTCCGGCGCCAGCATCTTGATGACCACCCGGCGGCGGAACGCCCCGGCCCCTTGCAGCTCGGCCAGCCAGACCTCGCCCATTCCGCCCAGCCCGAGGCGCTCGATGAGCACGTAGCGCCCGCCGATCCGGTCGCCTTGTCGCAGCTCGCTCAACGCGCCTCCGGGCGTTGACAGGCCCTCCTACGTACTTACTGTAGCCGCCGCAGCGCGGCAAAGCCGCCAAGGTTCGCGCCCCGAGGGGCGTCGGGAGAGCAAACACGTGAAGAAGACCATCGGCATCGACCTGGGCACGACGAACTCCGTGGTTGCCATCATGGAAGGCCGCGACCCCAAGGTGATCGAGAACGAAGAGGGGAGCCGGATCACTCCCTCCGTGGTCGGGTTCACCAAGGAGGGCGAGGTCGTGGTCGGCCAGGTGGCGCGCCGCCAGGCGATCACCAATCCCGAGAACACGGTCTACTCGATCAAGCGGTTCATGGGACGCAAGTTCGACGAGACGGCCGACGAGCGCCGCCGCGTCCCGTACCACGTCGTGAAGGCGCCGAACGGCGACGCCGCGGTCGAGATCCAGGGCAAGCTGCACAGCCCGCCCGAGATCAGCGCCAAGATCCTGCAGAAGCTGAAGCGCGCCGCCGAGAACTACCTGGGCGACACGGTGACCGAGGCGGTCATCACCGTCCCCGCATACTTCAACGACGCCCAGCGCCAGGCCACCAAGGACGCCGGGCGCATCGCCGGCCTCGAGGTGAAGCGCATCGTCAACGAGCCCACCGCGGCGGCGTTGGCTTACGGTCTGGACAAGAAGAAGGACGAAATCATCGCCGTCTATGACTTTGGCGGCGGCACGTTTGATATTTCCATCCTGGAAGTAGGCGGGGACGTGGTCCAGGTGAAGTCCACCAATGGCGACACGCACCTGGGCGGTGACAACATTGACCAGCGCATTGTGGACTGGCTCGTAGATGAGTTCAAGAAAGACGAAAGCCTTGATCTGCGCGCCAAGGGCAATGAGATGGCGCTGCAGCGTTTGCGCGACGCGGCGGAGAAAGCGAAAATCGAGCTTTCCACCACCATGGAGACCGACATCAATCTGCCGTTCGTGACGGCGGATGCCAGCGGTCCAAAGCACTTGGTGAAGAAGCTGACGCGGGCCAAGCTCGAAGAGATGGTGCGCGACATCATCGAGCGCTGCATTGGGCCGTGTAAGGCGGCGATGAAAGATGCCGGCGTGGAGCCCAGCAAGATTGACGAAGTGGTGCTGGTGGGCGGGCAGACCCGCATGCCGCGCATCCAGGCGCTGGTGAAAGAACTGTTCGGCAAAGAGCCGCACAAGGGCGTGAATCCGGATGAAGTGGTCGCGGTCGGAGCGGCGGTGCA
>Ga0137409_10000338_pt1 | contig 34460 bp, 20 predicted proteins | sample CZODoug1_16funga_FD_122059 | JGI IMG/M metagenome (GOLD analysis project Ga0137409, IMG submission 122059) | Vadose zone soil fungal communities from Angelo Coast Range Reserve, California, USA - CZODoug1_16fungal (Hybrid Assembly) | ecosystem: Environmental > Terrestrial > Soil > Vadose zone... | reverse complement strand
TACGTCACCGACCTCTACAACGCCTACTTGCAGCGGGGTCCGGACTCTGCCGGCCTTAACTTTTGGGTGAGCAACACGCAGGCCAACGGGCGCGCGGCGACGTTGAACGCCTTCGAGGTGTGCGCGGAGTTTGCGACGCTCGCCTCGACTGTTTACGGCACTGCCTCGGGCGGTGACAATCAGAGGGTCGAGCATTTCGTTCAGGAGTTCTACTATGGTGCATTGCAGCGTGAGCCGACGAGCGCCGAGATGCAGCAGCAGACGCAGCGGCTCAATAATGCCGCCGCCCTGGGGCAGTCGCAGGTGGTCGCGGAGGCGCAGGCGATGGGTGGTGAGATCTTTCAGGCGAGCAATTACAACAGCAGTCACACGATTGAGCAGTACGTTACTGACCTGTATGAAGCTTTCCTGCAACGTGCGCCAGACGGCCCGGGTCTCAACTTCTGGGTGAACAACACGGTGGCTAACGGGCGGCCGGCAACCTTAGCAGCCTTCAAAGTGAGCACTGAATATGCGGAGCTAGCCGGAACGCTCTACCGTGAGGCGTTCTGGCTGGTCGCCGATCAACTCGGCACGCCGCGCATGATTGTAAACAAGTCAGGCAGCCTGAGCGGTGTGAAGCGCCATGACTATCTGCCGTTTGGCGAAGAGCTCTTCGCGGGTACTGGTGGCAGAACAACCACGCAAGGTTACACCGTCGACAGCGTTCGCCAAAAATTCACCTCAAAAGAACGTGACATCGAGACCGGACTTGATTACTTCAACGCTAGATACTACTCATCGACACAAGGCAGATTTACGATCTCTGATCTCTTGGTATCGAGCGGTAGGCCTTTGCAGCCGCAGAGCTGGAACCGCTACACATATGTCTTGAACCGACCCTTGTCACTGGTCGATCCGAACGGATTGGATTGGGGTGTTACGGAATGGGACGATAAGAAGGGACATCACAAGAACTATCACTGGTTCAATGGCAAGATTGGGAAGCATGACGGCCGCAGTTATACTGCTGTGAATTTCGGCAAGGTTGGTTATCGTGATATCGCCGCCGACAATGGGCAGTTAGTCAGAATCTCAAACATCGGTATTATTCGCGAGGTCCGCTACGCTCCACCAGGCAGTATAACAGTCAGCGGACAAGACCGCGTCAATGCGGCTGCGGGTAACTTTGATAACACTATTCCCTTCGGTAGGCAGATCAGAGAGTGGGCCCTTGGAGGGCCAGGGGGCGTTGATACTGATTCGAATGAATATCAAAATGCCGGTGCGGTTAGCAACGGCGTCGTTCAAGGCGCGCTGCTTCTCACAGGGATAGGAGAGGTTAAACTTTCTGAAGAAGCAATAGGTTTAACAAAGCAACTCGCGAGCGAGTCACAAGTTGCAGAGTTGTTGGCCGGCCAAGGTAAGGCGATAGCTGGAGCGGGAACGAGCACGATATTGAGAGATGCTCCCCGCCTTGCGGCCGAATATGGCGGTAGTGCTAGCGAATGGCAAAAAGTTACAAGTTCGACGTTTAAGGCTGCGGATAAGGCCGTCATTGAAACTCATGGCTACCAACCTGTGAATACGGGACGAATAGTTGAACTGAAATCGAAATGGCCATGAAACTCAGGTGGCCCTTAGCAATGAAGTTTCCTATTGTGAGGACCGTAATATGAGCTCACAGCTAGATCCATTCTTGAGCGCAGAACGCGAAAGGAAGATGAAAGATGAGGAGTACTTCATCCGCGGCAAGATTGTTGCCATTTGCGAAGCGGCTTTGGCTGGAGAAATTGGAGTCATCGCCGCTTCTCGGAGGCTGAGCGGACTCGGCCTACAGTTGTTCGATGGACGCGATGAAGACTTTGTGCCGCTCGATGCCATTGATTCAGAAACCGACGATCTGCCGGTGGATAGCGAGCGTCTGAATTGGAGTGCTGACGCTCTTGAAAGGAAAGATGAAGAAATCGCAAAAGCTGAGGCGTTGTATAAAGACGATGCGTTTGCAGCTTGTCGGAAGTTGATCGATAGGTTTGGGCTAAAGGACAGCAGCGAAGGCGGTTAGTATCGAGGATCGCGTCTCTTCACTCCAGCCGCTGACGGTTCTTTGACAACTTGCCCTCGTGTGGATGCGGGCGCGTGGTTCAACTACCCGTTCTTAACCCTCAAAGAACGGGACGCCTTCGAGGCCAGCGGCGAATTTCAAACGCTCGTGGCCACACTCTACGGCACAGCGCGAGCGACAATCAACGCACGGAAAACTTCGTCAACAACTTCTATCTCGGCGCTTATGGCCGCGGCGCAACCGCGACAGAGTTGCAGCAGCAGCGCGATGCATTGAATACCGCGGCGTCCCAGAATCAGGCGGCCGTGCAAGCTCAGGCGGACACGTTTGGACGCTCATTGTTTGTAGGGCAAGTCAACGACGCTTCAATTTCCAACACGCAGTACGTCACCGACCTCTACAACGCCTACTTGCAGCGGGGTCCGGACTCTGCCGGCCTTAACTTTTGGGTGAGCAACACGCAGGCCAACGGGCGCGCGGCGACGTTGAACGCCTTCGAGGTGTGCGCGGAGTTTGCGACGCTCGCCTCGACTGTTTACGGCACTGCCTCGGGCGGTGACAATCAGAGGGTCGAGCATTTCGTTCAGGAGTTCTACTATGGTGCATTGCAGCGTGAGCCGACGAGCGCCGAGATGCAGCAGCAGACGCAGCGGCTCAATAATGCCGCCGCCCTGGGGCAGTCGCAGGTGGTCGCGGAGGCGCAGGCGATGGGTGGTGAGATCTTTCAGGCGAGCAATTACAACAGCAGTCACACGATTGAGCAGTACGTTACTGACCTGTATGAAGCTTTCCTGCAACGTGCGCCAGACGGCCCGGGTCTCAACTTCTGGGTGAACAACACGGTGGCTAACGGGCGGCCGGCAACCTTAGCAGCCTTCAAAGTGTGCACTGAATATGCGGAGCTAGCCGGAACGCTCTACCGTGAGGCGTTCTGGCTGGTCGCCGATCAACTGGGCACACCGCGCATGATCGTCAACAAGAGTGGCAGCCTAGCGAGCGTGAAGCGCCACGACTATCTGCCATTCGGCGAAGAGTTGTTTGCAACTCAAGGTGGCCGCACCACTACCCAAGGCTATGCGACCTCACCGAATTCGAATGATGGCGTGCGGCAAAAGTTCACACAGAAAGAACGCGATAATGAAACGGGGCTGGATTACTTCGGGGCGAGGTACTACGCGAGCATGCAGGGACGATTCACTTCTCCTGATGCGATGTCAGGTAGACCTGGATCACCGCAAAGTTGGAATCGTTACTCGTACTCCATCAACAACCCTTTGAAGTTTATCGATCCAAGTGGCTTGTTGTGGTATGCGAAGAATGGAGGAAATGGTCAGCCGGAATGGTTTGATAAGGATCCAGGTGATGGCTACACGCAAATTAATGATTATGCCTATTACGCTGGCGAGAAGTATGGCTATGTAGCGCTGGACCCCTACAGCAATAACTATCTAACCGGGTTCGGCAGTAAAGAAGACGCGGCAGCATTCTCTGGCGCAATGGGGGCACAGACGATGCTGGACCGCGATCCTCCGTATGAAATCAGTCAGCTGGACGGCACCCTAGAAGTCTCCATGTACATTACCGGCGTTACCGGTATTGTACGGGGTGGGAGCTCTCTTCTTGCCCGAGAAGGAACTGAACTAATCGCTGAACAAGGAGCAAACGCTGCTACAAGAGAAATTGTAGGTCTTTATGGTAGGGTCTCAGTAGATGCACTTGAAGAAGCGGCCGCTTCGTCGGGGCCTACGGTGGAAGTTGTTACCAAGCTTACCCAGTTGCCGCAAGCCGGTCGTGCGTTGTCAGTTGCAACCGGAGAGGGAGCAGAGCAGTTGGCGAACGCGGCGAGAAGCACGGGACAAATATTCAGAGCACAGGTTCCGAAGACGCTGATGGACCAATTAGAAAGATCTGGACTTGCAATGAGATCAACAAGTCAAATGGTTGGGAGCAACGCAACTGCCGTCGAATATCGCTTTTTGCCACAGGCTACGCAGTTCATTACTTCGTTTTTCAAATAGGTTGGAGTGCCGGTATGAAGTGGTGTTGTTATCCATTTGAGGGTTGGTATGGCGAGGCAGGTCGTAGAGGTGTCGGCATCCTCGTTGGGCGTGATTCAACCGGTAAACCGAAGTTTACCCTTCAATACCGGGCCATCGATCAGGGAGACGAGCGGCTAATCATTTCAGAGAAACCCATATCGCCCGTAGTGGAAGTGGGACTACAGTTTTGCCCCTGGTGCGGTCGTGATCTGGAAAGGTGGTACGCGGCGCACGTGGACGAACTTTATAGGCCAAGTCTGGCGATTGGTAATTCTTAGGCCAGATCGCGCGTTCGCTTTTCACTTCTACAAACAACGAGACCGTAATTGTAACTCCCGCACCTCCGCCGCCACCGCCGCCGCCACCGCCGAGGCGACCAAATAATGGCGCGTAGAGACTAAACGAAGGTCGATAAATGAGTAGCTTCATAATACAAAAGAACCGGTCACTAGCCCCAACGCTCTTACTTTTATTCTTGGCCACTGGCTTGTGGGGAGAGATCGCGTCCGGGCAAAAACAAAACGAGATGAAGTCAATGGAGAATCTGAATGATGAGGAAGTCATTGCTGCGTTAAGTTCTCAAAACGCCGAAGCCGCACATCAAGCAGTAAAAGAAATAATGCAACGCGGTGATCGCATGATTCCTTTACTGTTGCGTTGTAAAGGGAACAGCAACTTTTTCTATGGATATGGACTTGGTCATCGTTCGTCGGGTTTTCTCATCCCCTTGCCGAGCGGAGACAAGCAAACTAATGATGGAAGCTTTATTAGCATTGAGGTAGCAGCCTTGTACTTGATCTCAGCTATCTACCACAAGTCGCTTGAATTTGCAGAAGCGCCGTACCTAACGGACGGCAAGTCCGTGGAGTGGCAGAGGTTTAACACACCGGAAAGACTGAAAGACGCTTGGGATGCGGTTGAGACGTGGATGCAGGAGTTCAAAAGCGAGGGAATGGAATCCCTTCGTTCTAAGGATCGCTCTCCGCTATCAAGGTCTAAGGTTCATTTTTGGGCAGGCCGCTGACGGTTGGCAGTATTCAACCGTCAAGGTCAAATCCTCATCCTTGCCCTACTTCAATGGTTTGGTCGCCGCGTAGGTCAACGATGCGAATCTGAGCAACACTCAATTCGTAACGAACCTCTACGAAGCCTTCCTGCAACGCGGGCCCGATGCCGGCGGACTCGGCTTCTGGTCAGGACAGGCGAGCGTGGGCCAAGGCCGGCTGAATGTCTTGGATCAATTCGCGACCTGCGGTGCTTTCAGAGCACTGGCTGGCACGGTCTATCGCGAAGCCGACTGGCTCATCGCCGATCAACTCGGCACGCCGCGCATGATCGCTAACAAGAGCGGCAGCTTGAGTAGTGTGAAGCGCCACGACTATCTTCCGTTTGGCGAAGAGCTCTCCGCCGGTACTGGTGGCAGAACAACCACGCAAGGTTACACCGTCTGGCATGAGCATTTTCGTCTGGTCGAACACTGGCTTGGCAATGTTGCGTCGATTATTGGCGAGTTGAGGCGAAAGCTCGAGCAAGTATCAGAGAACTACAGAAGCGAATATCCAATACTCACAACGAAGGTAATCTACAACGGATCACACTCTGGAGACTTTCTTGTAGGCGAGGAAGTGGTTCGTTTGAGAGATGAAATAGCCCGATTGAGAAAAGTCGAAACTGCTGTTGGAGACAGTCCGCGGGATGATTTGTTTTCGAAGTTAGAAGATCTGATAGAGGCATCTTTGAAGGTTAGCAAGCCGATTTTCGTTTTGATGACCTAGGTTGACGAGCAACTGATCAGAGATCGCCGGGAAACTTTCACAATCGACAGTTGGCAGCCTTTTCTTCTCCCACCGCCATCGGTAATTTCCCCCGGCGGAACGGGAGAATCTTCGCGAAATCGCCTCCTCAACTCGGTAACAACCTCGCTGCGCACTACAAATATGCCTGGCGATGCCAGAGGCAGATGCCACACCGCCCGCACTGGACGGCGTGGATCGCCTGCGGCAGCGTGCTCGAACCAGACAACATTTCCGATAATTGACTCGACCAGGGGTTCATCTCTGAACTGAACTTCGTGCGCGAGACTTCCCCCCCGGCGACTGTAAACCGCAAGCAAACTGGTATATATTTGGCGCGGCGTTATCAGTTATCGCGATCGCTTTTTGGGACGGTCGCTTTTGGAAGTCACGCCCGAGTCTCTCCAGATTCCGACTCCGATAAACAACCGACTTCATCGATCACTTTTTAGTTTTAGGAGATTCGCCCTTATGCAGGGTACATTTTTGGGGATGACATCGGCGCACACACGTCTGGCGCTCGCGTTTTCATTCCTGTTTGTTCTCACGCTGATTCTCGCAACCGTCCTGCCTTCAACGTCGAGCGCGATTCAAGAGCAGCCGGAGACCGGAACTAAACAGAAATCTGCTGAGCCGCCGTTTGTTCCCGGCGAAGCGCTGGTGCGCTACAAGAGCGAGAGCGCCGCGAGACGAAAAACCGGCGCGACGATGCTCAGCGCGGATGGCCTCCAGCTCTCGATCAAAGTGGAACGTTTCGCGGGATCAGAAGTCGTCGCCGGCTTGCGTCTCGCGCGAGTTGATTCTGAAAACACGATGGCGGCAATCGAAGCTTTGAAGAAGCAGCCGGACGTTCTTTATGCGGAACCGAATTACCGCTGGTACCGGACCACCACCACGCCCAACGATCCTTGTTTTGGCGCCAACAGTTTGCCGGGTTGCCAATCGCTGAGTCTGTACGGCATGAGCAAGATTGGCGCGCCGTTAGCGTGGGACACGATCAGAGGCAGCCGCGACACAGCCCAGGCTTTTTTCGGTACACCGAGGATCGTAGTGGGAATAATTGACGAAGGCGTGGATACGACCCATCAGGATCTGGCGGCAAACATCTGGACGAATCCCGGAGAGATACCGGGAGATGGAATAGACAACGACGGCAACGGATTCATCGACGACGTTAATGGCTATAACTTCGTTAGTAACACCGGCACGATTCCTCCCGAAAATCACGCCACACACGTTGCCGGAACGATTGGGGCGGTAGGAAATAATAATACAGGCGTTGTCGGCGTTAACTGGCAAGTTGGATTGATGTCTTTGAAATTTCTGGGCGGAGGTTCCAATGCCACCTCGGATGCCATTCGCGCAGCTGCTTATGCCAAGCAGATGCGGGATCTCTGGGTTAGCTCTGGGGGAACTCAAGGCGCGAACGTGCGCGTGCTGAATAATAGCTGGGGCCCGGATCGCCGATTTGGTAATGGCCTATCATTAGCCCTGCGCGACGTAATCAATTCAATTGGACAGTCTGGAATTCTTTTCGTCGTCGCCGCCGGAAACGATGCCATTGATAATGATGTGGATCCCGCTTACCCCGGTAGCTTCGATCTTCCCAACCTCATTTCCGTGGCGTCTACAGATCAGGTTGACGGTCTTTCCAGCTTCTCAGATTTTGGGGCGCACACGATCACGATGGGAGCGCCGGGCTCGGGAATTCTCAGCACCGTAACCGGGAATAACTATGAGTCCATGAGCGGCACTTCAATGGCCACGCCGCACGTCTCGGGCGCCGCCGCCCTACTGTTGGCGTCTAATCCGAATCTAACAATGCAGCAGCTCAAGAGTCTTTTGATCTTCAACGGCGATCCGGTGGCCTCGCTCGCCGGCAAAACGCTGACCGGGCGCCGGCTTAATGTATTCAACAGTCTTCAGGCGCTGGCGGAAAACGATGTAACACCGCCGGGCGCAGTTACCAATTTTCATCTCAACTCTCAGAACGGCCGTTCACTTAGTGTCGGCTGGACAGCCTCCGGAGACGACGGCGCCGCCGGCCAGGCGTCGCTTTACAAGCTCACGTTCACCGATGCCAATTCAGGCGCGACATTTTTTCTGAAGAGCGTGCTTCCCACGACTTCAGGCGTCACTCAGGCTATCGACGTGAAGCTCCCTTATCGTCATACCAGCGGGACGTTAACATTGCGCGAGTTTGACAACGTCGGCAACGAAGGCGTGCCGGCGACCGTTGCGGTTTCTGTTAGTTTGCTTGAAGGCGATCCTTATCTGACTTCGGAAGGCAGTGCCGTTGCTCTCTCAACCGGAGGCGTGGCGCTTGCGACAAATTGCGACGACTGTTCCAAGACCCAGGCGCTGCCGTTTTCATTTCCTTTCTTTGGTGAAAACTTCACCTCCGTCAAGGCAACTTCGAATGGCGGCTTGTATTTCTCCACGCCTCTTCCGAACGACTCCGGTAGTTCATCTGCTGCCTTGGCCCAGTTTAAAATGATCGCCGGTCTCTGGATGGATCTGCGAACTGACCGGCGCCTTGGCGATGACATCTACGTGGTCACACCCGATGCGACGCGGATTATCTTTCGCTGGCAGGCAGTAACCTTTGGACTCGGCACTCCGGCGACCGAATTCCCGGTTAACTTTGAGATCGAGTTGCGCAGCAACGGCACGATCCTAACGCGTTATGGAGCCGGGCAAAGCGCACCCACCAACACGCATGTCTCTCCAGTCGTCGGCATTTCCGCAGGCGAGCCTGATACGTATCTCATCGCGTCTCATACTTCCGAGCAGGCGCAAACGAGTTTGACTAATGCACCGGAAGTGACCTTCCTGCCGCGCGCGATCGGAATCACGAGCAGCGTTCAATTCTCAGCGCCGCAATTTAACGCCGTGGAATCGGATGGCGTTGCGACACTTACGGTAACTCGCAGCGGCGACACTTCTACGCAATCATCCGTGGACTTTACTACGACCGACGGCTCGGCCACGCAAAAGGGCGACTTCATATTCGGGACCGGCCGGATCAATTTTGCCGCAGGCGAAACCAGCAAGACTTTCACGGTGTTGCTTGTTGACGACGTCTTCCAGGAAGGAACCGAGAGCTTCAGCGTCCTCTTAAGTAACCCGGTGAACACAGTCATCGGCGCCAGAAGCGTGGCCGCTGTGTCTATTTCTGACAACGACTTGTCGCCGCCGACAAGCAACCCAATCGACAATGCGGATGCGATCTTTTTTGTCAGGCAACACTATCTCGACTTCCTCAGCCGTGAGCCCGACGCAGGCGGGTTGGCGTTCTGGACCAATCAAATCACTTCCTGCGGCAGCAATCAGGCATGTATTGACGACCGCCGCATCAACGTCTCCGCCGCTTTCTTCCTGGCGATCGAATTTCAGGAGACCGGCTACTTTGCCTACCGCATGTATAAAGTCGCGTACGGTAATTTGGCGCCGAATCCGCCAGTGCCCCCAAACGCGCCGGTGCCTGTCAGGTATGTAGAATTTCTGACGGACACACAGCAAATCGCAAAGGGCGTGATGGTCGGCATAGGCAACTGGGAAGCGCAGTTGGAGAGTAACAAGGTTGCCTATGCGCTTGATTTTGTCTCGCGATCGCGCTTCATCAGCGCCTACCCGACTACGCTGACGCCCACTGATTTTGTTGACGCGCTCTACGCGAAGGCGAACGTGGTACCAGCGCCCGACGAGCGCAATTCGGTTATCAATGAATTTGGTATGGCCGCGGACACATCAAACACTGCGGCCCGCGCCCGCGCCACCCGCCGCGTCGCTGAGAACGCAGCCTTGCGGCAGCAGGAGCTGAACAAAGCATTCGTGTTGATGCAATACTTCGGTTACCTCCGCCGCAACCCCTACGATCCTCCCGAGGCAACGCTCGATTACGCCGGCTTCAACTTCTGGTTGGATAAACTGAATAAGTTCAACGGAAACTACATCACCGCCGACATGGTAAAGGCGTTCCTTGTCTCGGGCGAATACAGAGGCCGCTTCGGTCCGTGATGAACTCGTCCGACGGAAAATTGATCTTCGTTTAGAGAGGGGACTTGTCCCCCCTGAGGCGGGCCCGGCACAAGTGCCGATTCTAAACGATCAATTTCTTAACCACTCGCGCGGGTATGTTATGGCGGTTGCACATGACCTTGATTTCCAGAGTTTCCTCTCGTTTGTCGGCCGGGATTTTTTACCGCTTAGCTCAATCATTTGCTTTTAATGGTCGCCGGAGTATGCTTGACGCCTCCTGGTAGTTCTCCCAGCTGATTTTTCAGGGTAACCAGTTGCAAGTCTTTATTTAGAGCAACTCCCAGTTTATGGTTCGCTACCCAAGCGCACCCTAAAACGCTTCTCAGCCAGGCCCGGAACGATGACTGGCTTATCGAATGGAGTAGCAATGAAACGAATTTCCCCCCTCCTCGTCCTCAGTGTCTTCGTCACACTTCTTTTCTTCATTTTTGGCAGCGTCCACGGAACGGCTTCCGGTCCAGCTTCAGATCCAACTCGCCTGACTCCGGCCCCCAACACATTGCCGGCGGCTTTGCCCGAAACAAGAAAAGCGCTTGCCGACCAGGAGCCGGCGCCGGAGATCGCCCAGAGCGCCAGGGAGCAGATACAGGCGCTGCTCGAGGAAAAAGAAGCGCGTACTGTGGCCCAGCAAAAGATTGACTCGCAACTGCTCTACGCGATCAAGATGCGCCGCGGAGCGAGCATTGCCAGGAATGTGCCGAGTCTCACTGTCGGGGTGGGTGCTGACGCCGCCGGGGTAGTTACCGTAGACATCACCGCCACGATTGACGATCAATTGCTGGACAGCCTGCGCGGAATGGGCGTTGAGGTTTCGCATGTCTTTTCTGAGTACAACAGCCTGCGCGCTGTCGCTTCGCTCGAACAATTGGAGACGATCGCAAGTTTGTCCCAGGTTAGTTTTATTCAGCCGAAGCAGGAGGCACTGTTCTCACAGACGCGCGGGGTAACTCAGCAGACGACTAATGGTCCAGGCCGCTATTCCACGACAGGCGGGCCGCTCGCCTCGGGACGGTATTCGGATTTCAAAAGTCGCGCCGCGCGCGTTCGGGCCGCGCTTCAGCCCGCACTGATCAATGCTCCCGTTCCTAACGGCACGTTGGGAGTGGGCAGCGTCACTTCGCAGGGCGATACGACTCACCGAGCGCTGACCGCGCGCGGAACTTTTAATACTGACGGCTCGGGAATAAAGATCGGCGTTCTTTCAGACGGCGTCGATAGTCTTGCCGTCAGTCAGGGAACAGGCGATCTGGGCGCAGTCACTGTTTTGTCCGGTCAGGCCGGCTTTGGCGACGAAGGCACCGCGATGCTCGAGATCATTCACGACCTCGCGCCGGGTGCGCAGTTGTATTTTGCTACCGCGGGTAACGGCATGGCCTCGTTTGCGCAGAACATTCGCGACCTGCGCACCGCCGGTTGTGACATCATCCTCGACGACGTTGGTTACTTTGTTGAATCGCCGTTTCAGGACGGGCAAACGTCGACGGTCATGTCAACCAACAACGCCGGCCTCGCCACTCAAGCCGTCAACGACGTGGTGGCTTCGGGCGCACTCTATTTTTCCGCGGCCGCCAACTCGGGAAATCTGAATGACGGCACGTCGGGAACCTGGGAAGGCGATTTCGTCGACGGCGGAGCGCTCGGCGTTACGCCTGGTGGCAAGGTCCACGATTTCGATCCGAGCGCGGCTGTTTCCCAGTCTGACAAGATCACGGCCGATGGGTTCCTGGTTAACCTCCATTGGTCGGATCCGTTGGGCGGTTCAAGTAACGACTACGATCTTTTTGTTCTCACTGGAGACGGAGCCGCGGTAATAGCTTCTTCTACCAACATTCAGAACGGCACGCAGGATCCTTATGAACGAATCGACTTTGCTCCAACTGGTTACAGGGTAGTCATTCTGCAAAAGACTGGGGCCGCGAATCGCTTCCTTCATCTGGCTACAAATCGCGGCGAACTCACTTTCGGCACGCAGGGCGAGACGCACGGACACAATGCTGCTTCCGGAGCGTATGGCGTGGCCGCGGTGTGCGCGGTCTGCGTTTTTCCGGCAGCCTTCATTCCGAGTGACCAAGTGGAGACATTCAGCTCTGATGGGCCGCGCCGTATTTTCTTCAATGGAACCGGCTCGGCGATAACACCCGGCAATGTTTCATCAACCGGCGGTTCGGTGTTGCAGCAGCCAGCCATCACCGCAGCCGACGGCGCGGCGGTGTCCGGCGCCGGCGGTTTCCCCTCGCTGTTCTACGGTACTTCGGCGGCAGCGCCGCATGCCGCGGCCATTGCTGCTTTACTAAAATCAGCTAATCCGGCATTGACACAAGCCCAGATCAAAACTGCGCTCACCTCGACCGCCATCGATATTGAGGCGGCGGGAACCGATCGCGATTCCGGCGCCGGCATTGTTATGCCTTACCCGGCACTGCAGTCGCTGGGACCGCCGGTGGTGGGCAAGGCGTTCCTCGAGCTATCAACAGTGTCGAAGACTGAAAGCTGCTGTAACGGCGACGGCCTCATCGATCCCGGCGAGAGCGGTACGCTTAGAGTAACCTTGAATAACGCCGGCTTGCTCGACGCGTCTTCGGCGACGGCAACTCTAACAACCTCGACGACCGGCGTAACGATCGTCAACGGTTCTTCTGCATATCCAAACATCGCGGCGTCAAGTGGCAGCGCCGTCAATACCACGCCGTTTTCCTTTTCGCTCGGCTCAGCGTTGTCGCCTGATCCGGAAGTCGCCTTCACGTTGACAATCAACTACACCGGCGGTCATCACGCATCGCAATCCTGGAACTTCACGATCCAACTGGGCCACCAATTGATCGTCAACGGCAGTTTTGAGACCGGCGATTTTACGGGATGGAATGTTTCTGCCGTCTCCACTGGTGGCTCGGGCGATCCGTTTGTGCCATGGTCTGTGACCGCGGCAGGAACCGGCGGCTTCGATTTTGGTTACGGAATTCTCCCGACGTCACCGCAACACGGCACGCACGACGCTTGGAATGGTTTTGATGGTGGTGGGCCAATGGAGTATCGGATGTTTCAGGACGTCTCGATTCCCAGCGGCGTCTCGATCAATCTTTCCTGGCGGGATCGCGCGCAATGGAATTATTGCTGCGGTCAGACCAAGCCAAGAACTTACGAGGTCCAACTTCGCGATCCCGCGACAAATGCCGTGATGACGACGCTCTACTCGTTTTCGACCGGCATCGATGCGGGCCATCACGATACGGGCTGGCTAACCCACACCCACGATCTTTCCGCTTTTGCCGGACACACTGTGCGGATTTTCTTTTTGGAGACGATTCCGGAAAACTTCACCGGGCCGGCCCAGATTGAGTTTGATTCGATCAGCTCTTCTAATGGACCACCGCCCACCCCGACGCCAACCCCCACGCCCGCACCGGTCATCACCCAATTATACGGCGGGACCAGAAGCGGCCAGCTATTTACGGTCAATCTAAGCGCGGGCGCCGGCACGCTGGTTGGTAGTTTGCCCGGTTTTGGCAGTACGGAGATAGAGTTTAATAACAACACGCGGCGCGGGTTCACTCAGTTTATCGACGGCGCCTTCGCTGGACAGGAATTTGATATCAGTAATGGTGAGCCACTAGGCGTTCCAGTCAATGATGCCGCGTCATTCACGGGATTAGAGTGGGTTGGTTCGTCGCTTTACGGCGCCAGCATCACGGGTCCACGCGGAGCGTCGCAGTTGCGGATTCTCGATCCGGCCACCGGCGCTTCCACGTTAGTCGGAGCGACCGGCATTATGGATCCACTTGCCGGGCTGGCTTACGACGAAACAAACGCCGTCATGTATGGACTCACCGGCGGCGCGAATAGCGGAACCGGCGGCACCGCTTCGAGACTCGTTACTGTGAACCTGACAACCGGAGTGGCTACGGTCGTTGGATCGGCCGGATTCAACGGCGGCAGTTTGGAATTTGGGCCGGATGGTAATCTCTATGCGGGCAGCACCGGTAACACCGGCAATCTCTATCGGATCAACAAGGCCACCGGTGCGGCCACCCTGATTGGCGCGACCGGGTTCACGAACGTGACCGGCTTAACGCTCGTCATCGCGCCGGTAGTTTTGCCGAACACCGTACAATTCACCGCCAGTACGGCGAGCGCCACCGAAACACTCAACGCTACGACGAAGGTGGATCTGGTCGTCAATCGCACCGGCACTACCACAGCCGAGGCTACGGTCGACTATGCCACCGCGGACGGGACGGCCAGCGAACGTTCAGACTATCTGGCGGCTCTCGGTACCCTGCATTTCGCTGCTAACGAAACATCGAAGACGATCACCGCTTTCATCGTCGATGATCGTCTCGGAGAGGTCGCTGAGACTTTCAACCTAAACTTAAGCTATCCAGTGGGCTGCACACTCGGCTCTCCCGCAACAGTCATTGTCACCATCAATAGCAACGAAGCGACGAACGGCCCTAACCCGATCCGTGAGCCTAATTTCAGCAGCGACTTCTTCGTGCGGCAGCATTACGTCGACTTTCTTAACCGCGAGGCAGACGCTCCCGGTCTGGCGTTCTGGAAAAATCAGATTGACGAATGTACGACGCCCGAGTGCCGTGAGATTCGCAAGATCAATGTGAGTGCGGCCTTCTTCCTGGCGATCGAATTCCAGCAAACAGGCTACCTCGTCTACAAGGCGAATCAGGCAACGTTTAACTCGCATGAGTTTCTGAAGCTGCGCGACTTTTTGCCCGACACTCAGGAGCTTGGACGCGGTGTCGTGATAGGACAGCCTGGCGCTGACGCGCAGTTGGACGCTAACAAGCAGAAGTTCTTCCTCGACTTTGTACAGCGGCCCAGGTTCCGGAATGCAGCCGCCTTCCCAACTTCGATGAGCGCGGAGCAGTTTGTTGACAAGCTAAACGGGAACACCTTTGATCCGCGCGCTGCTGTCTCAGGAGGATCGCTCACTACTGCCGAACGCAATTCGCTGATCACCACGTTGTCGGCGAATCCCTCGTCACCCGCATTGCGCGCACAAGTGTTGCGCTCGGTAACGGAGAATGCGCTCTTCAGCAGCCGGCAATCCAACAAGGCGTTTGTCCTGATGCAGTATTTCGGCTACCTCCGACGCAACCCCAACGATGCGCCGGAGCTTATGCTCGACTTCTCCGGTTACAATTTCTGGTTGGGCAAGTTGAATCAGTTCAACGGCAACTTCGTTAATGCCGAGATGGTGAAAGCGTTCCTCGTTTCGAGCGAGTACGGAGGAAGATTCGGGCCGTAAACGTTTGGCAGAAGCCCGACCGTAAGGAAGGGGCTCACTGAACTTGATACTCTCGCACAGGAGAAACCCAGCCCTCCCTTATGGTCGGGCTTCTGCATGAGAAAAAAGAAAAGGCTGGACTCGAATTGAGTCCAGCCTTTTGCTAAACGAAATCTCGCGCTGTTAGAAGCGGTTGAGATACTCGCCGGAGACGATGAAGGATCTAACCATCTGCGCCGCGTGAAAATCGCCGCCGTGGTTGTTCAGTTTCTGCAACCAGAAATCGTAACCGGTGAAGTCGGTGTCGGGGCCGGTGTTTACGTCGCGTCGCAAGTAGCCAAAATACTGCATCAGCACGAACGCCTTATTCTTCTCGGCGCTGTTTAAGTCAGGATCTTCAGCGACCGCCCGCACCACTTGCGCCCGCGTCTTCAAGCCTCCAGTCAGATCGCTCACTAACTGATCGCGCTCTGCTTGCGACAGAGGATTGCCGGCATTAGTGTTCAGCTTGTCTACGAATTGCGAAGCGGGCATTCCAGCCGGAAAGTCCGTGGTGAAACGCGCGCGCGATACGAAGTCGGTGGCATAGGCCGCCTTGTTAGCATCCAACAGCGCTTCCCAACCAGGTTTTCCGACGATTACGCCGTTGCTCATCTCCAACGTGTCCGGCAAAAACTCGCTACGACGAATGATGGGCACCGAGATTGAATGACTGGCGTTGCCGCTACAGGCACCAGGACATCCCCAGGTAGACGTTGCGGCGGCATCGCCGTAAGCCACCTTATACATTCGTTCGACCAGGTAACCAGTCTCCTGAAATTCGATCGAAAGGAAGAACGCGCCCGAGGTGTTGTCGCGCTGGCCGGCAATACAGACGGCGTCCGAACCGCACCCGGTGATCTGCGCGGTCCAAAAATTGAAACCGCTCTGGTCCGGGAAGCGACTAAGGAAGTCGACATATTGCTGGTTGACGAAGAAGTCGGCGTCGTTGATTGTAATAGGCGTGTTCGTGCCGGGTCGCAGTCGCAACGGCTTTACTTTGGTGTTTCCGTAGTAAAGATCGGAAGGGAGATTCGGAATCTCGGTCACTATGTGTAATGTCGGTGCCTGGCCCCAGACAGTCAGGGAAGCAAAGGCGGTAATTAACAAAGCGACGGCAAATTTCATCTGATTGCTCCTGGCGTAACAAATGTCTTCTGAGGGAATAGGCCTCGAAACGAGGGGTTTGTCTAACACCAAGTGCTTAGACGCACCGACAAGGCGTAAAGTTTAACTCCTCGCGTCAATTCGCGTCAATCAGGACCTTTGATTGGGTCAGCTTGATGTCCGATAAGCTTTAGCTTGTCGTTCCGCCCCGACAAACTCAGGTTTATCGGACACCTTCAGAAACCCTTTGCTTTCGTCTACCTGGTAAGCCAATATCCTGGCGGCTGAGAGGTAGAAACCAGCGCGTGGGGTTGCTCGAAAGTCGAGCCAGACAGAAACAAATGCGCGTATCAATCGATGGTCTCCCGTTGACGTCGGCCAAAACCGGTGTCGGGCATTACACATTTGAACTTGCCTGCGCGCTGGCCCGAGTCGAGCCGTCGAGCCCATTTGAGATTGTTTACCCTTCCACCTACCCGCCCCTCGATCTGATCGAAGACGAGAGAGCGCTTCCCGATAATCTAACAGCGGTTCGCGTTCCGGTTGGACCTTTAGCCCGCCACTGGTGGTCGGCCGGACTGCCGCGCTACATCCAGCAAAGCAAGCCGGACATTTTTCACGGCACAAACTACGACGTGCCCCTGTGGCTGCGCTGCGCGACTGTGCTGACGATTCACGATCTGTCGCACCTGCTTCATCCGGAGACTCATGAAAAGCGAAGCGTCAGGCGTGCGCGCCGGCGCTTGCCGCTGATGGCCCGCACCGCCAGCGTCATCATCACTCCCACTGAGAGCGTTAGACGCGAAGTCTGTGAACGACTCAAAGTGGGCCCCGAAAAAGTCTTCGCCATACCGGAAGCGGCGCGCGACTGTTTTCGTCCGCTGCCGTTTGCGGCGACCGCCGCTTCGCGGCAGCGGCACGGGGTTGGCGACGACTTCCTGCTGACGGTCGGCACACTCGAGCCGCGCAAGAATCTGTCGCTGCTGGTCAGCGCTTTCGAGGAAGTGACGCGCGCGCGGCCTCAAAGCAACACCCAACTCGTGATCGCCGGCAGCCGTGGCTGGTTGAGCGGGCCGCTATTTTCCGCGATAGAGCGGTCGCCGCAGCGGGATCGCATCGTGCTAACTGACTACCTCCACGACGATGATCTGCGTGCCCTTTACGCCTCCTGCCGCGCCTTCATCTATCCGTCGCTGTACGAAGGTTTCGGCCTGCCGCCGCTGGAAGCGATGGCGTGTGGCGCGCCGGTTATCGTGAGCGACATTCCAGCTCTGGCGGAAACGACCGGAGACGCAGCGTTGCTTTTTGATCCCCGGAGTGTCAGCGCACTTACAGAGCAGATTCTCGAACTGCTTGACGGTGAAACGCGGGAAAACCTTCGGCGTGCACTTATAACCGCCGGACAACGACGAGCAGCCGAGTTTTCATGGGAAAGGACCGCGCGCGAAACACTGCAAGTTTATGCGGAAGCGGTGAAACGATTCGGCGAGAGTCGAGTGTGATCCGGTGAAAATTCCCTCAACGACCTTCGAGCAACTTTCGTCCGCGCGACTGCGCGTGCTCTTATTCCTGGTGCTCTGGTTCGCTTATGGCGCCGCTATCAATTCCAGCAACCTGCTTGAGTTTGACTTGCAACAAATCGGCGTGGAGGCGATGGTCGAGCGCGGCCACTTCTATCTCGAGGGCTCGCCTTCACCGCAAATGCAAACCAAAGGCGACGTCTTCGAGTACAGAGGTCACAAGTATGCGGCGAAACAACCCGGACAGTTTATGGCGGGTGCGCTCGTTTATTTTCTGCTGCACAAGCTCGGTCTCAATTATGTAAACCACTATCTCCTTACTGCGGCGCTCGTCACCTTTTTCACGACTTCGCTTGTGCTCGCGGCCTCCGGCGTGGCGTTGTTCGAAATCGCGTGCGCACTGAACGCCGCCCGCCGCCAGCTCTTGCACCCCACGCGGGATGCCCGCGCGGGGACCCCGCTCTTCTGGCCCCTGGCCGCGACGCTGAGTTATGCCCTGGCGACGACCGCGTTTGCTTACTCCGGCATCGCGCATCACGATGCGCTTGCCACCGGCTACCTCGTCATCGCGTTCTATTTCATCTTTCAACTCTCACGTGAAAACGTCACGAAGCGCGCGTCCTGGCTCCAGGCTGCCGGCGCAGGTTTGTTTTTGGGGCTGACAATAACAACTTCGATGTTGCCATTCTTCATGGTGATTCTTTGCGTGCTCTACTTTCTTTGGTTGCGCCGCTTCAAACTTCTGCCGGCATTTTTCGTGGCCATGCTCGTGGGCCTGCTCCCGCTTTTCATTTACGATGCAGTCAGTTTCGGCAATCCCTTCCTGTTGCCAAACGTCGCGGGCGCCGCAATGTTTGCCGACACGTTCTTTCATTTCGACCCGAAGAACCTCGGTGACAAGCTCGTCTCATACGCGAGCGCAGTAGCTGCTTACGTGCCCGTCATTGCGGTTGGCTTGTTTGGATTTTCTTACTACCCGCGTGAGATTAAGCGCGCCCCCGCGTTCCTAATGGTGCTCGCATTGATGATCGCGCTGGCGGCGTATGTCTTCAATATCAGCTCCGACGGCGATTGTCAGTTTGGCCCGCGCTACCTGCTTCCGGCGATGCCGTTCGCGTGTCTCGGCATTGCCGGCTACAGTTATCTTTCCACCGCTTCCGAACGCCGGCTTGCCGCACTGGCCGTCGTCGTGGCGGGAACCGTTTCTTTCGTCGTCAATCTGGTGGGCGCGTTGCGCGGGGCGATGAATTGTCCTCACGGGCAAAATGCTTTTTGGAACCACGTGGTGGCGCTGCAAAATGGTGAAGGGCGATCTTATCCGCTGGCGTTGTGGCTGCTGTTGCCGTTGACAATTTGCATCACGCTCTTTGTGCTGAACATCGCCGCTCAGCGCAGGCGGGCAGAAGCCCGACCATGAGGGAGGGCTCGGCTTAACTCTCAAGAGCCCTCCCTCATGGTCGGGCTTCTGCATAATTTCAGTCTTTAACGCGGTAAAGATAGATCGAATTGCCAAAGGTCGCTTCCGGTGTGCGAGTGCGATATTCGGAGAGGTAGTTGATGCGTTGCTCGTCGGAAACGAGTTTCCCCTGTTCGTCGGCCGGTACGGCGATAGTTGAACCGTTTAGAAAGCTGGCGCCAATCGCCACGTAACGCGTTTCCGGCGTTACCCGGCCGGGCTTCGGAAAAATTTCGTGGTAGTGAATGCCGTAAAGTTCCAGCGTCCCCCAGCCTCCGGACAGAGCGCCGCGCACTTCCGTCTCGCCGTGGGCGTGCAGGTAGTCTGCTAACGCACGCGCGTCGTCGCCCCACTCCACGTTTGAGTCGGACAAGTACCACCAGTGCGGGTGCGCAGACGCGAGTTGGTTCATGTAAGGAATGTAGTCAGGATAGGCGCGCAACATCTCGACGCTCATCCAGCCCATCATCAGCACCACCAGCGCGACCATGAGATGGTGCGCGTATCTGACGCGCAGCAAACGGTCGAGCAGCGTGCCGGCGGCTATGAACAGGAAAGGATATGCAGGTAGAAAATGCCTCACGCCAATATTGATGTGACTCGACATCGACAACGCAGCGTAGATTGCAAAGGGAATGACAAGCCAGATGAAGCGCCAATCTCTTTTCCAGAGCGACCAGAGCGCCCACGCGAGCGCGGCCAGGGCAAGGATTAGAAACGGCAACGACGTCTTGATTGCGAAGGCGACCGGAAAGTAGTACCACCAGCCTTTGGTAGTATATTGGCCCAGCAGCGACGTAGGATGTCCATCGCGATTGTGCAACATGACGTTGTACTGGCCGAAGAGGAAGTAAGTGGGCACGACCTTCGATCCTAAGTGGAAGAAAGTCATCCACCGGTCGAAGGTTGGCGCAGACATCGTTTGCACCCAGCGCACGTCGGCCGGTTCAACCGGCGGACTGCGAAAGTAGTAAGCAGCATTGACAACGAAGAGGATGCTGCAAACTACCAGCGCCAGATGGATCGCGATCCTTTTTCGACTTTCCTGCAAGCGCGGCGCGAAAACGAAAGCCGCGAGCGCCAGGCCAGCCAGTACCGGCAGCAACACGAACATGGAAAACTTTATAACCAGGGCGAGCCCGCTCACGAGGCCGAGCACTAACGCGCGCCGCAGCGTGCGTGCCTTCAGGTAGTAACGAAGAACAAAGAAGAAAAGCAGGAAAGCGAATGCGGACGGCAGGTCGGTGTGGACCAGGCGGCCGTGTCCGAGCACGGTCGGCTCGAGCGTGTAGAGTGCGACGGCCAACACTGCCGCGCGCGGCCCGAAGAGATCGCGAGCGTAAACGAAGATGAGGACGCCGAGTCCGAGCGTGATGAGAATCATCATCGTGCGCGTCCAGAACGAAATCGCCGCGAAGTGTTCTTTATTATTCGGCCAAAACTGATCCAGATACTTCCAGGTTTCTTCCGAGTAGTTTCCGATTACCTCGCCCGGCGCCGGCGCCGCTTCGTTTGGCTGTATGAACAGCAACGGCAGCGCGGCCCACATCTTGACGAGTGGCGGGTGTTCGTTGTTGAGTTGGAATTTTCCCGCGACAAGATGGTAGTATCCGGCCGGAATGTGAACGATTTCATCGTTGGTGATGCTCTTGCGCGAAATCGACGCGAAGAGGTTGGCGGCCATCAACACCAGCAGCGCCGCGCATACCGTCTCGGCTCGGCGCTCGGCAGCCAGTCGCCTGGCGTTGGCGAACAAACCGGCGAACGCGCGAGCAATTGCTTCCCCAAGCGCCGCTCCGGCTTCCTGTTTCTGCTTCAATGCGTCTTCCATCTATTCTTCATTCTAAGATAACGCCGAGTTGTGCGACCGCGATAGTCGTCTCGCTGCTGCCGCTCGTTTATTTCTTCCCCGCCACGCGCGGCTGGCTCGTGATCTCTCCTGACGACGGCGTCATTTTCAATGTGCCGATGCGCGTTGCGTTTGCGAATCTAATTCGCGCCGGTCACCTGCCGCTTTGGAATCCATACATCTTCTGCGGCCTGCCGCTGTTTGGCGCGGCGCAGGCCGGCGTGCTGTTCCCGCTCAACTGGTTTTACCTTGTCTTCAGTACGCCGGTCGCGACGAACCTGATGATGCTCGGGACTTACATGCTCGCCGCGCTCGGCGCCTACCTCTATGCGCGGCGAAGCGCGGGGTCCCCGGCGGGGCAGCCCCGCTGGGGTGCTAGCGGATCAAGTATCGCCGGCGCAGCGCTCACGAGTTTGGTCTGGCAGTGGAGCGGCTTTCTTATCGGACAGATCGGACATACCAACATACTTCACACTGCGGCGCTGCTGCCCTGGTTGTTGTGGGCCGTTGACGGCTACGGCGCGAGTGGGAAACGAAGTCGCGGCGTGCTACTGGCGGCGCTCGTTGCGATCCAGGTTTTCGCCGGGCATCAGCAAACGCTCGTCTATGCGCTACTGGTTGCGGCGGCCTACGCCGTGATGATGTGGCGGGCTGGTTATGCGTCAAACCCGGCACGCCGCGCCTATCTCAAGTCGCTTGTTTTCATCGCCGTTGGGCTGGTGCTGGCGGCGGTGCAAATCTTACCGACGGTGGAACTGCTGCGCAACAGCCTGCGCGCCGACGCTTCTTACGACTTCTTCACTTCCTTCAGCATGCCGCCGCGCTTCATCTGGACTTTCTTCGCGCCTTACGTCGTGGGCGGCGGCGATGGCCAACTGTTTCGCGCGCCTTACGTTGGGCCGGCGTTTTATGCGGAGTATGTTGGTTACGTCGGACTGGCAACAATTGCGTTGGCGATTGTGGCGCTGATGCTGAAGCGGGATGCGCGCACGAAGTTCTGGGCTGTCGTAGTCCTCGCAGGCTTAACACTTGCGCTTGGTCGCTACGCACCTCTCCATTTTTACAAACTGATCTATCACGTGCCGGTGCTGAACCTTTTTCGTGTGCCCGCGCGTCACTTGATGGAGACCGAGTTTGCATTTGCGGTTCTCGCTGGTCGTGGACTGACGGCGATCGCTGAGACGCGAGATCGCGCCAGGACGCTCAGATGGGTCTTGCTCTCGGGCGCAGTGGTGTTTGTGCTGACATGTCTGGCGATCACTTTGGGCCGGCCGGCGAATTTTCAACTCGGACGCGCCGGACCGGTCAGCATTTTGCGCGCGCCGGAGTTGTTTCTGCCGGTGGTGATTGCGGCTCTCAGCGCGTGGGCGCTTTGGCGCTTTGCGCGCGGCCGTCGCGGGGCGCTCGTGTTGCTGCTGCTGGTTGTTGTAGTTGACCTGGTGTTGTGGGGGCAGTCGAGCGGTTGGCGCGTCGGGAGTCCGAAAGCTGATTTTGAATTGTGGAGCACGCCCGCGACCGTTGAATTTCTACGCGCGCAAGCAAACGACCAGTCCTACAGAATTCTGACGCAAGACCTGCCATTCGATCCCGATAAACCCGTGGCCGCGCCGACACCGGGCGGTGCCTGGATACCTTCGCTTCAGCCTGACATCTACATGATGTACAGCATCGAGAACGCCGCCGGTTACGACGGCTTCGGGTTAGCTCGATACAGTCGACTCGCCGGCGACATGAAAGTTTGGGGTGATCTCACCGACGCGGAGCGCACGTTGCGCGGCGAGAGTCGTGAGATCGATTTGCTCAATGTTCGATACCTACTGACGAGATCTTCATCGCCGGCGAGTGCAGACGCTTCTTCTACGCTGTCCGTAGAGTTTCCTCCGCCGACTCAGCTTTACGGCGGGCAACAGTTCGCCGCAGAGAATTTGAATGTCCCTGGTATCGTTGCCGGCGAACGCCTTTCATTCAAGGTCCCGCCGATGGAGGCTGATCACATTGCGCTGCTGACAAATCTCGCCTGGTCTGATCCGGTGCCGGATCACGCAGTCGTCGCCCATATTCGTTTACACGACAAAGACGGGCACACTTTCAACTTCGAACTGCGCGCGGGCGATCATACCTCCGAGTGGGCCTACGACCGCCCGGACATCAGTGCGCGCATAAAACACAAGCGCGCGCCGGTGGCAACGAGTTATGACGTTCAGGACGGACAAACGAAATATGAAGCCCACAGCTATTTCTCCACGTTCGCACTGCCTCGCAAGACCGTCGTCATCGGCGGAGAAATAATCGTCGCCCCATCACCTGTCGCGCCGCAATTGACGCTGAGTGTGAACCGCGTCACGCTCGCTGATGGCGAACGTGCGTTTCCACTGCGCGGCGAGTGGGTGAAGAAAGAGTTTGTAGCTGACGCCGAACAGTCGCAGCCATCGGACGAGCGAGACCGAGCCATAGCTCCACGCTGGCGGCGTCTCGGGGAAGTCGGGAAAGTCGCGTTTTTCGAGAACACGCGTACGCTGCCGCGCGCCTGGCTGGCAACCGGGGAACTGGTGGCGACTGACGAACAGGAACTCGCCATCATCCGTTCAGGTAAAATGCCTGACGGCGCACGATGGGATCCGCTCAAGCAAGCTTTGGTCGAACACACTACCGGCATTAATTTCGACATAGGAAACGAGTTGCCAGGCCAAGATCGCCATGCGGAGGTAACCCGCAATGAACCAAACGAGGTGGAAGTGAAAACCGCAAGCGCCACGCCCGCGCTGCTCGTGCTGAGTGCGAATCACTATCCCGGCTGGCGAGCGTTTGTTGATGGGCAAGCGGTTGAGGTAACGCGCGTGAACTACAATCAGCGCGGCGTAGCGCTTCCCGCCGGCAATCATCTGGTCAGGTTTGCCTATCAACCCAAGTCAGTGCTGCTTGGTTTGGTAGTTTCGTTCTTGGCCCTCGCATCGTTAATGTGGTGGTGGTGGTCCCGGGCGCGATGATTTTACTGGAACCGCGGGCGTCCCGCCCGCAACGAGCGCGTTAGCGCGAGTAGAGTCAGGCACTGTCGCAATGCTTTCGACGGATCCAAGCGGGCGGGTCGCCCGCGGTCCCGGTGCCAAAGTTGACGCTGCGGAAACGCCTAATCAAAATGCATCATGCTTAACAGTGATCCGCCGTTACTCGAGCGGCCGCGTTTTATTGACCGGCTCGAGGACTGTTTCTTCTATCACGCGATGGAGTTGCCGGGGTTTGGACTGGTGCCGGCACACTGGGATCTGCGCGGGCGATTTGACGATTATGTGGGTGGCGTGGATGTCGCCGGCAAGTCGGTTTTGGACATCGGCGCGGCCACTGGTTTCCTGAGCTTCGAAGCTGAGAAGCGCGGCGCAGAACGCGTGCTGTCGTTTGACATGAGCGACGCGCGGCAGCAAACATTTCTGCCCTTCAAGGACAAGCTTTACGCGCGCGACCCCGAGCGATGGGCCAGGCAGTATGGCGCGGAGATCGAGCAATGGAAAAACGCCTACTGGCTTTGTCACCGCCTGCTTGATTCGAAGGCCGAGGTTTACTACGGCAACATCTACGATCTGCCCGCGGAGCTCGGCCAGTTTGACATCGCGATTGTGGGTTCAGTTTTGGAGCACTTAAACGATCAGATCACGGCGCTGGCCTCTATAGCCCGGCTCACTAAAAATACGATCGTCATCGTTTCGCCGCTGCTGCACACCGATGAACGGATCGCGCGGTTCGAGGCGCTGGCCGCCAACCCTGAGGCGGATTTCACCTGGTGGACTTACTCGCTCGGCGTTTATCGCGAAGTGTTGGCCATGCTCGGATTCAGCATCGCCAGGGTGAGTCAGGCAAAGTATTACTACATGTACGGCGACAGGATGGAAGAGCGATCGACGATCGTTGCGGTGCGAGACTGAAACCCGACCGTCGGCAGATTGCCGGCCGGCGGAAGCTATTCAACCAGCATACCGGGACCGCGGGCGGCTCGCCCGCATCAAGCAGCGCGTTCACTCAACCCACCGTTGAAAACGGCAACCCGGACAAAATGGCATTCCACGAAAGCGGGCGAGACGCCCGCGGTCCCAGCGGAGCAGTTGACCTGTTCATTCGACAGCCAGTTGAAGACGTAAAGTTCCCGAGCCGTGATCTTCAAACCAGGTGACGTGTTCGGCGACCATATCGAATTCCAGTATGTACCGGCCGGGTCTCTCCGGAGCGCGCACTTTGAATTCGATGTTTGCAGTCTCGCCCGGTTCCAGATCGCGAGGCAGAGGCGCACGGCCGTAGTCCCAGTCAACTTCTTCTTCCGTGTCGCGCAACAGATGTGAGCCGAGAGAGACGGCGCCCTTGCCGCTGCCCGCTGCTCCCGAAGCCGGCCAGCGCGCGAGGCCGATGTTCTCAACCAGCAAACGAAAGCGTAGCTCCGCGCCGGCGCGACAGCTTCGCGGTCCGTCTTCCAGTTTGAGTTGAGCGACAAAGTGTTTGAGAGCTTCGGCCGCTTCACCGATCGCTTTGCGACAAACAACCACTGCCCGATCGTCTTTCACCTCAACCAGCTCAACTTCAGCGAAGCCTGTATTCCGCAGCAGCGCCGTCAGCGCCTCGACGCTCGGCAGAAACCAATTGAAAACCTGCTCCTTCGCATCCGCAGGATTTTCGACGTAAGCCAGTGGATGCAGCACGGTTTTCGTTGCTCCAAACGAATAGGTGAACGACTTGGGTGTTTGCTTCGGCGGCATGATCGCGGTTTCGATTACCAGCAGTTCCTTCGTTACCTGGTAAAGATTTTCCAGCGCGAGGATCGGGTGCTTGAGGTGATAGAGCAGACCGAGCGCGAGCGTAATATCAAACTGTCCCACCGTCTGCGGGCTGAGCTCGTAAACATTAAGACGGCGAAACTCGACGTCCAGACCGAGCACCTTGCGCACAAACAATCCCTGGCGAACATGCTGGCGCTGGCCGTCAACTCCAAGCACGCGTCGCGCACCGCGACGTTTCGCTTCGAAGGCGTAGAAGCCGGCGTTGCAGCCGACGTCGAGTAACGTCTTCTGGCTAAGGTCGCGCGGAAGGAGTTTTTGGATCGTTTGCCATGGACCAAGCGGATGATCGACGGGCTCACCCATCACGCTCTCGGTTTTGGTGTAGAGTCCGTGGCCGAGATCGATGCGGTGAAACCACGGCTCGAGTCGCTTCAGCTCCGCCAGGATTTCTTCACGCGTCATGTTTTGTTTCCAACACCAAAGAGCCGACAAGACTGAGCCAAAACTTTATTTGAACCGCCCAACGAGCCTGCGGAGCAGGCGGAAGCATAAAGCCCAGGGTGAAGCGAAGCGGAACCCTGGGTAAGAGCGACGGAAATAAATTCGCCGAGCCCGTGAAAACGGGCGATAGAAGTTCGAGTGGCATTCTTTCGCCCGCTTCGCGGGCTAGTGATTACCAAAACGTCGTAACCCAGGGTTCCGCTTCGCTTCACCCTGGGCTTTATGCTTCCGCCTGCTCCGCAGGCTCGTTGAATGCTTCATCCCAAAATAACTGTCTGGTTGCGGCTCGGCCTCGCTGTGTCTCTATGGTGAATGAACTTCCACGGCGAAGCTGAAGACAAGCGGCTGCGATCCTCTTTCTTCAAACCAGCAGACGTGCTGATCCACCAGATCAATTTTCACGGTGTAGCGCCCTGGGTCGAGCGGTGCCGTAAGCTGAATATCGAGCGCGATCGATTGCCCGGGCGGCACCGCGCGCGGCAGCATCGGCTGGCCATGCAGCTCGCTAACGATCTCACCGCGCTCGGCCATGATCCTGATTCCGGGCATCACTACACCAGCGCGCACCGTTTGCCCGCTGAGCCACAGCGTGTCGCCAACGTTGCCGATGGTGATCGGAATGTCCAATTTCGTTCCGGGCCCAATCTTCCGCGGAAGTGACTCACGCAGCATAAGCGCCGCGCGGAGCACTCCGGGCCGGCGACTGTCAGGCACGCTCGTCGCCGGCGCGTCCTCGGTAACTTTCATGCAGGTGAGGTAATGATAATCGGTGGCGAGCGTGCGCAGTGGTAGCCGTAAATCGTTTGCATCGCCATCGCCGGCTTCGAGCATCTCGCGTTCGAAGAGCCCGTTGACGCTGACGTAATCACCAACCACCGCGAGCCCATGCTCGTCGAGCAGCGCACGAAGGTATTCATAACTGAAAGGCGATTCGAGCGTTCCGTACTCGCGCATCACAGCGCGCAGCTCGTCTGCCGTTGCCGAACCAGCCGGCGGCTTCTGTCCTTCGAGAAGGAACAGCAACCCACCGACGTCCAGCATCGCTGCCAGATGACGGAAAACCGCGCGTTCGTCTGCGAGGTGATGCAGAGAATCGTAACAGATGATGGCGTCAAATTTTTCCGCCAGTGGTTTGACCTCAACGTCATGCGTAAGGAAACGACAGCGCAGCGCAGTTTCGTGATCCAGGTTGTACGGGACATTTTCCACTCGCTCGCGGGCCATGCGAATCAAGTCGTCGCTGATGTCGATCCCGCAGACGTCGTAGCCGAGCCGCGCGAAATATTCGCTAAGCCAACCGGAACCACAACCCACGTCGAGAATTTTCGCGCCCGGGGGTAACGCGAGCGCGACGGCCATGTTTGCGAAGTCGCTGAAGTGGCGGTGCGTTTCCGGGTCCATGCCGTAGCCGCTGTGCTTCACGGGCTTATGCGCGAGGTTATAAAACGGCTTCGTTCGCAAGTAGTAACTGCGTTCAGCGTCAAGCACGCGGGGATACTCCAATGCAGCGCGCTTGTAATCGATGCCTTCGATTTTGGGCAACCGGCCGGGCGAGTCCACCGACAGCTTCGCGAGCGGCTTAGGCGTCGCGTGGCCGTTGCCCGAAACCTTGTTCGTTGCATCAAGGCTGAACTCCGCGGCCGGCGCGAGCAGCGCGACTTCTCCGGCCACGCTACGCAACAGCGCTTCGTCGTTTGCGCGCACACCGAGCGAAAGCATTTCGTCCGTGACGCTATTGAGAAATTGTTTGCGTGGTCGGAGTGCGATCACCCGGCGAAGGAAGGAAAGATAGCCGGCGGCGCCCTGTTCGATGTTGTGTTCCGAGAGAATGTGCCGCCGAGCGTTCTGTCCAATTCGTTCGCGCAGGCTTGCATCTTCGATGAGCCGGCGCAGGTAAGCCTCGAGCAACTCGTCGGCGTGCTGGTCGTGATTTATTTTTACCACGGCGTCGCTTGGGAACTCGGAAAACGCACCCACGTTGAAGACGACTGCGGGAACCCCGGCAGCCATGATGCGGCAGAGACTTGCGGAAGTTTCCCCGACCGTCCGCTCGCGCAAGTTAAGCGCGATATCGGTGGCCGCGATGCGCCGCTCAAATTCGTCCAGCCGCAAGTGGCCGGTGATCGTAACGCGGTCCTCCATGCCGTGTTCGCGCACCAGCGCGCGTACATCGAAGAATGAATTCGGCTCACCGACCAGCGTGTAATGAAAATTATGATCGGCTTTGAGCGACGAGAGTGCGCGTAAGGCTTGCTCGATTCCTTTCCCGGGTGTGATCAGTCCGAAGTTGGCGATTTGCACGCCGCCGCCGGCGGTGTTGTCGTTTGATCCAATCGTTGTCGAGCGCGCCGGCGGCGGCTTTATCGGCATATTGATGCGGGCAACCGGAACGGCGGGCGCAATTTTCGCGAAGCGTGCGCGACTCCATTCCGAATGCACGATGATTCCTTCCGCGGCGCGAGCCAAACGACAGTTAAGCGGGAAGTCAGTTGGGCGCGCGAGCAGCGGCGGCGTGCTGCCGCGCAACAACGCCTCGGCCGCTTCGCGCGTTGCGTCGTAGCCGTGACACGCGGCGACCTCGTCAAGGTAGATTTCGATGCGGCCGCGATCCTGGGCCAGACCAAGAAAAAAATCCTGCAAGGCGAAGTCGTGAAAGACGACGATGCCCGGGTGCGCGCGCACGACTTCCAGCATGCCCGCGTGATAGCGGTGATCGTTGCCCAGGTGATAGACGACGGTGTCGTAGTCATCAAGCGTTTGCAGCAGCGCCGGATCGCGACGGTAATCGTGATAAGTAAACTGAGCGCGCAGCTTCGGATTCGACGGCTCAAAGCCATCGACGAACAACGTGATGTCCGCCTCCGCGGCGAGATAAGGCAAAAGCTCTTCGCTGTAGTCGGAAATCCCGGAAGGCTGTGGATTCAAGGGGCTGAAGTAGGCCAGTCTCATAAAGAAGTGGTCAGTGGTCAGTGGTCAGTGTTCCGAATCGGTGATCAGTAGTTGTTAGTTAGATTCACGCCTGGCTTTGCTACTGACCACTGACCACTGGCCACTGACCACTGCTCCATCACGACAGCGCCAGCGTGTAGTGGGCGGCGAACATGACCGTCATCAGTGCGAACAGCACCAGAAAAATCGCGCGAATGGTCTGGTCAACTTTCGCGCGGCGCCCCCAGGTTGCGAGCACCATGTAAACTGGAAAAATAACCATCGTGTAACGCGCCTGCGATTGTAACAGCGCCGACGAAAGCGCGACCAGCAACGATAGCAGCGTGTAGAGTGCGAGTACAAACTGGCGTCGCTTGAGCAGCGCTACGCCGCAGGCAAGCGCGATGACCACGCCTCCGAAGTTCAGCAGTTTGAAATCCCAATGGACCGCGATCACCCACGGGTTGCTCAGGTAGTCGTAGAGTGGCGCGAGGAAGAATCCCGCTCTGCGTCCCCAAGCCTCCATCGAGTCCTTAAACGCGAAGGCGTTGCCGGTAATTAGTTGTAAATAAATCATGAACGACAGCAGTCCGCCCGGAATGAGAAGCAACGCCAGGAGGTCTTTGCGAAACGGTCGTAGCCGCAGCGGCCGATACATTTGCCAGTAGAGTAATGCGAGCGCCGGCAGCAACAACACGCCGGTTGTTCGCGTCGCCGAGGCAAGCGCGCCACACAGCCCGGCCAGCCACCAGCGCTCGCGCTTCGCAAAGTAAAAACTCGCCACCGTCAACATGAGAAAGAGCGCTTCTGGCAGCGGGAAAGAAAAGAAATAACTCGTCGGAAAAAACGCCAGGTAATACAAACTGCGGTCGGCATCGTCAGCGCTTAATCCGAAACTGAGACCAACGCGGTGCAGCAGAAAAAGCGCCAGCAGAAAAAAGACGTGGGAAAGCGCCATGCCCGTCAGCACAAAATCGCCGGTCAGGTAAGACCCAAGCCGCAACAACAGCGGGAAGAGCGGGAAGAAAGCCCAGTTGCGCGGCGCGTCGGCATTGAAGGGCCCCTGCTCGTAGCCGCGCTCGGCGATGCCGACATACCAATTTACATCCGCAGTCAGAACTTCGTCCCGCAGGATACTGGCAATAGGCGCTCTCCTAATTGAGACATAGGTATCAGTGTGACCCGGTGCGAGATCCGGCGCGGTGTTCATCAAACCAACTAGCACGAGGAGGACCAGAACCATGGATCGTGATAACGCGAACACGAAGAGCGCCGCGCGCAGGCTGCGATCACGCAGCAGGCGTCGCGCCGTTTCGCGCCTAAAGAGCGCGCGCAGTCTGGTGCGTGTCGGTGCGAGCGGAACTGCCCGAGACTTGAAACTCATAACTACTCAACGCGATTGCTGGGACTGCGGGCGTCTCGCCCGCCTTCGTTGAATGCCACTTTGTCAGAGTTGAGACATTCAACCATGACTTGAGTGAACTTGTCGCTTGAGGCGGGCGAGACGCCCGCGATCCCAGGAGGCAGTTGCTCGCCGTTCTCCGGATAAGTGGTCCTCCAGCTTCAGTCGCGCGCGCGGAATCTTCCCTGGGTATGATAAAGTCGCACGCCCGGTCGGTATCCATCTGAAGGTGTCGTTGAAGATGCTCATTTCCGTAATCGTGCCGTGCTACAACGAAGCGCAGGTCATTGTCGAGACCAATCGCCAACTCGTCGCCACGCTCGCCGGGATTGAAGGCATAGACTTCGAGATCATTTACGTCGACGATGGCAGCCGCGACGAGACCCCTGACCTGCTGCGTGCAATTCAGACCGCCGATAATCGTACTCGCGTGGTCCGCTTCTCGCGAAACTTCGGCCATCAGCTCGCCGTTAGCGCCGGACTCGAACACGCCGGGGGCGACGCCGCCATCATCATCGACGCCGATCTGCAAGACCCGCCCGAGATCATTCCCGAGATGATCGCGCGCTGGCGCGATGGCTATCACGTAGTTTATGGCATGCGCACCGATCGCGCCGGTGAAACGGCCTTCAAGCTTTGGACCGCAAAACTTTTCTACCGCTTAATCAACCGGCTCTCGAAGGTCAAGCTACCACTGGACGTTGGCGACTTTCGCCTGATCGATCGCCGCGTGATCGATGTGTTGCTGTCAATGCCTGAGCGCGATCGTTTTTTGCGCGGCATGGTGAGTTGGATTGGTTTTCGCCAGGTGGCGGTGATGTATCGCCGCGTTGAACGTCGCGCGGGCGAGAGCAAGTATCCGCTGTGGAAGATGCTGCAATTTGCCGCAGACGGAGTGATCTCGTTTTCACTGACGCCCCTGAGGGTTGCGTTGTGGGTGGGTTTCCTTTCGATCGCGCTGGCGTTCGCCGGAATTGTTTACGCCCTCGTAATTCGTCTCTATACGAACGACTGGGTGCGTGGTTGGACGTCGATCTTCACTGCCGTGCTTTTTATCGGTGGAGCGCAGTTGGTCACGCTGGGCATCATCGGCGAGTACATCGGTCGCATCTACGCCGAGGTCAAACGCCGGCCACTTTACGTGGTTGAGGAACGGCTTGGCTTTGGCAACGCCGCGACTACGCCGCTGCGCACCGCCGGAACATCAGGCTTCGAAACCGCCGAGCCTGGACTCCATCACTAGACATTTTGAGGGCGGGTTAGTGACCTCAGCTTTTCAAGTGCTTCCTAACTTTTCTACGTTAACTGGTCTTCACTTAAGTCATCTGGACCGCAAAGCTGCGAATCAGGTCCGCCGCACGCGCTGGCCGTCACCGTTGTAGGTGTAGTAGGCCATATCTCGCGAGGAAGTAATCGAGCCGGGGTTTCATTATCACGTTCTTTTTTGTGTGAACTTCTGGCGCGTGCCGTCGTTGCTGTCGTAGCCTTCCGGGGTGGTCCGGCCGCCGCCGCCCGCAGCAAGCTCTTCGCCAAAGGGTTTGTAGTCGTGGCGGCTAACAACATTGCCATAACCAAGGGTCGTCCCGGCGTTGGTGACAACGCGGGGCGTACCGAGATTGTCCGCAGTGAGATACCGCGTGGCATTGGCATTGAGCGCCGTTGGTTCGATGGTCGCGAGCAGGCCGCTCACACCGTAGATATATTCTTTCTGGAGCGCGCCACTGCTGCCGCTGAACTCGGCGATCTCCTGGCCGCCGAGGCCGTACATGAAACGCGTGTTCTCACCGACCAGCTTGCGCACCCGCGGCCGCCGGTGCCCGCAGATAGCTCTTCACCAAACGGTAGGTAGTCATGACGCTTCACGTTTGCGAGTGAGCCCGTCTTGTCAAAGATCATCCGCGGCGTGCCGAGTTGATCCGTCACCAGCCAGTTGAGGTTGGCCAGCGCGAGGGTTGAGCCCATCACTTCAACTTCCGCCAGTGACAACGGCGCACCGGCCGTCGATAATTGTACCCGCACATAACGCCCGCTGCGATTCACGCTGAGGTAAGTCGGCGTGCCGCGATACCAAAGTAAGTCCGGATCAAGGGAGATTGAGGACTCACCAAGGTTTGTAATCTCAACTTGCACATCAATTGCCGATCCTCTTCCATGAATCGAGAAGTTATCGAATGTGCGGTCCTTGAGTAGGCCGTCGGCGAGATCTCAATTTGAACTGAGCCTAAGATCACCTTTCCCTAGTGTGTAGCATTTTAGCTTTAGCTTCGGCGCCAATGTCGTGTCCTTGAACTTATCTACGAACGCGATTCCACTTAATGTAACATTCCCCGACTCATCTCGTAGTACAGGTGCTGTCGCGACAAATTGATCGTAATACTCATCGCAGCTCCTGTCTCGGCGCGCCCTCAGGCTTAACAAAGCACCGCCTTGCAACATTTCCTCGGTAAGTTCGCTGTATCCAAGGTGCCGGTAGTCGATTTTTACAATCTTCATGGCTTTACTATCTTTGGGAGACTCGATCGCGAATAAGCAGAGTTCTGTATTATGGATAGAAGAGGCTACTTGGGCGACTCTATCAACTGATCGGCAAGCAATTATTCGTCCCGTGATAATCCGCGTTCTTTTCGGGCCGGAATTGGGCGTAATGGCGACGATTGCCAAGACTATGGCGCTAAAGAATTGCACAGTTGTAATCATGGCTCTTTCTCCACGTTAACAGGATAGCCTTTGTAAGGAGCACCCTTTCCTTTGGCAAAATCCGCCTTTGGCACAGGGGTGTTAAAACGCGTCGTAAACCTCTCAGTTACATTAGTGCCTGCGATTTTGCTATTACCTATTAAGCCGATAACCATATTGCCTTGTTGCTGCTGAGTATCCCAAACCGGATCTTGATTAAATCCCGCAAAGGATTTATTTGCTTGTAGGTGGGCGTCATCAAATGAGACACCCTGTGACTCGTAGTAACCCTCGAGCGTTTCATGCCCCACCAGTTGAGCAGCCGTCATCCCACCTGCGTTTTTAGCGCCGTCCAGCAATGCTGCTTGCCCAAACGCAATAGTGTGTGACCCGGTATGTTTACCATCAGAGCGTCCAAAGAAAACCGACGAATCAGTAACTCCGTCAATGGCATGGATCGTCACATGATTTTTCGAATCGGTGATTGCATTGAACAGTTGCTTTTCAGCTCCCTTCAACGTTTTGCCCAGAGCTTTTAGCTCTTTCTTGGTCAACTCCGCCCCGACCGAATTAACGATGATCACCTTCCCATTATTTTTGGATATACTGAACGAAACATCCTTCTGTAGCTCTTTGTAGTACTCGTCCTCCTTCGCGCCATCGACATTAATATCCAGTCCGGTGGGGTCGGAAAATGTCAGTGGATTGTTTCGCACGTAAGAATAGAGGTTGGGTTGCTGGGGATCGCTCAACCTCGTCATTTCAACGTACAACGGATCCGCAGCTGAAAACCGCCCTTGTATTGAGGAGTAGTACCGGGCAAGGAAGTAATCGAGTCCCGTTTCAGTATCGCGCTCCTTCTGCGTGAACTTCTGGCGCGTGCCGTCGTTGCTGTCGTAGCCTTCTGATGTGGTGCGGCCGCCGACGCCCGCAGCAAGCTCTTCGCCGAAGGGTTTGTAGTCGTGGCGGCTGATGACGTTGGCGCTGCTGTTGGTGACAACGCGGGGCGTACCGAGATTGTCCGCAGTGAGATACCGCGTGGCATTGGCATTGAGCGCCGTTGGTT
>Ga0137409_10000799_pt1 | contig 34522 bp, 30 predicted proteins | sample CZODoug1_16funga_FD_122059 | JGI IMG/M metagenome (GOLD analysis project Ga0137409, IMG submission 122059) | Vadose zone soil fungal communities from Angelo Coast Range Reserve, California, USA - CZODoug1_16fungal (Hybrid Assembly) | ecosystem: Environmental > Terrestrial > Soil > Vadose zone... | reverse complement strand
CTGCCTCCTTCGACGTCGAGGCGTCGGGGCGCCTGCTCCAGATCGGCCGGGAGATGGGCGAGTTCTTCTTCTTCTCCGCGTTCCTCGCCCGCTTCGATGAGCTCTATCAGTTCCGCGTCGGTCGCAGGGAGGGGGTGACGAGCGACTTCTTCCTCCGCGAGCCGTTCGCGGTCTTTCCCGAGGTGGTGATCAAGCCGGCGCGAAAGCGGCGCCTGTACGTCAACGGACTGCTCGCCCGCAACGAGCCGGGCAGCGCATACGTGCCGAACCGGCAGCTTTGGATCCGCGAGGCGCGCGGCCACTACGTGCCCAACCCGTCGCTCTGCTTGCGGGTTGCACGCGCGGGCGGCGCCGATACCTGGATGTCGCTCCACCAGGTGATGAACCTGGCGTGGCATGAGTCGCACCTCGCGAGGAATGCGCGGTCACGGCTGGTCCCCGCGGCGCCCGCGATGCGGACGGCAGGCTAGAGCCGTCACGGGTTTCGGTACCGCGCGATGGCGCTCGAGCGCTTGCAGGACGTGCGCAAGCGGAATCCGCGTGGCGGCGCCGCCGCGCGATCCCCCTTCCTCGCCCTACACGGCGCGCGACTTCCCCACGTTCGCCCAACTGGAAAGGTCTCGGTAGCCCAGGTATCGAAAAGAGATGGATCAGCTTCGCAAGCCGGAAGGCGACGTGGTCGCGGAGCACAGCGCGAGCGTAGCGTGGCGGATCGTGGCGCTCGTTCTCCTCGGCATTCCCGCCGCGATGTGCGCCACGGCCGCCTGGTCCGGGCCGCGCGAGAACGCCGCGCTTGTCTCCATCCCTGGCGCGGTGCTGATCGCGGTTTGCGTGCTGGCCTTCGTCCAGCAAAGCAAGGTCCGCGTCGTCCTGCGCACGGACGGCGTGGAGCGGTGGGGCCTTCGCGGTGAGCTCTGGACGCTGCGGTGGGAGGACGCGACGCAGCTACGCTACCAGGCCACGCGCGTGCATGCCGTCGGCCTAGACGTGATGCTGCTCCTCAAGCTGTTCCCCGGCCTCGGCAAGAGCCTCACGATCAGCTTCGTGGACGTCAACGGGAAGCGGCGCAAGCTCCCTTCGAGCCTGAAGGCCATGGACGTCCTCGCGGAGCGAGTCGTCGAGCACCACACGGCGGCGCAGTTCCCGGCCCTGCGCTCGGCGCTGGACCGCGGCGAGGAAGTGCGCTTCGGCAAGTCGCTGTCGCTCGACCGCGAGCAAGTGTCGGTGCGCAAGCTCTTCGGCGGCGCGAAACGCTGCCTGCTCTCGGACGTGGAGAAGGTCAGCATCGACGACGGCAAGCTCAAGATCCGCCAGAGAGGCAAGACCTTCGCATTCGCTGGCTTTGCCGTGGCCAAGGTGCCGAACGCTTTCCTCTTCGTGAAGCTCTTCGAGTCGGCGCGGCCGGGCAGCGGCGCCGCCGCGCCCGCGCAGAGAGTGACGCGGGCCGGCATACGGAATGTCGGCTGACCCGGAACTGAGCTTGAGCTTCACCATCCGCGAGCGCTCGGGCACCGCGAGCGCCTGACCCGGATGCGTCGATTTCCCGCCTCGCGGGCGGCCGTTCCTCTGCTACCTTCGCTGCATGAGGCAGAGGTCCGATCGTAGCGGGGCGGACGCGAGCGCGCCGGCCGAGGGGAGGGCGCGCGGTCCGTTGGCGGTGCACCGCCAGCATCCCGCCGCGCCCTCGAGCGCGGCCGCCAGGTGGCCCGCGCGCGGCCTTCTCTTCGCTCTGTTCACCGCCTCCGGATTCGCCGGGCTCATCTACGAGTCGATCTGGACGCACTACCTGAAGCTGTTCCTCGGGCATGCCGCGTACGCGCAGACGCTCGTGCTCGCCATCTTCATGGGCGGGATGGCGTTGGGGTCGTGGCTCTCCAGCCGCTGGTCGCCCCGGTGGCGCAACCTGCTCGCCGCCTACGCCGTCACCGAGGCCGCCATCGGCCTCCTCGGCCTGGTCTTCCACGAGGCGTTCACGGCAGCGACCGGGCTCGCATTCGATGCCGTGCTCCCGCGCCTGGCCGGATCGCCGGCGTCGATCGCCGCGTTCAAATGGGGCCTCTCCACCGCGCTCATCCTGCCGCAGTCCGTCCTGCTCGGGATGACCTTCCCCCTGATGACCGCGGGCGTGCTGCGCGCGTTCCCCGACCGGCCGGGCCGCTCGCTGGCCATGCTCTACTTCACGAACAGCCTCGGCGCCGCAGCCGGCGTGCTGGTCAGCGGATTCGTGCTCGTCGGCGCCGTCGGCCTCCCCGGGACGATCCGCATCGCGGGCCTCATCAACCTGGCCGTCTCCGCCGCGGTACTGCCGCTCGCCCGCCGCCACGCGCGGCCCGCGGGGCAGGCGCCGCAGGTCGAGCCGGAGCGCGACGCCGCCGTGCTCGCGTTCTTCGGCGTGGCGCTCGTCACCGGCGCGTCCTCCTTCATCTACGAGGTGGCCTGGATCCGCATGCTCTCGCTGGTCCTGGGCTCCTCGACGCATTCCTTCGAGCTGATGCTGAGCGCGTTCATCCTCGGCCTCGCCCTGGGCGGACTCTGGATCCAGCGGCGCATCGACCGGCTGGCGAGTCCCGTGCGCGCGCTCGGCGTGCTGCAGGTCGCGATGGGCGTCGCGGCTCTCGCCACGTTGTTCGCCTACGGCAGCACCTTCGAAGGGATGCGCTGGCTCCTGCTCCACCTGCCGCGCACCGCCCGCGGCTACGCGCTCTTCAACCTGGCGAGCAACGGGATCGCCCTGGCCATCATGTTGCCCGCTACGTTCTGCGCGGGCACGACGCTGCCGCTGATCACATTCCACCTGCTCAGGCGAGGCCACGGGGAGGCGAGCATCGGCTCGGTGTACGCCGCCAACACCGTCGGCGCGATCGCCGGGGTGTTCTTCGCCATCCACGTCGGCCTGCCCTCCCTGGGCCTCAAGCACCTGCTCATCCTCGGCGGAGCGCTCGATATCGGGCTGGGAGCGGTGCTCCTCAGGAGCGCGGCGGCATCGTTCGTCACGCGCCGGCTGCCCGTCGTGCTGACCGCCGCGGGAGCGCTGGCGGTCGTGCTCACCCTCGCGCTCGTTCGCCTCGACCCACGGAAGATGGCTTCCGGCGTCTACCGCAACGCGAAGATGCTTTCCGCCGAGGACGAGGTGTTCTTCCACCGGGACGGGAAGACAGCGACCGTCAGCATTGCCGGCGATTCCGCGAAGCGCAGGCTCGCCATCCGCACGAACGGGAAGACGGACGCGGAGCTGTCGATGGCCGACGACCAGCCGCCCAGTCCCGACGAGCCGACGATGGTCCTGATGAGCGCCGTCGCCATGGCGTTGCATCCCGAGGCGCGCACCGCGGCCTGCATCGGGTTCGGCTCGGGACTCAGCACGCACACCCTGCTGGGCAATCCGCGCCTCTCTCGCGTCGACACCGTCGAGATCGAGCCGGAGATGGTGGAGGGCGCCAGGCATTTCCGGCCCCGCAACGAGCTGGCTTATGCCGATCCCCGCTCGCGCATCGTCATCGACGACGCGAAGACGTTCTTCTCCACCCGCCAGGAGAAGTACGACCTGATCCTCTCCGAGCCGTCGAACCCATGGGTGAGCGGCGTCGCCGGCCTCTTCTCGGACGAGTTCTACCGGCTGGTGCGCCGCCACCTCGCGCCCGGCGGCGTGTTCGTCCAGTGGATCCAGCTCTACGAGATCGACGTGCCGCTGGTCGTCTCGGTGCTCAAGGCGTTGGAGGCGAATTTCGGCGATTACGTCGCGTATGCAGCCCATGACGCGGACCTGCTCATCGTGGCGCGGGAGTCCGGGCGGTTCGGCCCGCCGGATCCATCGGCGTTGATGGCGCCCGCCGTCGCGCAGGCCCTGGAGCGCGTCGGCGTGCGCAACCTGCAGGACCTCGAGGTGCGGCGCGTAGGGACGCGCTCCTCCTGGGACGGTCTGACCAGCGCCATCGCCATCCCGATGAACTCCGACTACGCGCCTGTGCTCGACCAGAACGCCGTCCGGGCCCGGTTCCTGGGCCTGGATGCGAGGCCGCTGCTCGTGTTCCAGAAGCAGCTCTTTCCCACGGTCGAGCTGCTCTCCGGCGTCGGCATGCCCGGGTCGGTCACCTCGGCATCCCCGAGCCTGTACTTCGAAGGCAGTCGGCGCGCGCTGGACGCGATGTGGCTCCGGGACGTCTTCCTGCGGCGGACTTCGGTCGCCGAGCAGGTGGTCGCCTCGCGCGAGCTGCACGACCACGCCAGCGCCGTCTCGGACTGGATGAACGACTGCGCGCGCCGGCCGGTGCCGCTGACGAGCCTGGTCCGCGTTGGCCAGGCGATGGTCGCCGACCTCACTCCGGGCGACCTGGACGCGGTCTGGTGGGCGCTGTCGTCCACCGGCTGTCCGCGCCGGTTCTCGGCGCAGGATCGCGACTGGATCGCGCTCCTCCAGGCCATCGGGCGCAGGGACGGCGCGCGCATGGCGGCGGCGGCGCGCCAGCTCCTCGCCGCGGAGCCGGACCTGGGAGCCCCCTCGAAGCGCTACCTCGTCGCGGCCGGCATGCTGGGGTCCGTCGCCGAGGGCAAGCCGGTGGACGCGCGCGAGCTGTGGGCGCGCCACCAAGGTTCGCTCGGGCCGGGGGAGGACCTGTTGCTCCGCGTGCTGGTCGCGCGCAGCAGGCGCGAGCCGCAGGCGAAATAACCCGCCGGTCCGCCCGGGCCCCTGACCTGGACTCAGGCAGTCACTTTGGCCGCCAGCACGTCCACTTGCTCGATCCGGGGCGGCTCGGCCAGCAGCTCGGAAGCCTTGGCCATCAGCGCGGCGGCGATCTGGCCCGAGAGGTGCGCCTTGCGCGCAGCCTCGTCGGGGAACGCGTCGAAGATGCCGAACTCGCGGGGGCCCAGCCGGAGGGCGAACCAGACCGGCGTGCGCGTCTCCGCCTGCGCAGCCGGCAACGCGCCTTCCAGGAACCTCGCGACTTCGTTTTCCTTTCCCGATTTCGCAAGCAAGCGGACGAGCAGCGCGACTCGCACCATGACAGGACCTCCTTGGGAGAGATCAAGCGCCGGTTGAGACATCAATCCCCGGGTGAGAGATGCAACCCGGTTTGATCCTGGAAGCGCCCCCGGAGATTCGCGTGGCGGATTTGGAGACTGGCCCACCGGCTCGCGTACACTGTGTCCCGTGCGTGGGCGGGACCAGCTGAACCTCGACCAGGCCATCGCGCGGGCCGCGCCCGCGGGCACGCTGGTCCGCCACGAGGCCGTGGCCGTCTTCCTCGAGGTGCTGCGCCTGGCCGCCGAGTCGCAGGCCGCTCCGGACGCCGCGACCACCCTGCTGGAAGAGGACGGGACCCTCACCTTCGCGCAGGCGCCGTCGACCCAGGCTCACGATGCCGCGGAGCCCATCCGGGCCGCCTGCCGGCTGGCGACCCGGCTGTTCAGTGCGGCGAAGGTCGAGCCGCCGCTGGCACTGGCGGGGGCCGCCGAGAGCGCACCGGAACGGTTCCCCACCCTGCGGCACCTGCGCGATGCCTTCGAGCTGGAGCTGCTGCTCTCCGGGACGCCGGCGCCGACCGACGCCGAGCGCCGGATGGCGATCGCCGCGCTGATGGCGAAGGCGCGACAGCTCCGCGGAACGAGCGCCGGTCCGCGCCCGCGCCCCCTTCAGCCGTCGCCGGCGGCGGTGGATCCCTCGACCGAGGTCACCGAGCCCCCCGTGCGCGTAGCGACGCGCGTGCCGCGGCGCTGGGTGGCGATCGCCGCGGCCGCCGGGCTGGGGCTCGCCACGGGACTTCTTCTGGATCGCGATCGGTCCGGCCGGCCTCCCCCGGCGCCGGCCCCCTCACCCGCGGCCCTGGTCGCGGAGATGGCGCTCCCGCCGCCGGACGTGCGCCCGCCGGCGGCCATTGACTCTCGCGCTGCGCCGCGCGAGCGCGTCGCTCCGGCGGCAGTCGCGCCGGCTCCCGAGGCAGCTCCCCGGCCGTCGCGGAAGCTGCGCAGACGCGCCGCGGCGGTGTCGGATGCGGGATCGGCTGCGCGCGCCAAGCTGCAGCTCGGCGACGAGTCGCTCAAGCAGGGCCGGTTCTTCGAAGCGCTGATGGCCTTCCGCGAGGCGCTGGACCAGGATCCGCCGCTGCCGGCCGCGGCGCGGCGCCTCGGAGACGCGTACCGCGCCCACCAGGACACCGAGCTGGCGGTGGGCGCGTACGAGCGCTACCTGGAGCTGGAGCCTTCGGCGCCGGATGCCGACGAGGTGCGCGCTACCGTCGAGCAACTGCGCTCCTCCACCTCGCTCGCGCGGTGAGGCCGGAACCCGCTTTTGTTTTGTTGCGCACGCTCGATCCGCCGGGGTAGGGTGATCTGCGGTGGCGGCGCACCTTCCGAACAGACAGGCTCGCCCGTCCGTCCCTCTAGAATTGCCGTCCGCGCGCGCCGCCGGCGCCGGGATCCTGTACCTGTGGTTCCTCGATCCGGGCCTGCGCGCCAGCGCGGTCCGGGTGCTGCGGGCCTCGGGCCGGAAGGTCGAGCTGTCGACCTCGTGCGTGCGCGTCGCCATGCGAGAGGGCGAGCTGGACGGCTGCCTGCTCGAGCTGGGGTCCGACATGTCGTCGCAGGGCGCCCGCCGCACGCGGGCGCTGTTCGTCTCCGGACAGGAAATCCCTTGCCTGGACGACTTCGGTCGGATCGCCTCCCTGCACGAGCTGCACGTCCTGGCACGGACCGGCTGGCTCCTCGACCAGCTCGAGCACGGGCGCATCACCAGCCACTTCCATCCCATCGTGCACGCCGGCGATACCTCGCGCATCTTCGCGCACGAGGCCCTCCTGCGCGGCTCGGGGCCCGACGGCGAGCCTCTGGAGCCGCTCTCCATCCTGCAGCTCGCGCGCGAGGCCGGGCTGATGGCGGAGCTGGACCTCGCCGCCTGCAGGTCCGCCATCCGCGAGGCGGCGTTGCTCGACGCGAACGTCACCGTCTTCATCAACTTCTCGCCGGGAGTGATGGAGGACGCGGAGAGCTGCCTGCGCGCCACCGTCGCCGCCATCGACGCCGCGGGGTTGCGGCACGACCGCTTCGTCTTCGAGGTGATCGAGGCCGACCGCATCGAGGACGCCGCGCACCTCAAGCGCGTGCTCGACAGCTACCGCCGCGACGGCTTCCGCGTGGCCCTGGACGATCTGGGCGCCGGATGGTCGACGCTGACCCTGGTGCACCGGCTGCGACCCGACTTCATCAAGTTGGACCGCGAGCTGATCCGCGAGGTGCATCGCGATCCGGTGAAGGACCTGATCGCGAGCAAGCTGCTGGAGATTGGTCGCGGCCTGGGCATCCAGACCATCGTCGAAGGAGTGGAGCACCGCGCCGAGCTGCAGTGGGCGCGGGCGCGCGGTGCCGATTTCGTGCAGGGCTTCCTGATCGCGCGGCCCGCGCCCGTCCCCGCTCGTCACCCTCCGGGATGAGCATGCATCGGCTCCTGCGCCGCCAGCTCGACGCGCACTTCGGCTCGAAAGGCGAAGCGCCGCCGCGGATGGACAAGCTCCTCCGCGAGATCGATGGGGAATACCGCCGCGCCGATCAGGACCGCGAAGCGCTGCAGCGCGCGCTGGCGCTCCTCGCCGACCTGGCGCAGCGGCAATCGGTCCGGACGGACGCCGGCAGGGCCAAGGCCGCCCCGCCCGTCTTCTCCAAATCGATGCACCGCCTGTTCGAGCAGGCCCCGTTCGCCGTGATGGTCTGCGACACCTCCCTTCAGATCACCTCCTGGAACGCCGGCGCCGAGCGTCTGTCCGGACATCCCGCTTCCCAGGCGGTCGGCCGCGACGTCGCCGCCGTGTTGTTGCCGGAGACGGACCGGGCGTCCGCGCGCGACGAGCTGCGCGAGATGATCGCGCGGGGGGACCCGCAGCGCTGGCTCCGCTCGGGCGTCACGCGCGCCGGCGAGGAGTGGACCTGGGAATGGACCCTGGTGCCGCTGCGCGATCGGCGCGGCACGGTCGCGGGGCTCGCGGGCCTGGTGCAGGAGCCCCTGGCGGGGCGCGACCGGTTCGCGCTGGCGCTCGAGGCATCGGGCGACGGGGCGTGGGATTGGGACCTGCGCACCAAGCGGCTCTGGGTCTCGGACTCGTGGCGCGCCATCGCCGGAGTGGCGCAGCTGGGCGAGGAGCCTTCGGCGTGGATCGATCGCATCCACCCCGCCGACCGCGAGCACTTCGACGCGGCCTTCGCGGCCCACGGGGAGGGCCGCAGCGAGCGGTTCGAGAACGAGCACCGGCTACTTCACCGGGACGGCTCGTGGAGATGGGTGCTCGCCCGCGGCGCGGTGGTGAAGGACCGCGGGGGCAAGCCGATCCGGGTGGCCGGCTCGTTGATGGACGTCACGCAGCGCAAGGCGGTCGCCGACCGCATGCTGCACGACGCGCTCCACGATCCGCTGACCCGCCTCCCCAACCGCGCGCTGTTCCTCGACCTGGTGAAGCGGGCCTTCTCCCGGGCGCGACGGCGCGAAGGGTACCGATTCGCGGTGCTGTTCCTCGACCTGGACCGCTTCAAGGCGGTGAACGACGGTCTGGGCCATGCCGCGGGCGACGAGCTCCTGGTGCAGATGTCCGCGCGCTTGCATACCTGCCTGCGCGAGGGCGACACGCTGGCGCGGCAGGGAGGCGACGAGTTCACCATCCTGCTCGACGACGTGCGCGAGGCGAACGACGCGACCGTGGTCGCCGATCGCGTCCACCAGGTCACCACCAAGCCGTTCGCCATCTCGGGCCACGAGGTCTTCGCCACTGCCAGCATCGGGATCGCGCTCTCCGCGCCCACCTACACCCGCCCGGAGGACCTGCTCCTCGACGCGGACACCGCCATGTACCGCGCCAAGGCGCAGGGGCGCGCGCGCACCGTGCTGTTCGATGCCACCATGCGCGAGCGCGCTCCGCAGCTGCTCGACCTGGAGGCCGACCTGCGGCGGGCGCTGGTGCGCGAGGAGTTCCGCGTCCACTACCTGCCCATCGTCGAGGTGGCGTCTGGACGCATCCAGGGGCTCGAGGCGCTCATCCGCTGGGCCCACCCGAAGCGCGGTCTCGTCTCGCCCGAGCACTTCGTCCCGTTCGCCGAGGAGACGGGGCTGATCGTCCCCATCGGGCGCTGGCTCCTCGACCAGGCCGGGCAGCAGTTCCAGGAATGCCGCCGCTTCGCGCGCGCCAACTCGCTCACGCTGAACGTGAACCTCTCCTCCAAGCAGCTCCTGCAGAACGACCTGCTCGAGCACATCGACAAAGTGCTGGAGACGAACGATCTGCAGCCGCGCGAGCTGGTGCTGGAGCTGACCGAGAGCACCTTCCAGTTCAACGAGCAGGCGGCGGCGCGGCTCGCGCAGCTGCGCGCGCGCGGCGTGCGGCTCTACATGGACGACTTCGGGACCGGTTACTCGTCGCTCAACGCGCTGTACCGGTTCCAGCTCGACTCGCTGAAGATCGACAAATCGCTCTTCACCGGCGGGTCGCCGCGGGGCCAGGCGCCCGAGCTGGTGCGCACCATCGTGTCGCTCGCGCGCGAGCTGGGAAAGGACGTGGTCGCGGAGGGCGTGGAGACCGCCGAGCAGTTCGACTTCTTGCGCGAGGTGGGCTGCGGGGCCGCCCAGGGATTCTTCTTCTCGCCTCCGGTGGATGGGGCGATGGCGCGCGCGCTGCTCGAGCGCGGCGCCAGCTGGTGAGACTCTACAGCCCCGCGACCACCGGCCAGGGCGCCGCAGGCGCGGCCGGCGCGAGCCGATCCGCGAAGTCCGCCAGGGCTGCGTCGGCGCCGGCGACCGCGGCCCACGCGGGCGCGCCGCGGCCGCGCCAGGCGAGCAGCGCCTGGTCCAGCCGCGTGCCGATCTCGCTCAGCTCCTCGAGACCGAAGGATCCGGCAGCCCCGGCCAGCTCGTGCAACCAGTTGCGAGTCTCGGAAAACAGGCCGGTGTCCTGCGGCCGGTGCCGGAGCTGCTCCAGCGCCCACCGGATCTGCGCCAGCCGATCGGTCAGGCCCGAGGTGAACTCGACCCGGGCGCCATCGCGCTCCTTCGACATGCGCTGCCTCCCACCGATGCCGATCGGCGCATTCGCGCGGATCTTGATGTGCGCGGATGAAAGATGCCCTGCTTGGGTCAGGGCGGCGGCACGCGGCGGAACAGCAGGTTGGTGCGATCCGAGAAGTTCCCGGAGTTGGCTGCGGCGAAGAACGAGACGAAGGCAGTTCCGTCCCACGCCAGCCCCTGGTAGTCGCCCAGGAAGTATCCCTGCGCGAACGGCGCGATCTGCAGGTCGAAAGGACCGGCGAGCGCCGTTTCCTGCCAGCTCGCGCCACCGTCAGCGGAGATGGCCAGCCAGGAAGAGGCCAGGAAGCGCGATGCGTCGGCGGGGTCGTCGTCGCGCACGTCGTAGTAGGCCACGCCGAGCTTGCCTCCGCCGCCCGCGACGGCTGGAGTGAACGCCGGCGCCGCCGGAGCGCGGTTCACCTGGACGGGCGCCGACCAGGTCAGGCCGCCGTCCGCGGAGGTGGCGAGCGCGATGCCGTTGCGGACGCCGCCGCTGAACCGCGAGTCCTCCCAGACCACGTGGACCTTGCCCGTCGACGCGTCGACCGCGATCGAAGGCAGCGCTCCGCCCGTCCGCACCGGCCTGTGACTCTTCGGATCGATGAGCAGGACATTCTGCACGGCGCTCACGGTGACTGGCGGGTCCGGCCAGGTGACCCCTTTGTCCGCCGAGCGGAGCACCGCCAGCTGGGCCGCGGTGTTGGTGGTGAGCCCGGTCAGGACCAGCATCGCGTTCAGCAAGGTCCCGTCGGGGAGCACGGCGATCACGTTGCCGATCGTCTGGGCGTTCGCGCCGGGATCGTAGATGCTTCGCGCCGCTTCCCAGCTCAGGCCGGCGTTGGTGGTGCGGGCAAACCAAGCCGGCCCGCGGGCGAGCGGCGAGTCCTGGACGTCCTGTTCCGTGAGCCTGTCCCAGACCGCGTATGCGAGGGACGAGCTCTGCGGGTCGGCGGTGATCGATCCCTTGTCGAGCGCGAACTTTGGACTCGTGTCACCCTGGAGCGCTTGCGGCGCGCTCCACGTCCGGCCACCGTCGGACGAACGGCTGGCGAGGATGGCGCGGTTGCCGCCGCTGGCGCCGACATCAAACGCGAGCGCGAGTTGGTGTGCGGTGCCATCCGGCGCGATGCTCACCCACGGGTCGCTCGCGCGCTGGTAGTCGCCGCCGTTCGACGCAGTCCCACCGGTACAATGCGAGAACGCGGCCCAGACAGTCGCCCAGGTCTTGCCCGCATCGAAGGAGATGCCGGCGAGCAGGCCGGCAGCGCCGCCTCTGGAATAGCGGTCTTGCTGCCACACGCCGATGACGTGGGCGGGATCGGCGGGATCGACCGCCAGGAATGGCTCCACCTCCGCATTTCCGAACAACGTCTCGCCTTGCAGCAGCGGCCCCTGGCATCCCGGCGCCAACGGTGTACCGCCGCCGCCACCGCTGGGAGGCTCGGAGTCGCAGACCGCCAGCAGGAGCGCGAACACGAGCAGCGCCGTGCGCCGGAGCGTCCGCGAGGCTGGCGGCGCCCGCATCCACGGGGCTGTAGCAACGATCGCGCAGGCGGTCCACCGGCGCGGGGGAAAGCGCTACTGCGGAAGCGCCAGCTGCAGGTTGAACGTGTAGTAGACGTCCACCGGCTTCCCGTGCGTCGTGGCCGGGTGGTAGCGCCGGCGCTCGAGCGCGTCGACCACGGACGCGTTCATGAAGGGCAGGCCCTTCAGCACGCGGCACTTGCGCACCGATCCGTCGTGCCCGAGCACGCATCGAATGGTCATCTGCCCCTGCACGCCCCGCTCGACCGCTTCCTGCGTGTACTCGGGTTCCGGGCCCGAGATCATCGCCGGCCCGACCATCGTCGCCTCGTCGAACTCGACCGCGACGGGAGCCGGAGGAGGCGGCGCGGGACGCGGCTCCGGCATCAGCTGCAAGCGGAGCTTGATGCGGCGACCCCGCACGACCAGCCCTTCCGGAGAGAAGGGCAAAAACCCCTCGTGCTGCACCGCGAGCGCATAGTTGCCCGGGGGCAGCATGGTCATCTCGAACGCGCCCGCGTCGTCGGTCACAGTGCTCTGCTCGCCCATCAGCACCGGGCTGCGCGCGGTGATTCGCGCTCGCGCCAAGGGGGCCTGCGTGCTCGCGTCCAGCACCACGCCCGAGATGATCCCGCTCGGCTGCGCTCCGGCTCGCGCGGCGAGCACCAGGACCGCGATGCCCAGCGCGCGGGCGGCGCCGCGGCGCGGAGGAGCCTCGATCAGCTGGTTTCCCACGGTTTCCAATGCTGCAGGAGGGCGTCCGCCCCGATCAAGAAAACCGTCCGTCAGGAACGGCGGGAAGGCGGGGGGACTGTACGTTTTGCAAAGGAGAGGTAGGATGCGCCTCCCTCAGTCCAGAGGAGGTCCACAGATGGGCCAGACGCGAAGGAACTTCCTGAAGCTGGCCGGCGCGGCCGGGATCGGTGCCGCCGCCGCGCCCCGTGCTCTGCAAGCCGGGCAGAAGACGCGCACCGTGGCAGCGCGTGGGAACGGCAACGCCGGGCCCAAGGAGCTGCCGAAGAACATGACTTTCTGCACGCTCCGGCGCGACGGCCGCTACGTGCTCGGGGTCCGCACCCCGCGCGGAGTGCTCGACATGGAGAAGGCGGGCAAGGCGCTGCGCCGCCCGGCGCCAACCACCATGGACGAGCTGCTCCAGGGCACCGACGTGCAGGCGCTCAAGGCGCTGGTGGACGCGGCGGTGGCGAACGGCGCGGCCAAGGCCGCCTTCGTCCCGGAGGAGCAGGCGCCCTTCGGACCGGTGGTGACCAATCCCGAGAAGATCATCATGCTCGGGTACAACTACAAGAAGCACGTCATCGAGACGAAGCGTCCGATGCCGGACTCGCCGGTGCTCTTCAACAAGTACAACAACGCGCTCAACTGGCACGGCGGGGTCATCAACCTTCCCCAGAAGGTGGCGAAGAAATTCGACTACGAGGTCGAGCTGGTGGTGGTGATGGGGAAGACGGCGCGCGACGTGCCCAAGGAGAAGGCGCTCGACTACGTGTTCGGCTACACGGTCGGGAACGACTTCTCCGCGCGCGACCTGCAGTTCAAGACGCCGCAGCTGATGCTGGGGAAGACCTCGGACGGGTTCGGCCCGGTCGGGCCGTGGCTGGTCACGGCGGACCAGATCCCCAACGTCCAGAAGCTCGGCCTGCAGACGCGGGTCAACGGCGAGATCCGGCAGAACTCCAACACCGACGACATGATCTTCGACGTGGCGACCATCGTCAGCTACACGTCGCAGGTCTGGACCCTCAAGCCGGGCGACATCTTCTTCACCGGGACGCCGGAGGGCGTGATCCTCGGCAAGCCGGAGGCCGAGCAGGTCTGGCTGAAGGCGGGTGACGTGGTGGTCACCAGCATCGAGAAGCTCGGCGACCTGCGCATCACGCTGGCGCCGCAACAGCAAGCCTAGTCCGACCGCCGACCCGTGAGCGGTGTCCGGCCCTGCGAGGTGGGGCCGGAACAGGAGCCGTGCGCACCCCGGTGCAATCCCCGCCGAATTGCGGTAGGGACGCCGGCATGAGCGCAGAAGCCCGGTTCGCATGGGAAGACCCCTTCCGGCTCGGCGACCAGCTCTCCGACGAGGAAAGGCGCATCCGCGACCTGGCGCGTGATTACGCGCAGGAGAAGCTCATGCCGCGGATCCTCGAGGCGAACCGCCACGAGCGATTCGACCGCGAGATCCTGCGCGAGATGGGCGAGCTGGGTTTTTTGGGCTCGACGCTGCAAGGGTACGGCTGCGCGGGCGTGAACTACGTTTCGTACGGGCTCGTCGCGCGCGAGATCGAGCGGGTGGACAGCGGGTACCGGTCGGCGATGAGCGTGCAGTCGAGCCTGGTGATGTATCCGATCCATGCCTACGGGACGGAGGAGCAGCGGCAGCGGTTCCTGCCGCCGCTCGCGGCGGGCGAGCTGGTCGGGTGCTTCGGCCTGACGGAGCCGAATCACGGCTCGGACCCGGGCAGCATGGAAGCTCGCGCGCGCAAGGACCGCGGCGGGTACGTGCTGCGCGGCGAGAAGACGTGGATCACCAACTCGCCGATCGCCGACGTGGCGGTGGTGTGGGCCAAGGACGACGCGGGCGAGATCCGCGGCTTCCTGCTCGAGCGGGGGATGCAAGGCTTGTCGATGCCGCCCCTCCAGGGGAAATTCAGCCTGCGCGCCTCGAGCACCGGGCGCATCGTGATGGACGAGGTGCGCGTGCCGGAAGCGAATCTGCTGCCCGGCGTCTCGGGGCTCAAAGGCCCGTTCGGATGCCTGAACCGCGCCCGCTACGGGATCTGCTGGGGCGCGCTCGGCGCGGCGGAATTCTGCTGGCACCGCGCCCGCCAGTACGTTCTCGACCGCAAGCAATTCGGCAAGCCGCTCGCCGCGAACCAGATCATCCAGCTGAAGCTGGCGGACATGCAGACGGAGATCGCACTCGGGCTCCAGTCGGTGCTGCGCCTGGGACGTCTGATGGACGAGGGCCGGGCCGCGCCCGAGATGATCTCGCTCTTGAAGCGGAACAATTGCGGGAAGGCGCTGCAGATCGCGCGGGTGGCGCGCGACATGCACGGCGCGAACGGCGTGTCGGACGAGTACCACGTCATCCGCCACTGCATGAACCTCGAGGCGGTGAATACTTACGAGGGGACGCACGACGTGCACGCGCTCATCCTGGGGCGCGCGCAGACGGGGATCCCCGCGTTCTGAGAGGGTCGCATGCACGAACAGCGCGCACGCAGCATCCATGGGCTGCTGGTCCTGACGGCGTGGGCCGACGGCCGGATCGTCGCGCCGGAGCTGTTCGTGGAGCACGCCATCCTCGGCGAGGTGCCGGAGCTGACCTCGCTTTACGACAAGCGCGGCCTGGCGGACGCGGCGAAGCGCGCGCTGGACGAGCTGGGGCTGGATGCCGCGGTGGCGCAGATCGCCGAGCCGCTGCGGACGCGCGAGGACCAGGAGCTGGCCTTCGTCTGCTGCGTGCGCATCCTGGAAGCGGACGGCGTGATCGCGCCCGAGGAGTTTCGCGTGCTGCGCATCCTGCGCCGCCTGTTCGGCTTCACGCAGGACGACGTGAACCGGCTCATCTCACGGTGAGGGCACCGCGACCGGCGGGTGCTCGGGCTTCGCGCGCCGGCGCGCCGCCCACGCCCGGAACTGCTCCATGTACGTGTAGGTCACGGGCGTGACGAACAAGGTGAGCATCTGCGAGAAGAGGAGTCCGCCCACCACCGCCAGGCCCAGCGGCCGCCGCGACTCGGCGCCCGCGCCGTAACCCATCGCGATCGGCAGCGTGCCGACCAGCGCGGCCATGGTGGTCATCATGATGGGGCGGAACCGCACCACGCAGGCTTCGTAGATCGCCTCGGTGGGCGTCTTCCCCGCGCGCTGCGCCTCGATGGCGAAGTCGACCATCATGATGCCGTTCTTCTTCACCAGGCCGACCAGCATGATGATGCCGACGAACGCGTAGATGGACAGCTCGACGCGGAAGAGGAGCAGCGTGACCAGCGCGCCGAATCCGGCCAGCGGCAGCGCGGACAAGATGGTGATCGGGTGGATGAAGCTCTCGTAGAGGATCCCGAGCACCAGGTAGATGACCAGGATGGCCATCAGCAGCAGCACGCCCAGGCCCTGCTGCGAAGACTGGAACGCCTGCGCGGTGCCCTGGAAGCTGGTGCTCACGGTCGCCGGCAGCGTCTGGCGCGCGAGCCGGTTGACCGCGTTGACCGCCTCGCCTAGCGACACCCCCGGCTTCAGGTTGAAGGAGATGTTCACCGCGGGCAGCTGGCCCAGGTGGTTCACGGAGAGCGGCCCCACCGTGCTCTTCAGCGTCGCCACCGAGCTGAGCGGCACCAGCTGCCCCGCCGAGGAGCGGATGTAGAGCATGCCCATGGCGTTCGGATCGCCCTGGAACTCCGGCTTCAGCTCGAGGATGACCTGGTACTCGTTGTTGGGGGCGTAGATGGTCGAGATCTGCCGCGACCCGTACGATGAATAGAGCGCGTCCTCGATCGCCTGCGGCGTGACGCCCTGCGAGGCCGCCTTGTCGCGGTCGATGTCGACGTTCACCTGCGGGTTGCGGATGAGCAGGTCGCTGGTCACGTCCTGCAGGCCCGGGAGCTGCCGCATGCGCGCTTCCATCTCCGGGGCGGCGCGATACAGCTCCTTGGTGTCGGCGTCCTGCAGCGTGAATTGGTAGAGGCTCTTCGTCAGTGTGCCGCCGATACGGATCGGCTGCAGCGGCTGCAGGTAGGTGTTCATGCCCACCACTTCGCGCATGAGCTTGGGCCGCATCTCCTGCACCACCTCGTCCGCCGCCAGCTTGCGCCGGTCGCGCGCCTTCAGGCGGATGAAGATGAACCCCTGATTGCCTCCCGCCCCTCCGCGGGAGCCCGCGCTGGAGAAGAATGACTCCACGTTGGGGTCCTGCTTGACCACCCGGTTCACCTGGAGCTGGTGCTCGACCAGGGCGCGGAAGGAGATTCCCTCGCGGGCCTCGGTGATGCCGAAGATGCCGCCCATGTCCTCGCTGGGCATGAAGCCCTTCGGCACGATCACGAACAGCGGGACCATCGCGATGAAGACGATCAGCGAGAAGGCGATCACCGTGCGCCGGTGCTCGAGCGACCACTTCAGGCCGCGCTGGTAGACGTGCAGCATGGAGTCGAACCCGCGCTCCAGCGCCAGGTACGCCTTCCCGTGCTGCTTGCTCTGGTGGCGCAGGAACCGGCTGCCCAGCATGGGCGTGAGCGTCAGCGAGACGAATCCGGAGACGAGGATCGCCGCGCCGATGGTGACCGCGAACTCGTGGAAGAGCCGCCCGACGATCCCGCCCATGAACAGCACCGGGATGAACACCGCGGCCAGCGAGATGGTCATGGAGACGATGGTGAAGGCGATCTCGCGAGAGCCGTTGTAGGCCGCCTCGAGGACCCCCTCTCCCATCTCCATGTGCCGGACGATGTTCTCCAGCATGACGATGGCGTCGTCGACCACGAAGCCGACCGAGAGGGTCAGCGCCATCAGCGACAGGTTGTCGAGGCTATACCCGAGCAGGTACATGACGACGAAGGTGCCGACGATCGACATCGGCAGCGCCACGCTGGGGATGGCGGTCGCCGACACGTTGCGCAGGAAGAGGAAGATCACCAGCACGACCAGGAACAGCGTCAAGAGCAGCGTGAACTTCACGTCGTTCACGGACGCGCGGATGGAATCGGAGCGGTCGAACATCACGTGCAACGAAAGCGAGGCCGGGAGCTGCTGGCCGATGACGGGCAGGAGCCGCTTCACGGAGTCGGCGACCGCGACCGTGTTCGTCCCCGGCTGCTTCTGGATCGCCAGCACCACCGCGCGCTCGTCGATGTACCAGGCCGCCGTCTTGTCGTTCTCGACGCTGTCCAGCGCCTGCGCCACCTCGGTCAGCCGCACCGGCCGGCCGTCGCGGAAGGCCACGATGATGTTCTGGTAGCCCTTCGCGTCCTGCAGCTGGCCGTTGGCCTGCACCGTGTACGCGGTGTGCGGTCCCCACAGCGTGCCGGTGGGGAGGTTGACGTTGTTCGCCTGCACTGCCGCGGACAGCTCGTTGATGCCGATCTGCCGCGCCGCCAGCGCGCGCGGGTCGGCCTGGATGCGCACCGCGTATTTCTGCGAGCCGAACACCTGAACCTGCGCCACGCCGCTCACGGTCGAGATGCGCTGCGCGATGAACGTGGTGGCGTACTCGTCGATGGCGGAGAGCGGCAGGGTGGGCGAGGTGAGCGCCAGGTAGAGGATGGGCTGATCGGCCGGGTTGACCTTCTGGTACGACGGCGGCGTCGGCATCTCCGGCGGGAGCTGCCGCTGGGCCTGCGCGATGGCGGCCTGCACGTCCTGGGCGGCGGCGTCGATGCTCCGCGACAGGTCGAATTGCAAGGTGATGGAGGTGCTGCCGAGCTGGTTGGTGGACGTCATCGAGTCCAGCCCGGCGATGGTGGTGAACTGCCGCTCGAGGGGAGTCGCCACCGCGCTGGCCATGGTCTCCGGCGAGGCGCCCGGCAGCGCGGCCCCGACCAGGATGGTGGGGAAATCCACGTTGGGCAGGTCGGAGACGGGCAGCAGCCGGTACGCCTGGACGCCGAAGAGCAGGATGCCCGTCATGACCAGCGTGGTCATGACCGGCCGCTTGATGAAAGGCTCGGAGATGTTCATGAGCCGCTCCCTGCCGCTGCCGCCGCGGCCTTGACCTGCACGCGCGCCCCCGGCGCGAGGCGGAGCTGTCCGTCGGTGACCACCACCTCGCCCGGCGCGAGGCCCTTCTCGATGACCGCCTGCCGCTCGTCCTGCATGGCGACGACCACCGGCCGCGATTCGACGGTGCCGTCCTGCTTCACCACGAAGACGTACTGGCCCTGCTGCCCTCGCTGCACCGCTTGGCTCGGCGCGACCGTGGCGTCGCGGATCTCGCCCAGGGTGACCGTGGCCATGGCGAACGAACCGGGCCACAGCGTCTCGTCCTTGTTGGCGAACGTCGCCTTCAAAAGGATGGTCCCCGTGACGCTGTTCACCGCGTTGTCCACGAAGGTGAGCACGCCCTGCGCGGCCTCTCCGCGGATGGCGCTCGACTCGGGAACTTCGCCGGGCTTCTGGTCCGAGAGGCGGGCGACGACGGGGAGCTGCTCGCCTTGCTTGGCGCGGATCTGCGGCAGCACTCGCTCGGGCACGGCGAAGCTCACGTAGATGGGCTGGATCTGGTCGATGACGACCAGCGTCGCATCGTTCGCCTTCACCACGTTGCCCGCGTGCACCAGCACGCTCCCGGTCCGGCCGGTGACCGGCGCGCGGAGGGTGCAATAGGCGAGGTTCAGCTTGGCCTGCTCGACGGCCGCTACGTCGGCTCGGACCGTGGCCTGCAGCGCGGCGGCTTCCGCGCGCGCGCTGTCGGCCTGCTGCTGCGTGACGTACTCTTTCTTGGCCAGATCCTCGTAGCGACGCGCGTTGGCCTCGGCGTCGGCCAACTTGGCCTCGTCGCGATGCACCGCGCTCTCAGCCTGCGCCAGCGCGGCCTTGTAGGGACGGGGGTCGAGGGTGAACAGCAGGTCGCCCTTGCTCACCTCCTGCCCCTCGCGGAAGTGCACGCCGTCGAGCGTGCCGCCCACTTGCGAGCGGACCTGCACCGTGTGCATCGGCTCGACGGTTCCGATCGCGGTGACCTGCTGCGGCACCGTCTTCTTCTCCACCTGCGCGACCGTGACCGGCACGCCTTCGCCCTGCTGCGGCCCCTGTTGCTGGCCGCCGCGCTTGCAGGCGGCGATCAACGCCACGAGCGCGAGGAGCTCCCTCATGGCCGCCCTTCCAAGCCGGGAGGGGCGAGCGTGCCGGTATCGTGCGCCAGGCTGGCGATGGCGAGCAGCCAGTTCGCCTTCGCCTGCACGTCCTGCGCACGCGCGTTCGCGAGCGCCGACTGCGCGGTGAGCAGATCGAGGATGCTTCCGACGCCTGCCTTGTAGCGCCCCTGCGCGACTTCCGCCGATTGCTGCGCAGCGACGAGCAGGTCTTGCGCCGAGCCGAGGCGCTTCTCGGCCGTCTTCACTGCCTGGTAGCTGGTCCAGACCTGCAAAATGACCTGCTGTTCGAGGCTCTCCGCGTCGGCCACCGCGGCCTCCGCCTGCTCCCGCGCCTGCAGCAGGTCCGAGGTGTCCTTGAAGCCGTTGAAGAGCGGGATCTGTAGCGTGACCTGGCCGCCGTAGTTGTTGCCGTGGACCCACAGCTCGTCGAGGTAGTAGTTCCGGGAGGCATTCGCGGCAAGGAAGAGCTTGGGCAGGCCGCGCGACCGGATCGAATCGGCGCGGCTGGCGACCGCCAGCGCCTGCGCCCGGGCGCGGGCCAGGTCCGGTCGTTGCGCCCCGGCCCGCTCGATCAGCTTGTCCACGGTCTCGCCCAGCGGCTGCACGTCCAGCCGCTCGGGCAGATCGGCCACGTCGACCGGCAACGTTGCCGAGACCCCCAGCGAAGTGGCCAGCGCTCCGCGCACGATGGCAACATTCCCTTCCGCCTGTTGCTCCGCCAGCACGGCCTGGGAAAGCTGCGTCTTCGCCTGCAGGACGTCTGCCACGGTCGCCACGCCGGCGCGGCGGCGCTCCTCGGCGGCCCGATAGGCCGTCTGCGCTTCCTTGACGGTCACCTGCGCGGCGGTGAGCAGCGCCTTGGTGCCTTGGTACTGGAAGTAACCTTGCTCGACCAGCAAGAGCAGGTCCTGGATTGCCGCCCCGTGGTTCAGGTTGGCCGCCTCGAGCAACCGGTCCGCCTCCTCGACGTCGGCGGAGCGGCCGCCCAGGTCGAGCAGCAGCCAGGTCAGCTGAGCGCTCGGCGTGAGCGCCCACAGGTCGAAGGTCAGCGCTCCCTTGGCGAAACTCTGGCGCGTGAACCCGACCTGGGCGTCCACCTCGATGGAAGGGTAGTACGCGGACCTTCGCGAGGCCGCCCCTGCAGCCGCCGCGCGCGCGTTCAGCCAGGCAGAGCGCGTCTGCGGGTTGTTCGACAGCGCGTAGGCCAGGAGCTGCTGGAGACTGATCTGCATCCCCGGCTTGATCTGCGCGATCAACGCCGGATCCGGCTCCAGCGGCCGCGGCGCTGGCAGGGGTTTCGGCGGGAACCAGCGCTTGGCGGGCGAAGGCGTCACGGAAGCATCGATCCGAGGACCGGGGAGCACGGTCGCGCAGCCCACTGCGGCCAGCAGGAAACAAATCGCGGTGCGGTTCATGGTGGCGGTTACGTAGCTAATGTACGGCCCGAATGAAAGCCCAACTGCGCAGAAGGCGACATCCGGTGCATGCGCTCCTACATCGCCGTAGGGACGCGCAGCAGCGGCCCTTGCGCCCTCCCTCCGCCCCGGTGAGCAATTGCAGAATGAAGAAATTGCTCCTGGCCTTCCTGCTGCTTTCCTTCGCTGCCCGCGCGGAGGACACGCGCCTCGAAGCCGTCCGGGTCGACTCCGCGCCGACGTCGGCGACTGCTGCGGCGCCCGGGGATGCGGCTGCCGGGGACAAGGCGTCCGCGCGGTCGGCGGTGCCGTACGAGGCGCAGCAATCCTCGGGGTCGGGACTGCCGGTGCACTTCGGCGCGACGGTGGGACTGAGCCTTCCGCGGCCCCTGGACGCGCAGCTCTACGTACGCGCCTTCGGCTTCGTCTCGGTCGGGTTGTCCTACAGCGACTTCCCCTCGTTCGTGGCCGACCCGCTCCTCTCCGCCGCGGGCCTGAAGAACGGGCAAACCACGGTGCGTCTCGACCGGTTCTCGGCGTGGGAAGCGGATGTGCGCGTCTTCCCCTTCGCGGGAAATTTCTTCGTCGGATCGGGGCTGGTCTGGCAGTCGTTCAAGTCTTCGGTCACGCAGTCGACAACCTTTGGGAACTTCGACGGATCCGTGGCAGTCAGCACGACGTACGCGACGCCGCGGGTCGGATACCTGTGGACCGTTGGTCCGGGAGTGGTGCTGGGCGTGGACGCTGGCGTGCAACTCAAGCTGAGCTCCGACGCGCAGGTGACGCTCCCGCCCGGCGCTCCGCCGGACATGCAATCGCAGGCCGACCGCGTGGTGGACGTGTTCGGCCACTATCCCCTTCCCTCGATGCACTTGCGGGTGGGGTGGCAATACTAGGGAGCGCGCCATGGACAGCACGGTCGCAACCCCGCGCGAGCGCGGGTACCTCGGATCGGCGTTCCGGCTGACGCTCGACCTGATCGACAAGAAGGGCTGGCGCGAGGCGATCCGGGCCGAGGCCCCGCCCGAGACGGCGCGGTTGATGGACAAGCCGCCCAGCCCGCTCAGCTGGATCCCTGCTGCCCGGCTCGAGGATTTGGAAGAGCTGGTGTCCCGCCACGGAGGTCCGGACGCGGCAGTCGAGCTGGGACTGACGGCGGCGCGCAACCTGGGCGGCTCGGTGGTGAAGCCCGTGATCAAGCTGGCGCTGACCCTCTTCGGCGCCTCGCCCGACACGCTCTACGGCAATCTGGATCGGCTCTATTCGATGGCCACGCGCGGCCTGCACTTCACCTGGCGCGACGCCGATCGCAAGGCGGGCGTGATCGAGGCGCAATTCGACGGCGCTGGCATCCGCAAGTCGCTGTTCGACGTCACCCGCGGCAACCTGCAGTACGTCCTCGAGGTCTGCGGCACCTCTGGGGACGTGGGCCTCCCGCAGATCGTCCGGCACGACGATCGCGGCGCGCTGGTCCGCTTCAACGCCCGCTGGGCGTAACCCCTTCTGCGCGTGATGTCTGCGCGCATAAGCCAGATGACCAATCCCGATTAGCGACGAATAAGCAGCCAAATGCTTGATGAAATTCGTCAGTCCATGTTCCAGCCGTGGGTGACGTTCAAGGACTGGCCGGTCAGGGCGTTGGTGGGGAAGGACGCGAGGAAGACGGCCACTTCGGCCACGTCGGCGGTGGTGCTGAACTCGCCGTCCACCGTGTTCTTCAGCATCACTTCCTTGATCACGCGCTCTTCCGAGATGCCCAGCTCGCGGGCCTGCTCGGGGATCTGCTTCTCGACCAGGGGCGTCCGCACGAAGCCGGGGCAGATGATGTTGGCGCGCACGCCGTGCTGCGCGCCTTCCTTCGCGGCGGAGCGGCACAGGCCCAGGAGGCCATGCTTCGCGGCGACGTAGGCTGCCTTCAGCGGCGACGCCTCCTTCGAATGCACCGAGCCCATGTAGATGAGGGAACCGCCGCGCTTCTGCTTGACCATCTCGCGGAGGCACGCGCGGGTGAGCAGGAAGCCGCCGTCGAGGTGGATGGCCACCACGCGGCGCCAGTCGGCGTAGGCGAACTCCGTCAGCGGCGCGATGTGCTGCACGCCCGCGTTGGAGACCATCACGTCGACTCCGCCCAGCTCGCGCGCGCAGCGCAGGACGCCGGCGTCGACCTGGTCCTCGCGCGTCACGTCCATCGCGATGCCCAGACCGCGCAGCTCCCGCGCGGCCGCATCGGCGCCCGCCGCGTTCACGTCCGCCACGCAGACCCGGGCGCCCTCGCGCGCGAAGGCCTGCGCGATGGCGAGGCCGATACCGCTCGCCGCCCCGGTCACCAGCGCCACCTTCCCCGAAAGACGCATCTAATCCTCCTTGGCGCGAGGCACCATACCTTGCCGGGATGTGCGAAGGGTTGTAGGGAGTGCGTCCCATGCCGGTCGCGTTGCAAGCCCGGGCCGTCTCGCGATCATTCCGGGGTTTTCGCGCGCTCGACCGCGTGGACCTCTCGGTGGAGGAAGGTGAGATCCACGCCATCCTCGGTCCCAACGGGGCGGGGAAGACGACGCTGTTCAACTGCCTGTCGGGGTTCCTGCAGCCGAGCGAGGGCACGGTCGAGCTGTTCGGCGAGACCATCGCCGGGCTCCCGCCGCACAGGATCGTGGACCGCGGGCTGTCGCGCTCTTTCCAGATCAGCAGCGTGTTCGAGACGCTGACCGTCCTGGAGAACCTGGTGGTCGCCCTGCAGGCGCGCACCGGCCATCCGGTCCGGTTCTGGGAGCCGCGCGAGGCGCTGCGCGAGTTCGAGCCCCGGGCGCGCAAGATCGCCGGGCAAGTCCGGCTGAACGGCAAGGAGCAGGTGCGCGCCGCCGACCTCTCCCACGGCCAGAAGCGGAACCTCGAGATCGGGATCTCGCTCACCCAGGACCCGCGCGTGCTGCTGCTCGACGAGCCCACCAGCGGCATGGGGCGCGAGGACGTGGAGCGCACCGTCGAGCTGGCGCGCGAGGTGGCCAGGAGCCGCACGGTCGTGTTCGTGGAGCACAACATGGGCGTGGTGGCGAAGCTCGCTGACCGGATCACGGTGCTGGCGCGCGGGCAGGTGCTGGCCGCGGGAAACTACGAGCAGATCAGGAGCGACCCGAAGGTCATCGAGGCGTACCTCGGTGAAGAGGTGCGCGCTTGAGCGCTCCGCTCCTGGAGGTCTCGGACCTCAACGCCTGGTATGGCCAGGCACAGGCGCTGCACGGCGTCTCCCTGAAAGTGAACGAGGGCGAGTGCCTGGCGCTGATCGGGCGCAACGGAGCCGGCAAGACGACCACCCTGCGCTCCATCATGGGCGTTTTGCGCAAGAAGACCGGAAGCATCAAGCTGCGCGGGCAGGACATCACGCGGCTGGACAGCCACCAGATCGCGCGGAAGGGCCTGGCCTACGTGCCGGAGGAGCGGGCCATCTTCGCCACGCTCACGGTCAAGGAGAACCTGGAGCTGCCCCCGGTCTGGAACGCCAAGGGCTGGTCCTCGCGGAAGTGCACGGAGGCCTTCCCCGCGCTGGAAGCACGCGCCGAGCACAGCGGCGCCAAGCTGTCGGGCGGCGAGCAGCAGATGCTGGCCATCGCGCGCGTGCTGCGCGCCGGGCCCACGCTGCTCCTGCTCGACGAGCCTTCCGAGGGACTGGCGCCGGTGGTGGTCCAGCAGATCCAGAGGATCCTGCGCGGGCTCAAGGCGGAGGGCATGGCGATGCTGCTGGTCGAGCAGAACCTGCATTTCGCCCTCTCCCTCGCGGACCGGCACACGCTGTTGGTGGACGGCGAGGTGAAGGAGACGCTGACCACCCCCGAGGTTCGCGCCCGAAACCGGGAGCTGCTCGATCACCTGTCGGTTTGATCAAAAACGCAGCGCCGCTCTATCGGCGGCGACTGACTGGAGGAATCGCAAATGACGACGATGCGAAGCGCAGCTGGCCTGTGTGTACTGCTCGCTGCCGGAGCCGCCAGCGCGCAGTACAGCGCTGGTGGGATAAAGGTGGGCCTCCTGACCGACATGAACGGCGTGTACTCGGCCATCTCCGGCCCGGGCTCGCAGAAGGCCGCCGAGATGGCGGCCGACGACTTCATGAAGGCCAACAAGGACTTCGCCGGCAAAGTGACGGTGATCGCGGTCGATCACCAGAACAAGGCGGACATCGCCAGCAACAAGGCATCGGAAATGTATGACCGGCTCGATGTCGACGCCATCTTCGACACGGTGAACTCGGCCTGCGCGCTCGCCACCTCGGCCATCGCGGCGCAGAGGAAGAAGGTGTTCATCGATACCGGCGCCGGGACGAGCGAATTGACGAACGAAAAGTGCAACAAGTTCACCTTCCACTATGCGTACGACAATTACATGCTGGCGAACGGCACCGGAACGACCATCGCCAAGCAGGGCGGCAAGACCTGGTACATGATCTATCCGAACTACGCGTTCGGGCAGAACCTCGAGCGCCAGTTCCGCGCCGCCGTGGAGAAGAACGGCGGCAAGCTGGTGGCGCCGAGTGACGCGACGCCCTTCCCGAACACCGACTTCTCCACCTACCTGCTCAAGGCGCAGAGCCTCAAGCCGCAGGTCTTCGGCACCATGCAGGCCGGCGCCGACCTGGTGAACGTCGTGAAGCAGTACAACGAGTTCGGCCTGAAGAAGCAGAACATCGGGCTCGCGATCGGGCTGCTGTTCGAGAGCGACATCGCGGCGCTCGGGCAGGACGCCTACCAGGGCGCCATCGCGACCGTGCCGTGGTTCTGGAACCTCGACAAGGCGGCGACCGATTGGTCAGCGAAGTTCGAGAAGGCGGCCGGCAAGAAGCCCACCTTCGACCAGGCCGCGGTGTACTCGGCCGTGACGCAATACCTCCAGGCGGTGAAGCGCGCCAAGACCGACGAGGGCGAGAAGGTCGTCGCGCAGCTCGAAGGGCACAAGTTCAACGACTTCTTCGCCCGCAACGCGCAGATCCGGAAGGAAGACCACCGCACCATCCTCGACGTCTACCAGGTGCAGGTGAAGCCGAAGAGCGAGGCGAAGGCCGAAGGCGACTACTACAAGGAGGTCAACAAGACGCCCGCCGACCAGGCCTTCACGCCGCTCTCCGAGTCGAAGTGCAAGATGGCGCAGTGACCCTGCTCTTCATCCAGATCTTCAACGGGCTGGTGAACGGCGCCTTCTACGCGCTGCTGTCGCTGGGGCTTGCGGTCATCTTCGGCATGCTGCGCATCGTGAACTTCGCTCACGGTGCGCTGTACATGCTGGGCGCCTTCACCGCCTACGCGCTCGGGGAGAAGTTCGGGCTGGGCTTCTGGGCCTCGCTGGCCATCGCGCCGCTTTCGGTGGGCCTGTTCGGGATGCTCCTCGAGCGCACCATGATCCGGCGGCTCTACGACCTGCCGGCCTCCTACAACCTGCTGCTCACCTTCGGGCTGACCTTGGTCATCCAGGACGGGGTGCGCCTCATCTACGGGATCTCGGGGCAGCCTTACGCGCCGCCGCAACAGCTTTCCGGCGCGACCAACCTGGGGTTCATCTTCTTCCCCACCTTCCGGCTCTTCGCCATCGTCGTCTCGGTGGTGGTCTGCTCGGTGACCTGGTTCGTCATCGAGCGCACCCGCGTGGGCGCCGTCATCCGCGCCTGTACCGAGAACCCCACCATCACGCGCGCCTTCGGCATCGACGTGTCGCTGTGGGTCACCGCGGTGTTCGGCTTCGGCTCGGCGCTGGCGGGGCTGGCGGGCGTCCTGGCGGCGCCCATCTACAGCGTCGATCCGCTGATGGGCTCGGAGCTGATCATCACCACCTTCGCCGTCGTCGTCATCGGCGGGCTCGGCTCCATCCTCGGGTCGGTGGTCACCGGCTACGCGGTGGGCGTGCTGGTGGCGATCGGCTCGGCGCTGTATCCGCCCATCGCCAACACGCTGATCTTCATCTTGATGGCGCTGGTGCTCCTCTTGCGGCCGAGCGGGCTGTTCGGCCTGCAGGAGGCTCGATGAACGCCAGGCGGTGGATCGTCCGCATCGGCGTGCTGCTCGTCCTCCTCCTCCTGCCCAGGATGATCTATCCCGTCCTCGCGGTGGACATCCTCTCCTGGGGGCTATTCGCGCTCGCCTTCGATCTGGTGTTCGGATACGCGGGTCTCCTCTCCTTCGGCCACGCGATGTTCTGGGGCACGAGCGGGTACGTGACCGCGAACGTGCTCCTGCGCACCGGGCTGCCGGTCCCGATCGCCATCCTGGCCGGGACCGTCGCGGCGCTCGTGCTGGCGCTGCCGACCGGGTACCTCTCCATCCGCAGCGCGGGCATCTACTTCTCGATGATCACGCTCGCCTTCGCGCAGATGGTCGACTTCATCGCGCGCCAGGCGGACCAGTTCACGGGCGGGGACAACGGGCTGCCCGGGATCCCGCGGCCGGCGCTGGGGCCGATCCATTTCGACAACCCGCTGCACCTCTATTACTTCACGCTCGCGCTGGCGGCGCTCGGGTACCTGGTCGCGGCGCGCGCCATCGAGTCGCCCTTCGGCCAGGCGCTGCGCGCCATCCGCGACAACCGCGTGCGCGCGCAGAGCGTCGGGTACAACCCGCGCGTGCAGATGCTGGTCGCATTCCTGCTCTCGGCGGGGCTCTCTGGTCTCGCGGGCGGGCTGCACACCGTCGGCCATGGCGTGGTGTCCTTGGACGCGGTCAACTGGTCCACCTCCGGCATCGTGGTGATGATGACGCTCCTCGGGGGAACCGGCACCTTGCTGGGACCCCTGGTGGGGGCGACCCTGGTGCTGCTCCTGCAGGACGCGCTCGCCTTCAGCACGTCGGCGAGCGGAGTGGTCACCGGGGCCGTGTTCGCCCTGACCGTGCTCTTCTTCCGCCGCGGAGTCGTCGGTACCCTGCTCGCGCTCGATCTGCGACGTCGCGCGGGCGAACGGCTCATCGGAGCAGCCAAGTGATCGCCGCGATGCGTCCGGCCGCCGTCCTCCTCGCGCTCACTGCTGCGTGCGGGCACGAGCGCGCCGCCCTCGTCGCCGCCCGCGTCTCGTCCGGCCAGGAGGGCGCCCAAAAGCCCCTCGAGGGTGCGAGCGGGACGCTCGACTGCCCCGGCCAGTTGCTCCCGCAGGACCTCGGTACGTCGGACAAGGGCGGCGATCTGCGCGCCCAGCACATCGGCGCGGTCTCGCTCGCTTGCGCCATGAACATCTCCGTCGCGGGGTACCAGCCTTACAAGGCCGCTCTGCGGGACGTGTGCACCGGGCCCGTGCCGGGCGGTTGCCAGACGGTCGACGTGCGTGTGGTCCTCGCCCCGGAGCCGGGCAAGCCCTCGGGCGAATCGAAGTGAGGACCCGACACCAGCCGCACAGTGCGGGAGCGCCGCGCAGCTTCTTGCGCTATCAGGGGTGAAGCAAGCTCAAGGAGCGCCGCCGCATGACCTCGCTTTCCGAGCCGAAGCTGCGCGATTACGTCAGGCGCCTCGAGCAGGTCCAGGAAGCCTTCGCGAAGCATTATCCGGGCGAGCAGGGCACCAGGCAGCCGGTGCACACGGTCTACGGCGGCGCGCACCTGTTCAAGTCGGACACCACCCGCAAGCTGGGGGACCTCGCGGTCAAGGCGCTCGACCAGTATGCGCCCGAGCCGCGCATCTTCGCCGAGGCGATCGGGCTCTCCGCGGCCCTGGCGGAGACCGTGCATGGTCGCGTGCGCAAGAAGCTCGAGCGGGAGGCGGTCGAGGACTTCCGCATCGACTTCGAGGACGGGTACGGCATCCGGCCCGACGAGGAGGAGGACGGCCACGCGGTGACGGCGGGCGAGGAATGCGCCAAGGGGCTCGCCGCAGGCACCCTGCCGCCCTTCATCGGGATCCGGGTCAAGACGTTTTCCGCCGAGCTGGGCGGCCGCGCCCTGCGGACCTTGGACCTGTTCCTCACCGCGCTGGTGAAGGGGGCCGCGAAGCTGCCAGCCGGATTCGTGGTGACCTTGCCGAAGGTCGTCAGCCCCGAGCAGGTGACGGTGCTCATCGACGCGTTCGAGGAGCTGGAGCCCAAGCTGGGCCTCCCGCGCGGCGCGCTCAAGATGGAGCCGATGATCGAGACCACCCAGTCGATCCTCGACGAGCGCGGCGAGTCGATGCTGCCCAAGCTCCTGGCGGCGGCGCGCGGCCGCTGCGTCGCAGCGCACTTCGGCACCTACGACTACACGGCGTCCTGTGACATCACCGCGATGCACCAATCGATGCGCCACCCGGCGTGCGACTTCGCCAAGCACATGATGAAGGTGGCGTACGCCGGCACGGGCATCTGGCTCTCCGACGGAGCGACCACGCTCATGCCGGTTGCGCCGCACAAGGCGCCCAAGGGCGCGCAGCTCACCGCGGAGCAGGCCCGCGAGAACCAGCGGGCGGTGCACGCCGCGTGGCGCTTGCACGCCGCCGACGTCCGGCATTCGCTGGTGAACGGCTACTACCAGGGATGGGATCTGCACCCCGCGCAGCTGCCCAGCCGGTACGGCGCCGTCTACGGATTCTTCCTCGAGGGACTGCCCGCCGCCTCGGAGCGGCTGAAGAACTTCATCGCCAAGGCCGCCCAGGCAACGCTCGCCGGCGACGTCTTCGACGATGCGGCCACCGGACAGGGCCTGCTCAATTTCTTCCTCCGCGGCGTGAGCTGCGGCGCGCTCACCGAGCAGGAAGCGCTCGCCACCGGCGTGACGCTCGACGAGCTGCGCAGCCGCAGCTTTCTCAAGATCCTCCAGAACCGCCGCCACCGCGCCTGAAGCGGACGCTCGGTTGAAATGACCGCGATCTTTCGCCGCCGCGCCTGAAGCGGACGCGCGCGGTTGAAATGACCGCGATCTTTTGGGGGGTCGAGGGGGGAGCGAGCTCCCCCTCGTAGAGGCGCCGAAGGCGCCGGATCGAACTCGGTGATGTGTACGGCAGAGCGGTCAATCAAGCGAGCGGTGGGTTCAGTGATCGCGGATGACCTTCGCGGCGGCCCAGCCGACCAGGATGAGCACGGCGAGCACCAGCCAGGCGTGCTGGGAGCCATAGGTCGAGGCCGGGTAGTGGTTGCTGATCATGGTGAGCACGGTCGGCATGGCGAGGAAGGCGTTGTGCTTGCTGCGGAGTTGCGCGCGGGCGATCAGGGCTTCGTCCAGCGGCTGGCCGGCGCGTACGCTGGCCACGATGCGGCGGTAGGCGGGCACGATGCGCAGCCAGACGTTGGCGGTCATCAAGGTTCCCAAGAGCGCGCCCACGTGGATGTACGCGGCGCGACCGTTGAAGACCTGCATGAGCGCGTAGGAGGTGGCGACCAGCAACAGGTAGCAGAGCGCCACCAGCGGCATCTCGAATCGCGCCAGCGGCGAGATCCAGAGCAGGTCGTAGATGATCCAGGCGAGCACCAGGACCGCGACCGCCACGGCGAACGCGGCCGGCGCGCTGAGTCCGCCCACGCCGACGCCGCGCCAGGGCAGGTAGTAGACGAGCCAGAGGAGCGCGAGGCCGCTCACCCAGGTGGTCAGCGCCTCCCAGCGGAACCAGTGCAGCCGCTCGGGCGGGGCGGTCTGCTTGCGCACCGTGTAGAACGCGCCGCCGTGCACGATCGACACCCCCGCGACCTCCTCGCCCAGGCGGCGGCCGACCCAGGTGAAGTAGTAGGTGGTGCCGACCCAGAGGATGCCCGCGAAGACGTGCGTCCAGCGGAGCGCGAGATCGAGCCATTCGAGGATGAAGCGCATCCTCAGGCGCACCGCGGCGTGGTCGCTTCGTCGAGCATGGGACCACGCTAGCACGCCTGAGCCTCGACGCCGGGCGGGGCCTGAGTGTAGGTAGGACGGCGGTGGACGCGCTCAACTACATCGAGGGGAAACACGTCGCGGCGGCGGAGTGGCTGGACAACGTCGACCCGGCCGCGGGAGCGCCGTACGGGCGGGTGGCCTCGAGCGACGCGGCCGACGTGGAGAGGGCCGTGGCGGCCGCCCGGCGCGCATTTCCCGCCTGGTCGGCCACACCGGTCGCGCAGCGCTCTCGCCTGTTGCGCGCGGTGGCGCGGCTGATCGAGCGGGACCGGGAGCAGCTCGCGCGCGCAGAGGCGGTGGACGGCGGGAAACCCATCGCGCTCGCATCGGCGGTGGACGTCCCGCGCGCCGCGCAGAACTTCGACTTCTTCGCCGACGCGATCACCCAATGGCACAGCGAGGCGCATGCCACCGACGAGGTGGCGCTCAACTACACGCTGCGGCAGCCGCTGGGCGTGGTCGCCTGCATCTCGCCTTGGAACCTGCCGCTGTACCTGCTCACCTGGAAGGTGGCGCCCGCGCTCGCGGCGGGGAACTGCGTGGTGGCGAAGCCGAGCGAGGTGACGCCGATGACGGCGCACATGCTCGGCGAGCTGTGCGGCGAGGCGGGGTTGCCGCCGGGCGTGCTGAACATCGTGCAGGGCCTGGGCCCGCGCGCAGGCGCCGCGCTCGTCTCGCATCCGGAAGTGCGCGCGGTCAGCTTCACGGGCTCGACACGGGTCGGCCGCGAGATCGCCGTGCAGACCGCCGGGAGGTTCGTCAAGGCGTCGCTGGAGCTGGGCGGGAAGAACCCGAACGTGATCTTCGCGGATGCGGACCTGGACGAAGCAGTCGCGCAGACCGCGCGCGCCGCCTTCCAGAATCAGGGACAGATCTGCCTGTGCGGGTCGCGCATCCTGGTGGAGCGCCCGGTGTACGCGGAGGTCCAGGAGCGCCTGGTCGCGGCCGCGCGTGGCTTGCGCATCGGAGACCCGCTCGATCCGGCGACGGAGCAGGGATCCCTGGTCTCGCGGCAGCACTTCGACAAGGTGATGGGATGTATCGACGTGGCCTTGCAGGAGGGCGGGCGCGTCCTCTGCGGAGGCCGGCGGGCGCGCGTCGAGGGACGCTGCCGCGCGGGGTGGTTCGTGGAGCCTACCGTCATCGACGGCCTGGGCCCGTCCTGCCGGACCAACCAGGAGGAGATCTTCGGACCCGTCGCGACCCTCCAGCCGTTCGACGACACCGACCAGGCGGTGCAACTCGCGAACGCCACCCGGTATGGCCTGGCCGCCTCCGTCTGGACCCGGGACCTCTCGCGGGCGCACCGGGTGGCCGCGCGGCTCGACTCGGGCATCGTGTGGGTGAACTGCTGGATGCTGCGCGACTTGCGCACGCCCTTCGGCGGCGTGAAGGAGTCCGGCGTGGGCCGCGAGGGAGGGTTCGATGCGCTGCGCTTCTTCACCGAGCCCAAGAACGTGTGCGTGAAGCTATGAGCGGACGGATCGAATCTCAGCGCGCGCCGGAGCCCGTCGGGGCCTATCCCCACGCGCGCCGGGTGGGAAATCTGCTCTTCCTCTCCGGAATCGGGCCGCGCGTGCGCGGCTCGCGCGAGATCCCCGGGGTGAAGCTGCGCGCCGACGGCAGCGTGGAGAGCCACGACATCGAGGCGCAGTGCCGCTCGGTGTTCGCCAACGTGCGCGCGGTGCTGGAGGAGGCCGGCTCGAGCTGGGAGAGGCTGGTCGACGTGACCGTGTTCCTGACCGACCTGAAGCGGGACTTCGCCGCCTACAACCGGATGTGGGCCGAGCACTTCAAGGACGCGCAGCCCTGCCGCACGACGGTGGAGGTCACCGCGCTGCCCACGCCCATCGCCATCGAGCTGAAGTGCATCGCCACCGTGGAGTGAGCCATGCCGGACCTCAAGCCGCTCAACTTCAAGCGCTGGATCGACGAGCACCGCCACCTGCTCAAGCCGCCGGTCGGCAACGCGCAGATCTGGGAAGGCGACCGCGATTTCATGGTCACGGTGGTGGGCGGGCCGAACTCGCGCAGCGACTACCACGTCGACGAAGGCGAGGAGTTCTTCTACCAGATCGAAGGAGACATCACGCTGCGCGTGCTCGAGCACGGCAAGCCGCGGGACATCCCCATCCGCGAGGGGGAGATCTTCCTGTTGCCCCCGCGGATCCCGCACTCGCCGCAGCGGCCGCCCAACACGGTGGGCCTGGTCCTCGAGCGGCGCCGCCTGCCCGACGAGCTGGACACCTTCCTTTGGGTCTGCGACCGCTGCGGGCACGAGCTGTACCGCGAGTCGTTCCACCTGACCGACATCGTCCAGCAGCTCCCGCCCGTCTTCGCGCGCTACTGGGGCGACCCGAAGCACACCACCTGCAAGAAGTGCGGGCACCAGCATGAGAAGCGTTGACGTCCACACCCACCTCCTGCCGCCGGAGCTGCCCCGCTGGAGCGAGCGATTCGGCTACGGCGGGTTCGTGCGCCTCGAGCACCTGGGCGGGTGCAAGGCGCGCATGGTGCGCGACGACGGGACGCAGTTCCGCGAGGTGGAGAGCAACGTCTGGGACCCGGAGGTCCGGCTGCGCGAATGCGACCAGGCCGGGGTGGGCGTACAGGTGCTTTCGACGGTACCGATCATGTTCTCGTACTGGGTCCGCGAGCCGCGCCACGCCCTGGACGTGGCGCGGTTCCTCAACGACCACCTCGCTTCCGTCTGCGCCGCCCACCCGCGCCGGTTCGTCGGTCTGGGGACGCTGCCGCTGCAAGCGCCTGACCTCGCCGCGCGCGAGCTGATCCGGTGCGTCCGCGAGCTGGGCCTGGCCGGCGTGCAGATCGGCTCGCACGCGGGGAATTGGAACCTGGACCGGCCGGAGCTGTTCCCCGTCTTCGCGGAGGCGGAGGAACTGGGGGCCGCGATGTTCGTGCACCCCTGGGACATGATGGGGCAGGAAAGGATGCAGAAGTATTGGCTGCCTTGGCTGGTCGGGATGCCGGCCGAGGTGTCGCAGGCGATCTGCTCGATGATCTTCGGCGGCGTCTTCGAGCGGCTGCCCGCGCTGCGCGTGTGTTTCGCGCACGGCGGCGGCGCCTTCGCGGCCACGCTCGGGCGCATCCAGCACGGCTTCGAGTGCCGCCCGGACCTGGTGGCGGTGGACAATCCGCATCCACCGGCGCGCTACCTGGGACGCTTCTGGGTGGACTCGCTGGTCCACGATCCGCGGGTGTTGCGCCTCGTGCTGGACACGTTCGGTCCGCGCCGGGTGGCGCTCGGCACCGACTATCCCTTCCCGCTCGGCGAGGAGCAGCCTGGAAAGCTCATCCGTTCCCTCGAGCTGGACGAGGGTGCGCGCGAAGCGCTGCTGTCGCGCAACGCCCTGGACTGGCTGGGCCGCGAGCCACGGGAGCTGGACCTGGCATGACGGAGCTCCGCGACGACGCCGCCTGGGCGCGCGCGCAGGACGCCGCCGATCCGCTGGCCCGCTTCCGCGACGAGTTCGTCTTCCCGGAGGGCGTCGAGCTGTATTTCGCGGGGCACTCGCTGGGCCTGATGCCCCGGCGCGCGCGCGAGTACGTTCTGGCGGAGCTCGATGCCTGGGGCCGGCGCGCCGCCCTCGGCCACCACGAGGGCGAGCGGCCGTGGCTGCCGTACCACGAGCTGCTCGCCGGGCCCGTCGCGCGCCTCGCTGGCGCGAGGGCGCACGAAGTGGTGGTGATGAACTCGCTGACGGTGAACCTGCATCTGCTCCTGGTCTCGTTCTACCGGCCCACCCGCCTCCGCCACCGCATCGTCATCGAGCAGGGAGCGTTCCCGTCGGACCGGTACGCGGTCGCCTCGCAGGCGGCGTTCCACGGCTTTCCCGGCGCCGTGGTCGAGGTGCCGCGCGGCCAGGATCCAGCGCGGTACCTGGACGACTCCGTCGCGCTCCT